>Ga0209611_10000320_pt1 | contig 66537 bp, 65 predicted proteins | sample S1TSphgellanicum_3_FD_187693 | JGI IMG/M metagenome (GOLD analysis project Ga0209611, IMG submission 187693) | Host-associated microbial communities from peat moss isolated from Minnesota, USA - S1T2_Fc - Sphagnum magellanicum MG (SPAdes) (version 2) | ecosystem: Host-associated > Plants > Peat...
CAAATGCAAAAAGTAGTTGTAGATATAACCAACAATAGTTGTAAATGTCAAGTAGTCGCAACTAGTCGCAAATTTGTTGGTTACAAAATCCCAGTTTTCTTCTAGTGAACAAATTGTGAAAAAGGTGAAAGTTGTTGTGTTTTTATTACAATAACACCATGCACCATTAACAATCTTTTGTTGTTATGAAACCAACCTAATGCTACTCCTAAAACATGGTTTGTGACTAATTTTTTAATGGTTGAAAGGTTGTTTAAGTTCATACTTGCCATTGAACAAACTATTAACAATTCTAATTTGATAATTTTTATCAATTCATTATGTGGCAACCATCATTTGAAGTCGCCCACCTAGGCAAAAACTATTTGAATTAATGTAAGGAGGGATGACTTTTGGGATACTTGTGCCAATTGTGTACACATGGTGGAACCGGTCTTAGTGTCATTTAGGGCATTTGATGGCAAACAACCTTGCATGGGGACAACGTGATTTATTGTCAAGGACACGAAGATCCACAAGAACAAAGGTTAAAGGAAAGGTCTAAATTTAACTTTCAAATAAAAAAAAAAGATTATGCGATTCAAAAACAAAATCACAATAATTAAAAACAAGAATACAAAATGTGGAAGACAAATGTGAAAATGAATCTTTATTATGCTAACACATGCAAACATGAACATGAACAAGGCTATGGTGCAACATCGTGCTTAAGATTAATGTTGAACAAATTGAAGGAAATGAAAAGTCCTACTTCTATTTTCCCCTTTAAAGACCTAACTCAAAGAAGTTTCCCAGGAGGTTTTTATGTGTGCATTGAGTAAAGAAACTTCTTGAGAACTTTCCTAACTCAGAGTCAACTATGAGTTAACTGAAACTTGACTAAGACTTAACTAAAAGTTAATTGGGAATTTATTAGACTTAACTAGGACTTAACTAGGAATTAACTTTGAATTATTTGGGATTCAATTGGGACTTAACTCAAAGTTAATGGGGAGTTAACTAAAACTTAACTAGAATGAACTAAAAGTCAATTGGAAGTGAACTATGAGTTTAATGAAAGTGAACAAAATTTAATTGGAAATTAATTAAAAATGAACTGAAACTAATTAAAAGTTAAGTACATGGAGGAACATTTAAATGAATGAACTCCATAACATTAACATCCGTGACATTTATCATGAAAACATTGGAGTGACATGTTTTATCATTATGAGATCCATCGTTTGAATTGCCATCAAACCTTGTAGATGTGATTGAAAATCAATTTTACCAAAAGTGGAAAATGTTGATCGACTTACATTATGCAGGGCCCTTTTTAATCTAAATGTAGATGCAAAGGAAACTTTAAATAGAGTTTTGTGAAAAAAAAGCTAATACTTCGACCACCTATATTTTTGTTTTAAGAAATTTTGCAAATTTTGTCAAAAGTTGAGGTCCATTTTTTAACACCCCCCTAGTGAAAAACCTAGGCTTGTTCCCACATGAATGGTGGGATTTAATTGGAGCTGGTGGATGCACATTTGCACCCACTGTTCGTCACATTTTGGCACAAATGTGTTCCACATCATCATGTGAACAAAATTGGAGTTCATATTCATTTGTCCATAGGAAAGTGCAAAATCGATTAACATCGAATCAGGCGGAAGAATTAATGTACATATACACTAATAACAAGCTTTTGCAAGAACGACCTAGCACCAACCCCATGGCATGGTATGAGAAGAATATGTTGTTTAAAAAACTTGATATGCGATGTTGATGAAAGTGTAGATGAAAGCGACTCATTGGGCGAAAACGTCATAGCGTTAGATGAACATGATGAGGATGAAGTTGAACATCACCCCTTTGAATTCCTTCATGATGACAAGATTTTGTTTTCAAGATTGTAATATAATTCAACAATTTGGGAAGTTTAAAGGTCTAACAATGGCAATGCAAATTTGAACATGCCATTATTCGACAATTTTATTCAAGTGTGTGATGCACTCCCCTAGGTTATACATGCTCCAACGGTCCCAACTTAAGACGCACCCATGCAATCAATGGGTTCCATGGAAATGGTCCCCTTAATTGACTTGAACACACCATTAGCTCGAATCATCATTCCAGAGCCAAACACATAACAGACATTAATAAACACCTTAGACATACAAATGGACCCATTCGTCAATCCTCCCACTATTATAGCTAATGACATTGGGGATATTACATTGGAGCCAGGTGTGGGCCTGCATATGATCATTAACACATGTGCACCCCAAGTTGCAAATCCAAGTCCTTCAAGTCCTAAAGTTATAAAACCTAAGAAGTCAACAAAAGGTGATTTAAATTCTGACCATGCACTAATCAACCAGTACTTACAACATCCAAGACCCCTGAACCCCAAAATTGATGTGGGGTCAATATTAGTTGTTGTGGTAGCTTCCATGAACCATCTTTAGCCACCTATTGAAAATTCGTCCACACATCAAGTTACTTGAAGGAAAAGGCCCATTGTTTAAACAACAATTTTTTTTGTAGGTGAACATAATTATGAATGACCACACATCAATGATGGCATTTTGGATATTGAGGGATGGTGCCCCATTAAATGAATTGTGACAACATTCAAGGCTAAATATCAGCACAACCTTGTGTGGGACAAACATTTCAGAGGTGGAAGAGGGGTGTAACGATGATGATGATGATGATGATGATAATGACACTAACATTCTTGATGAAGCAATTGAAGCCCCAAATGATAATGACTACCATGAGCCTTGACCTCGACATCCAAATCCTGCCATTAGTCATCTTCCTAAGTCACAAATCACAACGGCTTCACAATCATAAACATTTGGCATTTTGTAATATTTACACATAGGTTGAACTTTATATGCAAATCCACATGGTGGTCTAAACATATCTTCTTTCAACTATATATTTTTTAAGTAATAAAATTATAACCATTTGGTTTGGGACCTATTTGGAAATTGATGTATTTCATATAAAACAATTTCATTTCCATAATTCAAATTCCAAACTTTCACTTCGGAGGGCACTCTGAATGAAGTGCCCCCATATAGTTATAATTATATGTTTTCCATTCACTCTAATCACATTATCATTGATGAAGTTCAATATTCAAGAATTATGGGCCATATCCAATCATTCATTTTCCAATTGTAAAACTTTACATATGATTGTAGTTAACTCTTAGGGGAAACGACTTGTTTGCCCATATTGCCCCATAAATATCAATTTTGTACAATATTGAAGCTACTCTATAATGTACATATGTTGCATCTAGTGGCAAATTCCACCTCACCTTACTAGTATGATCTATTATTTCCTCTACCACTACTTTCCCCACTATTACTACCACGTTGTTGACTAGCATGATTTCTTAGCCTAATGGGTTTCCCATTCAAAATTGCATCCAACCCAAGAAAGTTATCTATTTCATTGAGCATTGTGACTGTGTGAGGAGATATTACAATTAATAATACAAAGATAACATTGTCTTTGAAATGCGACCCTTCATTAGTCTCCTCCAATGTCAAGTTGGCTTGGTCTTTAGCCTGAAGATCGCTTATGGTGAACCTCTACCCAATCTCTTCCCCCATCATGTTGTACTAAACATGCTCTAGATTCAAACTGTATTTGAACTTGTTAGTTTTTAGGTTATACCACCCTCGAAACATTTGATAAAACTAACAGTGTCATGTATTGGTTGTTAATAGGTACAACAATTCACATACATTCTGAATCATGGATTTGTCATAATGTCATTCGTCGTATTGACTCTTTCAACATTCCAAATTCATTTCATGTTTGCACCCCATGCTTGTGGCCTATTGGGTGTGTTAAACATGTTGTACTCCCAATGTTGTGGCACGGCTGCTTGAAGAATAAATTATTCATATAAGCACCAATGAAATGGGGTCCTACAATTTGGACATCTCCTCGTTACCACCATCAAAGTGATTAAGCATTGCGTTTGGTACATGTGTTGGCAAATGCCCAAAATCCATGCACCTTTTAATCCAAATGGGGAGCAACAAATAAGGTATAGTTTCCCATTTTGCATGAAGATTGAGGTGTGGGCCACAAAAGTTCCCTTTTTTTTTTGACACAACAGGGTCATATTCCCAATTGAACTCGAGATGTGTCACCCAATCTATACTTGCATCCTCTTGCATCTTTCGTAAACTGTTAGGAAACATCTCGGATATCTTGGCCCATGATGTCAATTTGTGTGCCCATCTTCACGGTATTTTGCTTGTATTCTTACAAGCTCTGCTTCCATTTGCGTAGCTTGAAATGCTTCCAAAATACATGCAAGATGCATATGGTTTGAATTTTGTTGGGTCACCTTCACAAACGTTCAACATCTCTTCAATATTGTTCCTTCATGGCAATCAACGTTTAATGGAAGCATTCAATGTCTTCCAGGGAATTCATGCATTCCTTTTCCACCTCAATGGCCCTTACAAGTGCATTTTGTTGACTGGCAACATCTTCTTCTAACCCAAGACATTATTTTTGCCCTAAAGATAATTCTTTATGAAGTGCATCATGCTCCAATGTCACCTCCTAAAGTTGCATCTGCATTACGCCCATTTCCCCTCACAACACCTCCACGACATGTTTTGTAATGTTAGCCCATCTTGTGGAGGACAATATGTTAGCACCCTATGCCAACCCCCCCTAATTGTTTGTCATGTTAAATGGCATATGAAATGATAATTGAACCACAAGATCCAACTATTCTATATCCATGGGGTTGTCCACGCTCAGCGGTGATTTAGGGGGACTTCGTTCCCAAAGGTGTTGAACAATTTGGTCGTTCATCACAAACAAAAGATCTTGAGTACGAGAAGTACTTGATGTTGTTGATTCAAGAAGAACCAATATTGGTGGTATTAATTGAAAAAAGAAAGGGGGAGTGACAAGGGCAAATCTCGGAGGAACCCAGAGTTGTCTTATAAGAACTGCAGGAACTGTTGTAGGAGTTGGTCAAGTTTTTAGAAGAGCCGATAGATTTGCCATTACAAATCTATTTGATCGGTATAGAAACACATTGTCGACTCGTTGGCTTGGAACTGTCCTCTAATTAACATAAACCCCAAGCAACTCCTTTGCATAAACCATTTGTGCCACAATAAAAAACATTTAGGTTCTAGAAAAGAATTGGCTCCTTGTCATGGCCATGTGCACCTCCAACATGCGTGCCTTCATATGTTCATCCAAGCAACTTGTATATTGGGTGAAATTATTTTTCCTACAGGTCTCATGCCTAGAAAGTGGCCACTTCTTGTCAATGTGGCACCACTGCACATAATGCAAACATAATGTGTATAATCAAGGCTAGGGAAGGTTTTGCCATCTAGCATCTGCTGCAATGGTTGGGTCTTCAAGTGCTTTGAGCTTTGCCTTGTGTCGTCTTCCTTTCGCGCCATGGCCTTTGGCCACTATCTTTTGGTTCACATTGTCCACCATCATACCCATAGTTCGTTAATAAACATGTAATTTAAAGGTAAATTAGGGTTAAAGGTGGGGTAAATTAAGGTTAAATTTAGAAAAAAAATGTATAATGAATTGGTATGGAGGTCCTTTAAGAAGTTCAACTTTGAAGTTCAGCACACAATTATTTTCACAATTAGCATTGTGAACTTTAAAACTCTCCAAAGGACTCCCATTTTCTTCCAAGTGTATGGCATTGATTGTTCAAAGCAAATAGAATCCTCACATGTAGGGGAAGAAAATACATGGAATGACAAAAGTGTGCATTTTATAATGGACCCACACATGCCCAAAGCCCCAAGACTGGGCCCGGGCCTATTTCGGCTGCCTTTGGTCACCATCCAATGCACAATTTAGGCATTATGCTTAGTCTAGTGGCCCAAATTCCTCAGCAACCAAAGATTTTGACCACCATTCGACAACTTGCAAGAATCATTGACTCAAGGTCGTCAAATGGTGACCAAAAAGTGGTTTGATCACCACTAGACCAATGCATCAAATGGTGATTGAAGGCGATCGAAACAAGTTCAATTGCCATTAAGCACGTGGTGACCAAAATTTCAATCGCCAACCATACATACAGTCTTTAGTTGGTGACCAAAAATTTTCAATCACCTTTAGCCTTTAGGAATGGCGACTAAATTTTTAGGTTGTCAATTGTCCAAACAGGTCGTTGGTGACCAAAAACATTTGGTCGCCATCCGACAACATTCGATAGCCATGTGTGGCTAATACATGGGAATGTTGTCAAATGACGACTAATTTTTTTTGATTGCCAAATTCTCTGGGTGCCCTTAGTTTTGGGGTTACCCCTAAATTAATCTATATAAAGAGCTTCACGTTTTCATTTTTCTTCACTTTCTTTTCAACAAATACAACTCCGATTATTTTGGACAATTGGTGCACAATAAATTAAAAAAGGGGGGGGAGGGGACTGCTTGCACTATTTTTTGTTATTTTTGTGATTTCAATTTTTTTCACAAAATGAAATATGTCGAGCAATCAAGTTGAAGGAAAGATAATCAAGCAAGCTCGCAAATGGGACAACCACACCATCATGACTCGGGACTATGAGGGGGTGGATATTATATATTTCCTAGGCTAAGAAGGCAAATATGATGTTGATATTTCTTAATTACTAAAGGGTTTATTGTACAAGGACATATCATTGACATTATATGCTAGAATTGAGAATGAAATGGATAAGGAGAGTGTGTTCATAATCTGGGATCATAATAGGACTAGTGTCAAATATCTTCCATGTGCGTTTGAAGGAGTCTATGTTTTAGATGTCTCCAATTTATTGAGGACTTGTTGTACGAGGATATCCTGATGGAATTTCATGTTTATGACACACAAGACTATTTCAATACAATATGACAGTTGTTAATTTTCAATTGAATTCATTTTAAAAAAAGGAACAAACATTTTTGCCATTTGAGGCTCTATTTAAAAAATATTGGAAATACCATTTTGATAATGTATTATCAAGATTTCATCTTTTGATAGAAAATGCAATTGATTTGGTTTGAATAAATTAAAAACATTTTTTTTGGGTAATTTTTCATTTTTTTATTACAATAATTACATCTAAATGTTCCTTTCTTTTAGCCCCCATTAAAAAGATGTGTTACAAAATTGTGTCAAATTTTGTTCCCAACAAGGAAGGATTGTTTTTCATTTTTCCATTTGTTCCCAACATGTTCCCTTCAAGTTCCCAATGGGTTCCCATTAGTACCCCCATCTTTTTATGAGGGGATCACACAACATGGCAACTAAAAGGGTTTTAGTCATTATCAAGGGGGGAAAACAAAGAAGGAAAAAAAACAAGGGGTGGGGGGGAAGGGAAATAATCGTGGTGATCGACAGGTTTGTCATTGCCACATGTGGTGGTGATCAAAAGGTTTTCCATTGCCACGTGCAGGTGGCAATTGAAAAGTTTTTGGTCACCATAATTGCATGGTAATGGAATTCGGTTGCCATCTAATGACATCAATTAAATTTGGTCACCATCAAATGACGACTATGAATTTCAATCGCCCATGATGGATTAAGTCCATTTTCGATCACCATTTGGGATTCATTAGATGGTGACTAAATATTTTTTTAATCGTCCAATGGCAACCGATTTTCAAAGATGTTTTTGAGGGTATATGAGTTTTAAAATGCAACTTTTGATTCATTTTTTAACACCTTTGTTTTCATAAAACATTTGAGTTTTGTGTCTTTCATTGCCCATTTATAACCATTACATGGAACCTTGGCTGAATTGAGGTGAACCCTAGTGAAGGGGCGATCTTTTTCACATTTTGAAATTTTTTTGGAACACATGAAACCTTGACTTTTCGAAACTCTAATTGCTAATAACAATTAGTGTTTGGAAAGGTTTTGGATTTTTCATCCAAGATTTCAACAATGTAATTGAGTAGATAACCATCAGGCGGACAATCTTACCAAAACCCCCAAAACAAATTATCCCACACATCATTTAATATTTTCCCCCCCATACCTTTGAGCAGCCCACCCTCAACCATGCATAAGTGAAGGGTTGTAGAAATTTCTAGTGGTGAAAACATTTCATCCACACAATCTCGAAAGCATCAAAAGCTTGAAGATAATTATCTTAAATGAATTGCAACATGACAATTCTAGGAAATTGTCGTGACATTTTTCATGGAACACACAATGGCACACCTTGATAGTGCTTTTGTGAACAAGCAAAGAACTAGCCTAAAGAAAATAGGTCATGGAGCATAAGTTTTTGGCAAAACTAGATGGTTCTTTGCAATACACCGAGCTTTAGAATTCTAAAGGGTTTCCAGAATGGTTTGAATGCAAAATTTATGGTAATGGTTTGATGTCTTTTATCAACAAAAGGACAAGGTGCATTGGAGCATAGAGGTGGCGAGTTTGTGGGAAACAATTTCATGGTGAGCCAAATTTTCAAAGAATTGGTCGAAGAAGAAAAGGTTTGCACCATGGATGGAAAAAGGAACTCAAAACCTTTTGGCCCAAATTGGAGGTCGTGGTGTGTAATGGATTATAAGCACAACAAATGCGCTCCCATTGTTGGGTGGAAACAATTAGGGTGGCTATGGTGTGGTGCACAAGGTGTAAATTGAAAGATTCAATTGCATCCTTAGCATGATTGAGTTGCCAAGGAAGACACTGAAGATGGATGATAAGTGAGAAACACATAAGCAATGATCAGTGGAAGGATTCGCATGCTTGTGCAAACATCCAAATGTTTTCAAATTCCTTGCCATCCACACAAAAAACATAAATGCATGCACATCGTGGCGGAATGGGAGAACTCTTCGCAAAATGTTGGATTACAACACGAAGTACTCCCCCATTATGGATAATCATACTTTATTGCGGCAAGGGGGGTCAAATATGGAAGGGTAAACATGACTTGTCGCCTTTAGGTGAAATCATGTGAAGTTGGCATGGGCATTAATAAATATTATGAATGCAATACATCATTGTGGAATTTTGCACAACGATTTGTCCAAATACAACATTATGTTGCATTTTCCACTAGACAAACTAGATGTTGTGTACAAGGACCCCCTAGCCACTTGGGCTAGGGTCATCGTAAAGAAGGTTGCTCTATCCAAGAGGGTTATGCCCATGGCCATGGAGAACTTGTCCATTGCACAACATCAAGACACCTTACGGTATGCACACACACAAGGTGGCACTTACAAACTTAAGGTGAGACAATTTGATGTTAGTGACTTTATATATCTCCAACGACAACCTAATGATATTTTAGACACTTCTTCAGGTCACATTATCTTGAGGATTGAGGTGATTAGGGCTTTAGGTGTGTTGGAGTTGCAAGGAGTTAACGGACGCACAATTCGGGATCACTCCAAAAATTGTGCGCCCTGCCACCTATTGAACTTAAATCTTACCATTACACATCAACTTGGATTCTTCCACTTAACTATCCATGTCAGGTATGTCAAAGGACAGACAATGTTGATCAGATGCTGCTTTGAGATAATTGTAATGGTGGATACCATCTATTCTACCTTAAGCCGAAACTCACTCAAGTTCCCGTCGGCATTTGGTACTGTTCATCATGTTTTCCTGCAACACCTTGATTTCTACTTAAACCATACCACGCTTTTCCCGGTTCAGGTCTAGGGGGGGATACATGAAAATTTCATTTTAGCCTTCTCTTTGCATTATATATATATGTGCATGTATATGTTTTTGGTTGATTAGTTTTTGCCTTTGATTGGTTTTAATCTTTTTGTTTAGTAGAGTTTACTATGGATTTACACCCTTATAACCCCTACGTCACGACACAACACGCCACGACAGCTCTCATGCCCATATGCATGGCTTCATACATGCGACTGGTTACGGGCATGCCATTCATGCCTTTTAAGGTTAATGTACGCTTTTAAGGTTATTGTACATTATTAGGTATTTTAGGGTTATGGCTTGTTTAGGGTTTCAACTTGTTGACAAGAGTATAAAAGGCCAAGCTCCTCCCTTCTCTTGTTAGTTTTTATAGAATTCCTTTGTCAAGGAGAGTGTTTTCCATAGTCGGACTGGATTTTTAGATGCTCACGGTGGCTATTACACGATCACCATTTACATACACTATGTTTTCTTTCCTTTTTTGCAATATAATATACATGAGAATTTCATTTCAGCCTCCTTTTGTGCATTGTATATATATGTGCGTGCATATCTTTTTGGTTGATTATTTTCTGCCTTTGACTAGTTTTAGTCTTTTTGTTTAGTAGAGTTTATTGTGGATTTGCACCCTTGCAACACTGTACGTCATGACACTACATGTCACACATTCACAAATTGAAAACACAATTTAATAACTTTACCTTGCAAAAAACCATGTTATTCCCCAAATTGTATTATCATATGATGAACAAGGGGAAGATTTTGTTTTCAAGTGTGTTCTTAACAATTCCATTGAATCAAATGCAACCACAAAACTTGTGTGAGGGTGACAAAGTCCTAAATTTTCTAACACAAGCAACAACACATATGCCTTCCATAAAATCTTGAAAGACATGCACACTTGAATACACCTTGCCACTCCCTCTTAAAATCACCTTTCTAATATTGTCCCTACTTTTACATAGGACTAGGAACAAAAACACTTATGTGTCATAACATCAAACAATAGACAACAACTTGAAATACATTTGAAAGCTCACCCTTTGGAGGACCAAAAGTAACTTCAATTACATCTTGTTGTAAATTGTGAACTATAATCCAAAGGATAACAAGTTGAAGGAACAAATGTTGTAGTTTGATTATTTTTTTTCTTTATTTGTATTTGCCTTTGTCTTCCACCTCATTGGTTTTTTCATCTTCTCCAAACTTTCAACTTTTGGCTTCCTTGCCATCATTTTCTTGAACATCAAGCTTGTCTTTTGTGTTCATATGTGCACCACTTGCATGTTTTATGAAATAAGTTGAAACAACAAACTTCAAAAAACTAAACAAGATGATGTGTTCAATAGAAACGGTCTTGTACAAGTGTTTCCATGAAACACCTTAGACCTTTCATGGTTAAAACAAAAAATTGAAGTTTGTAAAATATTGGTGATGACAATTTGGAAATCTTCAACCTCCAAAAGTAACACACATTATGTGTTTGAAAGGAGGAAAATGAAAACATAATTGTCATATTATTTTTTTGTGATTAATTTGTGAAGCTAGGAAAGAAAAAATCAGCATCACCTTCATCCTTGTCTCCTCACCAATGGGCTCCTCTTTGTTCTCATCTCTAGCCCCTTTATTTTCATCATTCTTGTTTTTGATATTTTGAACCTTAACATTGTCCATGTCCTCCTCCTTTTTGACCTCATATCCATGTCATTTGTTTTTTTGACCTTGTCATCATTGGGCCATGAATATTGTTGAAGTGGCTTATAGTTCCTTTACAATGTCACAGACACCACTTTCACATGATGGATGGAGTTCATTCATATGAATGTTCATCTATAGTTCATAATTGATTTTTAATTAATTTCTACTTTTAATCAACTCATAGTTCACTTGTAATTAAAAAGCCTTTCAAGAAGTTTCTCTAGTCGGTGGGCACATTGGAAATCTCTAATGAAGTTTTTTTGAGCTAAATCCCCAAAGGGGTATAAATAAAGATAGGATCCCCATTATCTTCATTTGTTGAACTCCAATTTGAGGTACAATGTTGTTTTATAACCTTTTTTTGTTTTTTGTGTTTATTTACTTCATTGCAATAAAAATTCATTTATACTTGGGTCTTGCACATTTCATGTTTTCTATTTAACATTTGTGTTCTTGTCTTAATCCTTTTGTTTTGTGTTTTTGATTTAAATTTAGACCTATCCTTTTGTCATTTGTATTGGTAGGTTTTGTGGCTATGAAATTAGGACTACATATAGTATAAAAAGTATAAAATATAGTAACATGTAAAATTTTGTTCACTTTGAAATTTTCTAATCATCACATGTAGTTAATTTGAGCTTCAAACCTAAAATAAATTATTAAACCCATCAATATGAGCTTGATTAATAGTTGCATCATTGTGTAAAAGTACACCACTAATTTTATAAACATTGATTTATAACCCTTATTTGATAGCATATTACCATTTTTTATTAATTTTGAAAATTCATTCTTTTTATGTAAAATAGTAAAAACTACATTTAACCCAACTACATTTCCAATGGAAGAACATTTTATAACTTAAAAAAATCATAGCCATTGTTGTTATTATTATAACATAATGTACTAACAAATGTTTAAAAAAATCTAATATGAACTTCACAACTTGAAAAGAAAAATTGAAAATTTTGGTGAAGAAGATTCTTCTTCATGGTTGTTTTTTTACATTTGCAAAATTTTACAAATAAATTACCATTAATTTAGTCATTTGTAGTCATTTTTTATAATTACAAATTGTGATAGGGCTGTTGTAAAGTGAAAATGTATTCCAATTAATAATTGATTTTTTCATATTTGTCCCAATTTCATGATAAAATGATATATTGGAATGTAAACCACCATTAATTGAAATTTTTTGTTAGAAAATGTTTTCCAAACATCCACTATGATATATCAAAGTTCTACATGTATTGAAAACTATCAAACTATGATAGTTTTTTGTTTACACTATAACATGCATTCATCCTCATCTACTATATAATCATTTTTTTCTCCATCATCATCTTCTTCCTCTTCTTTGCCTTCATTGTAGTCATTGTCTTTACACACAATAACCTTTTTATAGTTGATGCCCATTCTCTCTTCATCATTGCCATCCCCTTCCACATTGTTAACATCATCCATGTCCTTGTCTTCCAACTTTTCCTCCTTGTCAAACTTTGGTTGCACATCATCTTTGTCATTTGCCTTGTCCAAGTAATGCAATGACTTCATTAGGCCAAACATGCAAGATTTCTATTGAGGAATGCTAGTCATGGGGCATTCGTATAGGTCCAACAATTCAAGTTTCAAGAATGAAATCAGTTATAGCTCGTTGACAAATTGAATTCATATTGCACAATTATAATGGTTGAAACCCTATTTGCACCTAGTGTTTGAGGCCCATGGCAATGCAATTGTCATTTAGTATGAACTAAATGAATAGGCATAGTCTCCAGAAATTAACCAATGGCAACAACTTGAGCTTGGCAATCAAGATATGAAGCACATGGAATGAAAGGTTGGAAGAATGTAGTAGGCAACAACTTACCATGCTTACATTTGAATGTTTTGTTGAAAGCCAATGAAGTAGTTTGCCTTGCTTGCTCATCCTTGAATGCTTGTTCCATCACATGGTTTGTTTTCATCAAATATTCCTTGCAACTGATTATGTCATTTTGGATTTTGCTTTCCAATACTGCTCACCCCCCTTCAAGTAGTGCATTTACCATGAAGCCATTGACATTGGAATACAACTTGGGGTTGGGGTATACAATTGGAATGCCCAAGCTTTCATGTGAGTCAAACCTTCAATGACTAAAGGAGGCCAATAACCATGATGTTCCTTTCCAAACTTAGGTACCCACTAATGTGCATTTGATTTGTTTTTGAAGCCAACTACAATAATTATGTGTTTTAATCAATCCTACAAGAATGTATTTCATTGGGAAGAAGGTTGATGATGCACTTGCTGATAATTGATTTTTCCATCTCAACACAAATTTGGAATTGTTACTATGTAGACATGTTTCCTCATGTAATGAAAAACAAGCACCATTTGACACAAGCCATATGCTTATACCTTTGTGAAAGAAACATCATGTTTTCAAAAAGTGAACATGAAATTCAAGGAAACTTTCCATTTCCAATGTTCTCATAAGAATGACAAGTTGTTGATACATAAAAAAATCTTCCAATAGTTTTCTCAACATAATAGGTTCCCTCACCATTGCTACAATATTTCGTATATCATATTCCAATAGGCTATTCCTATTTGTTGTTCTTTGTTTAATTTGAAAATCATGCTTACAAGTCATTCAAAACAATTTTTTTCTTTTGAAGGATTCATAAATTGATCAATTGTTTGAGGTCATTGGTCTTTTATGTTGTTTCTTGCTAACAACATGATGTAATCAGTTGCTCTTAGAATGGCAAAAGAACATGTTTTTTGGTGAAACCCTTCAAAGGACAAAACAAAAGATGCAGATTGCTACTGCTTCATTGTTGCTGCTTTTTTAGAGCTCTCTCTATTAGTGTAGGTGTGTCTTCTCACATAAAACCCTACATAACCTATTGCCTAATCAATTCAAGATTTTCGGTTGGAACCAAAGTTGGCTGAATAAAAACTTAATTCCTTTGTATTTTGAATCTGCTTTTCTTGTGAACCTCTTGGAACTTTGCTGGGATGCATCCACAAGATTACACACTTGCCCAAGTTGGTCCAATGGGTGACATTTTGTTAAAACTCATCCTTTTTCGAAAAATAAGCTTTTGCCCTTTTCATTGAGCAATTACCCTTGTTTACAAGTGCTCAAACTTGTGAAGTCCCTTGGGTGGGTGCCTTACCCTATACATCAACTTCTCTCAACCCGGCTTTTCAGCTGGATGGCACAATTCTTTCCTTGTGCACCTGAACTTGAAACGCCAAGGATCTTGTGTAACAACTCTTGTTCTTCATAACAGTATTAGCATGCTGAAAGCGCAAGAAAGACCATCTAGAGTGAGGCCAAGATTAGGGGATATGGTGAACCACAGACCACCAGCCACTTGCACTCCAGGAGGGATGCATAGTGCAGGTGCATCGGAAACAATTTTCTGTTGGGTTCCAGTTCCTTAGCCAAAAGGTGATTAGCTCAGTTTCAGTTTTCACTATCCACCTACAAACAACTCGCTAGCCCTTTACTGATGTACTAACCATCCACATGCATCTACTTACCTAGAATCCACCTATTACCTATTCTCCTTTGTACATACCTACCAAAAGGAGCTATTCTTTACAAGATAGGTTACCGAGGTTACCGAGATATGTTACTCATGCACAACTGATTCATCATAAGCTTCCAATGGACAGACAGTGCACTGGTGGTTGTTGGTTGACTGTGGCGTAGATAAGGAACATTCTGTGCTGATAATTGCTTATATGCTAACACACAATCCGGTCTGGATGGATGAACACCATCTTCAGCAGACGTGGAAATCTGGATAAGTATATTGGTTTTGTACAACAAATAAAACTAGATGCACATCCATCTATCAATAGATGAGGCAAATAGCAGTAATGACTCAACCAACAGCAGCACTCATAGCCACCGGCACTCATAGCTACTGCCACTCACCTCACAAGTCCACCATTTGATCACTTACCTTTTGTAAAATGCCTTCTTCATTTATTTGATGTCTCAAAGATTTCACATAACCAGCTTCTGTTATCTTCTCCTACCTAAGGGAACAATTTGTGGTCATGGGCAAGTGTACTACTCCCTTGACTTACAATTCCAGAGACAGCAATAAGACATTTTGAATTACAAAACTGGAACAGGTAAGAACTTAGTGTAGTAGTAGTCCTTGGCCTTTGGATGATCCACAATATTAATAAATTTGTAATCAAGCTGGTGTTACTTTTGACATAGCAACTGCCTGGTTGCACTCTTCTATCCATGGGTGTGCCATCTTTTCTGCAAGCCTTTGGATTTCAGTGTTTCACCGGGTTTTATATCAGTTTGCAAGAAGCTGAAAACAATATAATCTCATCATATGTTCTACTCTCCAGGTTCTCAAATATGGTTTGGTCCACACAAACTTTTCAATAAGTGAAAAATGAGAAAATCACTAGAATTGAAAGATATTGAGGAATTGCGTACCTCATTGTAAACTTAGAAGCAGATATGGTTGCTGCCTTGAATTGAACAATTGCCACGTTTATGTTCCCTCTCATATATGTGAGGCGAGCTTTGTATAGTTTGTAATACACCCTTGCAATTTCTGTTTTTTTGTGCAGCTCAACCAAATGTTAGCTTGTCAACCATGAGACATGGGAAGCTGAAGCACAAAGCGATTTCTGATTCAATAGAAATGCCAGAGTCACAAATGCTACTAGACAATCACAATACAGGGAGAAGGAACATACAGCCTGAAAATGCAAGAAGAGAGAGGATGAAGAGGTAGAGTGCAGTGTTTCACCAATTCGAGTGGACACAATTTTCAAGTGATTGAGGAGAAGCTCCACAACTTGTTCTCTCTCTCTATCTTGAGGACAAAAGCTGTTGGGGTGCTCTGGAAGGAACAGTTCAATGGCTGAAGCTAAAGCCAATGGAAACATCAGAGTCAGAGGGGTGATGCTGATAAGCTGTGGCACCAATGTGGAAGCTTCCTTTATCACCTTTTCTCTTAACTCTGTATGCATGGAAGCTGTCCACCCTACAGCTTTCACCTGATACCACCAACATTCAGATCTTTGCTTGCTTCCTACTGTGATAGACAATGTTTCCTTCACTATCATAAACAGTAAAACAGAGTAATGCGAGAATGATTTGTTGGTTTGGGAAAGCTCTGAAATTTCCAAGCCACCATCACTTCACATCTTGCAAAGCCAAGGAACGCTATGAATTGGGACAAATGGGCATACTTACTAGAAGTTGGATTGTGTGAGTTTTCATCAAATGAAGTCATGAAGTAGAGCATACTCTCTCCACTAATGGGCCAGTCTCTCACTAAAGCATTAGAAAAGAACCAAGCCCTGAATTACAGTGACCAGACCCCACAATACAGCATAGAAATACTTTATGTGTTGATTCCTTTACAACTTGTGTTGGTGCTTCTTTCATTGTGATGTATCATATTTGGTGTGTTACATGTCTAATTAACAACCTCTCAGCTGTCAAAACATTAAGCAAACAGACCATCTAGTGCTTTCCTATCCAGAACCTCTCCTAAATTCTACAAGTGAGAGTTTTATACCCACCTGCAATGCCAATGTACAAAATGGGCAGTCACTCATTTGGAGTTGGGCCAAAGCTTCTGCAGCCTCTTTGTAGCGTTCCATACCATTCAAGCTCACTACCACCAAGAAAAGTGCCCACACTTGCAGCTGAGGGTCATCTTTACAAGATGCAAGTAGTGTGGAGCCTTTCTTGTGGCACTCTTCCAATTCACCCTGTGGAAATCATAGATGAGACTGATGTCCAGTTCACAGCTAAGTCTCATCAGAGAGACAGCAGTGATAATCAGGGATTGAACATTTTAAACTACATCCTAGAGGTATGAAGTCCAAAATCAAGTTCAATGACCTTTTCAAACCAGTCCATAAATGAGCTTTAACTTGAGAAATTCTGTGAGCCCCGCACCTGATACAACTGGCTAACAGCCTTCAAGCACTGGCACAAGTCGAATTCCTTCTGTCCTTGGCATACCTTATAGGCTCTCATTGCCTCCACTGCATGAGATGTAGCTAGATACCATTCACCTGCAACACAATAAGTGTAACTTACATTTCTTCTCTAATTTGTCTTTGCTTTCTCTAGAACCTTACGTTGCAAACTTAAATGGTTGGTTTCTCTCTTTATTCTAATTTTCACCCCTTCAACAATTCCAATCTGGATTCAGTACACATTACCATGAAACAGGTAGACACATGAAAGGTTATGATGGATATCTCCAGCTTGGCTCAGCTTGACTCGGAGAAGCTCAGCTTGCTCTGTCAGCATTTCCAAACATACTCTCAAGTGGCGCTTGGCTACATGTCTATTACCAGCCACCAGAGCCAGCACAGAGTGTGCTCTGGCCACTTCTAATGGCAGTTCTTTGCCTGCACTTAGAGCCATGGATAAGCACCGATGGCTCAAATACTTTGCTGCTTGAAGGTCCTCCTGTAAGTTGATTGCACCACAAGGTTGTTGCATCGGAGTTAGCAATTTGATGATCCCATTCTTACATGTTTGTCCCATGGTACATCTAGATAATGGCAGTATGCATGCAGCTATGAAGGACACAAAGATACTTTCAGGGAAAAACTCATACATTACCCTTAGGATAGCAAGAGTTGCAAGCTGTGACAATGCTCCACATCTGAAGGCCTTCCCAACCCCAAAACCAGCACAAATATCGCCTCTTTTGCAAAGCTTGAAGACTCCAAATGTCAGTTTGAAAAATGATACACAATCCACATATGGAAATGTGCTGTACCACTGAACTGAGAAATTGGCTGGAAGGTGCTCTCCAATTATTTCAAGAGCCAGCAGATTGTGCTGCCAACTGTTGTTGATGTCCCCCAGTGCAACATAAGCTCTTGCAAGATGTTGATGCCAGGTGGCAAGCCGCATCAGGTTGATGTGCTCCTGAACAATGGTTCCAAGAGAAAGAGCATTCTTATAGTACTGGATGGCACTTCTGTACTGTCCAAAGTTGAAAAGTGCACTTGAAGCCTGTCGTCAGAAGTACATCAAAGTCTTTCAGGGCAAGATTCTAGATTATTCACTTCAACTTTCAGTAACCGACTCATCTGAAGAGGAATTCCCAGAGGAAGAGTATTTCCTTTAATTGGATGCCCAAAATTTGAACAGACTACACTAATGAGGACTTCACTTCCATATAGAAGGTAGTCAATACTTTTTTTCAGAACCAACATTACTCAAGGGGTGTAAAATCCATTCCGTTGAGCTTTTTCTAATTTTAAGGATCAGAAAATCTACACATTTGGATTGTAAACTGAATGTATCTCAAATTGATCCCAGAACATGGCAGACCATCATCCAACAATGGAAAATCAGAGGGTATCCTTTCATAAATGAAGAATAGCATCTTTGTATTTTCCCATATGAACTTGACCACCAACCATAGATGTGTGACTAAGCACATTCATAGACCTAGTATTCCAGGAACATTGCTGAAAGTTATGTTCTATAAAGTATATACAATACTACTACTCTCCATCTGCAGAGGCTGTAAAAAACATCAAATGTTAAGCCAAATTACAAAGAAAAGTTGAGATTCAACACACTGCTGTCTCCCAAAGGTCGATGGCAATGGTGGCAAGACCAATTTCCATTTCTTCCACATCCTTGCAAGCCATAGTGTAGTGATGTGCAATACTCACACATTGCATCCCACTGGTGCCTTGATTGAGGAGCTCCCTTGCAATGTGGGCATGGATGTGACGCCTCTGTTTAAATGGAAGCATTTCATATATCACATCTTTGATCACCTGCCACAGCATATCAACCTGGGACATTTAGGCAATGACAACAATTGGAATGAACAAAATAAAAAATAGAACTAATCAAGAGATGATCATTCAGGAGTCAATGACTATGTGAGATAGATGTCAACTCTATTCAAACCTGAGTACCTCTTTATTATTGCATCACTGAGCAAGAAATGCAATCAGAGGTTGAAAATAATGTCATACTGAGTTAGAGAAGGAATAAAATCCTTCAGGGTCAGTCGGCCAGTGTGTGAGGAAGTTCAGCTTGTCAAGGCTCTGCAAAGCCACCAGCAGCCGTTCTTTGCTTAATGACCATGCATCCTCCCTGCCTTCTGCCCACCCCTACTTCAGAAGAAAAGTTCCTACAAGTTCCCATCTCTATCTCCTTACATCTGTCTGCACACAGGATGACTCTCTTCTCCCTATTTTCTCTCACCATGATGAATTTCAAGTGTTCATTCGTCTTAGTCACAGAAAAGAATGCACTTTGCTTGCAATCTGTTGGGTGTGATGTGGGTGCCATTGGCTGCAAAGAATTGGAGGATACCTGCAGTTTAATATACATAAAAGGGGACATCATCTTACCTCTGCATCTGTTCGTTAAGAATACTGAGAAGTAGGTCCACTGAAAAGTTGAGGCCAATGACACTTGCCACCTGGATCACAGATGTGTCAAAGATCGAGTTTTTCATGTAACAATTGATGGTACTGCACTAAACTACTGTCAAAGACTTCAAGACAAATCAGCTTTGATTCCCCTGTACATTGAGAACCTGTTTAGTGAATTGTTTGGAAGTCAATGTTTCTACCAGATGAGTTCAGAGATCATTCAACCTTCAGAGTCAAAGCTTGCTTGGGCTCCAGAAGGTCAACACGTGATGCAATAAGAGCTTCCATAGAATGTGAGAAGCTGAATTGGTGGAGATTGAGGGTGATGTTTGATGGTCTGTTCTCCCCTTCTTGTGCTTCACTAGATTTCATGTATATATCAACCAGTGCACTTGCCATCTGTTCAGCAAATAGTGGATGACCCTGCAGGAATATGGATAGAGTGATCTTCAGCATCTTCTAATAATTTCTCTCAGAGATGACTAACTCATAGACATCCACATTTGGTGTCATACGACTGAAATTGGAAATGGAAACCAGCATATGGATTTTCAGTTGTCATTGTCAGCAAAACAATGACTTATCATGGCCCCTATTGGCTCACATACTAGATATAAAAAAAGAGTATGATTTGTGTTGCTTCAGTCACACAATTGCTCTGCAAATGTTCCCAAGGTGCAATTGGACTGCAAGAGGACATACATGGGTCCGATTGAAAATGACATCAAATATCTCTTTTGGAATCTTCAGTGGTGCTTGTTGCAAGTTACCAATCTTTTGCTGAACCAGCTCCTCTGTGGCTGTTTCACTCAGCTCCCTGTCCTTGCACAGGAGGAAACTCATGTCAGAACATTATCAGAGTCTCTAAAAAGTCCCAAAAGATGACCCATCAGAACTTTGGTGGAGCAATTTTCACCACCATGCTTACATAGACCACCTGAAACTCATCTGAGCCTCTAACTTCTTGAAGTTCATAGATTTCTGTCCTTGCCTGAGATGAATAACCACAGTAGTATCAGATTGAAGAAGTGCTGTGTACTCTCTTGGGGCATGGCACCCAAAGGGGCGACATGCAGCCACCACCAATATCCCACCCCCTTGCACATCTTTGACACCCTTCAGCACACCCCAGGATGGCTTGTCCAGAAGCTGCCAGGTCTTTATCAAGGGAGATCATCAGAACCATCCAAACCTTTATATTGGTGTCTTCAACACTTTCTCTCTCATCATCTCATCTCACAAGTACAGGGTTGGAAGAGTTATTGTTAAAGAGGATACTTGAGCATCTTCTATAAAGATAATGCAAGGCCTCAATACAAGTGACAGTAGCAGCTCCAGAATTAACTGCCCAATTCTTTGCACACGGACATCTGCTGATGCCCTCTTTTTGTCATCGAGTTGCTTGATGTCTCTACTCTGCTTTTGAGTCTCAATCAGATTCCTTCTAGAATTGCCACCCACATCAGCTCTCAAATCTGTGACTGCAAGATAAGGAAACTCACATCCAAATGGTTTATCTATGGGAGTTTTCAGCTTTCACTTTCCAAATGAGCTTATCCTACTGAATGCACCTAAGGCTAGAAATTTCATGGTAAATTATGCACCATACATGTCCTGAAGCTTGTCAACTGTGCAGAAATATACCAGTTTGTTCACCAGAACTTAAGACTGCAGCCAGCTTTGTTTCACTTAAGATTGGAGAACCAGATCCAACATTCGAAGTTCTTTTGGCTTCAAAGCTTTTCCTGGTCAAGCCAAAGCTTTTCCTGGGGGTTAGAGTAGAAAGAAATTGTGCCCCTTGGGCAGCAAGATGTGACATGAATGACATGCGTTGTCCTCTCCCACCCTGGAACATGGAGAAGAGACAAGGTTGAAATATATTACATATGCGTATTGGCCTTCTACAATGTCAGCCATGGTCACTGCATACACATGCTATTTGGGGTTGTAATGTAGCACTGGGCAGAATGGAGGGGATATGCGAGTGTGAGAGAATCCTTTGTAGCTCAAGAAATAGCAGGGTGAAGAAGGTGGTATTTCTGTCAAATCCAGAAGAATATGATCCCTACAGTAATGTAGAATTTCTCAACAATACCAGAAACATGTGCAATGGGAGTTGAAGCACACACAACACCTTCTTGCTAATGGAGCTGTTTCCACTTGACTGAGTTGGGTCACTCTGCCAGCGCTTGAGCATCTTCCCTTTGTTGGCTGATGGAATTTGACTGGTTGTCTGACTAGGCTTCTGCATGAATGTCATCACCAATACCTGATTGTTGATATGATGAGCAATATGTTTCCAAGTAAATTTTGTTGCCATCACAAGATGCAGCATTAATGATAAGGACACAGGATGGTGGCCTTAGAGAATCCATGATGAAAACTGGTGTCAAGTGCCCTTCTCAAAGGCCAGTAAGAATTGTAAAACAGAATATGATGCATGTTTAATGAGCAATTTGCATAATTGCCACATGAGAGAGATTCAACTAAAAGGACATTCTGTGCAGCAGAGAGTTGGGTACCTTGATTTTGATCTTGAGGATATCCTTCAACAAGTGGGCATGTTGCATTGAAGAAGCATGCAGATGCTTTGCCACAATGGTTCCCCTCTCCTCTGGACTTGACCTTGGGTCAAAGCACAAGAGATCACACACAAGCCTTGCCCAAGGACCAAACACCAACACATTGTTATGTTCAGGATCACTAGCACTTAGGAGAATTTGCACAGGTGATTGTTCCTTTTTAAGTCTACTAATGACCGACTGTAACAGCTTTGATTTCCCTATTCCAGCATGCCCTATCAACAGAATCATTCCACAGGGTTCCACATTAAGTTGGTGGGTTTCAGGTTCGAGATCAGGGAGCCTGCTACTATATTGAAATTCTTTCTCTCTGGCATCAACCATGTCTTGCACCACTGAAAACTCCTCAGATATTTTTGCTTTATCCTCACTTGCAGCAGACAAAGTTTCAACAATTGTCCTACCACTGATGGCTCTGACAGGTGAAAGAGCTAAAAATTGCTTGAGAAAAGTGTGTATTGTGTTAATGAATATTTGGTACTCCACCTCCCTTCCAATCAAAAGATCCTCTGGAGCATGCTTGGCATCCTCTGAAGGAGGTATGTGGTTGGCAATATTGGCCTGTGGTGTGGCATTTAACACACAGTAGACATAAGTAGCTCTCTTTTTCCCCTTCAGTGTCATTGGTGGGAGTGCCAGGTAGTTGAACAAGTTTGAGGTAGCTTTGTAGGTCTCCATGTCTGCAAGTATCTGCAGCTCAAAAATGCACTTCTTACCAGTTAGGAATGCCACAAAGATACACAAACCTTGGAAGATGTCAACAGTGGCACAGAGATAAATTCATCAATAAGTACATTTTTTATTATAACACAAGTAGTCACATTCTATCTCTCAAGCCTGTGTCACAATTCAATTTATTAGATTATGTCAAAACCCTGCCCAAGATTGTAAGATGGAAGATTTTTCTGCACTGCTCTTCAGTGTTTTCATCAACCAGGTTCATGTGGATATATCACAAAAGGTAACCATGGATAGACCAACCAATCCCAGTACTAGTGGACAAGACCACTACTGTAGGGATGGGCATCTGATGGGGGGATGATATACTTTGAGATACATTGATGTGTTCACTGGAGCTTGAAACTGCTGTAAGAGCTAGTGGTTGGGCAGTAAAGGGGAGGTCTGGATGCTAGGACAGAATGGGTTAAATATACTCTCATCTTGTGATGGGCAGTCCTAAAATGTTTAAAGAACAGGCCAAACTGGTAATATGTGTTAAGGTAAGCTCTCGTCTATGAAGTTGAGCAGTCCAGGAAACTGAGGTCACCATTCTCTTTCCTCCCCCCAGTAGCCCCCTCTCCCAAACTTGATGCTATTCCTGCAAGTCCGATCCATACATCCAAACTGGACAGAGGATGTATGGTTAGCAGGTTGCAAGGCTATGGCTGCAATTAACAGCAAGAGTATCTTTTGTCCATCACATCCCACATATTACATGTCAAATGGCATACTAATCTTGTGATGAATTTTACTGCTGAAGTACATGATCTCCCCTGGGTTGTCTAATCAAATACTATCTCTTTGTACCTCATTCTTAGCCTTCATCATGAGGCGAGCACTCAAATTGATGGTGTCCCCAAACACTGTGTATTCACAACGCTTCTTGCCACCTACAAGAGTGCAAAGAAGTTTGCCAGTTGTAACACCCATTGCACTATCTTGCCCTTGCTCCTTAAGGTTTTCCCTGATAGCCAATGCTGTTTGAACTCCTCTTTTTGGATCATCTTCATGTAGATTTCCCGGAAGCCCAAATGCACAAATCATTAGGTAACCTGCCATACACCAGTCTGCAAATTCTTAGGAAATGTTAGACATAGGGACCAGCGTCTCCTAAGCCACACATTAGTAACGCTCAATTTGTTGTTCTTTTCTGGTGTGTACTCAGTCTCACTGCAAGAAAAAAGCATTACAGAGTCATCATAAAAAGCAATGGGCCCCTTACCTTTTTCATCCATTCGAAACTGTGCAAGTGCCCCCTCATACTGACGGAGAGGTTGCTGTACTGATAGCATGGCAGTCTGCACACACTGAAGGTGGGACAAGCGACACTCCTTATATGAAGACAAAGAAGGAAGCCCCAAGAAAATGCAGGTAACATGCCGCATTTCTGCTTGTATCACACTCATGGGGCTAGAACCTATGTTGCTTCTCAACACTTCTTGTAAATACCTAAGCAAAGTAGAAAGCAACACCCTCTTAGTTGGCTATGCTTCTATCCCTCTTTCTACATAGCCAATGGTCTCATATACAAAAGCCTTTTCTCTCCATTTCACCATCAACCAGCTGCTGTGTATCAGTTTTGAGTTGGGTCCAAATGCTCGATGTAAATATATGACCATGTATCTACATTAGGCTATTCCAAACCTGTACCTGAGATTGTCTCTCTGCTGACTACTAAGGGAAAGAAATTCCAGCAGAGACAATGACAATCAGACCTCTTTGATATTAGGAAATCATGCTTGAATTACAAACTCTGCCTACTACCTGCATCTGTTACATTGACTGAAATGGGTTGACATCCTACCGTTTCAAGTTGTTCACAATTTTAGGGACTAGTTGGTCTTCAATATTACACCAGCTGCGCTGAGAAAGAGGAACACTGATATTGCCAAATATGTGACCAAGCCGCACAAAGCCCCCCTTTAACACCTCACCATCACACTCCTTTAAAATATGGGTCCATGCCTCTGGAGACAAAATGACATCCCCTGCAGTTTCAAATACAAACATGTTTAGGTTGGATGTTTGGCCTTTATGGAAGCACATGTCATGTTTGGACAAATAAATGAAGGCAATCAGTAAGATCTGACAAGAAAATGCACAATGTCCAAAGGGAGACAAACTGAAACTTTCTTGGTGAAATAATTATCCAAAACAAAGTTCAACTCATAAGGTTTGTTCTCCTTGCCAGACTTTGCCAGCTCCTCACAACAACGTAGTTGGTCCATAGGATTGTGGGTAGTGGTTCCAAGAGGTGAAGGGATATCAGCCATGAAAAACTCCCAACGTGGCTGTCCAGTTGGAACTTGCACTCCACCTCCAACACTCAAAGTGCACACCTGTCAGGTTACAGAATGACCCGCTTTCATCATTGTCTTCACTGCATCAAGGATGTGCAATTCCATCACTGGGATTAATCTATGCTGACTCAACATCAAATCCAGCATCCAGAATAAAATGTCAAATGAATGGATGTACCTCTCCCATGCCAATCATGACTTTCAGTGTAAGAGTAAGGGGAGTCTCTGTTGGTATAGCTAGTTTGCAGGAATCCAACTCAGAGGTGTGGTGGAGGACCGCCTTGTGCATCAATGTTCTCTGGCAGGAAGATCGCTGCTTGCTTGAAGTGTTCTTGACTGCACCATTACTATCATGGGGAACAGATGAAACCTGTTGACTATGCTCGGTATATGTTTGCAGAATGTTGACCAGTTGTGTCATAGTGAGGGGCTTTATCAGCAAATCATCCATTCCTGATGCCATAGAAGACTTCTTGAGCTCGTCATTGTAGCTTCCACAGACCTACCAGGCATTACATGCATTTCTAGAACTGAGTTAGACACACCCTTGTAGTGGAAAAAGCTCATGGATAATTGAGCTCAGATGTCAATTTGCAGAAAGAATCAGCTAGGAATAACTGCAATTAATTGTGAGGTCTTTATGGGCCTTAGAGAGTGAATCCAGTGAGAACTAAAAGGAGACCAGCCAGACTTGCAAGCAACACTCAATTGACAATGGCATCAAACCCTTCAATTTCTGGTCATGCTCTGTACAATAAAGCTGACTTGAATTTTACAAGCCCTCTAAAGTCAGTGTGTAATGGTACGTACCCCAATGATGATTGGTTTGCCTGTCTGAACTTGGCCTCAAGAGAAACACCCAGACAAAGGCACCAGGTTATTGATTTCATTACAGCTGCAAAGGGATGACATTTATCCACATACCATAGACAGGAGGCTTCTTTCAGCACTTAAAAAGTGAAATACAATTTGGAAAAACTTGTCCAGGGCTTTAGTACAACAAAAGATGCGCTACTGATGGTTTTGGATTCTTCCTCACATTTTTGAGTTTCAACCTCTTTGACACTCAATGAATTAGAGGTCTGGACATGCAGTGATCTGTATGGTCTACAGGTTCTAAACAACAGCCCTCCTTGGAATTTCTTCTTGTCATTTCTCTTGTTCACACCACTCATCATATGTAATAACACACTATTCACCACAATCTTGCATAACCAGCTGGAAATTCCTACATCGGTTCTAGCATCCTAGAAAAGGTCTCAATCAGCACCAGTGGAACTTAATAACAATATTCAAAGCGCAGCACCTCTGTTGAACTTGTTTATCAAGAGCATAAGTAGAGTGTTCACATGCCTCACACAGAAGATGGATTCATCTGGACTATAGACTGAGACAGTACTACTTTCTGGAACTAACAACATGCTGCTTCTTGCTTGCTATGTGTAAGAAGAGTGCGACTTCAAACTAAATACTGGATTGGTGATAAAGATTGGGAGATGGATCTTCTGATCAAATAGAAATTTCTCCCCAGTTCCACACTTTGACCTTTTGGAGGCGGTCTGCACATGAGGACATATCTGTGCAGTGAATTTGTCACAAATTCCACATCATTTTTTGCGTAGGTAGACCAGATCATCTATGATGATTCAGATTAGAAAACTAAGTTAGAGAATGTATTGAGAGCTCACTTGTCCATCAGTTTTGTTAAGACTTATAAGAACTATCTTTGTATAATATATGATTGAGGATAACTGCAGCATCTGCTGCCAAAAGGGTATGAAAAAATTTCATTATAGGACCTAGATTCAGAAGTTTCCAGGGATGGTACATCCTTCTCACCAGGCCACACAGGATTTTGTCGAATCTGACGGGTTGCCTCAAAGCCATCCATGATGGGGATGTTTACATCCATAAATATCAGCTGGAATGTCTGCTTGCCATGTGCTGCCACAGCATCCCTTCCATTTGCAGCAAGCACTACCTGTGGCATTCTAATTCTCCACATCAGATTCAGCTTCCATCTTCACAGATGTAACTTACACAGGTCCTGTAACACACAGGTGAGATTGCCCCTGATTTAGTGGTTCTCTCTGTTTAAGTTGTGTGGCTCTTTGGCCTGGCACTCTTTGAGGTGTCTCTAGCAAACAAGGACTCTTACATAATGCAAGAATGAGATTGATGAGGGCATAGTTTATGGTGCCTCTTCACCATAAAAGACTAGGTTTCTTACTATACGTAAGTAATGAACTAGCTCTCATTCTTTGAAGTCTCCTTTTTGTATCCAAGTACAACAAATCTAGCCTGTATTTTCCCCACCGGAAAAGCAGATGACCAAGATATACCCCTATAAACATAGGCAGCCTGGTTTTGGCTACAGTAGTAATCAATATCATGCTCTCTAGAAAGACTACACCCCAGGACTACTTTGTAAGGGGATCATGTGGCCAACCCCTCTACAACACTCATGGGATGCTTGTAACTTGCTGCCATTTGCAATATGTCACCTCTTTCTTATACATGAGAGGAGCAATGTACAACGTAACAAGGTGCACAGATGTTTCCAGTTGGATGCAGGATTAGTCCACTTTCAAATCTTTGTTTCCTGCCTCTAAAAATTGAAAACTGTCTATCTGCACATTCGTCTATTTTTGCAGTGGAGAGTGATTTCAAGGATATTATCCCAAAGCTTGGCTATTGTGATGTTTTTGGGATAAGCAATATAGGACTAAAACATCAGACTTACCTTGCAGTTGAGTTTACCCAGCATTCTGCTTAACACCACACGATTAAGCACCAACCCGTCTGCTACCAAGACATGCACAGAATCAAAGGAGCCCTTCATTCTTGTGGAACTGGTTGAAGCCCTTGGTGAGCAATCCTCTTCTTCCTGATTGTTGCATTTGTTTGAAGTGTGACCATAGCCACCTAGCTGCAACAGTTTGGTAGTGGTAAGCAGAACCCATGTTCCAGTAATGCCAATTGTCATTGACATTGCATGAAGGTAAGGGAGAGGCCTGGATTCTTAACCATTCTTTGCAAGGGAAAATACTGTTAGAATCAAAAAGCCTTCAGACGTAGATATTTCTAGAGACATTCATTTCTGGAGTGGAGATATGCTGTGTAATAGGTGGCATTGGTTTTGATTTGATTGCAAAGTAGCTACATAAGTCCTCAATGGTAGAGCTCAACATGAAGGAAATAGACATGGCTGCTAATTGAACTTACATGATTGCCTTGACCCAGTTGCTGTCACAATTGATTAAGTAATAGTCAGAAATTCAACTATAGAAAGCATGCCTGGGGAGTGTAAGCACCAAGATTGGAGACCAGATCAAAACCACATGCAGCAGCACGGAGAGCACACTTTGATTGACTCTGAAAACAAAACATAGTCCAAAAAAGCACCATATGCATAAATCTGAGCATCAGATTTGTCAATAGGGATGATAGCAATAAGCCATCAAGCAGCTGATTATGATTAGTGAAGAGGGACATCTCTTTGCTTTCTAGAATGCACAGAGAACACAAACAAGAATAGTGACAGGCATAGTTAGATGTTGAGCAACAAAATTGCCCACAAGGACCATTGTATATCCAAAACAAGAGCATGTTGTTCATTCTAATGCTGGATTACTATGCTAACCCTGATATATAGCTCCCTGTGAAAATGAGAATGTAATAGCAACATGATAGTTTACAAGCAAACATCTAGGTCAAACCTACATTCAGATTAAATGTAGTCAGTCCATACGGACGTTAAAGGCCATTTATTGGTGAGTGAACATCACCTCATTGCTTGCTATGTCAACAGGGAAGCACACAATCATGGAGTCACCAGCAAACTGTCCAAAATTGAAAGCCCTTTGAAGTTTGGAACAATTTACTTGAGAATTGATGAGCATGTGTTGGAACAACAAAAAATACTAATCACCTAGATTTGCAAGGCATACAATTTACAAAGATCTCTGATGTTTCTTATAGCTTTTAGCAACAACTGGTACGAGAGAGGATGAGGTCTTGACCTTTGTGATGTCACCACCATAGTTCAAAACCAGTTCAATGGCCTACAACCAGATGACACTTTTTAGGAGCTGAGTTAGCAAGCAACTGCAGCAAGCTGATAGAGATGAGATAATTTCTTCTCCCTACAAGGAAGAGCATGACCAAAGCTTTGAGAGTACAAATAAAGTGTATTTCAATTCTTCTGAGGCCCCAATTGAAGGAATCAACTGCAACACAGAGCTACAAAGAAAAAAGGTGGCAGCGAACAGGAGAAATGCCACCATGTGGCAATTGCACCTTCTGTATCCAAAAAGGATCTGATAGTCTGTGGTAGGTTGGGAAAAAGTCAACAAATCAAAACCATTGTGTTAGGCACAGAGAGGTACAGTCTTCCATGTACAACTCAGAAGGACTACTAAAAACACAACCCTGAAACTTTTGATGTGATCTCAGTATGTCGTGGACACTAGATGGGATAATGGGGCGGGTATTTTGGTCATGAATTCATATGTACAGACAACAGGAGTTCACTTCAAAAGCATTATTGCAGTTAGAAGGGCATAAGTGTTTTACGAAGAATTGAAGGCAAACCTCATCGAAGTAATTGTTCATACTAACAGTGAGTTCTTCCACAAGCTCTGATCCACGTTTTGATGTCAAGGCACGCTCAGTAAGTGGTGTGAATCCAGTTATATCAGCGATAAGTACAGCTGCTTGAAACACATCCATCGCTGGTTGTGTAGCCACAGTATCTGCAATGATCAGAGATGAAGATTGGTTGTTCAGAAATTGTCAAATTTTAGACAAAGCTACTATGAATTCTGTATTGTGGGAGGAGCTTAAAACTGTATAAAGACAACAGTGAGGTTGCACGAAGGATAATATCCGCAGATTTTTGTAAGGTGGCAACCAATAACTATTCCAGTGATACTTGAAATACCTCAACCACATACAACAGAACGGAGTGTGATATAAGGATTGTGATTGTCGCAACGTGTGAGATCTTCACCTATATCTATGGATAATGGCAAGGACAATTTACCATCACTCTCTGCATTAGCTCCTGAGCAGGATGTCTAAACAGAGAACCGTGAATCCTTCTAAGCCGTGGCACAAAATGGGATCGAGAAATGCAGACATGAACCTTTTCAACGTTCACGCCAAGAAACCCTCTGGTATTTTTTACATTACTTGCAATGTCTGTGGCAGAATGGGTTGAATCTGGGCTGCAGAAGAAAGTTACTTTCTAAGCAACACGGCCAGAGGGCCAACCTGGATCCGAGAGTGCTTTCCGGAGCAGCAATTTGGGGAGATAGCGAATTAATTCTTTCAGTTTCTGAGACGTCTGCTCAGTTTCTACGCCTGCCGGGGTCGTCGGCGAATTCTGCATTTTACAAAGAAAGTGTCTTTTCCCTTCTGAGTGCACAGACATGTATGTACCTCTTCAAACAATAGATTTGAGTAACTAAGCAGCACGTGAAAACGTAGTAGAAGCAGCCAAGGACTTCAATGTGTAGTAGAACATGCTGAAACATGTTTCTGGAATGGTTTGAATGAAAACAAAGTTGGGTTTATTCTCTTGCGCAAGTACCACAATTGCGAATTCTTGCCAGCTATCCCAGCGGGGAGTCTGTCCTGTGGGAGTCTCGCTGTACATGGACGTGCTTACGCGATCCAGGTTCACAGCCAGCGTCCCGGGGTCGGACATCCTTCTTGTTCTCCCCACTATACAACTAGATGGGCTCCGCATCAAAATTTCACGAGATGTTAGGTTCTCAATCGTGAGCCGTTGCGGCACGCTGCGTTTCACGCACGCTAGTTTAGCGGCTGGTTTTGAAGGCACATTACTCGACCAGTCTTCTGCGTCTCTTGACATCCCAGCAAATTGGGTGTTCTCCGTCGTCGAAGAAGACACATCGTAATGCGCAACAAGAAGAGCTTGATTACCAACTCCTTGTTGCGAAGATGAACTTGAGGCATCTAGACTTGAGATTTCATCGTCAATTATCAAGGTCTTCGCAACATGTGATGTGTCATTGAAAGTTTCGAGTGCACCAGATTGTTGATGCCATCCTAAATCATTCGAAATCTCGTCTCCTGGAAATAAGGAAAACGTGCGAGACAAGTCTGAAAAATGCCTTCGTTCTTGTTGTTGCTGTTCTTCTTCTTCTTCATTATTATTGTTCGATGATTGCCCTTCTTCTTCCCGGCTGTGGCTCTGTTCCGGCCCCTGCGATGCTTTCTCTTGGACGACATTCATGTCAAAGAGCTTCTTCCAATTAGGCACTCCCCTTCAGATTTGTATCCAAAAGATGCCCGCGTTGCTATTGCTGTTGTTCGCCTTCGAAAGACAACAAATTCGTCTGCCGTTCGAGCTCTCCACCGTTGTTGAATACTTCTTCTCCTTCTCGTGTCCGTCGCTGTTCCAATTCTCGCAGCAACGTCGTCAACAACAATACAAAGATCAAGAACCGTGTCCTGTGTCCTCCTCCTCCAAGAGAAGGTCCTGTCTTGAGAACCTTCCCGGGATTTGAGGTACCTGTTAGGAGTCCTTCTGCAGGACAGAAGGCCCTACCTTGAGAACATTGCAGGATTTGAGGATCTGTCAGAAGGTCATTAGGCTGAGTGGGTGCTATCTAAAAACTCTTGCAAGATTCAAAAGAAAAGGCCCTTCCCCTAGAATAAAATCATAGTAGATTATGGACGAGGTCACCAGCGAGAGGCCGCCAGGCGCCGAAGCTATTTCCGGTAACTGACGGCTTGGGGATTTTGGTTGGGAACCGAGAAAGAAGTGGGGGACCTTGAGTTTTGGGCGAACATTTGTTTATTGTTGGGGATGAGACAAAAAAATGTTTCGCATTGTAGCCGCACGCCATCGCAAGAGCTTGCGCTTACTGATTGTACCTACTACAATCTATCGAAGAAAATCCTTGGATGTTGCAGCTCAGATGGATTTTAGGGTTTCCTTTCCTCCTCCCCTCGATGGGTATCGGCTATCTGCACGGAATTGCTGGTATAAATCGTGATGTTCGCATCGTTTTCTTTGAGGAACGTGTCTGCTGTGTCCACCTCACTGGGATAATGCTCACAAAAATTCATATGGGCCGCTTTTGGAGCAGATGCATGCCATATTTTGCTGGCAACATTTCCTATGAGTTCTAGGTTGGGTCTGCAGCTAGCTTGATACAATTGTGTAATAATCAAGGAAGATGAGTCCAGGATTTGGAGTGTTGTTTGCAGAGAGCTATTGAAAATGTGATGTGATGGGTGCAATGTTTGTGTTACTGGGCCATTTGTATCCATTGGCCTTGAATCTAAAATATTGAAGCATGACAATGTACACACATGAAAAATCACCACCACCATGTGAATTATCCTAATTTGAATTGTTGGATTTTTCTCAATTAAGTTTGTCCCATGTAAATTCTACTACCAGCAATTTTGAAACAGTTTTCTTGCAAATGCCGCATAATTAGCTCCTGATATGAGACTTTTGTAACTGATATGATATTTTATTGATTTGTTTGTTTACAATTGTCAGAACCAATGAGAGAAAATTTATGAGGTTGCAGAAACATTCTGATTGCAGAACCATTTATGAGATTACAGAACCATTCAGATATCAGAACCTCACCTTCATCATAAATAGCAGTGTCTAGCTCTGCACTGACTTTATTAGCTCTCATCAATGGGTGTAGATAAGTAGACAACAACCTGCCCAAAACTTCAAGCAAACAGTTGTACAAACACCCGCAGCCTGAGTTTCTGTTACATTTCGAGAAGTAGTAAGAAGCCTCAGTCATCATGTTGACAAGCACCCAAGAGACATAGATAAGACATACAGCCAATAGTATTCTCATTAAAGCTGTGACAAGCTTTAAAATTTCATTTTGCAATCAGGTGGGCATAAAGGTGACAGGTTCTGGCTTCACACCTTCCACTTGCATTTGTTGATGTAGTTCCAATGCTTTCTGTCCCTGCCTACATTTCACATGTCCCCAAATCATTGCACTCCAAGAGACAACATTGCACATGGGGCATCTTATGGAACACCCTCTGGGCATCTTCTATGCTCCCACATTCAGCATACATGTCAACAAGACTATTACCCACAAAAACATCAGACTCATAACCACTTTGAATGATGTGATTGTGGATCCGTCTGCCTTCTTTAAGTGCCACTTCAATAGCATATGCATTTAGAACTGCTAAGAAAACCCTGTCTGCATCGAATCCTTCCTGTTGCATTTGTTGAAATAGTTCCAATGCCTTCTTTGCTTGCCTACATTTGACATTCCAAGAAACCACATCATGTGTCAACATCTTGTCAAATACCTTCAAAGCATTGTCAAAGTTCCCACACTTGGCATACATGTCAATGAGGCTATTTCCTACATAAAGAATTGACTCAAAACCTCTCTCCATGATCTGCAAATGGACACATCTGCCCTCTTCAAGTGCTTGTGCGCATGCATAGAGCACTGGCACAAAAGTGAACTTGTCTGGAACCATGCCTTCTTGCTGAATTTTTTGGAAAAGTTCCATTGTCTTTGGAGGTTGCTCTGTCTTCACATATCTTGCAAGCCGCACATTCCAGGAAAAGGTGCTTGCTTTTGTGGGTAATAGTCCCTGGTGGCAATGCAGCCAGTTCCGATTCCACCCAGTCAGGTTTCCATTTGTGGTTGAGCCAGAGTGCCTTCTGTGTCTTCCTATGTTTGAAATCTGGATACCTGACATTTGCCTTTGACCAGATGTCCAAAACTACCAGAACCATCAACAAGTGACCATGCACTAACTTCCTGCATCAGCAAGAGAATTACAAGAAAAAACGATCTCATTACCTTTTCTGACCAGTGATCCCACCATTGTGATGGATCTGAGAAAAACTCCTGCCAAAGTTTCTCAACATCCCTATGGCATGACCTTCAAGGGATTTTGGATACTTGCAACCTAACCATCCAACATAAATGGCAATCTGGCTAAAAGTCATTATAATTAATGCAAAATTTCATGGTGAACATGAGCTCATATTTAAGCTAGGATGCCAAGGTGGGAAGGACATCATGCAATTCTAGTAATCAATTCATCAAGAATGTGACAATTACCATGGAAATTCCCAACAATGGTGGTGTGCAAAAGTGCCACCCAATAGACATTCAATTACTAAGGGTGATGAAGGTGGACCAATATGACAAATGACAAATGGCCCAATCTAATGTAAAAGTAGTTTATTAATGTGTATTAAAGCCAACAAAATGAAACATTTGTCAAAGGGGACACTACAATGATGTACATAATAATCAAAGCATTTGGGTGGTAAGCAGGCCCTTAATGATGGGGCTTGATTTGCATCCAACTTCTTCATCTACACAAATTTGGAACCAAAGACCTCACAAGAAATGTCTGAAGGTGATTCAAGATTTGAAGATTTCATTTCAAATCCGTTTGACTGACTAAGATTAGAACAACCTGCAATATTCGCTGGGAAATAATTGGATAGACAAGTTGATTTGATAATTTCACACAGAAACCTACGTGTGAATGAGCTTCATGAATACAAATTCTACAACTATCACATCTTCCATGTCCATGCCCAATGGTATCTGCAATCATTCATAAGTTAAATCTAGCTAGGCCAAGTTAAGCTAGGGCAACGTGTTTGGAGGACCAAGGACTAGTAGATTTCAAGCTTGCCCTGGGACCAACATGGTGGACTAAATTCATCTTTCTAAAGTTAAACCTTCAATCTCTTCAGGAGAGCATTTCCTGTATGACTTTGCTTATTGATGAGTAAAGCATAATGTTAAAGGATGCCTAGTCAAGGGTTTTAAATCATTAGAAATAATCATGCCCTTCACAATGAGCGAACAGAGAATCAATCTGCCTATAAACAAAGGAGACGAAAGCTAGGACTCAAAGAGTCACTCATGAAAGAGTGATCTTGAAGACAATTCAAATTGGATGCTTAGGCAAAGTGAGAGTGGAAATCAAGGCAGACTTGCCTATTTGAGCTCTTTCATATTTTTGGCATGAGACCGACATCCTGAAGTTGACTCACTATGACTAACCTCATGATCATTCTAATGATGGAAGAACCGAACCCGACACAATCCTGAAGCAAAAGCAGGATAGTTCAGTAATGTGAATTGCTGGTGAAGGTGTTGGTCTCCTTTGGACTGAAGGTCACTTACAGAGCATAGTGGGATTGGCCTTTGAATATTTGATTGCAAGTCTGGCCTTTGTCCCCATCACATAGGTTTACAAGCATGTCATCAGATGAAGACAGCACATATGAAACCATAGGATGCACTGACACACAAACAGACAGATTCAGTGTCAGCCTCACACAGCTTTACTTTATCCATGGCGTTGTAATTGTACACCAACACAAAACATATCATCTGAAACTACTCACAATCCACTGCTTGTGAAAGCTATGAACTTTAGCAATTTGCATTAAAAATCAATGAGAGTGATTGAAGAACAACTCCTTCACTGTGTGCCCACAAAAGGCTTTACAAAGAGTCTGGGGCAAAAGAAGAAACAAAACATTACTCAGAATAATTGACATAGGGGTGACAAGATTCAGTGTACATCATGCCAATACTGATGAGCTTGAGTTGCACATGGAAAACCATTCAGCACAGTCCTTTTGCAGCCAAGTTTATTTCAATTCTCCACATATGTACAGGCACTTTCTAACCAGCATATGCAACAACCAGCCTTTTGCATCAAACATATGATATCAGGCATTTCACCTCTTTTTCCACAATGAACAGATGCAACAGCATGTGCTTAAGATTATGCCATTGCATTGACCATTTTTTCTTCTTTCATCAATGGCATATCAGCAGCTGATGGCAGTATGGAAGACCTTATGTCTGACACTGTGTTTCATGTGTAGAAATCCTACCCCACCCACAACACTGCAGCTCCACCACTTCTGCTGCTGAATTCCATGCTCCTGATGTGCTTTATGACTCAGTAATTAAGAATGACTGGATTCTGAAGTGAGGGATTCTTTTTTCCAAACCCAGGCTGTGGACCAACAGTGAGGCCACATCTGAAAAGAACAAAGGCTCAATGAGCTCTTCATGCTCTTTCCTTTCTCCCGGAATTCTCTCAAGATCGTGATGATAGAACCTTACGGTTAAGCCAGAAGGTTCAAGACAAGGATTCAGGAAAAACCACATTGCCACATACACACATGGAAAGAGATGCCAGGACAAGGAATGGAACATCCAATTCGCTGCACATCGATGTCGCGAACTGCAACCTTTGTTACGCGTCACACTGCAAGCTCAAGAGCTGTTCAATGCATTTTGACAAAAACAGAACCGATATCATCCGATTGCATATAAAGGAAAAACAGAGCCTACAACCGTTGCCGAGAGACACGGGAAACTCTCCCCTACCAAGGCACCAGGAAACAAAAAGGAATCCTCATAAGCTTTCTCCACATGAGGTAATCAATCACACAAGTTGCACATATTGGTCGATCTGTGCCAAAGGTGTTAACATCTCTCGCTGCTCACAGACAGACAGAAGAATGTGTGCTTCTCACTCCTCATCCTCTGTTCTTCTCAAATTTTGTGCGACGTAACCACTGTGGGTCTGTTGTCGAACGATACAAAAGATAGCCTCGGATTTCTCCAAACGGAATCTTAGGTCTGAGAAGGCAAGCCACCGCAACCGAGCCCGGTTTCTGAGCTATAAAGATGCCCCCTTCACAGTCTTCTCTCTCAGGTTGCGGCGTAACGGCTTCTGAAGTGCGTGCAGGAAACATTGTCTAGTGTGTTGAGTATGTCGCTGCATTGCGAACTTCATGAACTTGGGCTGCGTACTTACAGTCCCTAGCGTCTTTCAGTGGCGATTTCGGATCGTTTGGCCTTTGCATTGTTGTTTGCAAGGAAAAAAATCCTTTGCCTTGCTGGATGTTTTCGTGTTTTCTTCCATTTTCTCTGAGTTTGCAGTTAAGATGAGAGAAAGTTTGTCATTTTGGTTGTAGACAAATACTTCTGATCTGTGTTTGTCGCGAAGATCTCGCGATCAGTGGTGATGCGTACTGATTTTCTTTGGTACCTACTTTTCTTACTGACTATGTCTGCGTAGGTTTGTAGAAAGGGAGTGAGCTTTCTTTGATGTTATCTTTCTTCCTTGCCTTGTTTTCTGCAAGCGCCATATCTATAAGGCAGAGCAGCTGAGCGGCTGGGGCTTGAAACACCCACGGCAATGGCTTGGCGTGTTTTGAGATGTGGCAAAAACGATGTAAACCTCTCCGGGATCTGGTGAAGACTTTTTTCTGTACACAGAACCTCGAATAGGTTGCAACAGTTTGGAAACACTTTTGTCTGTTCCGTTCTTCGAGTCGTTCAGGACAACAACAGTAGGGGTGTTGTTTTGTATGTTTGTTGGTGCCGTGTTTTTGTACAGTTCTACAGGCTCTCGAGATACAGAATTTTCTTCATTAAAGATCATGAAGGAATATGGAAGTCTGTCCTTTCTATCAGAAAAGACATGTTGTTTCAGTTCTTCCGTTCTCACTTTTTTTTTGTCTTCACCAAATACTGAAGTGTGAAGACTATGGCTCAAATGTTACAATCCCACTGCCTGAAGACTATCTCATCATTCCCAGCTTTGTGTCACCTGAAAATGCAATCTTTGCAGAACAACCCCATGATAAAGTGGCAAAAGATTTGAAGCTTATTTTCACAAAAACCTAACTGAAAATAGCAATCATGCTTCCTGAACTATGCAAGAAGTAGGATAGGAAAAAGAGTGCACATCAACTTGTCACTCTTCTAAACAGATGTGTGGATAGAATTGTTCTTCACACTGCACAGGCTAAGTAGTCAAGTTGAAGAACACCCTACTGTTTTGCTGCATGTCTGATAATACTGTGCTACAATACAGTGTGCTCTGACCAAACAATACCAATTTTGACCCAACAGTTTTCTTATTGCAATGACAAGGATGAGGCCTTGCCACAATTACAAGGCATACATTCGATCTACACCTCCTAACATGGAACTACTACCATCAACATCTCAAGGGAAAGAACATGACATCAATGCTTCCATATCAAAAGGTTGCAGTCATTGAGCCCCTCACCAATCCCAACAAATTTTACAGAAATTGACAGTTCTTATCAAGGGAAAAGAGCATCCACAAATGCTTCCGCATCAAAAGGTTGCAAGTCATTGAGCCCCTCCCCAATCCCAACAAATTTTACAGGGATCGAAAGTTCATCCACAACGCTTACCTGTCAGACCAATAGAAGTAATGTAAAAGACTCAGTTAGATGGCAAGTTCCAAACATGTCAACAGTAGTTGTGTGTACAAAAGCTCCAGAATACACAGAGAACAATCAACAGCCTCTGCTGATTCCATTTTCATCAGTCAAACAACCTGTGCGTATTTGTGTTGCTTTAGTGCTGACAAACTGTGTTCTGCTGATAGGGAGCTAGAGCACATGGTTCATCTGGCTCTAGGATCCAATACAACACCAATGAATAGTCTTCTGGTACTTCATAAACCCTAACCCCAGACAATTGCATGCACACAGTGACCTGGATGAACACATTGTGACTAGGATAAGCATTGAGGAGGCAATTTTCAATTGTCAACTTTGGAGAAGTAGGCACTGGCATGCATGGCTAGTTAGAGAGAAGATGCTCACCACACAACCACCTCGAGCAGTACCATCAAGCTTGGTCAAGACAAAACCAGTTACACCTATAACCTGGATCAAGCCAACCAGTTCAGCAGAAAGGCTTAACACAATGGAAGCTGCAACCTCTGAACAGACATGATGTTCTTATCCAGAAATGCTTACTATGATCATTAAGAATGTGTGATTTCAAAGGCAGTTTTACCTGATTAAATTCCCTAGCTTGTGGAAGCATGTTTAGGCCAGTTGTACCATCCAGAACTAGTAAGACCTCCTGACCACATAGAAAGACCACTTCACATTCATTCACAGAATAGGTAAAAGTTTTGGAGTTCTGTATCCACATAGAATCATTTTGCAGAGAGGGGCTAATCAAGTTGGCATTTCCTTTCAGGTATTATGATGATTGCAGAGAAAGTAAACAAAAGTCAGAAAGGACAATGACCTGTAAGGCCCTGAAGCTCTTCAAAATTGGCAACCCAATTCGGAATTCATGATTCAGTGCTCCCAACATAGCATCAGCTATACAGAATAAATCATCAACACATACCAAGACATACATACATTGGGTGCACTTGGAAGAGCTTTAGTGACAGCACGTTTGCAGGAGCGCAACTCCTCCATCAGATTGTAGTTTGTGTGGAGCCCTGTCACATATCCACCTCCCCAGACTCTTAAGGCTCACAATCATATTGTTGTGTATGACATCTATCATTGTGCATGGCAGCTCTCAACCAGATGTGTGTACAAAATAACTCAGATGTGTGTAGTAGGTACTTACGACCAGATGTGTCACATAAAACTAGGTCAAAATCTCTCTCCACACCTTGGCGGACAGCCTCTGCCAGAACTGCACCATAAATATCAACAGGAGGCCAACAGGTCAGCAGAATTGGAAAAGAAAACCCTTAATGCTGTACCCAGTGCTACAGGGGAAAGCAAGAAGTAACTTCTGCAATTAGCTTACCTGTTGCAGGTCTAGGCTTTAATCCCTCTCCCACCACAATTTCTGAGCCAGTTCTCTCAGCCCAGACCTCCAGCTGCTCACTGGCTGCTGCTCTGAAAGTGTCACCTGCTGCCATGAGCACCTTTAACATGCCAGCCAGTCATAGTAATGTTGTCACTCATGCATCAGCACCTAAACAGCAGCTATAAAGCGGATGAAATGCATATTTGAGTTGGAATCATTATGAGGAGAAGAGTGGCATACCAGAGACATTGAAAGTTGAAGGCAGCAAACAGAAATCATAAAATATGCAATGAACCAAAAGAAGATAATTTTCAGGAGTTGCATCAGTTTAGCTGCTGAAAGAAATCCAACCAGGGGAAAGACTGAACGAAAGTTCCTTTCAACTGCAAAGAAAGGAATGAGGAGACACCTTGACATTCTCCTTATTGAACCTGTGGGCTAATTTTCCTGCATAAAACAGCAGTCTCATTCCTTCAGCAAATTTGCTCTCATCCATGTTGAAACACAGATTCCACTAGAAAGGAGCTACCTGAATCATCATTTATGTAAACTGGAGCAATCAACACCCAAAATCATATCACCATGAGCACCCAAAAAGACCACACCATTTTATACTCACCAATGGTAGTTGTCTTTCCTCCACCGTTGACACCAACAATCATGATGACAGCCGGTCGACTGCAGCAACAATATGAACCCACAAAAGTTGTTGGTTTGGGCAAGCTTTTGCAGTAGGTCTTATCTTCTATGCTTTTTTCATGACATATGATTCAGACATGTTTCCAGGCTGTTCACTGGATTGAGGAAGAAAGCAGTATTACCTTTGGCCAAGCTGTAGCTCAGTGCTGCTCACCTTCTCTGTAAGGAGTCTGACTATAATTTTCTTGAGTGCAACCTACAAGGCCACACAAAGCACAGGTGCCATATCAAGGTTCTGTAAATACCACTATTTTAACAGTGCACAACCATTACATTAGTATCAACCACCAGGCTCCAGTTGCAACAGAAGGGAATACAGCATTAGAAGCATCCAAAGACTGTTGACAATGCTTGTAGATCAGGAAGCAATCTTAACAGCCTGTATATTTAGACTTCAGATTCAGTACATGCTCTTTCCAGTTATTCCTCACCAAGATTCAAGGGAATGAGAGAGAAATGAAGCTGCAACCAACCTTTATCTCTGGACCTGATTTCAGGGTTGCATTAAGAATATCTTTGCGGAGACTCTCGACAATCTTCATAGCAGTTCCAGGTCCAAAGTCAGAGATAAGCAATGCCTGCAAAGAGCCCAGCAGCACAGAATAAGGCTTCCAATTTTCTTCACTTCATCATGATGTTTCCATTACCCTGTTATCCAGCTTCCAGCTAAGCAATTATATGCCACAATCAGACAAGATTAGCAGCTAGAAGAAACCAGGAATGAAGCTGAAGCAAGCCATAAATTACATGCTTTCAGATTACCAGTTTTCTCCTTGACACATGCTATCATGAGCATACAAGTGTATGCTGTCATGTAGCATACAGATTCCAACAAGTGCTTCAACCTAGGCAAATAGGTGGCAGGTCTGAATGCATATACAGCTTATAATACTGAATTGATCTGATCAGATGTGGAAAAGCAAATATTTTTAGCTGTGAAATTCACAAAGGTACATTGAGGCAATAAATACAAACCAAGCACTACCAAAACAAATGGAAAACTAGCAAAAAGCAAGCCTATAATTGCCAGTTTCATTGTTGACATGAGAAGAACAACAAGGAGCAATCCGCAACAGCAGTCCAAAACTTAATACTATATCCTCCGCAAAATTCTACACATTGTACTCATCAAAACGAGAACACCATAACCAAGTGGCGGCAACGTGAACCAAAAGAGTCTTACTAGGCTCAATGACAACCTGCAAACAAGTACCTCTTCCAGCTCATCGAGTATGTTTTCGGAATCAGACAGGTTCCAGTAAGTGAGAAGTTCGTCAATGACAGCCAAGTTCTCCCGCGTCTTGGAAAACCCCGAAAACAACAACTGTATGTCACTCTTAGCCTTCTCCTTGAAGACGCGCCCTAATCTTCCTAGAAAACCTACCCTGTCGGAACTACTACTGCATCTCACGCGGCCTTCTAGAGAGCTCGGAGCAGATTGCCAGCCTTGCTTTCTACTTTGCGGACAACGCAGAGGAGTTGCGACGAAAAAACTAGAGCACTTGAAAAGATGATGAGTCCTAGGCACAGATGAGAGTTGAGCCAACGCGGGCGACGCAGCAGCCCCAAACATTGCCGCCTTGGAAACCTGCGACGCCATCGCTCGCTCGCACGCAGGCAGCTCCGCAGCAAACAACAACGCTTTGCAACCCAGCACCACATCCGGTTTTTATACCGGGTATCTATCCATATAGACAAACCATACGCCATAACATATGACATCTTTTGTCGTCTTTTATACCCGGAAACATATCCGGTTAATGCTTGTTTGAACTTTCAAAGGAAGAGCGCCATGAGCGCCAAACCCTAATTCCACAAGCTTGCGGGGCTGTGGTCCGCGGCGGGTGGACTCTTTCTGCTGCCAGCACGAGCGAAGAGGGGGGAAGGAGTGATTGGTGATGGCACCAGCAGCTATTGAGATCGGTGACGATGGCGGCAGCAGCAGCAGGGGTGGTAGGAGGATGTGGAATTTACTTCTCGCGGTTGCAACAGTACTGAGCGTGTTCCTGCGGAGCACAGAGGGGCTGACAATAACAGTCCATAAGGTGGAGTGTGTGTACGAGGAGGTGGAGTACGACGGTGATATGGTTTACGGCAATTTTGTGGTCCAGGACCGAGGAGCATTTTGGGGGTCTGATCATCCAGGAATAGAACTCGTGGTATGTGCTTAACTAGGATTGCATAATCAGCTCTCTCTCTCTCTCTCTCTCTCTCTCTCTCTCTCTCTCTCTCTCTCTCTCTCTCGTAATTTGCACTTGTGAGTGACTCTGGAAGTTTGGTGAAAATTTTGTTCCCGTTGCTATTCATTAAGAACGAGTGCACACACACACACAGAGGGGCTGGAGGGTCGGAAAATGAAAAAGGTTCGATTAAGGAATTCGGTGAATTCGTCTTGTTATGTGGTTCTTGGTGATCATGTCACGAATCCTGGAGGGTATGGGATTTGGGGTTTCGAGGTTTCTAGCGAGAAAATTGACTTTTTTTTTTTTGGTTTTTCTTCAAGGTGACAGGGCCGCAGGGCAACAGGGTGCATGCATCGACCACCAAGGACTCAGAAAAATTCGAGTTCCGGGCCAACAGGAGAGGACTATACACATTCTGCTTTCACGGTCCATCTTTGGCCCCTGAGCAACTCACTTTCTACATTCACGTTGGCCATATTCCAGGCATTCAAGATTTAGCACAGGATGGTAGGCCCCTAAGTCTTTAGACTTCAAAAGTTTTGTTTCTACCTTTTTCAAGGATTCAGGGGTTTAAGATATGTGCTCAGTGCAGTTGCTATTTGCAATTGTTGATTTGGCTTACATCTTTCTTGATCTTTTGCTTTTGCTTTCCTGCAATTGGGCTAGAGTTAAAGAATTTTGGAGGTAAGGTCAGGGGTCTGTCTCCTTGTGTGTGTGTTTGTGTGTGTGCAGCAGCCATCCTGTGATTGTAACTTCAACTTGTGAGGGGACAGATTTAATATCTGTAGGGTGTGCACTTTCTCTAGGCAAGTAAATCCTCTGAATTAAGGGTGTGGGACTCCATGCACAAGTTGCAGTTTCTTGAGGGTTCTCTTCTTCTGCGTTTTCTGGGTGCAGAACATTTGAAACCTGTGAATGTAAAGATTGCACAACTTGCTGAAGCACTTGAATCTGTTTCTGCGGAAATCCGTTACATGCAAATCAGAGATAAGCGACACCGTAGCAGTAAGTCTGTCTCCCACCTTGCCATCATTTTCAGCCTTATTACATAATTGTCATCTCTCAATTTCTTTCTATGAGGTTGACTAAAATTGTAAGTGTTGGGAAATTCTGAGTACTTATGAAGATATTGTCTTTAGTCAACAAGTAAGGATGGCACATGTTGGGTGCTTGCACACACCTTATACAGCTTTTCTTCTTCTGTTGTGAAGTATTGAATGTGACAGAAACTCAGGATGCAGATTTTGTATAATGTTTGTCCAGATTTTGGTCTGTTATTATATACTTATCTACACCTGCCATTAGGAGCTGATGAATCACTAGGTAGTCATGGGAGCTCATCTCTGCTATTCATGATAAATGTGATGGTCTGACACTTTGTGAGCACTCTCATAAGGTTATGACTACACTCATTGGTACCTCCAAATTGTTGTTTTGGGAATTTCTCTGCAATTTCTAGATATCTTTAGTAAGATACAGACTTTGGAGAGTAGTTTGCTCAAAACTTCAGGCAGTTGATCATATGCTTCAACACCCTCCTTCAGGAGCTGATGAAGTGATCAGTGCATTGTCATGGCAGCTGGTTACTGCTATTATTCACAATGAAGAAGGTGATGGTCTGACACTTTTGAGTCACTCTCATAAGGTTATGACTGTTTTACCTATAATTTTTTTAGGTGGATGTTTCTCTCCAATATCATTAAACATGTCTAATGTTTTTCCTGTATAAATGTGGTGTTGCAGCAAATGAAAGCACACAAAGACGGCTAGTAGCATACACAGTGGCAGAGTACATTATACTATTGGCAGTAAGTATTGGTCAAGTCTATCTTATTCAGCAGCTGTTCAGCAAGCGTCTTGGTTACAACCGAGTATAGTCATTGACTTGACTGTTCTGAAAACCACACCTTTGTCATTTCATGTAACTGTAAGTTCTCTTTACTGTATTTTAGAGTTGTGCTACCTTATTCAGGATACACTGTGTGTGTGTTCACTGTGATCAAGAACTTATTGGCATTACAATGTGAAAGTGAGTTTCAGTAGAGATCAGCCACAGTTTCAAGTATTATGTGCTGTGCTGCAAACTGGTATTTTATTTCATGTATCATCAGTCGTCATACATGCTTGACTGACCTAAATTCTGAGCTCAGGTTTGCCATGGGTTCCGTTGAAACTTAAATCAGTCTTGTGCACACATGGAACAGCTCCCCATCAAGTGACACGTACAAATTGTTCTTACAACTTACATTTGCTAGAGGTGCAGATGAAGTTTACAATATGGAACAAATATACGGCCACACTCAAAGTCACCAAACCAAAGGTCAGAGAGAAAACAAAATGCTTAAGCAATGTTACAAATTGCAGTTTGATGAGTATGGGAGACTTTTGATAGCTCAAGTATCATCAGCTCCTGTTCATTTGCAAAACTGTGATGCACCACAGATGCTTTGAGTTGCTCTTTGTCATTCTTCCAAATTCTCTTTACAGAGATTTAACTAATCACAGTGATAGATTTTCCACAAGATGCATTGTTGCATGGCTCCCAACCCCCTTGCAGACTAAACACTGGAACTGGAAGAAAGAATGCTCTTGCTGCTTTCTTTCCAACAATTAGTCAATTACTGTTTAAGTGGGCGTTCCTCTTTTCCATCATCCTCGCCTCTACTTCTTTTCCCCTTGGACAACACTGGTTCCTTAACAGCCTTATGCACAACATCCTCCTCTTCATCTTCAAACTCATCTTCCTCACCCTCATTGTCACCTTCGCCTGGTTCAAAGTCACTGGCTCCTTCATCATCTTCTGGCTGGTCCATTGATTGCACCAGATACTCTGCACTATGGTCCTCTTCACCCTCCTGCAACATAGACATAGAGGTCAAATTTGACACTTCCAACTAGCAACTCTGCCTCAATTACACAGCATCTCACTCAATGATCTCACATCATTGAGACACATAATGTACTAAGATATCACCATTACAGAGAATCACCAGACATATATATATTATGTATACACATGCATACTGATACACAGATTTCTCTGAGATTGCAGAAAAAACTCCACACCGCTATGAAGGTGACATAGACAATGAGTGTGGTTGTGACCTTTGAGAGTTGCTCACAAAGCATCAGACCATCACTGTCATCATGAAGAGCCATGAGAAGCGATTGGCATGACTACCAAATGACTTCATCAGCTCCCCATGCTGCATGTAAACAAGTAGGTAACGATCCTTCCAAAATTCCAGGCATGCTGTATACAAACATCTGTTTCTGTTCACAGTTTCTAGTTTTTACCAAATTTCTGAAAGCTATAGGATGACTTGGTCATGACATTGTCTAGCACTTAAGAGACATAGCTAACCAAAACACATTCCTATCCTCATTCAAGCTGCAATAAGATTACAGAGAAAATCTCCAAAATAATACTATAAAGGTAACCACTGGTGTCAGTTCCTGCACAACCAAGACTAACATGACAAACAATGACATGCTGCCATGGCTTCTCACTGAGGTCTTCAGCTCCCAACAATGGGTGCAGATAAGTACATAATAAATCTGGCTGAAATTCCAGGCATTCAGTTGCAGAAAATCCAACTCCTGAGTTTCTGTCACATTTCTAGAGCAGGCAACTGCATGATGCTGGTTAGCACAAGTTTATGAAAAAAAATTCTCATTCAAGCTGCAACAATCTTGTGAGGGTGGGTAAGCTTCATTTCAGCTTGCCATGAGTACCAGCAGGACATCTGGCATGATTAGAGAGAGGCCTACATAGAAGGTAGTCGTTGCAGCAGTGTCCTACACCATGAGCATATCCTTATGGCACACAACTGGCGCACTACTTGGATGCAGTAGATCAACTTTAGTCACTGGAAAACAAATCTATGAAGCAATAAAACTCCACATAATGCTCAAAGGTAACAGTTATGTCAGTTCCAGTGCCACCAAAACTAACAAGAATGAGTACACGCTCATCATAACCTTATGAGTGTCACTCACAAAGTATCAGACAACCAGCTTCATCAATGGAGAGAGCAGTAATGAGCTGCTGCCATGACTCCCCCACTGACTTTCTCAGCTCCCAACTGTCAGTGTTGAGAAACATATCATAATCTACTAAAATGTCAGGCAAACAATTGTAGCAAAATCTGAGACCTGGAATTTCAGTCAGATGTGCCAGAAGCAACAGGAAGACTCAGACTCGGTCATGGTGCCGGCTAACACTCACGAGAATCAATCTGCACTCTGTGATAGACCCATCTGCAAAAAACCTGGATGAGATCTTGCAAGGTGTAGACCATGATAAAAGCAGAGGCCAGAGAAGAGGTCTTTCTGCCATACCTCATCATCATTACCATGGTCATCCGCCTCCTGGTCATCGTCGTCTGCTATGTCATCTTCATCTTCTCCAAGCTCTCCATTCTCGTCTTCCTCATTCTCATCATTTTCTTGAACATCAAGTTCACCATTCGAGATGACAGGCGCCCGACTCACATGCACTGCGGAAAAAAACCAAGACTGCAGGTGTCAGAAAGGAAACGCTGATACTTATGGCAATAAAGGTCTTATCACTGAACACACTTGTGATGGTATCTGGCTCAAACTAAGGCCTAATGCACAAGGTTGGTGCAACAATCAATGGACCAGGACTTGAAATCTACAACGATCCAATGTTTTTCTTTCTACAAAACGCAGGACCAGTATGTTTTTTTTCTGAAAAGCAACGCCTATAGACATTCTCTAGGACTGTGAGGAGAGAATAGAGATGGACTTCACCTTCCTCTTCCTCATCACCCACGGCCTCTTCTTCTTCTTCTTCATCGTTCTCGGTCTCTGCATCCTCGCTCTCTTCATCAACGTCCTGCACCTCCACATTGTCTTCTTCTTCGTCTTCAACCTCGTCATCCTCGGAGCCATGTATATTGTTCGCGCGAGTCGTCACGACACCTCTGTCGTCACGAGCAATCGCTAAGGCTTCTTCTTCTTGATAGCTGCCATCCTCGTCTTCCTCGTCGTCCAACTCCTCGTTTTCTTCCCCGTCATAGTCTCCTTCATCCTCCGGTTCGCCTTCTTTACCGTCGTTATCATCATCATCGCCATCATCATCATCCTCTTCTTCCTCTTCTTCTTCTTCAACAACAATTCCGTTTGAGTCCCTCACGCCTTGGTGGTTATTGCCATTCACAACACCGCCATGGCCATTAACGTCATCCACGTCGTCTTCTTCTTCTTCTTCTTCTTCTTCAGAATCTCCCTCCCCGTTGAACAACTCCGGCCGCTTGGCATCTACCGCCGTCCCCTGCAAGTACTGTTTATTACCCTTCATCGTGCCAACAAAACGACCGACCCCGGTATCAAAATCACAAAGTTCCCGAGCTCGTCTAGCACCAAAGCATCCGCAGTAACAACATACACAGGAGGAGGAGTTTAGAGCCCGACGGACACTCGCCACACTCTTCCGCGCCTCCAAAGCGGTTCTTCAGCAGCTCAACTGAATACACAACATCATCACCACCACCTACTCAGTGGACAGATCAAGATCCTCCAAAATCCACCTGCAAAACCTCCAACTCCTCCAACACCTCTCGCCAATAGGTACGCGGCTCGTCACTGAGACCCAGCTCCTTCTTCTTCTACTACTACTACTATTCCTCCGCCTCCTCCGAATGCTGCTGCACAACGCCGCCTGATAAGTGGTAGACGCAGGCGCCGCCAAGATGCTCCAACTGCTCTCCGCTCGGTTGTAATTCACAGGTAGCGCAAGTGCGCAAGCAAAGAAGCTCGCGAGTTCTACTGCGCGCACTTGAGAACGCCAATGACGCAGTTGTCGACTGCGTGGCGAGAACTTCCGAACTTCCTTGCTCCATCGCCACGACGACGACGACCGCCATCTCCGAAAGAACTTGGCTGCATGCACAGTGGAGCCTCAGAACGGAACCCTCGACCCACTGTTTCTTTTCCGCTTTTTCCTCTTTTTCTTACTCACCATACGGTTCCTGGTTCCTTCGTCTTTCATCTCTAGCCAGCAACTGCGTTCATTTCTTTCCGGGCGCTCGTTTTCTTTCCGGTCTCTTTTTCACGGCCTTTCGAATTGACGACGCGGCTTCTGACACATCGGCAATCTTACTCCACTTTTGCTCCGCCCGTCCTCTTCACGTCTGAACAGAGAACCAAAAAGTTTGCCCGATTAGCCGACTGTATGAATAGGATGGTCTAGTAAAGTGTCTAGAAATATCCAGGTTCAGACTTCAGATATTGTCGCTGTGAATGCTTTGCCCCCGAGCGTCTGCGCGTTTGCGGAAGTTTGCGCTTCGCTGCTCCAGTAATGGATCACCACCACCACCACTTGTGTTTCAACATCAGGCAAGCATGTCAACTATGTCAAATACTGGAATGGATGTTTGTGCCATGACCCAGAGGAGGTGAGCTCAGCTATCTTCGGCTTCATAGGACTTGCTGTAGAACAAATTGGAGAGACCCTCATTGCCATCTTCTGAAAGTGCTCTTGAATTGTCAGCTTTGTTGTTCCGAAGAGAAATTTACTCTTCTCAATTTGATTATCCTGCAAACTGAGAGCAATTCATGAACTCAATGGTTGGAAAAAAGTTTGTATTGCAAGGATTCCTGCACAAATACCCCTTAGATGTTTCTTCTGACATGCTGAAAAATGGGATGATGAATTCTGGAAATTACAAGGCAAAGTTTTCAGCATAAGCTGTGCACAATGTAACCCATCAACTACTCCAAGCTTTTACAGCAGGATCTGTATCAGATGCTAAAGTTCACCTCAACATACAGAATCAAGCCTCAAACCTTTCAATCAGTGATGCATGATGGTCATCCTTTTGCTGAATATCATATCTCCTTTATTCCCTCCATTCAACTCAAGTGAACACAGGGCATTCAATGTATCAGAAAATCAAGCAGAATTTGCAGAGGAAATAAAAAGTCATCACCTCAAATTCCTCAACTGCACAGCTGAATAAAATTGTTCAAAATATCCATTCATGTCTCTTGATTCTTTGTGCTTGTCCTTGCTAATTAATGTATCCTCTTGCTATGGTTGAACAATTCCCATAATTTTTCTTCATACATGTCTTGCTATTCACATCCCCATCACAATATCCATGGATGTTGCCAACATCCAAACCCAAAAGGAAAGAGAAAAGAATATCTTTCATAAGAAAAGAGAAATCTCCATTTTCACGATGAAGGAAAAACACAGCAAGGTTAACACTTCTTCAAAAAGCCACAGAAAGTTCCAAACTAGGAAAGACAAAATAAAGAAAAAACAAAAACAGCGGTATGAACAATATTCAATCTCAGACTTGTTCAGGGACCATCAACAGTTGTATGTATGATAGTGACTTATCTACCACAACTTCCCCACTGACTTCATCAGCTCCCTACAGTGGGTAAAAGCCAGTGAACAGCACCATCCCACAAACTGAGTTTCTAAGGGAAAAGTAGAACCTAAAGGAAAGGACAGCAGGGAAAAACAATGAACAAGTAGACTTACAAGAAGCTCCCCACTTACAGAACTCTAAACAAAATCAGTCTGAAAATTCCAAAAGCTGAAGTTCCAAAAAGGAATTTTTCTTTATTAAGCAACCCTCTAGTTCTCTTTAGAAGAATCTTTAAAGGTTAACATTTTATCTTCAGAAGGACAATAAGACTGACCATCTGAAAGACAAAAAACTTCTTACAACTACAAAGCCTCAAGAACGTATAAAATTGACTATTGATAACCCCCAGCTTCGCAGTAATTGAGATATTGGAATAAACCTGAGGCATTCTAATCATTTCAATACCTGCATACTCTGGTTGAGAGTGCTTGTCAAAAATGTCCCAGGATAAACCTTGAGGACTTTGTCTCACAGCTAGATCCAAGAAATTACAATAGAAGCCTTTAGACATACAATTCAACTCACAAAATGTTTTTGGGTATATGTTGCCACCAAAAGAGTGTTGGAAAGAGAAAAAAAGACCAGAAACAAACCCAAAATGAAGCAGAAAAGAAGACCAGTGACAAACACAAGGAGCAGTTTGAACAATAGCAACAGTCATAAGCAGGTTCAGAAACCCCAAAACCACATTCGACAACATCCCCACTGACTTCATCACCTCCCATTGATGGGTGGAGATTGACAATCACACTACGTTTCTATGATAAGACCAGCAGTGACAAGAAAACTCAGCAGTGATGTGGGTTAGGTCAATAAAACCTAAAAGAGAAAGAGATCAGAAAAAACCCAAACAAGAAAGAAAGAAGAGAATCTGGTGAAACAGGATGAAGAACTTTAAGAGCTGATCTCAAGAGGACAACGTGGGCTTAGAAAAGCTCCTCACTTATGATTTAAGAAGTCTTTGAATCAATCATTATATGCCTGCAGTGAAAACTTCATAATAACACTTTGAAGGCGAACCATTTCTGTCAATTCCAGCAAAACCAAAATAGCTCGGTTTTATCATCCAAAATATGCAGGCAACACAAATCAGGACCTTTGCATTTTGTTCATCCACAGATAGTACATTTTGGCCTTACTAGCATCAGCTGGGAGCTCAACTCTGTGACCAACAACAAAATCAAAGAAGTAGTCCTCACCAACTCCATGACCAAAATCAAAATCAAAAAAGTGGTCCTCAGCAAGTAAACAAGTGATTTACAACAGTCCAAAGCAATTCAAAGACAACTCTTGAAAGTAGAAGTCTGGTTACAGAGTGTCTATGCATTTCCACACCGGATAGGGACTCTCACATCTCCCATGCAAATATCAGCATGGCTGATAGCAATTCATCATGTTCAGAAATTCAGTAAAACCAGATACCCTAAACAAATGATCATTTGAAAATCATGGCACAAGCTAAGCAAACTAACTAAAACCCTAAAAAACTCGAGAGTCATTCCTTGCCCCTCTTGCCTTGAGTGTGAACGGAACATAGGCAAATCATTCTTCTCCAAAAATCCTGTCCATATTTCAAAACTGCAAATCGACGAATAGCGCCATCCTTTGGGGTGGGTACGGCCCCTAGTAATTCTTCCCGCAATGGATCAGGCTACCAGCTCCCAGAAACAGGCCAAAAACTGCAGCACTACCCAGGGTAGTCTGTCCCACATAACGAACCTTGAGAAGGCCCGGGATTCTATACCTGAAAGCCTCGTAGGTACCATAGACGGCTCCAATAGCCCCACCTACCGCTCCCCCCACTCCCACGCCTGCCACCACCCGCGTCAAGCAATCATTCCTCGCCATCCTCCTCCTCCTCCTCCTCCTCCTCCCCCGACCCCACCTTTCCTCACCACCTCATGCTCTGGCTTCCACACCAGCTCTGCTCATTCTTCTGCACCAAAGACGATGGGCAGTGCGTTCTTCTTGCAGCGAAGAGGAAGAAAATGGAACCCTCAAATTGCTAGCCAAACGGAAAACCGAGAACGACCGAACGCAGCACAAACACACTCATCAAAGTGCTTGCGAGACAAGCGAACTCGGCAGCGGTGAATTGCACGAGAGCAGCAGCGATGGCGTTGGTGCCCTAATCTTTCCCTGCAACAAAGAAGGAAGACGTGGTCCGTGTGCATTAGCAACGTGGATGGATGAAACACTACACAATCTCAACAATGAAGATAGAATCAAATGGATGAAACATTAATTATTCATGGATTCTTGACAATATGGATGAAATAAAAGGGAGTTTCAAACAATTGGACTTAGATCACATGGATGAAAATTTGTTTACGGATTGTGACAATATGGATGAAATAAAAAGATAATTTCAACCAATGAAATATACCACATGGATGAAATAAAAGACAACGTCAAACAATCAAGTCATAGCACATGGATGGGACACATTTGCAATTGATAATATGGATGAAAGTGATCCTTCACAATGAAGTTGATGATTACAAGGATGAAACTAGGACATTTTGGGTGAAATTGATGACATGGAAAATTAACCACATGGATGAAACCACACTCATGGATGCAATTAATAGTATCAATGGAATTCAACCATGTGGATGAATATACCACATGGATAAAAATGAAGCTCACAAATGAGAGTACAAATGAAATTTCAAAGCATGGATGATGATGTGTAATACATGGATGAAATAGATTATCATCAAGATGATTAGTTTATGTGCACCACAAGCAATGGATATTTGTATGACACAATTTCTTTAATTAACCTAACTTACCACATAATCAAGCCTCATCCAAATGGTTAATTGCATTCTTGTGGTGTATTTCATTGACGCCATTCATTCATATTGTCATGTTTGTTCTAAGTTATTCATGTTAATGTCATGCATTTAATCAATTTCATCCATATTGCCAAATTTCATTGATATTGGCCATTTGATTAGGGTTTATCCATATGGTCCAACTTCATCCATGCAGTGAATTTTATTAACATTAAGAATTTCATCCATGCAATCAGTTTCTTGTACATCATAGATTTCATTCATTATGGCCATCTCATCCCATGTCATCAAGGTCATCCAATTCATCACTTCGGCCATATTGTTTGACTTCATTCATTGCAACAAAGATTTCATTCACATGGTTCAAATTCACCCACATGATTGTCTCAATTTCATCCATGTGTCTCTTAAACATCCTCAAGTCATCCCATTTTAACCATTTGTAGGGTTTTATAAGTGTTTCAAGTTATTCATTTTCAATCCTTCTCATGGGTTTCTCATCTTACTTATCTTTTTCATCCATGTCATTTTCAATGGGAATTTCATCCATGTCTCCACTATATGCATAGTCCCGTGGTCCCATTTCCATCCATGCTGTCCCCACTTCTCATCCATGTCTGAGCTCCCTTCCAAATTCAAGCATTCCTCTCTCATTTCTGAACCCAAGTTATCCCATTTCAACCAATTCACAGAAGGTTTCTTATATGTGTTCTCTATTGGGTTTCATCCAGTTTATCATTTTCATGGAAGTACAGTGTGAAATTTCATCCATGTCTTCGCTATGGAGATGGGTCTCATTATCATCCATATGCCTCTCTTTTCATCCATAGTTTGGGCTTTCATTCCAATTCCAACCTTTCTCTTTTCAGTAGTGTGCCCCCAAGTTTGTGTTCACAGTCACACACAGGAATGAGCTCTCTCTCATTGAATGAGCTTCCATGTCTTCTTGCTCTTTCAATGGCATTCATGCAAGTCAAGAAAGAGAAATCATTGTGCCAAAAACATGGATATTATGACTTATCCTATTCAATTATATGATTACAATTTGACATAAGTGCATGGTGAATCTTATTCGATCACTCAAATTGTCGAATAGTGTGGCATAAGTGACAAGTCTGATTCAACTACACAAATAGTAGAATATTGTAGTCATCTAGTTGAATAAGACTAATCATCTAGATCCATTTTTTTTTTGATGCAATAAATGTTCTTTGGCTGGAGTTCTTCTTCTTCGTCTAGATTATTTGCAATGGGGAGGTAGGATCACAGCTTCAGAGAAGGTGAATTGAGAAGATTTGTTGCTGGTCATCAGAAATTGTTTTGTTGGGGGAGGAAGTCCAATAAGATTCAAGTTTGCAATGGTAGTAGGATCACAGTTTCAGAGAAGGGGAATTGAGAAGATTTGTTGCTGGACATCAGAAATTGTTTTGTTGATGGAGGAAGTCGAATAAGATTCAAGTTTGCAATGGTGGTAGGATCACAGTTTCAGAGAAGGTGAATTGAGAAGATTTGTTGCTGGTCATCAGAAATTGTTTTGTTGATGGAGGAAGTCCAGAAATCAATTTTCATGTTTGTTTTGTTGATGGAGGAAGTTCAGTTAAATCACTTTTGAATGTTGTTTCGTTGAATATTATTTGTTGTTTGCAGTTATACCTGGATTGGTGCATTCCCGATTGCAGCTCTATGAGCAATGAGCAATTCACAATTGATCACTGAAGCAATCTTGCCATCTGTTCATCATTGAAATGCAAGATTGAATCAGGAATTTTTCAAGCCTGGAAGAAGATCTTAGTCTGAGCTTCTAAGGCAATCTTGGCTTCATGACTGACAGAAACCAATCCCCGTGCAAGGAAGCGAAGATAGCTGCAATGGGGATATGTGGTTGACCTGAGAAGACAATGGAGCTCTAATAAAATTTGTGGAGGAGGAGGTATCATGTATGTGTCTTGCTTGACATGTTCACTTTTGTTTCATGTATTGCTTGATGGAGGAGCTTGCTAGTTTACGAGCACTTGGGAAGGACGAGCCTGTTTCATGCAGAGATAAGTCGATGTGCCGTCTTTGATCCTGATGTCTTTGTGGCTACAACACTTTGTTGGCATCTATGTACATGCCAGAAAGAAGTGGGAGCATGGAGGATGCTTGGAGAGTGTGTTCCACAAGATGATGCCCCGCAATTGTGGCCTCTTGGAATTGCAAAATGCCATGATCATGAGGTCAGATTGGATTGCAACAACAGGGCTTGGAGAGTGTGCAACATAATGCTCTCAGTTTCAAGAGTTGCGCCATGCAGGCTTGGTAACGGGAAGAAGCTCTTGCACATCTCGAATGGATGTGTGCCAAAATTGTCACATGGCAGCCTCCATGAAGCAGAAGACCACGATCAATACAATACAATTGCTACTGTAAACCGGAAAACGTGGCTGTGTGTCGGCGATGGTCTTGCTAGGTTGTTGCAGAAGTCTTCTTGGTAATCTAGCAATGGGAGAAGAACACACCGGAAAACAAGTCTTCTGAAAGCGGAGCCTGAATTTGCTGCTCCAACTCAACAGAAAATTCAGTTGCAGCAGCAAATTCAGGCTCCACTTTGTCATGCGCGCCAAAGGATCTCGCGAATGACACCCAGCATCTTGAACGACTGGCTAGGGTTTCTGACGTCTCTCCATTGCAATCTACAAGTGCTTGCAATCACAATCGTTTGGAGGTGATGACGATGATAATTCTTCTGTGAGTCCCACCATTTGGATAAGTGCATGCAGGCCACATCCCTGGCTCGTTCGCTACCAATCACAATGCCTACGAACTTCCCCGATCTGCTCTCATTGCGCAGATATCACGTGCGTAAGCACCTGACGCGCTCCTCTTCTGAATGGCTGCTACTGCATAAATATGTCGCTGCTACCTGTGCGTGCGTGGAGCTTGTCGCGACATCCCGGTTTCTTTTTCTTCCCTTCGACTAGTTGGCTATTCTCCTCAAGAACCTTTCCTTTTTCAGTCAAGCACAACCGCCGAGGTGGGTGTTTCTGACCCAAAGAGGGATTTCTTCTTGCCTTTTCTAAGCTCATTATGCCGCTTTGCAAGTAGGGGTGGTTGTGACGCTTTGAGTGCCGCGCCCAGAAGTCTTTTCAGAAGCCTCTTGATTGCTAAGCGTTTGTGGGGTCGTTTTAGGTACTTGGTTTGTGTTTTGGATGAGGGAATCGATCCGGGACGAGTGAAGCTTAGCCGAAGTTCTATTGTCCAGAGAGATACTTCGTCACATCTTTTGTTTAGCACTCACATTTATCAATCGTGTTCTTCTGCAAGTCTTGTTCTTGGCTGTGAGCTCAGAATTCGAGCGGGAGAGATTCTCGTTGTTTAAACTTTTTAAAGAGGGCATCTTAGTAGTTTTCAAGCTTTAGAAACAGCAAGCAATGTTGGGAAGTGGGCAGAGGACAGGGTGGGGGTTGAGGAATTTGTACATGGTAGGAGATGATTCTGGTTGCAGTTTTGAGGAGATAGTTCTATTACTGGTCACCCTTGTCTCGACATGAGAGGAAGATGAGTGATTGCAAACAAGAGTGAGCAATTTTCTCCTTTTACCTTCACAATGTGAGCGTGGCACAGTGACCAAACAATTATCAGAACTGAAATAGTTCATTCTCTGCAAAAGAGAATTTTAAATGTCTAAATTCTGTTCATGCATTTCTTCTCTTCATGTTCCTGCAAGAGCTTTGTCTCTTGAGTGCTTGCCAACAATCATAACTGAGTCTTTCTTACTTATCATAACTGCTTCCAGAAATGTGATAGAAATTCAGGATTCAGACTTTTCTGTACTTTTTTGCCTGAAATTCTGAGCAGATTGTTGTAAAGTTATCTACACCCACTGTCAGGAGTTGATGAAGTCAGTGGGGAGTAATGGCAGCTAGCAATTGCCATTCATGATGAAGGTGATGGTCTGATACTTTGTCATGTATACTCACAAGGTTATAAGTGCACTTGTTCTTTTCAGTTTGGTTTGGTTTGGTTGGAACTGACAGAATGGTCACCTTTGCAATCTTCTGCTTCTGTCCGGCAATCTGGGTATAGAAAATGTCACATAAGATCAAATGAGCTTGCTTCTGGAGCTGAGATGAGATTTACATATGTTGTAGTTCATCAGCCCATTTGCATTCTTCTGCAGTGAAAAATGATCAAATGAAGCTCATGGCTCTGATTGAACCTGGAATGCTCTGGCAAGCCAACTGTCAAACTCATCGACTACAATCAGGTGTGCTTGCTTTCATAGCAGAGAATTTTTATGTTATAATTGCTGGAGGCCTTCAAGGTTGTCATCCCAGGTATGTCTGGTAGGTAGCTCTGGGTGTGTGTGATCTACCAAGAAATTGCACTCCCGCAATGCTAGAGCTTAGGCTTTAGGTTCACCCTTGACAATTGCAAAAGTGGCATTGAATGTCATAAAACAGTCTTTCATAAAAAGGGCCTCCTTTTGGATGCATAGAAGCAAGACACTGTTTTCTTTTCTCTGCACACTTAGTATTGATAGTTGAGACTCTGCTTACCCTATCTGCCTCTGCTTAATGTTTGAATGTAGACATCCTGCCCCTAGTTTGGTTGTAAATCTGGAACCAAATGGCAGGCACCCCTTTTAGGTTGCCCTTTAAGTCCTCCCCCTTATCCATGTTTTCAACAGCAACAAGATAGGAAGTTCTGTGCAATGTTGTTTGCACAGATGTGTTTGCTGCTTTGTTTGTGATCTTGGACACTTGGGTCGCAAAGCCTGACGCTTTGCTTGAACATTGTTTTGGATATGTGCATCCCAAGTCAGCTCAGAGAGAAGAGCAAGGGATTCACTCACAGGGTTTTGTGTTTCCACATACCTAGTGAGTACATTAACAATGACATTATCCTTCTGTTCATCATGGTTCTTAATGCTATCATTCTTCTGTGGATTAAATTTCTTAGGTCTGTCTGGAGCTCACCAAACAGACTGCATTGGTTGTGATTCTAGTGAGGGGACAGAGTTGTTGCTTGGACGTCTACAGAGGCATTGCAAATGGAGGATGGTGGAGTTTGCTTCTGGCAGGGCATGTAAGTTAAAGCATCCGCCAAAGGATAAGCAAAATTCCCACCGCAAAGTTGTGCAACAACAGAACATTCAAGAAGACAAACTCATGGTGGAGACATGTTCATGATTGAACAAACAAACTAGGATATGAAAATGAGAGGATCAACAGAAAATATTTCAGGAGGGATAAAAATGTAGGAATGACAAGCTATCATCACAACAAACAGAAAGCAAGATAGCTCTTGACTAAGTCCATGTCATCACAATGTCTGTTGAGGCCTTAGCAATTTTGAGGTTGGGTATGGCAAAAAGCTGTCTGATGAAGTGCTTCTTTCTAAGTTTCTTGCCTTCAGAAACTTCTGATACATTGAATGGTTTGCCAGAAAAGGGATGAACTTGCAAGCAACAGGTTCTCACAGGAGATAGCAGTTTGGGAGTCTTCACTTGTCCCTCGTGCTGTCCAGAGGAGAAGGCAACCAAAATTGCTCAAAATACGTGAAATGGGTTTCAGTGCAATCTGCCTTCAAGGTCAACTATTCTGTACCATTTCTAAGGATCCTGTTTTGGGATCACAGTATATTTTCAAACTTTGGAGAGAAATTGGCTGAGTTGTCCATTCTTTTGAGAACTTCCCATTACATTGCATGCACCAGCTAACAGGGATTTCAATTCTTGCAAAAAAGCAACTGCAGCTGGTGTTCTGATATATGTGAAATCAATAAACTCCTTCAGGCACTGCAAAGATGGTGATGTATGGAGCAAGGAATTTGAGGGTGATGAACTTAGGGGCATTGAGGAAGGGGATGAGCACAAAGGCACCAAGGGGGGCTCGTGAGGTTGAAGGGGACTGGAAGTATTCACCAGAATGGTGGGGCAGCCAGGGGGGTGGCTGGGGCCATGATGCTGGTCTGGTGGTGTTTGAAGTGCAGTCGACCATGGACAATGGTGTTATAACAGTTACTTCACACACGGCTTCTACTCCGGTACATGCTGTTTGAAGTTTAGCATTGCATTTTGGTCTGTCTCACTATCCCATACAGAGGATCCTCAGCTTGTTCACTTTTTATTGTTTTTTTCTTCATGGTATGTGTGAAACTCAAGCTGTATGGTATGATGTCAAATGTCAGTTGTGTACAGTATCAAATCATGAAGCTCATCTACTGGTCTTGTTGGTGGCATTGGAAAAGCGGCCAGAGAATTGGCCAAGCATAGAGAGGGAGCTGCAACAAAGATGGGAGAGAGAAGTGAAAGCAGGAAAAGATGATGAGGCTTTTCGGGTGATGGGGTTTGAGTGGCGAGTGTTGCGTTTCAACACTGTGACACGCCAAAGTGTGGCAAAAGTTATGCTGGTTGCCAAAGATGGAGACCCATCTCAACTTTATTTCATGCAGCAACCAAATTGTGTTGCATTTGAATGTGAGTATTGTTTCTCCAGTGTAGTGTGGATTTCATTAATCATTAAAGTGTCTGTTGAGATAGAGAGTGGAACTGTTAAGGACCCTTTGTTGCACAGTCGCATTCATCTTGAACTGGAGAGAGCTCCACATGGGCCATGGATGAGTATGTGCAGAGGATTTTGTATCCTTTGTGAGTGAGTTCAATGTAACCGTTTGGTAAAACTTTTTTACAGCTGAGGATTGATCCAAGAGTTATTGAGCATGCAAGTAAGTGCAGTGATTGATAGTAATTGTTTTATGCATGCATAGCTTTACAGTATCTGGTTATTCCAGTTTTCTTCTATATTTTATGCAAGGTTTAGTTGGTGATCTGTTCCTGATGTGGAAACTTTTTCACATTTGCAGCAAATGACATGTGCTTGCAGATGTAAAGAGCATGCTTTCAGTGGGCCTGGCAACAGTGAGCCTCGGAGGCCTGAAAATTGAGCAGGTTGCAAATGGAACAACAAAGATGCGGGTTTTGTGTGTGGGACTTGGTGGTGGAAGTCTTCCACTTTTCCTTGCCCACAACTTACCTGGTGAGCCTCCATCTACTACTGTTAAGAATGGTGTTCAAATTGTGACATCCACTCCATTCTTTACTCTCAGAATCTCTTTGGTTTTCCAACAATATCCAGGTAATCAATCTTAGATATCAGGCCTTTTTTTAAAGCACATTTTAGTCCTGTTTCCACTCAGTTTTAGTTTTGGTTTGTTATGATATCCCATTCTATGTCTTCAGGTATGTCCATGTTTTCTGCTCCAACACCCTAACTAACAAATAGTGTAGGCTTCCTCATTCAATCACCTATCCAACTTTATCAGTTCCAATCTCTGCTCACAGTAAATGATGGTGATTGTGGGCATAAAGGTGCAATGGTGGAAGTGGTTGAGATTGATCATACAGTTATAGAGGCAGCGACAGAGGCCATGGGTTTTCCTCCATGCTATGGAGGTCCTTTGCCCAAACGCCACCAAATAGGAAAGCAGTCATCAACACCTCAGGTCACAGCAGCTCAATCAGTGCATTCTGGGCATATGTATTCCAATGGACAACCATTTTCTGGAGAAACCAATAGTATTTCCAAGCAACAAACACTGTTACACCCAAATTCTGGTGCATCTTGCACAGGATCCAAGATTGGTGTTGATCAGGGGGTAAGAAACAGAACTGGAAATTCTACATTACCAGGTTTATCATGCTGCCAGAGAGGGCCTGATCCCCACGAGGAGGTTCTATGGGGCAGCACACTGAGAAATATGGTGGTATATGAGGGTGATGGTGAGGATTTTGTTTTGAACCATGGCATGGGGCAAATTTCAGGTTACTATGACATGGTGTTTGTAGATGCCTATGATGGGCATGATACTGTACCATTGAAACTATGGTGCAGAGAAGGACCCTTCTTAACAGCTCTGAGTCACCTTCTGCATCCTCATCATGGCACTGTCGTGGTAAGCAACATCATTGAATGTTTTGGAGCCCTCATTTTGAAAAATTCTTGGTGACAGATGTTTCATTATGTAGTATTCATTGTGGACATCATGGCAAGGGCTATGATCTTGAGTCTGTTTGACCCTGTTCCAATCAGGTTCATTTTTTTTTTTAATCACAATGTTGCATTTTCTTTCCCCTCTTGCAGCAATATTTGAGTATAAGTAGTCATCTGACAATTGAATGCAGGTCAACTTGCATAGTGATGCACCTTTTCCATCATTATTGGAGAGACTTTCTGGACAGTATGGGCCAGGCTTTGACCCTCAATTGCCACTGGGCAGCAAAGTGCAAGAAGCCTGCTTGAATTATCGGTCAGTACTGTCCTCAAGGTCCCTGTTAAAAGGTTTTTTGACTGCTGGCTGTTGCCTCTTTACAGTTGAACAAAGTGAGGGTTCTGAAAGACAGATGTGGGCCTTCTGCTTGTGAAAATTATTAGTTGTGGATGTGGGCCCAATTCTCAACAAAGCTGTGTCTTTTAATTGTATTGGGGCAGTAGTTTTGTTATATTTATCACATTTTTGCAGCTAGCATTTCCATGTCAGTGCAGAACTGCTGTTACTACTTTGTTTGGTAGCCTTGCTGAACAAGGTGAGATCTGCCTCTTTTGTTGTTGGTTGTCCAAGGCAGATGTCTTGAAGAGCCATATTGCAAAAATGGGTTCACCATTCCAATGTCTCACCTGTCAGTTGGTACTTTGTCAGGGATGCATTGCTCAATTCAGATTCAGATTTTCATGGAGATACAACATATGATTCATCAAGAACTGGAATTGCATTTACGGTAGCAGTTCCATTGCAGGGAAATGTTTGCCTTGTAGTCTCAAGAGGGGTTTCTGGGCATCATATACCTGGAACTTTGTCACATAACGGCCGAAGTAAAGGAGATGAAGCTGTTGTTAGAGCTCTGACATTTGAATCAAAGCAAATAGAGAACCTTCTGGATTCACAACTTGGTTTTTCCCAGCGCATTGCTCGAGGTTTTCAAGTCGTGAAGGAACCAGTGAAGAAAGCTAAGATACGTTGACCTGGGTAATTTCTTAAGACTTTGGAAGCTGACGCGTTCTGCAAATACTCATTTCTTGCTGATGACTGATGGAAACTGTATCCACACAAAAAGGACCAGTAATGTTTCAGGCAAATAAACCCTGTATTGGATGTTACCACCACTTTTCTGGTCCTTTCCAAGTGTATCTGTAGTGAGTGATGGGAAACCTCTGGTCATGCTAGTTGTGGAATTTGATCCTGAAAATTCTTTGCAACTTCTTCAACTCTTGCAGCATAGAGCAGTTTGACAGATTTGACATGTCTAGACATATCTACTCCATATGGTTACAATATTGCAGACCTGACTAGCAGTCTTGATGTTTGAGATTCCTCCCCTAGTGTGCAAGAGAGTAAGATTAAAACTTGGGATTGTACAAACTTTTGTTTTTGTCATTGTTGTGTAGTTTAGTATATGAGCTCTAATAGGAAAGTATTAAAACTGCCTGCTAATGCATTGTGCACTGCTCCTGCACTTGCAGAGAGCTGCTTGAAGCAGTATTCCTGAGCTTTCCAAGTCTTTGAGCTTTGAAGAATCAATGTTCGCTGGAGGAGTTCCAAACTGACAAATTTTTATGCATCTCAGAAGCTCGTCAACAAATGTTTAGTTACAGTGCAATTGTCTGAAGTGTGGTGACCATGTAACTTGAAAGAATTTTTTTCATCTCTTGGATCTTTGCAGTTGACTTTCAGAACACTTTTTACTGTCTCAATACCAATGTCTTGATGTACAGCTATTCATAATTAAGGCAAGTCCCTTGAGAACTGTTCCCTTGGAGTCTTCATGTTTCTAGAATCGAGTTTGTTTCCAGCCAAGTGGATATTTCTTCATATTTTCTCCACTTCAACTTGAGACTGTAGTCAGTACTCAGCATCAGTTAGATTGATTAGGTTTAGTTGAAGTCAAAGCACTCATTGTCATGTCAACTTTCAAAACAATGTTGTGGAGATTTGTGTAGGATAATTTACAAGTTGTAATGCACCCTCAAACTATACTAGAGAAATTTTGCGAGGTCTTTACAGGATTCCTATGGATGGTGCACTTGCGGGTGCTAGGTCACATAATCCTGTTGATAGTAGGACTTATGTTGGATGCATCAAAAGGTATATAAAGTGTACACCCGAAGGGCCTCCCATAATTGATGGTTGTGGCCACTAGGGTGATAGCTTGAAGGTGTAGGCCCAAGAATTAGGAAAGGCTCATGAGAAGCAGGCCTTCCATAGCATAAAGCGTGAAAGGGTTTTTAATGCAATTGGCAAAAGGTTTACATTTGATTAATGGAAGGCTTCTTCAATTCATGAAAAGATTTTCCATGCAAGGTGTGTTCAAATACAAAGCAAAAAGCCTTGAAGTGTTTTGCATTTTTACAAAACTTTGAAAGAACTCAAAAAGTTGAAGATCATTATTTCAAGAAACCTGACCTGTTAATATAGTTGCAAGATGCATTCGATTCTTTCTTATGACATATAATACATGATGAAATAGTCTTGCGGTGTTCATTAAGAAGTCAAACTCAAAACTTCAAGAATTTTGTTTCTACCCTAGAAAGTAGATGTGAGGTAGGGTGCACCATAAACTACCACATGATAACTTCCATTGATCTAATTATCATATAATTGTTTTTGAAGTGATTTCACAACCACTCGAGTCTTGGAGTATTGGTCTTTTATAAGACATAACATTGATGTTGAGAATTTTACATTTGTTTGCATAGTAAAATTTTGCATCTTACTTATATTTAGTTCATACATGTTTTAAACACATGACATCCATGCTTGAATCTATGAAAAAATATATTTCACACAAATATTATTTTAAAGTCATGTACCAAGAAGTCTGTAATGTGATTATGTATTAAAAATACATCATTTCAATCCTTGAAACTGTTAATAATACAAAAAATAATAATTATGTAATTGGTAGCTAAATCTTTGTTTAGAAAAGTGTGAAATGAAAAGACAAAATTTTCATCCTACTTATGTGTTTTAAATAGACAACATCTATGTGCAAAAAAGTATCAATCCATGAAAAAATAAATTTCAAATGATTTTCATTACCAAATCATGGTATGGGAAGTTTGTGATGAATGTCATAAAAAGGGCAAGAAAGTTAACATGAAAATTTTTACATCACAAAATTATCATGCAATAAATAATAAAAATCATGTGAAGTTTGTTCATCTATAAGTTTGTATATTTTATACATGAATATCATGCATTGAAAGCATGTTTGACACATGAATAAATGTGTTATTAAATGAAGTACAAACCTATAAATAAATGAATTTCACAATCTTCTTATAAATTTGTGTGTTAAATATGTTTTCAATACATGATATTAATGTGTGAAATGTAAAAATTATAAATGAACGAATTTTGCACGATTTTTATTATTAAATCATGAGATGCTAAGTTTATGATGTACATATCAAACTTTATGAGAAATTTACAAATGCAATCTACAAAAATAATAAACTTTTTTTAAACATAAATAAGTTAATAGCTTGAAGTTAAATTGTAAGGTCAAAATTTAGACTATGTTGACAAATTTTATTTAATATGCTCTGTTTTTAATTTCATATATACAAATTTTTTTTATTTGAAATAAAAATCATGCTTAGATGTCAATATAGGTTGGTCAAAATAAAGTTAAACATGAACAATAAAATGACTATGAATTTTTTTAATAATTAGTTTTCAAAGGATAAAATGTCAATTTCATCATTATCATTAAACATTAGTGGCCCAACTTCATTTGTCCAAAGAACTTTAAATGAACCAAAAAAAATAAAAAATTGGTAAACAAGAATCATAATGTTTTACCATAGACAATAAGAAAAACCAAACCCCGATTTAACCTTGGACGTATTAGATAACACCCATGAATACTCATGCAAAAACAAAACATAATCATTTGAGTCAACATGAAAAGAATAATTCCAAACCATGTCAAGATTAACAATTTACAAGTCATGTGAAAAGGGGAGGGGGTGTTATTGACATTTGTAATGGTTGAAATCTTGTCAATGTTGTCTTTTGAAATATACATTCGAATAGAATAGTAACAAGTTTTTAAATGAAAATTCTTTTTATAAATTTCATTGAAAGGATAAAAATAATTTTATTGTAAGGATAATTAAACCCATTGGAAGCCTCATGATACATGAAGCTCCCAAAAAAAAATGAAATAACTATTGAATGTCTTTTGTGCAATTATCGACAAATATTTGTTAATTACATAGTTACCTTTCATCTTGACTAAACCAAAATTACATTAAAGCTTAAAACTAGTACCATCATGGAGCACCCTACCTTCCATGTTATTCAACCAATTAAGCTAAATATGTTTGGGCACTTATGCCATGATATGTTATAACAATATTGTTCCTTCTTTCTTTAGGTTTTTTTTTTATTGATTTATATTAAATGTTATGAAAATATGACTTGAATTATCACACTTGCATCTACATATCAAGTTTAAATAGTTTTTAAATAGACCCAAAAAAAAAAAAAAAAAAAAAGAGTTGAACTTCCATTAAAATCAACAAATATTGGGTCAAAGAATATAAAAAGCTTAGTTAAAGTTTTAAAGAGTCCAAACAACCAGTCAGAGTGAACCAGCATCCACCAGCACACCGTCCATCCACTGGATGCCCATTATTACTCAGTTATGGATGAACCTCAACTGAGTTAATAGTTGGTTTCACCGTGGTAACCAATTCCATAGGAAATAGGTCTCATATATAGGCAGGTAGGTAGGAAACTAGGTAACTACACTAAGTAAGTAGATGGTTTATACATAGGTAAGGACTCTTTTTCACTACCTTACCTACTAACAACCTGCTTGCTTGTGGGTTGTTAGTAAGTTAAAAAAAAAAAGCAACTGAGCTAACCACCATCCATGGTTAACGAGGGAACTGGAACCCGACAGAAAACTGTTTGCTGACCACTTACCATCCATCCATCCATCCATCCATCCATCAGGGTGGTGGGTGCTGTTAGTTCACTGTGGCCTTAAAATTCCAAAGTGATGACGTGGCCTCCAGCGAGACACAGTAGGAATTTTGTCCCTGTAAGCTTTACTATATTAAGAGCATAGAGTGCCTACACACGAAGTGTAGAGGGGCTTGGAATAAAAGAAGGCGTGTGCCAGTCTTGGTGTGAAGAAAAGAACCTTCTGTGGCCAATAAGAGTGTAGTTGTTGACGTTATTTTGGAGGTCCCTGTTAAAAGCCCTCATATACTATTCTTGTTCTGTTGCAGAAAGTGGGGCCCAAATCAGACGGCTCCTAAACCAAACTCCCTAGAAAGAGAGAGAGAGAGAGAAAGAAAGAGAAGAGAGAGATAGAAAAAACTGGGGGCCAAATCAGACAGCTCCCAAACCAAGCTCCCTAGAAAGAGAGAGAAAGAGAAAGAGAA
>Ga0209611_10000321_pt1 | contig 66520 bp, 56 predicted proteins | sample S1TSphgellanicum_3_FD_187693 | JGI IMG/M metagenome (GOLD analysis project Ga0209611, IMG submission 187693) | Host-associated microbial communities from peat moss isolated from Minnesota, USA - S1T2_Fc - Sphagnum magellanicum MG (SPAdes) (version 2) | ecosystem: Host-associated > Plants > Peat...
GAGGTACAAGTGTTTAAGTTATCCAGCTTTGCAAACTGCATGCAAAATATATCCGATAAGAAAAGAGCAGACCCACAGAATGCCTTTGGACAGTTCTTCTCTGACAACAATTTCTGCAGCCAAGATGCTATTGTCTGATTTGCATTGGTCAAGATTCCACAGATTAGCTGAGCTGGGTGCTGGAAGCTTGACAGTGGCCACTATTGACTTAGATACCAAGTCTGGCATCTACAATAGTTGTCTTATTTAACACTGTATATTCTCTACTCCACCAGCACATGATACTAGTTTGGAATCCACACAAAATTTATCCAGAAGAAAGCTAAGATTCAAAAGGTATTCTTGTCTAAAGGAATATCATCATGGTAAAGCACTAATACAACCCCTGCTTCAATTTACTGCAACAACTATCAAGAGCATATCAAATCATGCACTTGAGTTGCTCCCCAAACTAGTCACTAAATAGCAGGCCTCATGAAACCCTTGTCAACGGTGGTACCAGGAAACAGGCGAGAACCGACCAGGGTTTCCGCCTTGTTCTTGACATGGAGATGAAGTCTGCCCCAACCCTTCTCACTGAAATGAGAACCAGCCCTTGAGAACCTTCAAAAACCCTAGTTAATACCCAAGCAAAGTAGTGGAGGGTAGCAAGGTCCAATTCTTAGGTCTAGGGGTCTAGGCTAGGTAATAAGTAGGGTCTAGGGCGGTAAGTAAGGTCTAGGTCTAGTTTTTAGCTAGTTTTAGGCTAGGGATTCTAGATTTGTAGCTAGGGTTTCTTTTTAACTAGTTTTTATTTTGAATTTTTTAAAATTTTGACAAATAAAAATTTCTCAATTTTTTTTATTTTGAACTTTGATCGCTGACATGTAGAGAACTGCCTTCAAGAACCAACTATTATCAAATTTGTCAAAATTGGCTAAATTTTCTTTTCAAAAATTTTATAGACTAGCTGCTTTTTCTTAAGGTTGGAAAACCAATTTAAAGAACTGAAACAGTTTTTAGAAACTTGTATGAGAACTAGAACCAGTGATTCTTTAAAAAATTTGAGAACCACCGAGGACCTAGGTTAAAATGAACTAATAGGACCCACTTGCAATGTAACTAGTGGTTAATTTTTCATGTTTTTAAATGGTAAGTTAAGTTAATGTTGAATTTTTTTCATGTGTTTTTACAAGAATGTTTCAAATATATTATGGGATCATTTTTTTTAATTTGATGAATCTAATGAATATAAAATATTCTAAATAATTTTTAAAACATTGTAACTAGTGATTCTTATTGATTGTAGAAGTTTTTAAAAGACTCGAATATTTTTGAAAGCTACATATTTTTTAAAAAAACTAAATATCAACCTTAACATAATTTTTTATTTTTTTTTATTTTTTTTAATTCCATTTTTTTGTAATAATAAAAACATATCCTTACATAACATAGGACAAAGGAGGCAAATGTGGGTTAATGCATGTGTACATCACATATAAACATTATCTCCTTTTCTCATGGTGTTGAAGGCTCAATAAACGATAGGATGAGTTTCAATGAAGTTTTGATTGATGTTTCAAACCCAAAAGATAAGCTTGAATTCAAGAATAAGCACTCAAGCCTCTTTAAGATAAACCTATGGATTTAATCACCCTAATAGAAAAAACAATTAATCATATGGTTAAAATGTATTGTTACATTGCCCACAATTATGTGACCCCAACTTTTCAAAAAAAATTAGCTTGTTTACCTAAAGAACCTAAATCTTAAACAAATAGTCCAATTCTTATGCCAATGCCAATTCCACCAAAAGGGTGTTAGTTCAAATTTGGGTCACAAAAACCTAACACTCCAAACTAACAGACCTAGCAACATTAGAATACACCATCCAATATTGGAAGCCTAATATGACATAGTTATGGATGAACCCCATGTGGATTGATGGAAAGATTTGCTTATTTATAAAGGATATTTATCCAATAGATAGGTAGGTAGGATAATACATGGATAAAATGTAAGTAGATGCATGTGTAGATGGCTAATACATAAATAAAGGCTTGTGGTTTATTAGTAGGTATATTGTAAAAATAAAAATTGAACTATCTATCATGGTTAGTATGGTAACTAGAGTCAAATGGGAAAAGCTTTTCTTGGACCCCCCCACCATCCATTTGTCACATGTGACACACTAGTGACTACCAATTCATTTTGGCTCTCAAATGAAATAGCCATTTTCTTGAAGTATTAAACAATCATAACAAAGTATTAGTAATCCATTGACTACCCAACCCAAGGACTACATTGACACCATCTCTCACATGTAACTTGCCAAACCGTATAATTGTTTACGTATAATATATCATACACACATTACATGCATGACCCAATTCCTTGTTTGTGTTTTATCAAATATGAGCACAGTTATTTTGTTATGGACATAGTTTATGGTTTAAAATTTATGGTTAGTCATAGTTATGCCATACCAAATGGAATTATTAACCATGCAATCTAAACAAATGTTTTTTCATTAAGAATGTATCAAAATAGGTTTCCAAGGAGGTATCTTTTGAAGCATTCAATAGTCTACATTCTTTTTAAAGTAGAGAAAGTCTAAAGTCAAAAAACTAGCTAAAAATGGCATGTCCATTGCTACCTAATTCATTCCCTCCTAAATTGTTGTAATGATTTAGTGCAGAATGGAAATGATGTGAATTGTTTTTGCAAGTGTGAAAGGGGAGTGGGAGTCAAGTGCATCCAATGTACGCAAAAATTATCATCATCAACAAAGATGAATGAAGTTCCCTTTGGAAATTGCTTAAAGGTGGCAAAATAAGAATTATGTGTTTTTGTGCTTAAAATAAAATTGTTGTGTGTCAATTTTGTGGTTGTGCAAATTTTTAATAATGGTAACTTGGTAACTAAGATGTTGCTACCAAGCTTGTTTGTTTTTTGATGTGTTATGGTGATGTTTTGGAATAGTAGCAAGAAGGTGATTGGTGAGAACAAGATGTGGGATAAGAAGATGGTGGTGTGGTTCTTCATGGGGATAACTAAATGCACAATTCATAATGGTTTTGTGAAAGAGGAAGAAAGTAAATTATATGTGTTATGTGGTAAAAGAAATGTTGTTGACAAGGAAAATACTTGTTCAATGATAATCTAGGATTTTTAAAATTTTGTGTTGTGAGATTTAGTTTATAGGTTACCTAATAATTTTCACTATGTTGGGTATAGTTTAACTTACTATAGAACTATCCATGTAGTGGTAATAGTAGGGATGGTTATGGGGGATGATGAAAGCTAATATTGAAATCAAAGCAAAGTGAAGAGTCTTTGTAACTATCCTATTGAATGTTTTAGTTTTATACTTGAGGTTTGTGTTATTTGAAGTGTTCAGATTTTACTTTGTGTGCCAAATACATAGCAAAGTCTTTAGTTAGAGTTTAATTGTTTAAACCCACTTTAGTGGCAAACTAAGTTTAATGTATGTCTGTGAAGTTGTTACAAAGGAAGCTAAATGTGAGTTTATGCTAAATGTTTTAATTTAGATAGATGTTCATATTGTTTAAATGTGGCATGAAATTATAGTCATCTAAAATGAAAATGAAAATGATTCATGCTCTTAGTGGATAGAGGGAAATAAAGTAGGATTCTTTTACAAATGTTCAATGTCATGTCATCTCCAAACAACTTGATCATGTGTAAAGTGAAACTCTATCACCTCTTGAAAATGTCATAATTCATTGGATTATGTATATATTTTAGGAATGTATGTGGAAAGAAAAAAAATAAAAGACATAAATGTATGTGATTTTTTTAGGGCTGTAAAATGGAATTTATGTTCAATGGAATATTTAAAATTGTGCTTATTGATCCTAATACAACCATAACACATAAAATACCAAGTTCCACACATGGAGCACCCATGATTTATTCTACAAGACAAGAGAATGTATACAAAATTAATATGATTTATTTAAATAAATATTTTTCCATTGAAATCATCCACACAAGATCCACTATAATGAAAGTGTAATGTTCCATTCCACTTGTATGTCTTGTATAGGGCATGGGTGATGGTGTCTTCTAACCAATGATGGTTAATTAGATGGAATGCTCTAATGGGTTTGGACATAATTTCTAATAATGTATTATTGTTTCATTTAAAGTTTGTGAGTTTTTTTTCTAAACCATATGTAGCACTCCCTATGACCTCTAAGTATTTATTAAAATTTTCATAAGTATAAATCTTTGAATGTGTAAGACCTTGGAATATTTCAAGAACACCTTTTTATGATACAATAGTTTTTTGCAATCATTCTTTATTTTCAAGAGTGTCAATTTCAATATTATTAAATTAGCAAGTAAGGCTTAAAGTTGTTGCACTTCACTTAGACAAGTGTTTCCATCTTCCATATGATTGCACACCTCTTTACCACCATAATGTACTTTTCTTTCTTTGTTGTGGCTATGGTCAAACATTCCTCAAAATCAATTTGAGGTTTATATATGTCAACATGATGCATAGTGATTTAGCTCTTTAACTATACAACACATGTATCACAATAGTGACTTTAGTTGCACCAATGTAATAACAAAAAAGGAACAAATCTTTAGAATGTGCAAGAACTCCAACAATTATTATAAATTAAATAATAAATGTAGAAGTATAAACAAAAGGAAAAATCATAAACATATGCATTCCACTACATGACCATGTACTTCCTTTGTATCAAGACCACAATCACATTCTTTATCCAAGTTGAAAATTTCCTCTTGCTTCAACTCAAGGCCTTGTTCATTGTCTTCTCACCATTAGTCCATTCAATGTAAATAGTCTAGTTCATCATCTTTCCCAACTTTTCACAGGCTAGCATTTTGGCCATTCCCAATGATATCAACCTTGATGTTGACAAATATGGCTTCTTGTGTTGTGACCAGAAATGATTACAATCACTAGATATCTATGCATGTAAGTAGAACTTTTTAAGTTAGGGTTATGCAAGTGCATGCATAATAATTAAAGTATACATAAAAAGTAGGTGTTGCCATCCAAAAAATGGGGTTTCCATTGCTAAATTATCCCCAAACCTTTAAAATGTGACACTATTTTGAACATTCAAGTTGGGCACTTTAACACATTGTAATGTAATGAAAATTTCATTTAAATGTTAGAAAAAGGATGGAGATCATGATGAACCCAAAAATCTAATGTTTATAAGTTTTGTTTTTCATTTTAAGGCATGTAGTGTTAAAAATAATGAAATTTAATCTTATTTTCATCCTAGGAAATGCAAATTATTAAATATTCTAAATAGTTTAAAGATCATGAAGATGCACATGATGAAGACTTTTGCATCATAAATAAGCATAAGGCACTAGCAATTTTGTGGAAGCACAAGGACAAGGAAATGAAGAAAATTGAAGGAAGCTTAAAGTTGCAAAATGAAATGGGCAACAATGTTCAAGATTATGGAAGGTAAAAATAAGTTAATTATCAAAAGGTGAATTCTTTTAAAGTTGAGCATAAGAAATATCATCTAAAACAATTACAAAAATGCTTAGAAAAATGCAGGCTAAATGGCATTAGCCTTAATCGTAAAAAATGTGCATTTTGTGTAAATTCAAGAGTAATGCTAGGACACATAGTGTGTCATGACGGTTAGTTGGTAGATCCATGAAAAATTACAGTAATTATCATTATGCCAACACCTACCAATGTAATGGAAATAAAACAATTCCTTGGAACGGCTAGTTTTTATCAACACTATTTTCGAGATTTTGCAAGTAAAGTTACACCAATGTGCAAAATACTAAAATAGGATGAAGAATTTATATGGACAAAGGCATGTTCCAAGTCTTGGGAATGGATGAAAACATCTATGACATGCCTACCTATACTTATTGTATTTGATTGGAAGTTAAAGTTCCATGTGCATATTGATGCATTGAATTTTGCACTTGGAGCCATGCTAAGTCAAAATTTAAATAAGACTATTGATAAATCAATTTACTATGCTATTAGATTGATGAACATTGGAAAAAATAACTATACAACCACTAAAAAAGAAGCATTAACAATGATTTATGTTGTGAAGAAATTTAGGCATTATCTTTTAGGAAATAGCTTCATATTTTTCGTGGACCATCAAGCTCTATTATATTTGGTCAACAAACCAATATTCATTGGCTGAATTACTAGATGGCTATTACAATTGCAAAAAAATGATTTTAAAACAATAATCAAACCAGGTTAGGTGCATTTTTTATTTGATCAATTATCCAAAATTAATCATGGAAAGCTAGCCATTAGAGTTGAAGATCAATTACTTGATGCCCAAATTGATTGGTATGGAAAATAATTGATTATCTCAAAAAAGGTTATTTTGACAAATATATGCCAAAAGAGGAACGAAGTTGATTGGTGATTAAAGCAAAGCCATATACATTATGTGATGGCCATTTGCATAAATTAGGACTTGATGGAGTGTTGAGGTAGTGTTTAACACCCATCGAAGCATTTAAAATTTTGGAAGAATTCCATGAAGGACCAGTTGGAGGTCATTATGGTAATAACACAACATTAAGAAAATCATGTCAATAGGTTACTAGTGGCTAACTATTCATAAAGATGATGTTGACTTGTGTCAAAGGTGTGACATATGTCAATGACTATAACTTATGTGGTGAAATGGCAAAGGACCGCTCATACTAATTAAGGCATATGAACCTTTCATGAAATGAGGTTTAAGCTTTATGGGACCTATTAAACCCATAGCTAAGACTACTAGTAATTAATATATTATTGTAGCCATTGACTACACCACTAAGTGGGTAGAAGCTAGGGCATTTAGGGATAACAAAACAAAAAACACCACTAAGTTCATTTATGAAAACATCTTAACTAGATTTTGGTGTCCCACCCATTTTATTAGTGATCAAAGAAGCCATTTCATTAACAAAACTATTGAAGTGTTAGTGGTGGAATTTATGATTGTACATCATAAATCAACCACCTACTATCCCTAAGGAAATGGCCAAGTTGAATCGATTGATAAAACTTTGGGAAAGATTTTGGCCAAATTAATTAATGTTAATCGCAACAACTAGGGCATTATGTTCTTTATAACATTATGGGCATATCAAACAACATATAAAGTGACCACACAATTTACACCTTTTGGATTGGTTTATAACACTCAACTCATTACTCTAGTTAAATTTATGGTCCCTACTAAAAGAATCAAGGATGTACCAACAAAACACCTTAATCGGGCCATCCATGTAAGGATGGAAGATTTCATTTGATTTGATGAAGAACGTTGGCATGTTGGTGAAAACATCAATCATATACAATTATTGTGAAAGGAAAATTAGGATGAAAAAGGGAAACTCAAGAACATATATAAGGGTGATTTAGTCCTATGGATGCCCAAAACAATTAAGATCAAGGGAGGTCAATTTAAGCTACCTTGGAAGGGTCCTTATAAAGTGTGTAAAGCTTTCAATAATAACATTGTCAAATTAACTATTCTAGGTAATGATGAGGTAGAGAGAGTAAACATCAACAAATCAAAAGAATATCATTCTAAAAATGTGATAGCTGATGTTATGGTGGCCAATGTCCATGTCAAAAGAGACCCTAATAGGTACCATTGGGGTAGGACCTCAATTGTTGAACCTAAAAATTTATCTAGGCTTGTACCAAAACTTGGAAAACTACCATGGACAGATTCCATAACTAAAATTGTAGATGATGAGTATTTTTGGACAAAGGAAGAAAGATCAAGAAGTATTGAAAGAAAGGCAAGAAGTAGTGGTTACAAAACCAAACTTAAAAAAAGAAAATCATTATATCCTACCAACTATGCCTTGAGAGAGAAAGGCCATAAAGAAGGTTATTTGCAACCACCTAACCTAAACCCCACAAGGAAAAATATAGAAGCTATCACCAAAATATTAAAGAGTCAATTAAATGAATTATGGCTAATATGACCTTTAAATACTTTACTGAGCCTTGAAGAGTTAGTGGAGTTGAAGAAAATCAAACAATGATATTACCTATGGAAGAAGTGTTCTAGGAAAGATAATGAACATGTAAGTGAATAATGACAATCTAGTTGCATGCTAGTCTAATCTTCGCAGACACAATTTCTCATAATGAAAATGGAGACTTGTCACAAAAATAACAACCTAAATTAATACATACCTAAATTAGTATACCCAATATATTTATATATACTATGTATTATAATAATATTATACTTATGGTACTAAAAATAAACTTATGTTAATTAACGTCAAACCTAAGTTAAACTAACCTAGGCTAAATTAATCATGGTTAGACTAATTTTATAACTAAACTAATTAAAAGGCTCATGATGGTTAAATTAACTTAAGCAAAACTAACTAGGAGGTTAAATTGATCATGGAGCTAAATTAATCTAAATTAAATTAACTATTGTTAAACTAAACATTGCTAAATTAACTAGTTGTTAATATTTTTGATATTTTTAATTATGTTAAGATATGTATGGCTACTAGGCTACATTACATCATAAACTTGCCCCCTACAAGGTTTAGTGCTTTTACAACACTTTGACAATGTGTTCAAGGTTAAGTGTTGACTAAGTGTTGATATAGTCATTGATATGATGTCATGATTGCATTGTAACACATTGTGATGATCAAACATTGTGTTACGATGCCATAATAACATTATCTCAATAATTTATTAACACTTAACTAACACTTAACCTTGAACACATTGTTAAAGTGTTGTAAAGGCATAAATACATGGTGGGGGAAAGTTTGTGATGTACCTAGCCTCTAAATACCCTAACCTAGGTTAGTTACTAGCCTAAACAAGGTAATTATATTATAGTATAATTAATAATTATAAGCAATCATATCTATGTTTATTATAATTACATTTATTATTTCTAATATTTTAATTTACTAATTTATTAATACCATTATTTATTTATTTAGGATTACTATTTATTATCTAATTATTATTGAGTAATGATGTTATTATTTTCTTAGTATCTATTATTTTATCTTTATTATGCTATTAATAATTATGGTAATATATTTATGGCTAATAGGTTACATTTATTAGCCTATAGTATGTAATAATATTATAATATTATTGCCTATTAACTATCATGATTTATAACACAATTAATATATCTAGTAAGTAAACTTTGTTAGTATGGCATAGGTACCATGTAGTAGTTGCATGTAGGTTGCAACTACATTGGTTACACTTACAACTAATTTTTTTATCCCATATTTTTTGCCTTCCATTCCAAGTGTGCATGTTATATAACTAAGTGCATTAATCTTATTTACAAAACAAGTACCAAATGCAAATTTGGGATGAGCTAATGAAATAAGCTTGACCTTAAAGGTTAAACCCAAACAAAAAATTGGATTATTTTAAACCTAGCCTTACACAAGCAAATGTTTAATTGTCACACAACATTGCCTTGCCCATTATTCATTAGACATGTGTCAAAATCTTATCGACCTTAAATTACATCTATATTAATAATAATGAATGTTGAAATAAAGCTCAAGTTACAATGTGTTGTCATCTACTTGATGCACATGGCAAAACCCTGTCCACCCAACATTCATTGGTCCAAATTTCATTTCATTTACCAATAATTACAAAATATTAAATTAAGGCTTAAATGACACATGTCACCATTATATTGATGCATGTGTTGATATCCTATTCACACTATATTGGACGGATTAGATAGCTTAATTTATTAATTAATATTGAAAATGTCACATGTCATTAGATAATTGTCTTTCAAAAATGGACATGTGTCATAAAAAGAATGGTCATCATTTTGGTTGCACATAGTTGTGCTTTTAATAAAGTGAATCATAAATTTCAATTTTCTTATAGTGATCGTCTTCAAGAATTTGTGTGTGTTTCAAGGTTTCCCAAATTGTTTTCCACATTTAATTCACGCAAGGATGAACACTTGTCTTTGGTAACCTAGGCATGGTGAATGCACACAAAGAAACAATGAAATTGAAAATAACCTCCCAATGCATTCTTGCACACAATTTGTGCATAACACACACAAAGCAAAAACCAAGATTACACCCTCCCACACATTGCTACCCATAGTTTGCACACAACTCGCTTACAACAACATAGAATCACAAGAGGGGTATATATCAACCATGTTGGATTGTGAATGATCGTGATTTGTCAAATTGCATGTTGTTTGAACTTCACCATTGATTTTGAAATAGACCTAGATATGCCAAGTTTTCATCCATGTAATTTGGACTTGCAATAAACTTTTAAAACATTTAAATTTTACACATTTATAATGTGTGTACAAATAATGTCCCACACAAAGTGTTGAAAGTCCACTAGTACAAAAATACATTATTTTTAGGTTTAGATGCTTTTGGAGACCTTTGGGTCATTAAAAATATATAATTTCCTTGCAAAGCTCATAATGGAACAATAGTGTTACCACAATGCCAAATTTTGGGCAAATTGGAGCCTTAGGTTAGAGAATGATATAATCTACATTTTAGATTCAATAATGGTTACCATAACATTAGCTCCTCTTACCACGTTTTCACCCAAGTACCATGAGGTTCACAACAATATCATAACCAAAATATAAATGGGATCATTTTGTTGTTAGGCCAATTCAATAATGTGCCAAAAATCTAGACCCCACATCAACAAATTCAATATTGGCTACAAATCCATAACATCCAATTAATTACTACCAATTACCAATACAAAACTATCAATCCTAATTTCTATCTATCAAAAAATAATCTACCAAAAAAATTTCAAATATATGTTGTAGTCCACAAGAATCTTTCATTTCATTTCAATTTACCAAATTACCAATTCACGTATTGCCCTCCAACATACAATTGCCATCCAATATGTACATCCACATAATTCCTTCTAGGTTACACATCCATATGATTACCACACAATTTACAATAAGCTTGGGCCATATCAATTAGAAACTTTATAGCATGTTTGCCTCAAAACCTTGAACAAACACTCAAGATCATGTTGACTTTGTTAAAAAAAATTTAAAAATTGTTATCACAAGTTGATTCACTTATGGCCATTTAAATTATAGATTTATTCCCTTGACACATTTCCTTATTAAAGGTCAAGACATTCATTACACCAAAACATGGCATATAGGATTTCATTTGTAGCCCAACCACAATATATGACTAGGCATGACTACGTGACTATGGAGATTCATGTTCTAAATGCCGCAAGTCATATCCATTATCATAGTCATAACCACCATTTGCTACTATGTCCTTCATGACTATAGTCATGTTTTTACCATATTCATGGAGGACATATCCAATTGCTGAAATTTAATATTTAAAATATAAATATAAATTTCTTGATTCATTTCTTGCTCCCACATAGTAGCTTAGGATACACCCAATAATTTATTAAGACCACTTATCAATTTCCACATGGCAATAAAAGTTTAATCAAATAAGGCTAGGTGAGTTAGCCTATATGACCTAGCCTAGGTTAAATTGCATAGACTAAAATGACACCAAGGCTAGAATCTAAGTATTATCTAGGTTACAAGTGGGAAGACTCACCTCCACTTTGACGGTTCAAGGCCTTAACCATTATGCTACAACATTTTTTTATAATAAACCTAATTATCACAAAACTATAAACAATAATAGTTTTTAACCTATGTTAACCTAAGCTCATCTAGGCTAAGCTTAGTCTAGCCTAAATTAATCTAATATAACCTAGGGCCACCTTGATATACTAAGTTAAATTAGATTACTTATGTTAAATTAAGTTAATTCAACTACTTAGTTTAAATTAGGCTAAATTAGATTAAATTATGTTAAAATAATTTAAAATATACTAATTAAAGTTATTTAGGTTAAACTAAATGAATCTAAACCAAATTACTTAGGTTAAACAAGAATATTTCGGCCAAACTCAGTTTAACTAGATTACATTAAGTTAGGTAGGTTAAATTAGGCATATTTGGCAAAATTAGGTTAAACTAAATTATCGTAGGTGAAAATAGGCTATTTAAATTAAACTAAGTTATTTAGATTAAATTAAATTAAACTACTTAAGCTAAATTGGGCTAAATTAAGCTAAATTGAGTTAAATTCACTACTACAAAATGTGGGTGCAGTTCATCAATCCTTGTTCACTAGACCAATGAATTCACTACTTTCCAACTAATCCCCGTTTACCAAGACTAATAATTCACTCAACATCTAATGAAATCACTTTAACATGCATGGACACCTTTTGTTGTAGTGATTAAGTTAAACCAAAGTAAAGTTTTAAAATTAGGTTAAATTCAATTAAATTAGGCTAAATTAAGTTATTTAGGTTAAATTAAGCTAAATTATGTTAAATTAAACTACTAAGGCTAAACTAAATTAGATTAAATTGAATTAGGTCACTTAGGGTAAATTACACTAAACTAGGTTAAATTATGCTACTTAGGTTTCACTATGTTAAATTACATTACTTAAACAAAATTAGGCTAAATTAGATTAATTTTTTTAAAGTAGGCTAATAAGGTTAAATTATGCTACTTAGGTTTCACTATGTTAAATTACATTACTTAAACAAAATTAGGCTAAATTAGATTAATTTTTTTAAAGTAGGCTAATAAGGTTAAATTAAGTTAAACTAGGCCAAATTAAACTAAACTAGGCTACTTCAGATAAATTAAATGAAATTAGGTTAAATTTGGTTACTTAGGTATAAGTTTGGTTAAACTTGATTAAATTAGGTTTAAATATATTGTACTAGGTTAAATTAGGCTACTTAAGTAAAACTAAGCTATATTTGTTTACATTAGGCAAAAAGTTTTAAAATCATATTTATGTTATTAGTTCAAAAAATTCAAAAAAAATCTATGACCTCATCGAGATTAAGAAAACCACTACTATAAAATGTGGGTGTAGTTCATTAGTCCCCATTCACTAGACCAGTGAAATCACTGCTTCTTCACTAGGGGGTTCATTATAACTAATGAATTCACTCAAAATCTAATGAAATCACTTAGCGTACGAGGACACCTTTTGTTGTAATGAACCCAAAAGAATCTAAGGCTTCATATAAATCAGTGACATATACATAAAAATATCTTAATTTTCACAAAGGTGTTTGCAAACAAGGTTAATTCCAAAAAGAACATGGTTATTAGTCAATTAATCATATTTAAGTCATAATTACTTAAGTCATATTTATGGTTATGTAGTCATAATTTTGACCATAGTAAAAAAATGGTCACAACTTGAAATGAAATATGACTATATGATTACATTAGAACAATAGTTGTAAATTGTTTTAATAATCAAATCCATGTTTTGGCATAGTGATTTGTGACCATGTAGTCAGTCCATTTAGTTACATTGAAACATCACATGAACCACAATGTTGCTTGAGCATATTTTCAAAATTACAAATACTTGCAATAATTGTAATTACACAACTAACAACAAATATAACAACCAACAAGAAACAACTAGCAACATTGAATGCAACAAATGCACAACAACTTGAATGCCCGTTTCCAAACATCATTAAGAAATGAAAACATCTCCATTCCAACTAGAAACCTTCACAAAAAAATTAAATGTTATTTTTCCCATCTATTTGCATATTCAAGAATTTTGACTCTCAATTTTGAAAAACCATAAAACAAAAAAAGAATCCATGAAATTAGAAAGAGGAAGAATGTGTTCAAGAGGCAAAAATATCATTTTTTCCTAACTTTCTCCTTTTTTATGCTCTGGTAAGAATCTATTTCATCTTGCACATCACCTTCACCAAAATCCTTGTCCACCATCAGTTCTTGATTTGATTTTGAACCCTTCACTTCCCTATTCAATTTGTCACTATTGTCAACTATAACTATGGCATTCTTGGAGCCATGTGGAGTATCAAGGTTGGAATTGTGGGTACTTGAAACCCTTAGCTTGTGAAGTTGACCAACAAATCATATAATGTTGCCTACAATGTAATTTTTGTATCTACAACACTAAAAACATAAACAACTAATGAGTGACAATGAAAATGAGAGAAAACATGATAGAAAGCAATAACAAGAGAGGACAAAAACAACAAATGCAAATCACAACTTGTCAAACTAACACAAGAATAAAAAATGAATAGTTGATGCAACACAGCAAGTATTAGGTAAGTAAACATAATGAAACTTTATCCAAAAAGTTGATCAATTTTTAAAAAAAACAAGTATCACAACAAAACCATTTCTATACATGTAAAGCAATAAGACCTAATAAACTTTATGTCAAAAAGAGCTAAAATGAAAAGGAAACATGGTGACATCAGACAAAAGCATATCTCACTTCCAATTTGGACCAAAAAAAGCTCGCATCTTTGCATATTTTTCTAGCATAATGTGTTTTTAAACTTCATCATAATATTTGATAAGTTTTGCAAGATTGGTGGCACCTTCCATAACTTTTTTAACACAGTGGCACACACCTTTCATTGTCATCTTGTTTGAAAGGATTGTAAACTTGATCACATGAGGTATGCAACAACCTTTATCCCATGTGATAATGTTTCCCCACTCTTTATTATCAATTTGAATGAACACCTTGCTTTGCCATCTTAATCCAATGTTGCACCTTCTTACATTTGTCGCATCTACAAATGTAAGCTCCCATCTTGCCTTGGAGGATCCCTCTTGACATCTATGCTATGAGCACCCTTGAAACTTTGTTTTCCTTTACTTAAATTACACCTTTTAAGTGACATCAATTATTTTATGGCTTGCTCTTGTACTACCATTGTCAATATTAAAACACTTAAACCAACCTTCACATGTTCCTCATGGATCTACAAGTTCATATGGATTCAAGTAGGGCTCTAGCAATTAGGTGTTTGACTAGGATGATTGAAACTAGTCATATAATGCCACTTGGTTATGTAACCAAATATCTACTAATTGTTAGTTAAATATTAGATTACTGTAACTTTGATGGTGGTTGCATTATTACATTCCTTCATTACTTGGCGGGGAGGGGGCATTACATTCATTCAATCAAATTTCTTGTAGTACCTTTCATGTACTGCACAATTATTCATGTACAACAAAATTTATTTAAAATCCTTTTGCATTATAAATAAATGGATATATGCAAATGAACATGGGATTGAGAGAACACAATTTCAATTATGTAGAGCCCTACTGATCAAATTAAAATTTTGATAATCAATCCAATAATTTTTATAAAATGTTGTGTTGTTAATCATCACAATGTCTCAACATAGGGAATATGAATATGAAAAGTGCATTAATTTGAACACTAACCACTTATAAAATATGATGATCAATATGGAGTCTACAAGGCATGGATTGATATAATTGAGTCTTATTTTGGGTTTGTAGATATTAGTGTGAAAGATTCCATTAACTTACATAAATGGGTTATGGGTTCTTTTGCATCAATGGATTTATGGTATAATCCAAATTTGACAAAAAGACCCATTAAAAGGATAGGTTGATGTTAAAAGAAAACCCATATTTTGAAACAAATGCATAGTGTCATAAGTTCAAAAAGTCAATTAAACTATCCATGTTTTTGGAACGTAGGGGTCAAATGGTCAATTTTTTACATAAAGAATCTACTAGATCTATATGAATACATAAATTGTGTTATTTATAGGGATTGATGAATTATCATTGAATGACCAATTCCATTTTGGTTTGTCATTATATTTCAATAAACATCCATATGGCATTCATTTATGGTTTTCATTTTACTTATGTTGGGTCATTTCAATAAACTCATGTTATTGGCCCTATAAGATGTTGTATTGATCATGACAAGGTCTGAATTACATATGGAATATGTTTGAAATATGAAAAGTGCATGGACTAATGCTTATGACCATTTCAAATTACTTGTAGAACTTAATGTGGAAGACACCAAATTATAGTCTCCATTGGTGAAAATTCTTTTGTAGCATTGGTGTTTTAATATAATCCCAACTTTTTAAAAAAGCTCACTAAAATGGAAAATTACAACTAAGAAGGTTGGGGTTAAATTGTTACACAAAGAATTTAAGAATAAGATTTTAAGGTCAAGCTCAAAGTTCCCACTATCTAGAGCTAATTAGAAACCAAACATAAAATTTTAGTAGGTCACAAATTAAAATGATATATATTATGGTGGGATGTGGAGGGAAAATCATATGTTGATTGCAAAAAGACAATGACATTTTGATCCCCAATTACTATTTTAGGAAGAAGAGGCAAATTAATAGGGTTCAATAGCCTATGGGTGCCCTTGGTATGTGTTGCAATGGCAAAAGAACACAAAATTATGGCACAATTACAAACATTTGTGACAACATGGATGCAATGGATATTTCTAGTGGCCAATGGTGGTATGGAATTTTAAAACATTATTACGGACATTTTAACAAGTTCCCAAGTGTGTTCAAAATGTAGTGATAATATATTTATGGATGGGTCATAAGGTGTTCAATGAAAAGTGCTTCCATTAAAAGGAAAACAAGAATTTTCACTAGAAAAAATCTTGTCCATTCCAACCCTTAGTTTGCAACTACAATGCAACTATTGTCCAAACCAACTAATTTTGCAACTAGTATTACATTATTCTTACGTGTCATTATAGTTACAAATCTTTTTAGTCGCATATGTGACTATAAAAATAATGAGTCAAAATTGTAGTCATAGATGCGACTATAATTACTATGATTTCAATTGAAAATGTGGATGAAATTTGAGCATATATAGTCATCCAATTTTGATAGCATCCATTAAACTTAGTCATTTCTTCAACTACAGTGATTTCTTTTGCAACTACCATAATATATTATGCCACACAAGCAAAAAAAACATTGATGTGCATGCATTTTATAAATTGTTAATATGTTTCAATTGAAATATTATTTCTTTAGTTTATCTATTTATACATGGGTTTTCTTTGCTATTATCCATGGGTCTTGGATATATTATTATCTACATGCCTATATTATCTACATATGTGGATATTTTGAATCCACATATAATATCCATGGATAAAAAATTTACATGGGCCATTAAGTTCAAGTCTTATGGGTGTTCCAATGTATTTCAAATGTGACCACCATCATGTACATGGCCCTAGATAAACATGTCCCATTGCCATTGTCCACTTTCTAGATAATCAACTACATGTACACTATTATAGAAAATATCAAAGACCTTCAAGTGTAAGAATCTATGTGTTAAAAAGGTGGATCATTTGCCAACAGAAATAAACAAAATGTACAATTTAAGAACAAAGTTTAGTAGGCAGTTAAATATTACAATTTACCATGTACTGGTCAAAACTAGACACCATAGATTAAGGATCCACCAAATCGGAAAATCCACATCTTCAAGTAAAACATCTCATTGCAATTTGAAATGAGTTGTGCAAATGTCATTGCAATTCAAAATCAAAATCATGCGCCACCATCTATGTTTAAGTTGGTAAGCGGAGCTTCAAGCCTAAACACAACACCTCATGTGTCAATGCAATCATAAGTGTCCACAACAACCTAATGGCTTTTGGGCTCCCTCCCAAGCACAACTTTCCACCATGGTGTCTTTGGTTCATTCCAAAAAAACACTTGTTAAACTTGTGCATGAAAAAAAAGGTTCATTAAACTCATACAATATGTGATGAAAATTTACAAGTAAAAACCTAGCATCATCTCGTTTGTAAGTGGGTTGCTTCTATTTTCAACCCCACTTTTCACCTAATTACAATGAAACAAAACTATTGGTGAAGCCATTGGACCACAATCCAATTGCAAAATCTCTTTGAGGGTCCCAACATATTGGACCTGACCCAACATAACATCTTCACTCCTTTGTGATTGCTAGAAAATAGATGCAACACCAGAATCACATGTAACCAACATGTTATTTTGTTCATCGTCGATTTTGACATGGTTCTCATATGCCTTCATTTTTTTGTAATTCAATGTAGTGAAACTTGGGGGAACTAAAAACAACAAAAGATCATCATCAATAGGTAAAGTCCTATCAACTTAATGGGTTCATGGCTTCTCTCACCCACTTTGCCATCTAATCAATTTCCTATTGATGTGGTGGGAATATCGGAATTCAACTTTTGCATCTTCAATGCACGCCTCTCATCTTTATATTTCCTACAACCACTAAAAGATAGAGTGTTTAAAAAGACCTATATTTAATAATTGAATTTTAACCTACTACCCATGAAGGTAACAACTTGCAACTTGCACTAAATGTAAGAGCATGATATGGTAGAGAATTAGAATTAGGGTTTTAGCAAGGATAGAAAATTAACTACCTAATTTAACTCATATGAAAAGATTAGACCTAAAGTCATCAATGTGGGTTTACAAGTGCCATTAGTTAGATGGACATTCATAGATGGCAAAATGTGATCAGTCTTGTAAGTAACTAATACACAATCCCGCACGTTAATATCCCACATGGTAATAGAATAATTTGGGGTCATACTTAAAATAAAAAATGAATTGGAGCCATGTAGGTTTAGAAATAGTAACAACTAACTATACATAAATTAAGAAATGTGAATAGTCCTTGAAATAACTAATACACAATCCCTAGCATGTTATCAATGTAATTGGGGGTCTAGGGTTTCAACAAGTAGATAACATTGTAAAGGTTTCTGCTGAATTTGTCTACTCCTATCTTGTGGCAATACTAATGCAATTTTCATATCTAAAGGAAAAAAATAAAATGATAAGAAGGTCTCAATATAAAGCTAGTGGGTGGAAAAAAGTGCAAGTGGGAAATGGTAGCAATATGGAAAAGGATGTTAGTCCACAAGCCTACAAGCATGAACATGAGTAGGTGAGTATGAATACATGAACAAGACCAAATCTTTTTTTAAATATTTTGTCCATGTCCATAGAATAGTAGGAAAATATTATGTGACACATATGACATAATCTCTGCTGATGTGGAGGAATATTTTGCCATGTGTCCATGGATGAATGATCTTTATGGATGAAAAATGGATGAAATTTATATTGAATGTTGCCAACAAATGCTAATTTTGCAAAAAATTGAATAATAAAAAAAGGTCGAAACAATTTATGTTGGTTTCTTTCAAACAAATCCACAAATAAAATGTTCAAGTCACAATTTAAAGCCACATTTCATATTTTCTGAATATGAAATATATTCAAGCTCTACAACATCTAAACCATATAAATGTTAAATTAAATCCCATAGACCCACCAAGAGGTATGTGCTAATCTGAACATTAACTATTCTCCACCAAAAAACATGTGCCCATTAGGAATAAAGAAAATATGAAACATCCCATGACATTTCACATTGCCTACACCAATTCAAGTTATTTTTTATTTTCATTTGCTCTTTCAACCTCTTGTGTTTAACACCATTCTTGCTATTTATAGAATCAAATTGTATTTTTTTCCTATATTACTAATTTGCTCGATTTATACAACAAGCTTATATTTTACAATGGCAAGAGGAAAATTGCCACCAATTTTCACACCAAACATGTTGGAATCAATGATTGAATATACACTAATCTTAATCATATTGGATAGAATATGTGAGATGACAACAAAACCTTGCAAATGTCCAAGAAATGACATTTGGTTACTCCCCCTCCAAAATTTGTTAGAAATCGAGACATGGGGAACATAATGGAAAAGAATAATTGACAAAACATATGAATGGGCAGCTTGGTGATGGGTAAATGAGAAGATGAACAATGAAAGTCTTGCAATATTAAAACAAATTGTAAACATTCCAAAAGAAGATATGGAAGACTACCACTGGGTGATGTTTACACATGCCATGGATTTTTTTTTTAAATGTGCAAGTTTGAAAAGGCTGATTCTATAACATTTTTTCACAAGTTTACTTAGCAATTTCTCAATAAAGGATTTAATAACCCTTGGAAACCTACTATCAACAGAATTCATGAAACCTCGAAAACGACTTTATGCAACTCTAGGCAGGTGAGCTTGGTTGACACATGATTTAAAGAACAACGTCTTAAAACAACTGGTGAATCATTGGATGATAAGGCTGACCCCGAAACCACAAAATGTCTATGATAGTAAAAAAAAAATGACAAATCAACAACTGAAGGATAAAGAAGAATACCATTGATTGTAATAAATTGTGGAGCAATACAAGTGTTAAACTCATTAGCAGCGAAAGTTGAACATTGAAATTGATTATTCACAAAATCAAATGAACTAATGTTGAACAAAACGTCACAAAGAAACAACCACTAAAAACACTCACAAACACCACCAGATTTGGATATGTTCCCGATGGAAAAAAAAAGATTTCAAAATTGTAGATGTAGAAATGTAGGTAGTACTTGAATGGCGGGGATATTCTAATCGCTTGCAGTATTATAAGATATATGGGACGGTGATGAAAATGTTCATAAGGAAATTCACCAAGCCATCAACCTAGCCACATAGGTTTCACAGGGTGAAAAATGCAACAAATTAAATACCTCCAATATATGTAATTTGCAGTTATAATATTTATAATACACATCATTTAAGATATAAAAATGTTTAGGTTGTTCACATGATTGTTTAAATACATTCATAACATATCTAAAGATCTTTTGGACATCCAAATATCAATTGAAGCTTGGAAAATGTTTTGAATGTTTCATACTTGATATGAGGGTCTATGTAGGAATGCAATGAAGTATAGAAATAATAGTTGCCAAATGGCATGAATTGGACCCATGGCATGCAAACAAAAAATGGCATGAAGCCACATCAAGGCCAATGGCCAATGAAGTGATCACAATTACATGTTACACACACCATGCATGACATGAATAGGAAACATAGTTGTTCTGCCAATTATAACATTTTAATGTAGTTAATCCCATCCAAACAGTCCAAAGAATGTTAAACAATTTTGAAGAGCATTGAATGTAGTGATTTAAGAACGACCCTATAACAATCTGGCCTTTGGAAGATGTTTACAACTTTGTAACATTGCACGAATAGAATTTAGTATTTTTTGGTGACCTTCCAAGTAGCAATCAAAGAAAATGAGTTCTAAATTGAATTGTTCATTTACACAATGCCACGATATCCATATCCCAAACACTTTTGTCAAACACTGAGAGATTTGGAGTATTACCCATCAATAGAAAGAAAAGAGCTAAAGAATATAGATGCAAAATTCCGGGTAGAGGTTGGGTATTGGGCATCTTCTAAGCACTTGCAAGATTACATAATATATGGGACAATGAAAAAAATGTTTTGCTCTAAGTTTCTAAATAGCTTGCGACAACCTCCTAGAGACAATCCATGGCCAACACATTCAACAAATCAAAATTATAGAATGTAGTTTCATAAGCAATGTGACTACATGCTCAAATTTCAAACTGATAGGAGAATAAACAAATCAATCTTGCTACAAAAGTGGCCGAGGATCATTTCTGATATTAAAGATGATGCATACGAAACACCAGTATTTGTTTACAGTAGGTGGTTGGATGTTCTTATATCGGCTAGTTCTATTACTAGAAGCGATGTGGAAGAAAAGAACTTCCCACCATGCCCAAAAGATGCAATGTCGGACTTAGAAGAGGAGATGATGAATTTGGAAGAAACCACCTTGGTAGCTACACCACAGTTCGCAACAAGTTCCAACGAACTAAACGAGCCACCAATGGCACCTAACTTAGCTCAATATGTATGAAACAAAATCTGACGACGCATTTAAAATTGGTAACAACTACAAAACTTGGCATGAGAAGTTAACAAGTCTTTGTAAATAGGGTTCTTCAAGGCTATGATGCACAAAAAGATATATTTTGTATGAAGAAAATGCTTTTTGAACCATCATGCGTTTTTGAATTAATAGAGTAATATGTTTACTATCTTTGAATAGAACATGTGGGGAAAAAATAGTTGTAGGATATGCATAGGTTACTTAAACTAGATGATATAATTGGTTTCAAAATGGGTGTCATATTTGAAATATTTGACAAAAGTAATATCCCAAAATTTTCCTTTCACTTCCTTTATAATAAAAAAGGATTTTAAATAATTGAGTGTCATGTACAAGGTACAACAATGCATTGCATGAGTAATATTAGAGAATAAAAAAAGAGCATGGGAGGATGAGCCAACTTGAAAAATGACAATGAATATCAACAAAATATATAATGATAGACATGCATCCAAACATCACAAAGAAGTTAAAAGAATTATGAAAAAATCCAAAAAAAAATTTAGATTGAATGTAGAACACTTGACCTCAACCTACCTTTTGCAATCAATTGTCATAAAAGACAATTAAATTGAATGGGACAACCACTTTAAACCAATAAAACTTCCATTGTAGAAGATCTGATGATGGGAGGAAATCAAATATGCATTTTGCAATAACTTGAATCGTTGAAAAGCTAGAAGAACACAATTAGAAAGTCAACAAATATCCCATAGGCTTAATCAAGAGAACTATGGAGACTGTTGACAGAGACGTTGCATTCCTATTATGGTAGCTTCAAAACAATAAATCTGAAGAAATAAAGTTAGAAGGATGAAACAACAGAACCCAAAAAACACTCTCAAGATGTGTATCAAGTAGTAAAGTATTGTATAGAAAGAGATAAACTTGTTTTCATGAGCGAAAATGAGGTTGAATGTGTAGCTAAAATCATCAATTTATTAGATACTCTACATTCAAAATTTGAAATGCAAAAAAAAAAAACCATTGCATCTAAATATCATCATTGAAAAACACTCTCTTGATTTTTTTGAACAAAGGATCAATATTTCAATATTAATTTTATAAGGATTGACATCCATGTTTGAATATCTATGCAGAAATTGAAAAAGAGGAAATGGAACATATCAAAAAATTCAAGAATCTGGAAAATCAGAAGTCCTATTGATGGAATGAACTTGTTGGTTCAAGCACCAAATGTGGAGGAATTAGAGGAGTACTTCATTCCACCTTAAAGCCTGAATAACAATGAATACAGTAGATTAGATACATAGTGTTTTGGCATGCATTAACAATAAGGCAATACTCATCCAATATTATACATAACTTAATCGTACCTCTAAACTCGTTGTAAAAGAAAGCCATATTTGAGACTTTTTCAAGTTTTCATCCTCGTGAATAAAGCTTTTTAGATTGCATAAAATATATTGTTCCTTGTGCCTTGTTGATTTGTCTCCAAATTGAACAACTTGCAAATGTATAATAGCATAAGAGTTGTTTGATCAAGAAATAAAAACCTACCAACACCTTTTAAAAATTAATTATAAGAGTATAGTTTTTTTAGAGAGAAACTAGATGCATAAGATGCACAAAAGAAAGGAGATTATGAAGAACTCATGCGAAAGGACTCAAAAAGTTGCCACTTTAAGAAGAAAAAGAGAATCAAAAAGTTGTGTCTGAATTAACAACATTGCAATATAATTAAAGGCAAAAAGAGTCCAAAAACATCCTAAACACTAACTTCTCTCGTTTCATCATTAATGAATATCCCGACACCAAGATGGTAACAAGTCTTAGGCTCTAGAGATGGGGGGATGGAACATAAGTTTGTCAATACAATTGTAGAAACCTTGGCATATGAAAGCAAGATAAAACTTTAACGAGGATTTTGAAGGAAATCAAAATGAACAAAGAATGACACATGTCGTCTTTTCGATCCATTAGCCTTTTTGTAAACAAAAGCTAGAACATTAAAAAGAGCTGAAAACATTGAAAATTTTAAGTTTCATAAGTAAAAGGATGTAGTCAAACTTATTCACAATTGAGATTTTTGGCTCTCTTATGGATGGGAGAATCATCATCAAGGTTGAAGATGGGCTTCACAATATTCTTGCTTGTTTCTACATCCAAAAGTGGTTTCAAAACTTCATCAAAGATCTTTGAATCAGCCTCAAGTGCAAGGATCGACCTCCCTGGCACACAACAAGCATGAATACTATTACCTATAAGAATAATCAAATGCAGAAGTTAGAGACAAAAAAGTTTGTAGAAATAACTTGGAATCCAAAGCAACAAGAGAGGGATGAATGCAAGTACATGTTTCATAATTAAAGTCCACAACTACAAAATTTGGTGGTGAGCAAACATCGATAAAAACCTATAGTGTGATCACATGGAACTCCTTTGTTGCTTTAAAAGCCCATCTAGTTTGGGATTTGGTCATTGAGATTCCATTGGTGTAGTTGTAGAGGACATCCTCAACCTCATGATTAATACCCTTTTCGACAAGTTTGGTAAAAGGGGTAAAAAATTGAAACCTTGAGGAAAACAAAGTGCTTAGAGCTAGATCTCTCATGAAAAGGGTGACACAACTTACAATAGTCTACAAAAAAAGGCAGAATTGACGTCAATCCTAACTTGCAATGAATGCAAAACGAGAAAACATATGGAGAAAGAGATATCCATGGTACCTAAGAAGATGGATCTTTGTTATTCATCTAGGGGCTTGAATTAACAACAATCCACTTCATGTGAACCTTCAACTAATAGCTTTCCAAGAAGGAATGAATCTCCTTCAACACTCGTGGGTCATCTGCATGCATGATAATGATGGCCCCTTTATCAGACAGAAACCTATCTGCAAAAAACACAATGGATTATATAAAATTATCCATTTGCCTGTTCCAAGGAGGAATGAAGGAAAGTGGTTCAGAGATGTACAAAATTGGGAGATTGGATGGTACATCTATTAAAACAAGGTCAACCTTGTTCTTAGAAGACACTTGAAGAACACAAACGTTTATTGGAAGGATTAGACAAATGAATGCAAAAAAAATTCAAGATTAATCCAATTCACATCAAAGAGAAAAAAAGATTCAACATAATGTTCTTGGGATTCAACTTTCGACGTTGAAAGTTGGAGACCGAAACTTGAGTGTTCTTGGGAATCAACTTTCGGCGCCAAAAGTTGGAGACCTAGAGCCAAGTGCTCTTGGCCCTTAACTTTTGGTGTTGAAAGTTGATTCTTAAGAAGTTTTTGCAATCCACGTACTCTTGGAAAAAAAAACTTTGTGTTGACAAAAATTGTTTGAAAAATCTTAATCAAAACTCAGAAGATCAAATTGGGTAAGGAAATACCTCCTTCAAGTAGTCTGTAATGTTTGAATGCTCAAGTGACCATACTCAAGTCTAGATCCAAGATGTAAGAATTGAAGTCGAAGAGACATTCATCAATTTCACAATTGAAGGGTAGTGAACAAAACTAGGAATCAACAAAGGAATGAGCAATGGAAATCTTTTCCCAATGCTTAATGCTCATGCACCAAGGATGGTTTGCTCCTATTGTTTTCTTTGACGCTCTTGTTGAGGAGAATGAAACTCTTAGATGTCTAGAATCACGTCATCTACCTTGGTTAGGATGGTTCAAATGGAAGTCACTAGAACTTTTCGAAGAGATGCCATGGCCAACCCAAGCTTTGCTTCTCTCTGGAATTGAGTGGGGACATCTTCCTTCTTTTGCATCTTTGATCCCAACTACTGAATTTGTCTTTTTCCCCTCCTTTTGGCCCCCTCCAATTTCTTATTACTTATTGTCTCCTTCTCCAAGGCTCCAAGTCCCCAAGTCCCTGAAGAAATCTCGGCTCATGTTTTTCCTGAATTTTGAACTCTAATGGAGGAGTGTTCTCCTTTGGGTAATCAAGGTACCAACCATAGTCCAAGAGATGTGGAGATGTCCAATTTCTCAACATGTCCTTCCTATACATTATGCTATCTATCTTTGGATCTCTCCATATTTTGAGGAGTCTTGGAATCTCAGATATGGCACCCCTCCAAAAAAAAACAAAATGGAAATACCTATAGTGGTTAAAAAACAATACAAAGTTAGTGGGAATGAAATCCAGATGACATTGGAAGATGCAATTGACAATAAATGTTACAAATTTGGAATGGCTAGATCAAAAATCACCTTTAAACCACTCATTTAAGGGCTTCAGTCCCACCAATTTGTTGCTCCCATAACTTACTTTTCCGAATCCCATCTTTGGACCAAATTCCCTAAAGAAACATGTTTTTCAAAGAGAAAGTCTCCATTCTTGAATGTAGTCTGATAATGTTGGCAAATTTTCAGACTCAAGAAACTAAACAGAAAGATCAATGACGATGGTAGAATATAGTTTTTGCACCTCCACCTCCAATTGCAAAATGTTGAATGTCAATTTGCTATCACTTCAAAGACAAAAAATTCAAAGTTTCAAATGGGTAAGCATTTACCTAAGAGTAGAAAGTTGCCTTATGAAGCCATTTATCATGTTTTGCGAATTTCACTACTTCCTTCAACACATTGAATTGGTTCCAAAGTTTCAACCAAGGTACCTTTTGCTCATTCATGATTTGTGCAGAAGCTAGCATTTGTAACTTCTTGGTGAGCATTTCCAACTCTGAATTCATATCGTAATGAACCTAAATCTGTTTCAAGAACTCGAGACTAAAAATAAGGTTGCAAAGTAACAAATGTTTTGTGAAGGCAAAGGTATGATCCTTCTAGATCTTGTCCATCACCTTGTCCATAAGTGCCTACAATCTAGAAGGTGATCTCAATTTTTTGTTGAGAATTCAAGCTGAACTAGTTAGGTTTCATTAGTTACTGGAATAGGAAAATAATTAGGTTACTTTCACAAGGTTGAATTACTTTCTTTACTTATATTAGTTTGGTTATTTGTGGTTTGGTCTTTTAGTTAAATACCTTTATGTTGATGGTTTGGTTTTCTTTTTTTCATTGCACAAGTTTGTGTATTTCATGTGACAAGAACCTTGAGAAGTTCTTGATGTTATGTTTCGTGTTGTGAACATCATGTTGTAGTTTCCTTTCAATAAAGATTTATGTTTGCATTTGAGTAGATCTCCTATTTGCTAACATGGTATCAGAGCTTAGGTTGTTGAATGAGAAAGTTGAAATAGATCTAGAGCTAGAAAGTCTCTAGAACTAGAGCTTGAGAGTCTCTAGTAATATCATAAGAGTTTGTCAAGTGCAAAAGAGAAACGGGGAAAGGAAAGAATGTGAAGAGAAAGAAAAAAAAAAAAAAGGTGAGAGGAGATCAACATATCAAGGGTTGTGGAAGTCAGATCTTTAAATCTAGATCTAAATATATTGTGAAAAGACCTTGAAGTGAAACTTGGAGAGATTATAGAAGACTATAGGACGCTTCTATTCTCAAATTTTCAAAAGAAAATGATATGTTTTGTGAATGTTACGAGCTTTTGAAGACTCTATGTTAGATCTGGTTTTTTGGTCATATTTCCTTTGTTTGAGCATTTTTAGATCTGCAGCTTTGGGATCTTATAGATCATAAAGGATATATATGTGAAAAATATTTCATGTCATTTGAATCTGTATTGAGAGAGATCCAAGCATCTAAAGTTTCAGTCTTAGTTTTGAAGTCGGTTTTTTTTTAAAGTGATAACTCTTTGTGGTCATCATCAATAGAGCTGAAATTTTGAATAAATATAGAAGACATATATCTAATGTGTCTCCCAAAATCTCAAGGAATTTGAAGTTACTGAGAGCGCGTTGTAAGTCATTTTGTGTTCAAATCCCAATTTGAGGTGATTTCAAGGAAGTAATCATGTACTTAATACCATGCTTCATGTATAATCTCGTAGGAAATATTATACAAGATACGTAAATACATGTAAAACCCATGTATAGTGTATAATTTTGTATAATATTCAAGACATACATAGATATGCAAGGTCCATCTTGTTCAACCCTAACCCTAACCTTAATCCTAGAAACCTAAGGAAGGAAAATCCTAATCATAATCCTAGAAACCCAAGGAAGGAATTAAAATCATTTGTGAAACCCCAAGAAGACATTAAGTGTTACCTTGAGAGATGGCGGACGATATTTCTCAAATTGCAATTGAAAAACTAGACAAAAACAATTTCCAAGTGTGGAAATTTAGGATTATGAATTTCTTGATGGGGAAAGGCTATTGGGAATTCATAACTGGTGATGAAAAAAAACCTCCTCTCCTAGAAAACCTCACACAACAACAAATTCAAGCCAATAAAACTTGGCATGAAAAGATAAAGAAAGTCTCGTATTGGCTTTCTGTGAGTGTGTTCGATTCCATGATTGTGCATATTCAAGATGCAAAATCACCCAAACAAGCTTGGGTTACATTGGTGAAGATGTATAGCACCAATACACAAGCCCGTAAAATGCAGTTCAAACAAGAATTGCATAATCTATAGAAAAACAAGATGAACATCAATGACTATTCTATAAAGGTGAAAAACCTTGCAGATGTTCTTGCATCTATAGGAGACCCTGTAGATGATGAAAATTTAGTGGCCGTGACCTTGAATGGACTTGGAAAAGACTATAGTCAGTTTCGTACTTCAATTACAGTTCGAGAAACATTTCCCGATTTCCAAAACTTAATAACATTACTTATAAGTGAAAAGATGAAAATTGTTGGTACTTCATCCAATGGAGGATCACAAGAAAGTGTTTTCTACTCAAATAGTAATAGAGATAGAGGTAGAGGTAAAGGTGGTAAAACTTCATTTCGAGGTCGACACGGAAGCTCGCATGGTGGACATCATCAACATGAAGGTCAAGCTCATGGAGGTGGACAAGGAAACTTTGGAGGAAGAGGAAGTCGAGGAAGTTGTGGAGGTCGTGGTGGAAGTCATCGAGGTTAATAACCAAATAGTAATTCAAATTGTTATTATTACGGGAAACATGGGCACATGGCAAAGAACTGTTATCAACGGGAACATGATGCACGAAATGGAAAGCTGCAACAAGGGAATTATGCATCAACTACCAATCAAGGTGATGAACAATTGTTTGTGATGCAGCACATGGCAAATTCAATGATAGGAGGTGTATCACATAACAATGTCTGGTATGTGGATTCTGGAGCTTCAAACCACATGACTAGTCATGGAGAATGGTTTAGAGACACAAAGGATTTGAAAACACCATGGTTTGTGGAAATTGGTGATGACACAATACATCCCATCACACAAATTGGAAGGTGCCATTGTCCATGTACGATGGGCAAACAAAGTACCTAAAAGATATACTTCATGTTCCAACCATAACAAAGAATTTGGTCTCCAAAGGCCAGATGGTGGAACAAGGTTTATAGGTGACATTCAACCCAAATGGATGTTTTGTGGAAGACATGAAGAACCAAGGCAAATTGATTGCAAAAGGGGAAAGGAATGGACGAATGTTCACCTTGGATGTGAACATGCTTGAGGTGAATTCCATGTTATTCACACATGGAAAAGGAGCTAGAGACATTGGAATTTGGCACAAGCGAGTTGGCCATGTTAATCTCCAACATCTTAAGTTAATGGAGAAACAAAATCTTGTTGGAGGTCTTCCCAAATTTGGAACAGAAGAAGTGATGTCAAAAGTTTGTGAAGCATGCCAATTGGGGAAGCAAGCTAAGCATCCATTCCCAGCTCAAACAACTCATGTAAGTTCCAAACCTTTGGAAATGGTCCACTCATATGTGTGGACCACGAAAATAGAATCCATTGGAGGATGCAAGTACTACGTGAGTTTCATTGATGATCACACAAAAAAGGTGTGGGTCTACTTCATGAAACACAAAGGTGAAGTGTTTCAACATTTTTTGAATTTCAAAGCAATGGTGGAGAAGGAGAAGGGTGTGAGCATCAAGTGCCTAAGGTCCAATGGAGGGGAGAATATGTTTAAAATGAATTCAGTGACTACTTGAAGGAACATGAAATTCAAAGGAAGTACTCATGTAATTATTCCCCATAGCAGAATGGAGTTGTTGAAAGGAAAAACAGGCACATTGTAGAAATAGCATGTGCCATGTTGAATGAGAAGAATTTTCCAAATTACTTTTGGGCTAAAGCGGTTGCAACTACAGTCTATATCATGAATTGAACACCCATAGTAGTAGTTCATAACATGACACCTGAAGAAAAATTCACAGGCAAGAAACCTAATGTCTCACACCTTAAAGTGTTTGGTTGCATTGCATATGTGCATGTTCTTGATGAGAAAAGATCAAAACTAGACCCAAAAGCTAAGAAGTGTATCTTCATTGGATATTTCTTAGAACAAAAAGGATATAGATGTTTCAATCCTTCCACTCGAAAGTTGCACATGAGTAGAGATGTTGTGTTTGATGAGATGATTAGTTTATACTCATCACTAAAGATAACAGAAGATGGAGAGGCTAGAAATGGTGATGTTTCATCAAATGTGGAACAAGAATCACAATTAATTAGTGGACCACAAGAGTCTTCAATTAGTGGGTTGAGTAACACTCCATGGAAAGGAAAATTAAGATCTTCAAACATTGTACATGGTAGTTTTCAAACATCATCTAGAAATCTTCATGTAGATGATGAGTCAAGTGATTAAGAGAAGAATGTGGGTGAAGAATCAAGAATCACTTCAATCATTACTCCCAAAGTTCAAATGGCCAAGAAAGCTTTAAAAACACTTGACAACAACAATGGAGTATGAAAATCCACACGAATTAAGTACCATGTACAAAAACTCACATATGATGGTTTTGTAGCTCATCATTACGCATACATGGTGAGAGTTATACAGGAGGTTGAACCCATTTGTTTTGAACAAGTAGTTAAAAACCTTAAGTGGGACAATGCCATGGATGAAAAGATGGCGGCTTTGGATGCTAATGCTACTTGGGAATTGGTGGCTTTACTAGAAGACAAGAAAGCAATTGGGTGCAAATGGGTGTACAAAGTCAAACACAATGCAAATGGATATGTGAATAGATATAAAACAAGATTGGTTACCAAAGGTTATGCCCAAACTTATGGCATAGACTATGAAGAGACCTATTGTCCAGTTGTCAAAATGACAACTATAAGATCAATCATTGCTATGGAAGCAACAAAAGATGGTCTTTACATCAAATGGATGTAAAGAATGTTTTTCTTCATGGAGATTTACAGGAAGAAATGTACATGGAACAACCACCAGGTTATGTGGACCAAACACATCCTAATTTGGTTTGTAGGTTGAAGAAAGCTTTGTACTGCTTGAAGCAAGCACCTAGAGCTTGGTCAGACAAGATAAGTTAGTATCTTGTCACAAGTGGATTTCAAACATCCAATGTAAATTTTTCACTATATGTGAAAAAGACAGATCATGGGATTGTAGTCATAATCATCTATGTTGATGACTTGATTATCACAGGAGATAGTGATGTAGACATCTCTGATTTAAAGAAGCTTTTGAAGCAAAAGTTTGAGATGAAGGATTTGGGAGAGTTACGTTATTTCTTCGGCATTGAGGTAATCTAGTCTCCTAAAAGGATATGGTTACTACAAAGGCAATATGACTTGAACAAATTGTCCGAATATGGGATGACGGGTTGCAAACCCATTTCAATTCCAATGGAACAAAACGTGAAGTTAAGTGCAGATGACGGAGACCTTGTGGAGGATACCATTATGTATAGATGCATAGTGGGGAGTTTGATTTACATGACCATCACAAGGCCAGATTTGAATTATGCAGTTGGAGTGGTAAGTCAATTCATGCAAACACCACAAAAGCCACATTTGGATGTAGTGAGGCGTATACTGAGGTACATAAAACATACTTTGCAGTGTGGAATTTTTTATGAAGCCAAGAGCCAGTTACAAGTACATGGATACACGGATGTTGATTGGGATGGCAATGTTTTAGATAAAAGATCGACCAATGGTTTCATGTTTTTTTTTAGAAGTGGTGATGTTAGTTAGAGCAATAAAAAACAACCAATAGTTGCATTATCAAACACAGATGTAGAATATAGAGGTGCAACAATTGTTGCATGTGAAGTAGTTTGGTTACAAAAATTACTCTTAGATTTGGGACAGTCAGTGGGTACTCTTGTTGTCATTTATTGTGATAATATCAATAGCATACTATTTGCTAATAACCCGATCTATCATGCTAGGACAAAGCACATTGAAGTGCACTACCACTTTATTAGAGAAAAAGTTCTAGTAAGAGAAATTAACCTTATTCATGTCAGTACTGAAAATCAAGTTGCTGACATTTTCACAAAGGCTTTAGGTACAGACAAGCTAAAGAGGTTTAGAAAAATGCTTGGTGTACTATAAGTGGATTTGAGCTTGGGGGGGAATGTTGAGAATTCAAGTTGAACTAGTTAGGTTTCATTAGTTACTAGAATAGGAAAGTAATTAGGTTACTTTCACAAAGTTGAATTACTTTCTTTACTTATATTAGTTTGATTATTTGTGGTTTGGTCTTTTAGTTAAATACCTTAGCGTTGATGGTTTGGTTCTCTTTTTTTCATTGCACAAGTTTGTGTATTTCATGTGACAAGAACATTGAGGAGTTTTTGATGTTATGTTTCGTGTTGTGATCATCATGTTGTAGTTTCCTTTTAATAAAGATTTATGTTTGCACTTGAGTAGATTTCCTATTTGTTAACATTTTTCATCTAGAACTTTTTTCATAATAAAGTTTTATAGCCACATCTGCTGTAGTTGAAAGCTCACATTGCATCAAGAAGAAACGATTTTTGTAAATCACATGTCTCAATTAGAAAAATTAACAGATTCAAATGGAAAAACTGGGAAATAATCAAACCTTGTGCATATGGTCAAAAAAACTTTCGTGTAAAAAAATACCAAGTTTTTGTTGACTTGTTCACACATCTTTTGTAGACACCAGGACTAATCACATCCTTGAACTAGACTAATGCAATCATGTCAATGCTCTAGATGCAGAAGAAATCATGCACCAAACCAAGCTTCATGTGATCAAATTTGACAAACTTGGGGAGTTCAAATAAAATTGACAAAAAAACTTCAACTTTAATGCACAAAGCAAGAAATAGAAAGAAAACAAATTAATAGGAAGAAAGGATAGGAAATGTGAAATCCACAATGTTTAGTTTGAATCTTACTTGTTCATGTCTATTATTGTTATGAGAAGGTGGACGAGGCCCTTTCTCGTATCCAACATGATGGAATCCATTGCAATGTGCCAAAAAAGGTCATCTAGGTGAACTCTAGAAATATAGGGCATCTAGGCTTTTAGTTGATGATTGTTATCCCACACATAAAACATTTTTCCACTGAACCTTTGTAGATCTTCATTCGTGTTCAACCCCTCTTCAAATGATGCATTCATAGCCTTCTAGTGATCGTCCCACTCATGGATGTGATCTACAACAAATGCCTCCACCCCCTGCCAATTTGTGGGAGAGATAAAAAAAAATTTGTCGATTTCTTGATAGCCCAGGTGGAATGCATGTTCCATCTTGAGCACATTGATCTTGAAGGTTAGCCTCACAACTAGCATGGATATCATGCGGTAAAAGGGTATGTTCATTTAAGCCTTGGTGTTGGGATGAATCTTATGCTTCTTTAGCATTTCGTTTGTCTTGACCTTATGCTCCATCTAGACATGGAGAATTTCCTTGTCTCTAGTTGTATGGATTGCCTTTAATTGCGTAGAAGGCCCAAAACTCAAGCCAACCTCTTAAGTAGACAACGTCATGATGAAGTTAATATACATTGGATACAATTCACAAGAATAAACAAGGGAGGAAGAAGATGTAAATGTTTTTCAAAAGAAAAATTGGATAGCAAGTACTTGTGTGGAGGTGGTTTTTGACACAAATTGAGATTCATCGACATTCATTTCTATGCCTTGTTGTGAGTTAAAGCTTTGCACTTGCAACCAAGTGGGGAAAAAATTAACTTGAAGAATACAAAAGTTGTTAAAACATGAATATCATGAAGAGTTTTGAAACGTGAAAATACCTCTTTAGAATCCTTTTCTAGATGCCTTTGTTCAATCAACTCAACACCTTCCAAAGATTGTGGAACCTATAGGAGAGAATTAAATGAAAGAGAAAGTAAGATGCATAATTTGAGAACATAATGTGAAAAAGAAAGAATAAAAAATATCTTTGTAGATGGACAGCCAGTATTGGCAGAACTTTATAAAACATAGAATTAAGGGGAATAAGGTTAAATAAAAATCAAGAATTGCATTGAGGAAATTGATTTGAGGAAATTTTTGAACTTTTGAAACCTCTAAGGGTGGGAGCTCTTGTTTTTAAAAGAGGTCAAGGTATATGTTTTTGCTCGACATCCAACTTTCGGTGCTAAAAGTTGGAGGTCGAGCAAAACAATTTTGTGGTCGGCCTCTTATGGAGCCCTCAAGCCGAAGCTTGGGAGCTCCATGAAAGGGTGAACGAATTGTTTTTGCTCAGCCTCCAACTTTCGGCATTGAAATTTTGAAGTTAAATAAAGAAATCTTGTGACCGGCCTTTCACGGTGCCCCCAAGCACAAAGTTTGGGAGTTCTATGTGTTGGGAGTTTGTTGAGGAGACTAGAAGGTTGATCACAAAGGAGATGGATTGCACACCTAATGCAAAAATCTTTTCGATTTCCTTCAGTGCCAACATGACCTTCTTGGCAAATTACTTGCTTGATGATTCTAGGGATGGCATAGTGGAGCTCCTCAAGGGTGAGTAGTTGGAGCAAATCTAGGACAAGTTCTGTGAACTTAATTCTCCCAACATTCGTAACCTTGTTACTTCTTTGAAGTGTCATTCAGGAGGTGGCTATATTGATAGCATACTTGAATTGAAGTCCAAGAGTCGGTATGATCACATCTAAGAGTGCTACTTCCCAGGACAAGTTCATGGACAAAAGGTGTTCATTTTCAAGATGTCAATAAATGGTGTCGGGAGTGGAGTTAATTTTGTCACATGAATGCAACTTGTAAGGGATTTGCAGAACATTTGGATCATGTTTTGATCATGTGAAATGTGTTGCTGGCTAAACAACTATGGCTTGTCATGTGTATGATCCTTTGTATGGTAAAGTGTTGACCATAACGGTTTGTGATATGCAGTCTGAGGACACCAAAGTTCAACAACTTATGTGGACAAAGCTTAATGAAATGATGTTGAAGCACATGTTTCTAAAACCCAATTTCAAGGGATTCATGGTAGATATTGCACAAGCCAATTGGAATGCGGTCAAAATTGTTTATGGTTTGGGGGAGCCTTTGTCAAGATGGTTGATAAGGAGTGCACATGTTTATTCCATTGGACTCAATCACTTAATAAACACACCAAGCAATTGATTAGACCTGAATTGCAAGATGAGCACAAGGCTTTTTGCCACTAATACTAGAATGCCAAATCCCTTGGGGATGTTGATAGTCATTATGCTATAATTCATTCTTGGTGGCTTTCATTTGGGGCTACTTTTGAGGAAGGTGTCCACGAGCTTAATTATTGGCTTAACTTTTGGTATTTTTGTGTCAAACAATGGGGAGGTTTCATGGTCCATATGAGTATTTCTTTTGTGAACTTCCTATGGCTTCCCTCTTCTTCTATGCATTCAAAACTATTAGATGTCCATTTTCACTGAACTTCCATTTGTAGTCTATCTCTTTTTCTATTGTAACATTTCAAATTTTTCTAATGTTTCCTTTCCTTTGTTTTATAGAAGCTATAGTGCTTGTTTACCTTTGGTATCTTGAAGTGGCCTGTAATTGAAGGAAAATATTTGTGTTGATGGCCAATGGTAGATTGAACGTTGCCCACCTAGTTCTGCAATTTGATGTTTTGTGCTCCAAAAAACCACAGGGCTCAAATGCAAAGCAAATATCAACCTTTATAAATCTATATGTGGAACTCCTACTCCATGTTATTTAGGGTTTTAGGTACAATTTCATACTAGATCACTGGAGTACCATATGCATTGGTTTTGTCTCTATGATTTGAACCATTATGTTCGTGCGACAATGTAAAAATATGCAATTGCTAGGCCCTCAGTTCCAATTGTATGGCCCATCCAAGAAGGTATTGACTTAACTCAAAAGGAGGTAACAACTTTAAAAGAAGCGATGTATTCCTTTGACAATAGTCATGTTCAAAGTTTATTTGGTTCCCAATCGTTTAGTTCAAGCATTCGCATGTGCTTGCTATGAATGCTCACAACATTGTGTGACTAGCTGATGCAAGTTGTTGGCCCCCAACTCGTGGTGGCAAGAAGGTGAAATAGCCTTCTGTTTTCAAAATAACACACCAACACACCAACAATTGGCAAGTTGGCATCTTATTTACCCAATGCACTATTTTCCCCGTTGTTGATGTCCCCTCACCTAGGTATGGATGAATTTACAATATTCTTTTAGATGACCAAGGATACGATGTGACTATTGGAAATTTCCTTGGATGTTCATGTGTTTACTTTGTCAAAATGTTGGCAAGTTTTTTGGGTGGTCGTGGGGTGTATGTGCATTGTAAACATGTGTATCACACCTTGTAGACGATCATGTTTTTGTGGGCTCACGAAAGAATTCATTCATAGTGGCACATGGAGTTGGGATGAAGTTTAGTGTTTAACGCTCTAAAGTTTTTGAACTTTTGTCATAGTACATCAAAATCTCATTCATAAACCTTTTTGTAGCTAGTTGGAGTGTGTAATAAGTTTAGATATTAGTTTTGGCCCATTTGTTTTATTCTCCACTTTGTAACTTTTCAATCATTGTAGAGTGATGTTTATTTATGTACAATATTTCGGCCATTTCAACACATGTTTTTCAAATATTTAATATATTTTGACAAGTTAATTTTCATCAAATATTTTTCAAGTATCCAATTCCCACCCATTTCAACATTTTTGAAAATATTGTAATTATTGTCTAAGAGCATTAGAGATTTGGAGCATTGATTGCACTAGGGATGATAAAATGCATCAAGTTAAATTAGCAAAAATGCTTTCAAATGCTCACACAATGCTGCTCTTGACGGCTTTCTTGGCCAAATTGATGTTTAGAATTAATAAGCCATTGTTCATCTCAAAACAAACCATGGATGTGGCAAAATATTCCATGGCTTGCTAGATAATATTTTGCCACATCATGGAATATTTTGTGATGTGGCAAAACATTCTACCATGTCACTTAATAATATCCACATGGTAGAAAAATATATTAAGAATATTTCATGGCATGGCATGGAATATGCTTTAAGATTCCTTTCTTGTTCACCCAAGTAGGTTCGATTGCTCATGCTCACCCACTTGCTTGGTAGCATCATTGCAATATGGAGGTGTGCAAACTTGAAGGTTTATGGATCATAGACATGATTTGTTATGTTCCAACATTTCTAGAGATTATCAATTTACTTATCAAGTGCTATGATACTTTTAGGGTTTACTCTTGACCTAAAAACAAACCTACTAATAATCAAATATGTTAATAAACAATCTAAATTTAAGGTTTACTCTTGACCTTAAACAGACCTATTAATTTAATCAAATTATATAACATCTTAAACATTAGACCTAAGCACATATCCATATTTAATATTTTTTGGAAATTAGGAGTTGGATGTGAAACGATGGCCATGATGTGAACAATCCTATAACCAACTAATACACAATCCCACATGCTAATAATGCACTTTGGGGTTTATTGTTTCAACAAGTAGATAACACATTTGGTATGCACCAAAATTTCCAAAAAAATCAACTAATTGTTCAAAATCTACCATATTTTAGGGTTTGTAAAGTTGACCTAAAAATAGACAAACATTAATAATTTAATTACAGGAGGGCTTGAAAGGAGCTTATTATATCTATGGATTGATAACCTTGGTATTTGTTAGCACATAATCATGTGCAAGATCATGTAGAATAAAGTTAAGCATAACTTTTGTAGGAGCACCTTCCAAAACCTTTCCAGATATTCCTTCTTCCTCTACATCCAAAACTCTTTTGGTTACATGTTCAAATTCATGCAAATATTCAGTCACAAAGCCCAATGTTTCTTCTAGTATATAGCCTTTGGCCATTGAGCCTTCAAGTCATGCCATGGAACGGACATAACCTTTTAAAACCTTCATTAGCCACTCCATCGGATATGTCTAACAATTGTGAATTAGCCCACAAACATTCAACTCATCTACCACATGCAACAATAAATGAATCATTACATCAAAGAAGGTTAGAGGAAATTCTTTCTCCAGCAAGGACAATGTAATTGCCACATCTTCTCGAAGATTTCCATTATCTACTAGGTTCCAAACCTTCACACAAATTTGCCGAAAGACATAACTAAGCCTCATAATGGCCATTTGTGGCTACACCGCCATGAGCATTCGCAAGCACAAAGGTAACAATTGTTGCATCAACATATGATAGTCATGTGATTTCATTGAGCCTAGTTTCTTATCTACCACATGTTTAACCAATGAAGACCCATAATTTGTGGGAAGTTTAATTGCACCCATCCTTTCCAAGAAAGTGTTCAATTCTTGATGTAAGGACATATGATGCATGCGGTTTCAACATTTTTTGCTAGTTATTTGGGTGTTGTCTTAGCCATAGATGTTGCCAAATGCATTCAACTTACATGTCTCACCATACTTTAATTGTGTTGTTTTGACCAAATATGAAATGAACCACACTTTCACAAATGTTTTTTTCAATGTGCATCACATCAAAAGTGTGTGTTGGATTTGCAAGTTTTGTAATGTCCATCACAAACCATTCCACATTAATCCAACCCTAATTAATAACCTTCCTACATTTAAAAACCAACTTGGGGAGGACACAACACCACCTCAACACATCTTTTTTGTTTGTTTACAATGGTTAGAAAAATCTAGCCCTAATTTGCATGGCCATGAAAACAAACAGGGAGGTATAAAAGGTCCTAACTAAGTCACATAAACAAAAAGCTTAATGTTACATTTAGTTCCTCTTAACAAAACTAAGGTGCAGATATCAAGAGATAATAACCCAAAACATATACTAATCCTGAAATCAGTTACAAAAAATTGAATGTTTTTGTAATTAGTTTTTAAAGTTTTAATTTTTTAATCAATTATTCATTTCTAATTTTAGAAGTTGATTTCTAAATTTTGGTTTTTCAAAATCATCATTTAAAGTTTTATTTATGTATAAGCCTAATTTGTATTTTAATTTATACTTTCAGCTTCTGATTTTTGGTTTAATAAATTAATTTCAGATCCTACAATGCATCCATTGATAATTGACCATACAAGTTGAAATGATATATTGGAATTCAACCTTGGGGAACATTGTGGAATGCAACTTACATACCTCAAAATAAAGTAGGGCATTACAATGTTTTATGTCGTTAACCTTAGACATATCACTTCTTTGATCCTGATGTGTTTCCAGCTGTTAGCCACCCTTCATACTTTGCTACATTCTTCAATGTATCACTAGCTATGATGGGCTTTGGTTTACTCTTGTGTTATTCTTTCCCATTAAAGTGGGCTAGATTCTAATTTATTTGATATGGGTGGCTTTTTGACAACCAATGTTGGGATCCCTCATAAACAACCTTACCCAATTCTAACGAATGCCGAAAGGTCAAGTTTGGCCCACAAATTGGACAAGCTTTGTACCCCCTAATGTACACATCCAACAACAAGCCCATATGTCAGGAAATCATGGACCATCCACATTAAAATTGTTCTTAAGGTGAAATGTCGTTGCCTTTTAGCCCTTGCCACATCATATGTTGCAACCCCCCTTCGCAACACTTGTAGCTCCTCTATTAAAGGTGCCATGTAAACATCGATGTTATGCATTTTTAGAGACTCCTTGCCAAGGATAATCAAGGTTAATATGACAAAAAAATTCTTTGTCTCAAGCCATGATGGTAAATTATAAATTTGAAACATGATTGGCCAAGTAGACCATGTAGAACTTTGAGCGCCAAATGGATTGACTCCATTTGTAGCAAGTCCTAACTTACATTATGAGGCTTAGTTGCAAATTATGGCCACATCACATCAATGTGTGCCCAAGCTTTGCTATCAACCACATGTCTCACCAAGCCATAAGTACTCCTATTGTCATTATGCCACACCATTAAATTTGATATGATAGGGACCTTGAACATGCGTTTTAAATGTGGAATGAAAGGGAAGTGACGAAGTACCTTAGTTGGTACCTTTGCTCTACCTATGTCCTTGTATCGTGTTAATCAACACTTTGGACATGTGTCTAGGTCTATATGCACCCTCCAAAACAAAATGAAACCATTTGGACATGCATGGATAATTTGGTAATTGAAGCCTCCCTTCTTGGTCAAAGTTTTTGCATGATACATATTTGAAGGGAGACAATTATTAGGTGGGAGTAGGTACTTATGCAAAAGAGACAATAGTTCATCTTCAAATTTATTGCTAACCCCATGGAATGTGCAAATGTTCATCAACAACATTGTAGCTGCAAGTTTTGTGGAACAGGTGCTTGGATACAACGATTGGCATGCCCCTTGCAACCTAGCTAGATCAACCCCACTATCCTCATCATTCACATTTGTTGTTCCCATTCCATTTGTAGATGGTCCATCTTCTGTATTACCTTCAAAAGTTCCAAGCATACTTTCAAGGATTGTTGCAAGTTCATCCACAATTGAAACATTTCCTACACTACATGCATGATGGCCATATCAGCTACACCTAGCTAGTTTTCAATTTGTTATGTCCTATCCATTTCAAGTATAGGCTACATTATGTTCCAACATTGTTTCCATGTGCGCACCTTCATCCAACTACACTGTAGTGGATTTTGTATGTCTCCTAACATGGGCTGCCCATTTTTCATCAAAGTCATTTGTGGGTCCTGGTCCTTTCCAAGCTTGATATTGTGGGTGTTGCCCAAATTTGATCAAATGTTCACACATAATCTCTACCAACCTAGGTCTCGATCTCCTTAGGCAAAGGTTGCATGGGCATTTGAGTTTTTACACACTTAATTTTTATGCCCAAGATAACTCTTGCGCCCATAACTTGTCATCCTGACATCTTTGCCAGTCAATGTCCTCTAGTTGGTCTTACATCTCTTTTGCCAAGTTTGCAAAACAATAGGAAACAAAAAAACCCCCAATAACCATAAGGCTAAAGAATAGTGTACAAGGGTAGTCAAAATGGGAATACCTAATAGTAAAATTAAATGGGCAAAATGCACTTTTGGGCACATTAGCATCCATAATGTGTACAAACATATTGTCTGAAGATTATTTTCCAATGAGTTCCTTGACCTAATTTTCCCAATTGAATCAAACAGCCTAAACTAGTTCGAAGATTCAAGCAACAAATTCAACATTGTCAATATGGGAAGATGAATAATGACTACCAATTCCATTATTTTATAACGATTGGACTGGAGTAGCTAGCCACAAGATGCATACCTTTTATGCAACCTAATGTTGTTTGGGTATGTAGTAGAATCATTAGATGCAATAGTTGTTTAATTTTGGACAATAAGACAAGCTAGAAACTTTAGGCATAGGAAGACCCCATTAAAAAAACATTGTCATCATTTGACCTAAATTTATTTTTCTTTATGTCGGCATTACAATCTAATTTAAGTGACAAATTCTCATAGCTTTACATGTTATTGTCTCTTCTAAGGTAGTCACAATACCTAGTTGGACTTTGAACATTGCGCATGTAACATTACATATATATATATATATATAGTGTTCATTAATGTATGTAATATATAGGTATATTGCAAATTTGAATCACAAGGTAGTTACATCTAGTTTACCTCCCCAAGGCAATAAGGATTTAAACAAGTCAATGCACTAGTTAGGCATGATTAAATTGACTCAATGGTTAGAGACTTGTCTCTAAAGGCCACCTATCTAGTTTTTCTTTTAGAGTTTTATAGCAACAATTGTATTTTGTACAAAACAACAAACATAAATTTCTCCAAACAAAGGGAAACACCCATAAACATTCCCATGTCATCATTAGCTGATGCATATAAATGGGGTTTCCTCTCTGTTTAACCTAATTTATATGCATCAACAAATTCAACCTAATTAATCGCAGCCACACATAGGTGAAAAGGTTGAAGAAAATACTCAAATTCACAAGCATTCATAGCACCTAATAAGACTTGTATGGCACAACACATGGCATCATTAATGGCATGCCGATGTAATTGAACCCTAGTATGTCCATGTCATTCCTTAATTTCACATCCATCTGCAAAAAGTTCAACATAAGAATTCAGATGGTGTAATTTTAGCACATAGATTTCATTGTTGTAGAACAATTCGTAGGGGAAATATAAATAGGTTTATGTTCTACTACATTTTGGATGTGTTGGAGTCTCATAGAGAAATATGGAAATAAATACATGTCTAAACCATGAACAAACATATAAAATATACAAAAATGTGATCCAAAATTAATGGGACTTGTAATGGATGTGAGGCTCAAAATGCCACAGTCAAAATCCTCATATTAACAAATCTAGCACCATGTTTTGCCCTCCCTCAAAATGAATATGATTGATGACCATGCATGACATTGTAGATAATGCAACACGGTTGTGCAAACATAATGTCACATTCACAATCTTCGGGGACTTCTTCACATTGGCCAGGTACCTAATCCCCCAAAAGCAAGTCCATCTCATTCTTGATATTTTTAAGTTTAGGGATGGACATAAGGGATAGGTACTTTTTCACCTTGAGTTTTCTTGTTTTGTAACACCTTTAGCGACCGCTTCCAAACATCATAGGACAATGGCATGGGCATTATGTCCTCCCCATCAGGCCAATGTGATGTTGCAACATCAACTTTGTTGACTTGGAAAACATGCCAAACCACATTAATACAAGACACTTTCTTCCAACCCTTATAAACAAGTTTCCAACCATGGAAATAACTCAACAGTGTTGCATTGTCCATGTCTCCGCACATTTTTGGAAAAATCACGATAGTGAAAACATCATTTGGGAGCCCAAGTATGATGCTGCCACTGTAATCGACTTTTATTTCATGACTTGCCGCAAATGGTTCATCATATGCCATCTGCAGGTGAAGACAATCAACCTAATTAGCCCCTACAATCAAATTTAACCCCTACTTGATCATAATTAGCCCTTGAATCATGTTCAATAAAATTAGTGCAAGACTATGCATTAATGGGAAAAGAAATTACAGTCCTGAGGCAAATTATGGTGTATTTTTTGACCAATTATACATTTCTTGTTGGAATTGGAAATTAGAGGTAAACACAATCCTACAAAAATGGACAATGGAGGTAAACACTTATGCCAATAGAAATGGAAAACAAAGTTAAGTACAATCCAATATAAATGGACAAGAATTTGGTGAACTCTTGAACCAATAGAATAGAAAACAAAGGTAAACATGACAATCCAACAAAAATGGACAACTAATATTTTTAAGATTTGTCTATTATTCTTCCATAGTCCCCAAGCTTGCACGTTTATAAATGATCTACAAACCAAGCTCTCTCCAGACTCTTTGTTGTTCTTGACAAATAGTAGCTAATGAGAACTACAATCTTGAGGGCTAATGGGTGGGGTGGCTAACAACTATTAGTTAGTAACTATTTAGGTGAAGAATTTATTTCTCCAAGGATGGTGTGTGGGACTCTTTGTGGGGGACATCTTTAATATTGTGGTGTAGGAGCAAGGAGTGAATGAGTGAGTATTACAGAGATACCCACCTGTTGCATGCATTCAATTCAAGTGGGTTGCACTTCTTTTTGCCATACATTCATTTCATTTGTCTAAGATGTTTTTAACACTTGCACCTATATAATCAACAAAAAAATAAAGATGACTATCACAAAAGGGTGAAAAGGGAAAGAAAAAAAATTGAATTACCTTGTGAAGAAAGGTAAGTTCTGGATGTGAAGGGCTTGAGTGCTCAACTATGGCTGTCTAGTGTAATTTTGTCTTTCTTCAATGTAGCCCACTGCATTTAAAATAAGCAAGGAGACAATTAACATAAGGAATTGGACGAACAAACATTGAAAGTAAGGATGGTAAGGATGATTCAAGCTTCTGTTAGCTCTAGACGATTCAAACTTCTATTAGTTTAATCATGTTGAAACACACAAACTACAATGTATATGCTTATAAACCACAAAATGTGCAATCAAGTTCTTAATAAAAGTATGTTCATGCTTGAAAGTATGTTCTTGTAGAGCTTGCTCTTGAATTCTCTAGTTGCAACAATTTTCGTCCCTCCTGTACTAAGCAAGTTGTTCAGTAGACAAAAAGCCTTGGTAGAAAGAGAACAACACAAGCTAAGTTTCACCAAACCTTAATCAATTACATATTAAAGTTGACAAACCCTAATAACTAGATGTTAAACATTTGATGGTCCTTATTTTAAAACCCTAATGTAACTTTCCAATGCTCAAGAACCCTTAATTCTATGTCATAATTTGATCCATTACAAAGGAATTGTCATCATTGTTGTTGGATTCTAGTGTTGGAATTGCAAACATCAGTTCCTAATCGACGTTGTTTCCTTAACACCTTAAGTGTATTATGTTTTGACTCTCTTAACTCCCCTACCAACTATAACCAGTCATTGTGCACCAAACACCCCTCTACCATATAATACATACATGAAAGATACTTCTCTTTGTGAATCTTGATTCTTGACCCCTTTGTTTTAAACTTGCTTATGCTCCACAACTTGGCATGCTTTTGGATGCCTTTGATCTAGGTTTCTTTTGTTTCATGTGTGTTTTTAAAACTTGCTACCAGCAATTTGGACCATAGTCGAGAAACAAATAGGAAGAAGTTGAATAATCTAGAATAGTTGGAGGTGATTGAAGCCCACTCTTGTTTTACAAGTAACTTCATCAAACTCTCAGGTGCTATTTTTTTTCTCACTTTGCTCAGTGGGTTTGACCAATATGTTCCCACAAGCTTAAATGACTTGCATATATTTTGGAAACATTTACCTTGCAATCAAGAACCATGACAAACCATAAGATAAAATAACATCTTGGCTATTATTGTCCTCTTCCTTCTTCATTGTTTTCTTTGGTTCTGGCTAGAACTTTCATTATAACCAATTACAACTCCAGAGGTTCACAAATTTGTATTCATGAGGTACATATTATGTAGCCACAAACCTTCTTGCATTTACATTGCTATTCTTTTATGGTAGTTTCTTTTAAATTAATTTTTCATTGCAAATGTAGCTTTTACTAAAGTGTTAAAGTGTAAAAAGGATGTGGCTAAAGATAGCTTGAAGGGTGTAACTAATATCCTATCTTTGTTATTTCAAGTTGAAGTATGCACAAGGTCGGACCATGCCACTTGGCATTTAATTTTGGTTCTATTAACATATTGAGGTACAATGACTGAACTTTGCACTATTTTCTTATTGAAATTGTTTTCTCAACAGTGCTGCATTGTCCATGCCTTTCCATGTTTTTGTTTTCTTGGGCTCTTGTTGGGGTTATATATAATGGCAATGGTGTTATCATTGTATCCTAGGTAAAACTTAGGACTAACTCAATTGAGTTAGTCCCAAGTAGTTTATGAGGTGTAAAGTCGTTACTTGTTAAATAAGTTATGTTTACTTGGGACTCTGAACTTTTCCAACTCTTGGTTTTTGCAAATGCCAACCACATTGAGCCTTTAAATGTACTTGGTGTTCATAGCCAGAGGATTGCAAGTAAGGACTAACATTTTATTATCATTGTTTGACTTTACTTGTGTAGCAAAATGAACTAATTTTGCGTAATTGGGTTGTAGCACAATATTTTGGTGCAATTTTTGTCTTGAACAACATTTCACATGGAAAAGATTTTTAAAATTTTAAATTTTGGGCCCTAATTATTTTTGTAGTCCATTGCAGCTTAGTGGTCTTAAACTAGCTTGATACAAGAAGATGTTCCTACAACTAAAATTCCATATGAAAAAATTTGCGATGGCCAGGTAGTTCGAATTAATGAAGCTTTGCCCAAAATTGGGGTGGACAAGGTGTTACAAGACTTGTAAGATAGCATTGGATCCCTAAGTTTTAGTTCCAAGGATGTTGGTGCATTCTTTCCTTGCTTATTTGAAGTTGAAAATTTGAAAACTCAATGAAATAGACTATTTTGCACTTGCATCTAAAACTTACAATTGTGGTTATATTGAACTTTCCATAGTTTTAGAATTAGAAATAGATTGTATCTATTTTGGTTGTAGGTTGTCATTAAGTGGATCTTAGTCTTGATTCTTCACACATTCTTGATCATGAAATGTTTTTTTAAAGGAAGGAAACTTTTAATGCTAGTGTGAAGAAAAAGGTGATACAATTGAAATGTAGCCAAGAAAGGCCATGTAGGTGCAGTTCTTATATAATAAACAACCTTAGTTTATGTGTAAGTATGGCTAAAGGTAAAGCTGATGTAGGTTCAAATTGTTCAAACATTATTACAAAAATGGGGTGTTATTCACTAGCTTAAATCATTACGAAACTTTACATTAGAAGAAAAACCCCATTTTTCGACAAAAAATAGTCACAAAAGACACTTTTAGTCACCTAAGACAAGTCAAAAAATGGGGTTTTTCTTCTAGTGTAAAAAGTGAAAAAAATTCATTGCATTTTAGTGATTTCACCCTAGTTAAAATTATTTCATTATAATATCACTGTGTAAACATTGTGTTTCACTATTAGTTGACATAATTCACTATTATAATTTACTATAGTAAATAGGTTTATTTTTATGTTATTTTAAATACCCTATATATGCTACTTTATGATATACCCTATATTATTTTAAGCTACTTTAATTATTTTAATTTATATTTTACATTATTATAAGTCATTGCAGGCTATTAGAAATTATTATTTCCTAAACTATTATACATTATTCTACCTTAAAATATCTTAATTAACTTATTATAATGTTTTCAGTTATTTTAAATTAAATTATTCAATAACCTTAAGGGGTTATACCTTAAGTTATTTTATTCTAAATTAATATATGTCATTTCAAATTATATTTTAGGTTATTCAAACTCATTCTATTTTATGTTATTATAAGTTATTTTATCCTAAGTATAATAACTTAAAACAACTCAAAAAAAAAAATGATGACCTAAGGTAAACTAGCCTAGAGTAATTAATAATAGCCTATGAAAAATAATTTAAAATAACTACAAAATTTTTATGATATAATAATAAAAAATATCCAACAATAACTTATAATAGAATAATCATGAATAGTCATCATATAACATAGAATAACCAACAATAACTTATAATACAATAACCACCAATAATCATAATATAACCTAAAATAACCACTAATAACCATCAATACAATAACCACCAATAGTCATTAATAAAATAACCACTAATAGCCATCAATAAAATAACCATTAATAGCCATTAATAAAATAATCACCAATGGCCTATAATAAAATAACCACCAATAGCTTATGGTAATTTAACCACAAATAGTCATTAATAGAATATCCATTAATAGCCACTAATATAATAACCATCAATAACCACCAATAACCATTAATAGCCTATGGTAATTTAATATAAAATTACCACCAATAACCACCAATATAATAGTTACTAATAACCATTAATAGAATAGCCATCAATAGTCATATATTTAAAAAAATTAAAATTACCGAAAATAATTTAAGGTGAAATAATCTACAATAAACAAAAGTACCTTAAGGTGAAATGATATACAATAGTTTAAAATTGCCAATAATAGCATAAGGTGAATTAACATTCAATAGCCAAAAGTAACCAACAATAACTTCACATAGTTAAAAATATCTTAAGATGAAATAGTTTAGAATAACATTTTTTTAATAATATTTACAAATAAAAGTGAAATAATTCACAATAGCCAAAAAACCATAAAATAGCAAAAAAAATTTATAATAGCCGAAAATAACCTAAGGTGACATGGGCTAAAATAGTAAAAAATAACATAAAATAATTTAGAATAACCAAAAGTAACCTAAGGTGAAATAGCCAATAACCAGAATTAATTGAGAATAACCATAAATAGCCATAAATAATGTAGGGTGAAATAATTTAGATTAATGAAAAGTAACTTTATAATAGTTGAAAGTAGCTTAACATAGGTAATATTATTATATTAGTAAAAATCTTATCCATTTATTAAACATTTTTTTTTTCAAAAGAATGGTCATTGAAATGTTATTGAATAGTGATATTCAAAAAAATAAAATTCAAATGATTTTACATTTTTAAAAGGAAATAAATGTAATTATGTAAATTATTGAAAATTTAAAAGTAAACTTGAATCATTTCATTTCGACAAAATCTCAATAAAATATGAATTTTCAAAGTTTATGTTTTTGTAATGTTTAAAATGAAGTATTTGATAAATAAAATGCAATGTAACATATTATCTTACAAAGTGGGTTGGCTTAATGGCGTTACTTCCATTGGAAAGGTCAAAAGATCAAACTTCATAAGTGGAATGTGTGTGATCAATAGTGATAAATTGATCGAATATTCTTTTATTTAATTCCTTAAATAAGTGCCTCAGTTTATTATGTGGCCTATGTACTTAGGTCAGGTTTTAAAATTAACCTCGGTAATGACATGTGTCAATAATTCATAGGCTGAAAAAATGAATTATCAAAAAATTATATATTTAATAATTAAATTTATTTGATGTCCATGTTGCCTAGTTAATTAATTAACAAGTGAATGGCTTGGTAAATTTGTATTTCACTTTAAAGTAACCTTGTTTCACTAGGTATTAATGAACCAATTCATTGTCCATAACAACTGGTACACGTTCATTAAAGGATTGACCAATTTCACCATGGTCATAATGTCCAAATTCACTCAAAATCTAGTGAAACCCAAAATGAACTAGGATGCATTTTGGTGTAGTGAAAGGACACTACAAATGCATCCTTGCAAAATGATGTGGAAGGATTGAACTACATCCCAAGCTTAGAAGGTGACAAAAACATGAACATTGGTGATGAAAAGGTTGAAATTCCGCTTCGGAGTTCAACAAATAAACCAATGAAGAAACCCTATGTAGGAGGGGTTCGAAGCCTTGGTGCAAAGGTAAGTCAATTTTTTTAGTATCATTCCAGTGGCTTGTTCATTCATCTTTCTATTTTTGGGGTTTAAATTACAATTGTGGCAAACAATGTGGGTCAACTTTCCTTTTGATTTTACTCAATTTTTCTTGTTGGTAGGTCATAAAGTAACATGCCTATGAACCAAATGGAAATAAATACCAAGAGGTTGCAAACCTTATGGATGGTTCCCAATGCCCACCCAACAATAAGCCACAATGGTTACAAGGTGGAAAGGAACAATGTTATCAATTATAACCATTTTATCAAAATGGGACGAGGGTATGGGGACAAAATGTTCCACAACAAGTGCCATTGGGTTGCTAATATATATTTGGTGGATTGAAGGAAACTATAATGTTGTTCCACAAACTAATTGGGCAATGAATTCTTCTTATAACCAATGGGGTGGACTAGCTGGAGACCAAAATACGATTCCACAACAAAAAAATTATGGAAATTCTGGACAATCCGAGCTTAGGCCATCTCAATTCCATTATGAGGGGCCCCAATGCACAACATACCATGTAATAACTGAACCAAATTGTGGTCCCAACTCTAGGGGGGTCCAAGGCACATTGTACCCAATGTTAAGTACAATTTGTGGTCCCAACTTTATAGGACCCCAAGGCACAACATACACAACTACAAGACCCAATTGTGGTCCCAATTTTGTTGGACCATTACCACAACCCTATCAAGTGCCGCCTCCACCTCCAATATCTAAAGGGGCACATTTGCCAGTAGTGGCACCTTCACCTACTCATGTGCCAAAATAGCATATGCTAATAATGTCTAACCTTCTTGCATCTATAGTTACTAGAAATGAAACCTCCACACAACTGCCATAATTAAAAGCTCGAGCTCACAAATGAGCAAAAAAAAAAGGCTTATGATTATAAAGTTGATGAACGATTATCTAGAGGTATGAAACCTCATGAGGTAGAAGTGACTCCTAGAGGGAAGATAGACGAGGCTTGTGAGGGGGGAAATGCATGGGTTGACATCTTAAGGTCTATGGCACCCTGTGAACTTGATGTTGTTATTATACATGTCAAAGACCAAAACCCCATTGACATGGCACCACTCTAAGTTCGAATGGACACACTTTTTGAATATAAAAATAATCCCTTGTGCCAAAAGGGGTTTGAAGATGCTATTAGGCAATTTTTGAAAGGTGAAAGGTCTTGACTAAAGCTATTATTCATTCATAAAGCTCAGCAAACTTGCCCCATGGGTATAGAGCTAGATTAGTGGGATCAACTTATGACATACTAGAAAAATGAAAAAACAATCATTCAAGCTTCGCACATGTCAAATGCCCGAAGGAACCAAAAAAAGCCTTCAAAGTATGGGCATGGTGGCAGAGTTGGCGCATAAGTCGCCCTAGTAAGTTATGCCCATTTTCCATATAATACTTTTCATTTCCATCTGTGTATTGTGATGGAATGGCTAATGGGTGTGTGTGATGTGTGATGTAAGAAAAAAAGGGCTAGGAGTCATTCTCTTACTAAAATTGCAATAGTTACAGGGCATGAATATGAAAAGACATTAGCAATGATAGTTAGGATTTCCTAAAAGCCTTCAAACCCAATTGATATATATATATATATATATATTGACATGTTCCATTTCCAATGAATTTAAACATCTTGAAGAGTTTCCTTTAAAGTCATACTTGTGTCATGGACTCATGACAATATGCATACTTGCAATCTGTGCAGGGTTTGAAGCATAAGCTTTTGTTAATTTTAGGAATGCATTTGTAGGTTTATATCCTCCTATTCTCTATTTTGAAACACCCAATTTTTTGTTTTTGTTTTTGTTTTTTTGAAATTTAGTGTATTATGAATAATGATTATGTTATCTTTGATGCAAGGTGGCAACACAACTACATTGTTTACATGAGTTGGACAAATTGAATCCAAGTTGCTTAATATTACTGGCACAAATGTTGGAGACTTGTAACGATAATGCCAGGTCTATCGAATGCTTGAATACCACCATTTGTGAATTTATGTGACAAATGCAATGATGGGAATGGTTACAAGAAATCCAAAGATAAAGGAAAAACTTTGACAGATGAAACCAACTTGTCTCATATGATGGAGCAAAAATTATTGCATTTTCGGAAGGGTAAGAATTTAGCCCAAGCTTTTGATGTTAACGGTGCACTAAAAGCTAGTTTTAGAGGTCAAATGAGTGGGGAGACACATATTGATGGCAAAAAATAGGACTAGGAAATCAACAACCTAAACATCTTGGAACCCTTCATTCCAAAAGTTCAACTGATTAAGTGAATGTCTTGTTCTGTCAATGTGATAGTTTACATATGTTATGATTACACTATTTCAAGCCTTAATGGTGCAATGATATTTACGTTAGCTAAATTACTTGTAGGTGATTGATGTAGTCACCACTCTACTGATCAATGAGGTATGTGCATGGAAGAACCTTAATTGTGGTCATTTGAAGGTAATATATTGTCATGGCATTCCAAAAGTTTTAATTGGCTTGAACTTCATGTGATTATATTGTAGGTGATTAATTTGAACCAAACATTGCCATGTCAGGTATGGTTGTATAATGCATATAGTAGACAATCCCATATTTATTCACAAATATTGAATTCTCTGCCATGTGGGCGATTACATCAAGTTTTGGACAGTTTGGGAATTATTCAAGTTAATTTTACAATTAAACCAAAAAGCAAGGGTTGTTTGCTTATGATGAAATACATTTTTTATTAGTTGTGTGATTAGGTGATTGAGGTGGTCACTACATAACCAAGAGAAGTCCATGTGACCTCTCAGGCAATTCAAAGCCCAACTCGACAAAAGGATAATGATGTGATGATTCAGGTGGGCCAACGTAAGCTCAAAGTGCCAAATTTGTTTAATCAATGGCATTTTGTTCCAATTGTTTAAATTGATTAGACATTTATTACATTGTAGTTATTGGAGCTAATTTTCAAAATTTTATATGTTGTGCTTACTTATAAGACATGTGTATAAGGTTTGCTAACCCCCTTTTGATTCATTTAGGCAAATGAAACTGAAGTTGCCATAGTATGCAAAAATTAAACCCAAATAAAAGATCAGCCGCCAACACTTTGAATGCATCAAACCGAGTATCTTTTGGCCAACTTGAAACACCCTAAACCTTGCTTTACCTTAGGCTTTATGTATAAGTTGTTTATTGGTGTAGTCAAAAACAACAATATAAGTTGAGTGTTTTTAGTGTACCCACAACCATTATCAAATGAATAGTGGTCAAAACAATGTATCCTATTTAAACATGGTACATGATCATGATACGTTTGGTTCTATGTGGGTGGCAGAACAAGAGGAAGAAGAAGCCAACAAGGGTAGAACCCCTTAAGTTTAAATTTCAAGGAGGTGCAACAACAACACTTGAATTGTGTTTGGAAACCTTAGCAACGTGCAACATGAATTCAATCTAGATATGAATTGCATTAGATTTTATGATTGCTCAAATAATCATATTTGTTATGTAGGACAACATACTTCTAGTAGTATAATTTGTATTGCATGACCTTGTGATGTGTTTGTGTTGTGCACCATAGGTGAGATGGTCTTCTTGTTGCATAAGTGTGAACATGATGGAATGGGTACCCCTACTACAAGCACAATAGTTTATGGAGTTCTAAGGGATTTATTTCATGGGGCACAAATTGTAGATGGCTTGTACAAGGTGGAGGTGTCAGGATTGATGCTCCTAGATGCACTTTTGCATTTCCCAAATTTTAAGGATGACCTACTGCAACTATTGCTAAAGCAAGTTCAAGGCCAATTCACATTGTGGGATAGTGCAATGATGCGAAAAATTAATTAGGTACTTATTCTTTTCAAGTATTGTAGTTAATACTAGTGCCATGAACTTCATTGAACTTGTGTAGAAATGTTTCATAATGTAAAGTTCTTGAAGTCTTCAAGTTTCTTCACATCACCTTGTTCCATTATGCTTTAATTTGATAATGATGTTTTATCTACTCTAGCATTAGCATAGAAATGTAGTTTTGCAACTTGCTTAGTGGCATTAATAACTTCTTATGCAACTATCCTATAACTACTATAGTTGCACTAGCACCATATTTAATTAACTTGTAACTAATGTAGTTGAATGCATAGTGGCACAGACAACTACACATGCAACTGCTGTAATTGTACTCACAACTAATTATGCAACTACCATAGTTGTTTTTACAACTACATCATATGTTACAAGACATATTTTGATCATGCCACATGGAAATATTTTATTGCACTAAAGCAAAATTTAAGCTACATGAAAAAATATTCAATTATTTTATAACAAATGATTGGTTGCCATGTGTTAATATTCTATTACATTAGTTTCATTTAATTTCGTATAGTCAAATGGCATATTGCCATGTGGTGATATGTAATTCAAATTATGTGATCCTAATTTGATTTATCACCAATGATGATATGCCATGTGTCCCTATTTTTATTGCATACAAAATAATTTCAAATACATGACGATACATTTGATTATTTTGCAGCAAATGGTTGTCTACCACTTGTCCAAATTATTAAAAATTTAATCTAATTTGTAACAAAAAATGGTATAATTTAATATAATTTTAACTTTAATATACCCTTGACTAACATGAATTTATTAATATAACTATTATTTTATTATAATTAGAAGTTGCCGCATGGCTACATTCTATTCACCCATCATTGGAGACGTGGTGCAATTTAATTATCTTATGGTAGTCATAGGTGTAGTTGTAACTTTATGCAACTACCAGTGCAATTACCATGCCATGTTACGTCTATTCCGACTACATGTTTTGTGGCACTTCTCCAAGGCGATTGTAGTCAAACCAAGTCCGAGGTGTCTATTATGACTAAAATGGAGTCATAAACTTCGTGGTTAATTTCCAAATTTCTTCTAGTGTTTCAATTAGTTTTTGCAACTACTTTTTAGTTACAAACAACATTTGCAATGAAAATCCCCTTAACTTTTAAATGTGATAACAAACCAATATGGTTAATTTATAGCCCCATTGTTTCTCCCACCTATAATGTAGGAGGCTAAAAATTGGCACCCCTATGGTATAAGGGACATGTCATACCATCTTTTTCACACTTACAATGTCCCATTTGAATTTCTCAAGCCATGTTGGTAGGGTTTTTCAAGCTTGGGCATGTAACGATTCAACTCCCAAATTTTGCTCTTTGCCCATGCTACAAACTTCAAGAACATGTGAGAGGGGTCAATTCATACAACATACGCAAACACAACATGGTTGAAAATAGTCCCAAATAATGGTCATTTTTTTTTGCCCAAAAATGGATGAAATTTGTTTGGTTTTGTGTAGAGTTACATTGGATAATCAACTTTGACCATTTTTTTTTCCTCATCTCAACTTGATTTTGCATAATATTTTTTCCATGTCATTCATATAAATGCTCGTTTTCTACCTTAATTTTCTTACCATCAATAATGCATGGTATTTTGGTCCATTCTCCCCAAAACGTTGAAAATCAAACTTTTGACAATCCAAATTTTCCATTTCTAAACTAAATCCTATTTTTTAAAAGTCGGGATTCAGCTTGAAGTCCTTTACAACTCTACTAAGTTGAATTTTTAAAATTCCGACAAAATCCATGACTTTTGGGCACATTTGTGAAGGTTGGTTCAACTTTTGTATTATGATTGTTTTGGTCAAATGTCAATTAAAGGTTAATTATTGCATTGGACAAGTCACATGCAATATTAATTACAAACGACAAGGGGTATTAGATGAAAAAGAAATTAAAAAGAAATTGAATTTATCCTTTGAATCCATTATATACATAATTGTCACATGTGATTAAAATGTAACTATTTTGGTCATTAATGAGGGCAAGTGACATGCTATTACATTTTCCAACTTTTAATTATTTAAAACATAAATTTTATTATAATTTTGAAATAATTGAGGACATCCAATTTAGATGCTTGGATGGTCATAAATTGTGCCACATGGCACAATATAAATCTATCACATGGCATATTCATTTGAATTTTTATAAAAATAAATTAAAATTAACATTTAGGTAGTTTGATAGGTATTTAGGTAAATAGGTTAGGGAGGTTGGTAGGTTAAAGTGGTGCATAAACATTTTAATTTTTTATCTTGGGTTGAGCCTTTTGATTGACTCATCCCATATAACATAAATATAATACCACACCCCTTCTTTATATAATCTTCAAAATGGGAATGAAAAACAAACAATATGGGATAAGTTTTGAGTTGTGACTTAGTCACAAACTAGGTTACAACTACAAACTTTCCCCTTGCCCTTTGTATTCATTTTTAAATTTCTAAATAATACAATTAATCAAGTAACTGATTAAGTAACTAATTAGCTACAAGTTATCAATACATAACTCATAAATAAGTAAATTGATAACTACAATATTATTGTTAATAATTTTAAAAATATAAATGATAAGAAATTACTCTAGTCATATATGTAATTAATGTAAAATTATTATAATTACAAAAATTTTAGTAAATTTTTTAATTATTTTAAAATTATAAATAAATAAATAAATAATATTATTATAAAATAAATTTTTACATGATTTATCAGTATTTTGATAGTAATGAAAATTAATATTATATTAATTACCATAAAATTACTCTTTATTACAATAAAATTTATAAATCGTGTAAAAATTCATGTTGTAATAATAATTATTAATGGTAAATATTAATTTAAAATAATAAATAGAATAAAAACATTAATTGCATTAAGTTTTTGGATTACTATAATATTATTGAAAAAAAATGATGTAATAGGTTTTTAAAAAATTAATTGTAATAAATAAATATTTTATAATATTTTAAATAATATAATATGATCCATGTAATTAAAATAATTATTTTTCATCATTGTAAATAATTAATTACAAGTAATAAGTATAGTAATTACATCAATTTTTCTAAGTATAATAGAGATTTTAATAAAAATTTGAAATTAAAAAAATATTTTTCAATTATAAATTATGTAAATTTTTTATTACTCCAATAATAGCAATAATTTGTGTCTAAAATTAGTATTAACATATATCTTGTTAATTAAAAATTAAAATAATTTTTATTTTGTAATAATAATTCAAAGAAATTATTATTATCATCATTTATATTGAATCAATATTTTAGCTAGGAGGTAACTTAGTGAGGTTAACTATAATATTGTTATTACTTTTTAATAATGTCATTTGTGGTAGGTACTAATTAACCATATCAATCAATATGAAATGATAAAAATAATAGCACAAGGATAATAATTTTTGTAAATATAATTAACCTTGGATATGTTTGGAATATGGTCATAATATATTCCAAATACATGTTTAATAATCTCAAAACATACATATATACATTCATTTATGTTTTATATATTTTAATGTGTTCTAAATATGAAGTACATATGATTTTAATACGGTCTTTGTATGTACCCTCATTATACACTTGTATAATGCTCCAATACCCCTTTGAAAAATTTGAAGTGACTTCATTATTTCATATGGTTGTGACTAATTTTGGTCACATTTTCAACTAATGAGACATATATGGCATTTCTTAGACAAAAACCAAATGAAAAGTTAGTTTTTTGAAAGGATGAAAGAAACAATAGTTGCAAACTAATTGCAACATACTCACAAACTTGACCATGAAAATGAATAGTTGTAGAAGTGACCAAAATAGTTGTAATGACAATTTAGTCACATGTAGTTGCAAACTTCTTGGTTACTCAATACAAGATTTCTTCTAGTGTTCATCACTTCCCTTTAATATCTAGGTTACTATGGATGTACATTTGCAAAACATTGTTGAGCTTATTGATTTAGCACAGAAGTGGTGCAAGTTTGGATGGTCTAATCTAAAGTGTGTTAGATTCCAAGAGTTGGAAACACATAGATGAAAAATGGCTAGAATTTGCATGTGAATTTGATGGGGTCAACCCATTTGGGAACTTTAATTCATTGCATTTTACATGGCCATGATTTTGTTGAATTACAATTTTCCCCTCTAGTTAGAAACTAAATGCTACTTTTTTATGTTGGCCTTAATCATTCTTAGTAAGGAATTTGTAACATCCAAAAATGTGGATGTGTGTTTGCAACCTTTGGTTAAAGAATTGTAAATGTTGTGGAACGGTGTAAATTGATTTTGATGCATACTTAGGGGCAACATCCAACTTATGTGCAATGTGTTTGTGGAGCATACATGATTTTCCAACCTACTGGCTATTTGTAGGTTGTGTTACCAAAGACCATGTAGGATGCTCTCCTTGTGGTCTAGAGATTGATGAATATTAGACTTCTTGGAAACTAATTTTTTTATAATAAATTGACAATATTTGCCAAGGAGCCATCCTATTAGAGAGCTCAAAATGCTTTCTATGGGGAAACAAAATTTAAGGCAACACCTTTGCGAGTAACTATTGCAAACCATATACAATGGGGCACAAAATGAAAATCATGGTTACATTGTCTAAGAAATAGAGCAAATGCCAAATTTGACCTTATACACAAATTTGGCATCAAACTAATCAACATCATGTCTAAATTGCCCTATTGGCAGGTAAGCATTTTGGGCCCTACTCTTAAATTGATTTTCTATTATAATTATTTGAGCACAATATAGTCATACCAATTAAGTTGTTGAAAAGACTTTGAATAATGGCACCTTCATTGTATAGTTATTGCCATAGGCCTATAAATTAGGTCCAAGAAACAAAGTTCTTGGTCCACATGGTGGTAATTAAGTTGAATTGAGCAAATGTAAAATTTTGATTTAGTGGATAGTGATCATGGTGAGTTTCAAATGTTTATAATTTCATCCACTTTCTTGTTGGCCATGGTTTACTAATCCACAACAAATTGGACATGATGCACTATGAAAAGAATTTATGTGAAAATGTGATGAAAATAATCTTTGGTACAAAGGACACAATGGCTATTTGAAAAGACCTCAAATAATGCTACATATGACCACATTTGTGGCTATAGGATGTTGCATTAAGGATGATTAAACTTGTAGTTTCATTTGTGTTGTCAAATGAAGAAAAGGAAAAGTTGTTTACAAATTATTAGCAACTTGAAACATAATCTCATTATGTGTCATGACTAAGGAAGGGAATCCACAAGGATATAAATATGAAAGGGATGAAGTCTCATGACTATAATGTTATGATGCAAGAGATATTGCCACTATGCATGTGACACAATATGGCAAAGGGTTATAAAATGGCCATTATTCATTTATCACATGTGTTCAAAAAACTAGGTGTAAAATTTGTGGGATCTGGCAATAATGGGGGACATTGACATTAATCATGTTGGAACATGATTTCCCTGTATCATCTTTTGATATTTTGACACATCTTTTGGTTCATTTACTGGAGAAACTGGAATTGTGGTCCAATCCACACCCAATGGATGTACCCAATTGAACAATACTTGAAAACCTTGAAGGGATTTGTGAAAAATAAGTTTTGGCATGATGTCAACATGATAGAACACTATGCATTAGAGGAGGCCTTACAATTTTGCACAAAATAATTATGTAGGATTTTACAACCACAACATAGAGAATAAGGGTTGAGAAAGAAAACCCACCCATGTATGAATGATAAAATGTTTAAAGGAAGTGGGCATTTGCAAATCATGAGTGTAAATCTTTGGGACATGACAACATTAAAGTGATGGATTTTGATTAAATGCCATTTATATTGTTGCCATGCCATTGTTTGTAAGTTGCAAAGTTGAAAGTTGGCATGAAAATTATGGCAAGAAACATACTAATAAATACAAATATGTAATCAAGAGAAGATAGAGTTCTTATTTAACCTAGGTTGATTTCAAACAAGGGTTGTTCATGTGTTCCTAGATCATCCCATGGAAGTGCCACCATTTTCAACATAGATAAGAACTTGAATTGTTACAACTATCAAAAAAACGGACATAATTGAAAAAGATGTGGTGCAAATGTCCATGCCACCAACACTTGAAACCAACCCTTATCAAGCAATGTGGGCATATAGTAACTATATCCATGGTTCAAGTGTTGAAGAACACTTGATAACATGTGATAATGGGGTAGCAACAATTTTTGAACAAAAATGTGTGTTTGGACTAAGTGATCAAAATCCAATGCTTGCAAAGCTAAAATATGTAAGATGGGTTGAAGAGATATTAGAGCTACAGTACATGGTATTAAACATTATTATTTTGTAATTGAGGAAAAAAAAAAAAACTTTAGGAATATTGCAATAGCCAAGAGAGATGAATATGGCTTCATTTACATAGGCTTTGCTTCCTTAACTCCCATTTTTTACTAGTCTTTTGTTTTTTTGTTACATGTGGAGCAAATTCATTTTTCTAATGACATGAAAAAAAAAGGATGGAAAGTCAAATGTAACACTTGCATAGTATATTTTATTGAACTTATGAAAATATGGTCAAGGCATTAAACATTATAGTATATAAGGACATAATTATTTTTATTTTAGTGCTTAAAAAATTTGGAAATAATTATAATAATTACACATGTGGCAAAATCATTGGCAATGCTAACTTATTTTTGTCACATCTCTCATGTCATAGTTCACTTCAAAAATATCTATGATTGTTTTTAATCGCATGCCACATGTGACAGTCCACTTCAAAAATGTTTGATTATTTCAATTACATGCCACATCTCACAACTAATGGATGGTGAATGTTGGGGCATAGTGTGTTTATGATAATATTTGCATTAGACGTTTTTATCTTTTGAGAACAAATCACAAACCCTTGGTATTATGGCTTGTAATTGTTTTTGATGTTTATGGAAGGAGAGGTTGTTGGATTACAATGTTGTAGAACTTTTGTTTCAAAATTATTCATCATGTGCATTATGGCCAAACATACCAATGTTGATGCACTAAATAGGAATTTGGGAAGTATGTCCAAGGAGGATGAGGACTTTGGGAATGATATTTAGGATTTAGAAGGATTCTGAAGGAGTTTATGGCATCAATATGGATAAAACACTATGAAGGACAAATATTTATGTGGCATGTGAACTTGTCACTAACCTATTTATTTTGAAGAAGTAATGTTAGCAACTTTGAAAATCAAGAGGAAGTGAAAGCTATCAAACACGAATGTGGAAGGATGACTTAAGAAGATTGTTAATAATCAACCTATGATGCATAGATCACATGGTTGATAAAGCCAAAGGAATTTGAGAATAAAAAGTATAGCTATGGTGTTGGATCTGTTTGAAGATGAATAGATGTTAAACATTGACAATTGGAAAGATGAATTGTTTATGACTTTGCTTATGGGAATTATGTTGAACACAAATTTGCTTGCTTCTTTTGAGATTGAAAGGGCAAAAAAAAATGTGATAAAATAACATTGGTTAAAAAACACATTGTATTTCTAGAATTGGTTGTTCCATAAATTGAGGAGAAAAGGAGGTCATTGGAAAAATGCATAATGAGATGGGGCATTTTGGATTTTGATTAAAGAAAAGGAGATTTTTTTGGCATGATAGAACTGAGTCTATTGAATAATTGGTCAAAGCTCATGATAAATGTAAAATGATTAGATAATCTAATGATTTGTGCTTTGGTGTTGAGGAGATGAAAAATGTACATGTATGCAATTTTACTTTATCACATTATTCTTGATATGACAAACCAATTGCCAAAATTTGTGAAAGGCAACAAATATGTATTGGTCACAATTGACCATTATTTTAAATGGTGCAAAACTTGTGTAATGTAGGGGTACAATGCATTTATTATTGCCAAAATTTTGAAAGAACAAATCATTTGCAAGTTTGGCATTGCTAAGTTCATTTTAGTTTATAATGGGAGTGAATGAATGAAGGAATTTGATGTAATGTTTTAAGATTATGGCATTGCTCAACATTTTATTTCTCCTATTTGGTTTCAATGTGATGGGATGATGGAATGTTTGATTTAGACAATCAAACATGGACTAATAGTTTTGTTAGCTTCCAACACATAAGGATGGTATATGTAATTACCAAGGATTTTTTTTGGATATTGTTGTGGCATCCAAGAAAACACAAAATATTCTTCATATATGGTGTTCATTAGGTGTACCCCACATGTTAGTGCTAACAACAACTTGAGTGGGTAGTGTGATGCTATTGATGAATAAGTTGAACTTGAATTCATGGCAGAACATATGGTGTGTAATATGTAGCTTATTGTAAATATTCACAAGTCCATATTTGAAAATGTAAAGAAATCACAAAAAAATAATGAAAAATCTATGTAGCTCACAAGGGACTTCAAATGTTTTTTGAATTTTATGCGAATAATGTTAAAGCGAAAATGCACAAACTTGGTAGGAAAAGATCATTCGTCTTAGAAGTTGGGAATGACCTTATTTTTTATGGGGTGCAAGGATGGAAAAGGTTTTAGGGAACATGGTGAAGGTTGTAGGATTTTTGTGATCAAGAATTTGAATGAAAAGCATTGGGAAAAAGTTGAGAAGGACTTATAGATTTACCATTTTGTAGCTTGAAGCCGAATCTATGAGAATATAGGTTTTTTTTAAGGATGGAGTGGTGGCACATGTGATGTGGAATGATAACTAAACAATTTTTGGCAAATGAAAACATGGTTTGAAAATTATTTGACTTACTTGAAAGAAAAAGGAGACAGCAATAGGAGGAAAATAAGAATGTTTTTAGTGGTTGAAATGATCAAAGTGTGTGGAAAGGATTAGGAAAGGGTCGATGGAAATTGAAGAAAACATGTGCATCTTTCTTGATTTTTCTCCAAATTACACTTTGTGTGTTGTTTATTTGTAAAAGAATGTGTGGCATTAATGTGTTGTTGTTTTTCAAATGCTTTCAATCTTTTATTCATGAAGGTGGGTATGCACTATTTTTCAACAATGAATGGTTTGTTGGTTTTGTTCTGAAATTCCTCATGATGTTTGGCAATGGTTTATTATTGGGTTGTCACCTATCTTTTGTTATTTATGAAGGTGTTGCACTTGGTGATATGTTGAAAATAAATGGAAACGGAGAATTGGTAAAGCACAACATTGGGAAAAGCTAAGTGTCCATGAGTTTTTACATTGTGTATACTAGTTAAAGGTGTGATTGCTATGGGGAAAAATGCTCACAACACAAGTTTTTGTTGTCACTTTAGTCATCAAATTTCCAACATTTTTCATGCATTGGAGAACTTTAGGATAGAAAGGTAGAAAAATTTAGTAGAATGATTAGGTTAGAGGCACGTTATGGAAATAATGAAGATCCATGAAGGATTTTGGCATTGGTTTCTGATGGCATTGTGACCTAAAAATGTGTTTGGTGTTTTTTTGGTGTGAACAAGGTTTAAGTTAAAGTTTGGATGCAAGAGTGACCTAAGTGGATGAATAGTTGTAAGGTTTTGGATTGACGGAAAGTGCCAAAGCAAGAGATCATAGAATGGAGGTTTGTGAAGGAAGAATGCCCTAAGCTCCATGAAGTCCTTAGAATAAAGGGTACTGTATTTTTGTTGTGCCATTGCCTTCTCTTTTGTGTGGACAAAAAATGCTACATAGAATAGGGACTAGTTGAAGAAGATGATGAATAGACAAGGGGTTTCAAAAGTGGTTGTATTATGGCATTTGTGTTTGGAAGGAAAGATGCTACATTATTGGGACAAAGTGTTGAGGTGTGTGTGAAAAGGAGTACCCATTCATGTGGGAGCTCTAAAGGGAATTACTCGTGACCTAATCCTTCCTAGGATTATTGGGACATACATGCAATGGGTGATTAGGGTTATTGTTGTCTCTTTGTAAAACTTCTTGAAACCTAATGGGGGAATGGAAAGGATTTATGTTCTAAGGTTATGAGTTGAAAGTCATAAAATGCCATAATCCAACTAGTGGGCTCAAGAGAGAGAAACTATAGCAAGTTGATTCTTCATGGTTCATAGTTTATGTGACATAATTACTATTCAATTCAATATAGGATTGGTGTTACATCCTATTTAAAATTTCATAGAAGTTGATTGTTTTATATCAATGATTGTTAATTTGTCATTGCCCTCTCTTTTGGTGATAGCATTGTCATTTTAGGTTCAATATACTTGAGGTTTTTTAAGAGATTTTGGTATTTTAAGTAGTAGTGGGATTGTGAATATGGGGAATGAGTGCTTGTACAAATGGGCATTTGGAATGGGGTTTTTGTTTATTTCATGGAAATTCAAAGTGGGCTATTGGGACAATTGCAATAAGAGCTTTGAGGGATACATTTAACTAACAACTTTTGAGATGACATTTTTCACTTGTCAAAACTTGTGGGATCGTAGGTATCTAAGGGAGGATCTGTTGTGAGATTTCGGATTTGATATGGGATTGTAGGTATCTGAGGGAGGATCAATTGTGAGATTTGGGATTTGATATCATGTCTGTTGTTGAAAAGGATTGTGTCAATGGAAATTGAGAGTCTTGGGTTTCATGACTCAATAATGCCGTGAAGAAGACCAAAAAGCTCATGAGAATAATTCTGGACTGATCCAATCCATTAATTGCATGTAGATTTTAGTCTGTGATTATGTGTAGGACTTCTCTGAGGTAGTAAAGTTAAAGCAAAATGTTGTGATGGATGTTTTTTAAAAGTAGATTTGTCGTGTGTTTAGGCATGATTGATGTTTTTGAGATCTATGAGAGGATAGATGATTGAGAAAATCAAATTCTTTTTCCTTTTCTTTTTTGATGACAATGAAAGCAAGTTTGAGATTGTAGTTTCAATTGTAGGTTGAGATTGCTCTTCTAACACGGCCACTCTGTTAGCTACCTCTTTCTTCTCTGCCACCCCAAGGCACCTCAGATGCCTCTATTGATTCCTCACCATATCCACATCATGGAGGTGACTTCTTTGGAGATGAGTCTAATCCATCAACATGGTGACTAACTAATGATAGATGTATGTTAGGTTTTTTTGTAAAAATAAATTAATATCTGTTTTTTCAATTTTGTGGTTTCCAAATTTTTTGCAATTCCTTTCATTTTAAAAAAGGGAATACAGTCAAATTTTAGGAAAAAAAGAGAAAATTTCCATTTTTTTCCAATTCTTTTTGTCGTCAAGTGGTGAAAATTCGTATTTATAAAAATTCCTGTAAACCAAGAGTATTGAACTCCAGTGGATTTGGTGACAACTGTTCCTTATTCGTTTTCATTCTTTGGCATGCACCCTTGCCAAGTGGATCACGATGTGTGCAAGTTGGCAATCGTATCTTATGCCTCCTCCCACCAAGAGAGGGCCCTTTGGTCACTAGTGGCTTATTTCCTTTCAGATTATAGTAAGGGTGTGTTTCCATGATCTCCCACTTATCCATTATTATTTGTACTAACCTCAGACTCAAATAGTTTAGTTGGGGTTTTTGGTTCTTCCGTAAAATGTTGAAACACTGGCTCACTATTCTAGTGGATATTTCAGTATTGTGGTCGGTGCCTTCCCCCACCCCCCAAGTATCTAACCCCCAGATCTGGAGATACCCACCAGACGGACAAATGTCAGTCACCTTACCTCAAACTCATAATACAAGCAGGAGTGGATTCTTTCAAAGTGGGTTGAGAAGTGGTGAGGTGAACATAGTAATCCCTTTTGGTACAACTTGACCAAAATTAATAGAGGTTGAATAATGGGTGAGCTGAGGACATGGAAGCATACCCTAAATCCAGTGGATTTGGTGACAAGTGTCCCTCATGGCAGTCCATTCTTATGTGCGGACAATGGTTCACCCCAACCAGTTGCATCACTGTTTGAGGAAGTTGCCAATCCTATGCAATGCCTCCTCCTACCACCCAGGGGCCCTTGGGCTCCTCCTGGATTGTTTCCCTTCAGATTCTAGAAAGTATGACGGAACTTGGCGGTGGTCCATCATGGACTAGGAGTATTATATTTGGATGACAGTGGGTTCGCCAGGGTACTTGTAGGATACTCCCAACTGTCCCCACAAACTTGGATCCAAAGACGCTTCACGATGTTTCGCACCGTTGCATAAGTCCAAACGTGGAAACTAGCCTAGCAGCAATGGAGTTGGTCCGCTTTATTTCCCCCAAAAGAAAAGAAAAGAAAAGAAGGAGTTGGAAACCAGCCAGCAACCTGCCGCTCTTCTTCTAGAAAGAATCCCTCCATGATTATCGATTATTTTACCTCATACTTGCTTAACATGCTGGAATGAAACCACGTGAGCTCCCCCTTTTACTTCACAAAGCATTCTAGAAACCTGAACTGTACTCCATAAGTGGGCAACAGCAGCCACAGTGAACCAGCACTCATCAGTGCACCATCCACTGGATGCCTGTTATGACTCAGTTGTGGATGATCCTCAACTGAGTTACCACCCAGTTTCATCCTGGTAACCCATTCTGTAAGAAGTAGGTCTAACATATAGACAGGTAGGTAACAAAATAGGGGACTAATAGGTAAGTAGATAGTTTAAACATAGTAGGTAGGGGCCGTTATTTACTATCTACCTGGTTGGTAGGTAGTAAATTTAAAGCAACTGAGCTAACCACCATGGTTACCTAGGGAACTGGAACCCAACAGAAAAATGTTTCCAGATCACATATCATCCATCCTTGATGGTGGACTGGTGGGTGCTGATTCACTGTGGCCGGCAACAGCAACCCCCCCGCCCCCCACCCCCCCAAACTTAACATAAATGCAGTAAATAAGAAATTGATTAATGAATTTCAGCCACTAATTTTATGGAGTGACCATGGACAAAAGAATGTTTTGCAAAGAGATGAATAAATATCCAAATCTAAATACTTTTGGCTAGGTAGTAGATACACGGAAATATGTGTTAAGGCAATTAGAAAATGAGAATATTCACCTTCCAATCTCCTATGTAGAACACCATAACACACCCCAAAAAAAGCCAAGTCATACATCCTTGTTGACGAACCAAACAGACCCAAAACATGGCCAATTCCTATGTCCTTGTTTGGGGACCGAATCACACCCAAAACATGGCCAATTCAGGCGTCCTCATTGATGGAAGAAACAATACTAAAATATGGTCTGTTTATGTATCCTCCATTGAGGGTCAAAACACACCCAAGACATGGTCAATTGGAACATTCTCATTTGGGGATGAGTAAAGGGGACAATTGAACAAACATGCATCCAATCTCCACTGAGGAAGGCCAGATTGTGGTTTGGCTGTTGTGGAAGGGCGGAACAATTGTTTTCGACTTGTTGTATTGATAAGGCCACTAGATAAACCTGAAACAGTCAGATGGATAAACGTACAGAGTTCACATGACACATAAAATAACTTTATGGGTGTATGTTCATCCTTCTTATTCACCTCTCCTATTCATTAGATAAGGTGCCTCCCAAGTTTGTTTTTTTTTTTTTGCAATGAGCCAATTTGATTGGCCCATCACTCAAAAAAATGAAATATGGACGCTCCCCACAATGGAAGGTTCTATTTTCAGGTACAGAGTTCCTCCCCTTTGGCCCACCTATATA
>Ga0209611_10000322_pt1 | contig 66476 bp, 41 predicted proteins | sample S1TSphgellanicum_3_FD_187693 | JGI IMG/M metagenome (GOLD analysis project Ga0209611, IMG submission 187693) | Host-associated microbial communities from peat moss isolated from Minnesota, USA - S1T2_Fc - Sphagnum magellanicum MG (SPAdes) (version 2) | ecosystem: Host-associated > Plants > Peat...
GCAATCATCTGTGACGTGCTGGCGAATTATATAAACATGTTTGAAAGCTTTTTATATGTCGAATTGCGAATTACCAGCTGTACGGAGGCCCGTGAAGAGGAAGTCTTTGGAAGTAACATTTGCGCTGGGCTTGCAAGGAAAGCCATTGACTTTTACAGGATTGGTGGGGGACAGATCTGCCACGCAGAAATCCTGCAATTGATCCGGATCCGAGGCTTGCACCATGGTCGACGTCATTGCAGCCATGATGACTACTAGTACTAGTGCAGAGCACGCCAACACATGCACGAGATTTGGACCCCACAGTGAGCTCCAAGCCTGGCAGCTATAGGAGCCTCGATGATCAGTACTGTAATTCTTCATGGCTGCAGCTTACTATGAAAACTCAGGACTTATTGAAATCAGTTGTAACTCTAGATCTAGTGCAGCTGGGTTGGCAAGCCTGAAGAGACTATGTATGGTTTTGTAACTCTGTGTATGAACTAGTTCAAGTTGCAGCGCCTGGATAAATTCGCTGTGTGAGATGTGGGAAAGGGCTAAGTTCATACCTGTCAGAAGTCCCCTCTTGGAACTACACTGAATACTATGCCGGTGGTGTTTGATGTATGACAATTCAGCATCCGTTTTATATATAGTACTGCACAGAAACCAAGCACACGCGTAATTCTCAACCTTCAATGTCAAGATGATGTCAAGTGTGATTTAGGTTCGGGGATATTGTTGGGTGATTCTGGAGCCAGGATCACATTCATCGGCACGCATTAGAATTTAGAACGCACATGTTCATGAGTAGGGCCAGTGTGTTTTTTGTCTTCAAATCTGCAGTGTATTAGGGCCAGGGCGAATTGACTCCGACATTGAGATCATGGTGAAAACCGTAAAAACCCATTTAACCCCCCATAACTCGCTAACAATGTGTGGTTTTTGGGTTTTGTGTAGCCAGATTTTTAAACAAAATCTACAATTGTTTCCTGAAAATAGCCAGATTTATTTATTGGGTTCTAATATGTAGCAAAAAAACGTGAAGGATGCCTAAATATTTCGACTTTCATATGCAGTTTGTAGCCAGATTCTGGCTAGAGTGTTGTATCCATGATGGCAACTTCAGCTACATAACAAAAGAGAGAAAAAAAGGGATGATTGTGACTGGTTGCAACCTCGCACCCTAAATCTGATAAAAAAAAACAACTTATGGCGAAATGGAGTTAAAAACTCCTGTTATGGCGGATGGGCCTCCACTGGAGAGAGCGAATTTGGCACCAATTTGCCAGAAAAAGAAAAGGTTGATCATGACCCGTCATTTTGTTCTCATTTGTTAAGTTTCGCAGTACTGGCGAGTATCCCAAAGAGACTTAGTCATAATTTGACTAACTGGCCATACTTCTGTCCAGGAACATTAAAGAGTAGCCACTAGGCATACACCTGGCGACTCGCTCCTCAGAAAGGAGCGCAGTCTGGCGAATTGATTTCAAGAAAAAAAGAGATTTTCGGTACAGAATTTGGGAACCGTCGCCTTTTGCCGATTTTTAGCCCCGACAAAAAAAAGGGCTGATCATGATTCACGACGCGCTTCGTAGATTAATTTCCAATTAAAAACAGATAGATTCAAGTGAAGGCTCACCCACAACCAAGTCACCACTACAGCCCAATCAAGGAATTATCCACTAGACACACCAGCATGGCATCAGACAGAAACTTATCTGTTTGATGTATGAGCGGATGTCACCGTTGAATTTCTGACTCGCATTAACCAATTTTTAACTATTCAGTGATTATCCTCGCCTTGTTGCTACATGCCAGAGGCACCATATGGAAGGGAGCAAGTTTTGAGAATCTTTAGAGACAAGATGAGTGTTCACATTTCTTATGGTAATCTTTTTAGTGACACTCTTTAGTCAAAAAGACAAATTAGAGGTCAAAATCAGTGTTGTGCGGTTCCTAGGTTTTAGAGGTAACCTTTGGTTCTGGTTACCTCAAAATCCTAGAGATCAGTTCCGGTTTTGGTTCTGCTTATGGATTTTTTTAATAATCAGGACTTGGTTCCAATTCTGGTTATTTCAAGGGAGGTTCGGTTCCAGTTCTGGTTAATTTTCAGATTTCAAAATGGGGGTTGATTCTGGTTCTAGTTAATTAACCTTGGTTACCTGGTTACGTGTGGTTTCAGTTCCAGTTCTTAAACCTGAATTTTTTTCCAAACAACGAAACAAAGTAACAAAGAACATTGTAAATTTTTATTGAAATAAATCCAAGTGGATCAAAGTACAAAGCCTTGAAAAGGCCAATTTCCAGGAAAATGAACTTATTTCTATAGTATAAGACTAAAAACTAAAACCTAAAATGCAGATACTCATTAAAGCTAATGGATCAGTACCAAATTGTTTTTTGCCAATTGGTTTCAAGTTTTTTTTCAACTCATGCACTTGCAGGCCTTACCTTTGCCATATCTATGAGAACATCTCAAGTGCAAAGTGGCATAACAAGGAACAAAGAAATTTTTTTTGAAAACTTGTCAAAAGTTTAAGTTACATCACATCCAATTCTAGGGTTTGGGTGTTTAGGGATTTAACTTTCAACCACAAGGCAACAAACATTCTTATTCCGGCCATCACTCCCAAAGACCTACAACCACTAAGAATAATTTAGAATACATCAAGAAACACAAATTGTGACACAAAACTTGGGGAAAAAAAAACATCAAAATGCAAAAAAAATTTTAAAAAACCTAAACCTTAAACCTTATTTTGGCCTTCATCCACCTCCAAGAGGCCAAGTGATGTAATGACCTCTTCATTCTTGTCCATTAGGGTTTCTTCCATCTCCATGAATTTTTACATGGATAGAGAACCCATAACCTTAGCATCCTTGGGCCAATTCTTGTAGATGTTAATGAGTATATCAAGATTCTCCATGCCCAACCTAGAACAACATAGATTCGTGCAAATACCTGCAATGTTGAAAACTTTCTTCACTTCAATCTATGATCCCACAATTCCCAAGATTTTACGAGCAACAAACCCGACATAGAAATGCCTCTCTTTGGCTCTTCACCATGCCAAAAGGTCTTTATATTCATCATCAATGACCTTCTTGACCTTAAAATGTGTTAGTTGTTCTTTGATTATCAATAAAGCCATGTCTTCATCCATATCCATGTAATCATACAAACTAATGGTGTGAAAATTCTAGGATGTAAAATTATTGGGGTTTTTTTCACATGTATCACTAAAGTTTAAAATCTTGTATGCACAAATTAAGAGCGAGAACAATACCTGTCTATCATACTCTCTTGCAATTCAAAGAGCCTATTCCTTACTAATGTAATCAATAACCAACCCTAATCCCTTGTATCATGGATTCAACATAAAGGCCAACATGTTATGAAGTTGTAAGGTTGAAAACCAAATATAAGTGAAAGGAAGGATTCTAGAATGACTATTACTTATTTTGGCATGTGTAGTTCAGGATTTTGAGGTCACCATCAAAATCCTGTTGGTTTCACCAAATTAGGGGTCAAATTTTCAATTAACATTTAGCATATGAATGCAAGTGCCACAATTAGGGCATCAAGAAGGAGCAAATATCACATACTCTAGTTCAACACACACAATTGGACAACAAAACCCAAAATATTTACAACAATAGCTACAACCCAAACCTAAAGGCTTGGCACATGATTCTAAAGTGCCAATAACTATTGTGAACCATAAGACAAGGCAATTGTGTTCCTAAATTTCAAAGTTTCTTAAAATAGACATGGGACTCAAACCTAATTTTCACCAAAGTTTTGAGCTTTTGGGGTGGCACACCACTATCCAAGCACACTTTCTGCCACTCTTGCCACCCCTTCCCGCTCTTTTTGGTCTAGGTTATGGTTTTTTACAAAATGGACTAAACTTCTTTGATGGAAACAGAGGTTAATCCAGTAAAAACTTTAGCATCATTTGTAGCATATTGATCGCACTTTGACATTGCATGCCCCCAACATGACCCCAAAAGGTCTTTGCAAGCCCAATGCTACAAGAAACAATAAAAGTCAATGCATTTTTCATGGTGGTGAAATTACCCCTTTCATCTTTTACATATGCAATGATTCAAACGTTGAGCCCATACTTTGCAAGCACATCATTGACCTATAGGCCATGGCATTCCCAAAAGTGTTTATAGTTTCAAAAAAAACAACTATTATATGACAAGGCTCCCATTTGTCGTTCATAAAATTCAAAATCATCACAAAGGCATTCATTCTAACTTTTGATATCCAAAGATCAAACTATAGTATAGTGCAAGAATGGCATGATTTAAAGGTAGATAATATAAACCTTTCCTTAGTTTGTTTTACCACCTTAGACAAGATATCATTCACCAAAGCCCACCTATATGGAAAAACAAGACAAGGATTCTACCTCATCACTAGGCTCCTAAAAAACAAAACCTCAACAATAGACAAGGGCACCAATTCCTTGGCTATGAACAAGGCAAAGTCTTCTTCAAACTATTCTTGGTTAAAGTTGTCCTTGCTATAAGGAATAACACTAGCGAAAAAGTTTAAAATGTTTGAAGGTGTTGGGCCAAACCTCTTTCTAGAAGGTTGTTTTTCTGCTTTGAAACCATCCTTCTTTTGATCAACCCACTCATTCCACAATTGCAGATGCAATAACTCAAGATGCTTTCGAAGAGCAAAAATCCTATTCATTGTCTTGTATATGATGATGCCTTTTCTAGATCCTACGCTTGGAGCAATAGGACCACAGAAAACCATCTCAAATGTTTGTTCAGGTTGATTAGAAGTTGAACTTATTTCCAAAGAGGACAAGCTATTGGGTGCAAAAAAGGCCCAAGTTGTGACGTTCCGACTCTGAGCCTTCCAAAAATCTCGTTGTTTTACCAATGTTGCCCATTATTGATTTGCATCTGTGGTTGTGGAATTTGCAACCAGCATGGTGCTTGCAGTCGAAGCCCTCACTAATGCGAATGCACCCTAATCCACACCAATGGTTAAAGTCTACTCAACATAATATTATTAAACATATCATCCTCCTTTCAAACATCTATTGGCTGTGTGCGTTTTTTTTTCGTGAATCTTCACCATTTTTCAAAAAGAAAAAGACCCAGCAACATGTACAAAGGATTTTTTGAAAATAATGCAAAATTTTGTAAGATTTTGAAAAAAGAAAATTTAAAAATTGCCATATTTCTACAATAGGCTCCATCAATAGGAAGCCACAATATAGAAGGATAAAACTTCTACTAGCAGATCTGCACAGTTGCCAAATCTGGCTAGATCTTTTACTTAATGCTCACAAATCTGGCAATATCCCAAAACATTTTTTTAAAAAATCTGGTGGTAGTTAATACTAGATTTCATCAAGATCAAAGAATTGTGGAAATGCCACTTTTAGTATATAATATGAAATGCACGAATATATGTGGCATGGGATGGAAATTTATGCGGGAAGTGCCAAGTGTCCTATTTCATCAGATACTCAAGGTGGAATAGGGTTCAGTCTCAACAGGAAAAATCACTTGTGGACTAGACATTGCGACCATTAAGCACATTGAGCATCATGCATTACAAAGACATTGAAATGATGTTGGAGATGGAGCTAAATCAAAATGGGAACAAACAACATTCAAGGTTGAGGCAAAATTCTCCCACCATTAATGCTTGGGAGTCACAAATGCTAATACTGAGAGAGCTGGTCTCGATTTCTTGAAGGTACAAATGAGAAATTGTAAGTCAAATGACTATGTCAGCATTGCACAAAGACATTTCAGGTGGAATTTTGATGCTTTGATATATAAATGGATAGCATGACATTTGCAAAAGAGAATTAAGGAAAATCTTTGGTGCAATAAGCTTCAATTGGATCCACATGGGAGATGGTCACCATCCAAAGGTGCAAGATTACATACATTGTGTAGGAGTGAGTTTGAACATTGGGACATTACCTCAGAATACACATGAATGGACAAGTGAAGACTCAGCTCTGGTCAATGAGGAGAAGGTTTACAAGTAAAGTCTGCACTAGTTGGATTGCATCTAGCCTCAAGAAATTGTCCTTCATCATTCATACAACAGAGGCATATCACCTTGGTTTTCAGATACACAAATAACATGCAAAAAATTCTGAAAACATGCTTGCAAGGTTTTATTACATGAATAAAGGGATTTTTAAACGACTAAATTATATGTATAAAATTTAATAACCCATTTTAGTTGCATGTGGGAGCTCTCAAATAGTCAAAGACAAATGAGTAAAACAGTGTTCCTGTGCATTCTTGCGAGTGGCACAAAGATACAATTTCCATCAATTCCCACAAATGTCTTGCCACACTAGAGAGGAACCCATACATCCCTGAACAAATAAATCATCATGCAGTTTGCATCCTCTCTTTGAGATACTTAAGATTTTCCACATTGCAATTCAACAAACTGTGAGTTTGTATTGCACTTTGTGTCCGTCCTTGAGATTCCAGAAGCAAGGTCAAGATCAGATCAGATTTATCATCATCCATTTTAAGTCTGACAAAATGCACATCACAAAACCTAGACTCCATTTGAATCTCTAAATTTGCAACATCGTTCATTGTGAACATCATTGTAGTATACAGATAGCATAGTATATCCAGAACCTTTCTCTCTAAGCCAGTTGAACCTGAGTCTGCCAAGCTAAATTCCATAGTTTTTGTGCATACTGTGTGTGAACTACAAGCCTGAGAGCATTGAATTGCAACATGGAAAGTTGCAATTGGGCAATGCACAAAGTCCAATTTTGATCCTGTCTTATCAGGCTGCTGCATGTAATGAACTTGCAAACTGATCCACTTGAGTGAGGCATTGTGCACATTTCATCCCTTAAACATTTCTTTGTTTCCAAGACACAGATGCTAATGCAGATCCAAACAGTTTTGAAGAGCAAGCTTCTAGTCAGAAATACATTACATGCTGCAAAATTCCATGGCTCTCGAAAGCCTCAGATTTTATGCAACTCATCCAGCAAAAGAAATTTTGCAACATGAGGCTATCCACACTCTAAGCGGAAAGAATTCCTGATATATAGGGGATTGGACATACACATGACAGTTTCATTCTTATCTAATATTTTCCAAATGGAGTAGGTTTATGATGTGCATTTTGTCAGACATTGATAAAGAATTTGGACTGAATAATCTTGACAGACTTGACTTGCAGCAGTGGTTATCTCAATTAGGACAGAAGCAAAGTACTGCAATTTGCAGATTCATATAATGTTTGTCAATTTGCAAAATCAACACATTGGAAAATCTGAAGCATCTGAAAAAGGTTATATGATCTCAACAAGGAGAGAAGCAAACTGCAATTTTCAGATTCATACTTTGTTGATCAATTGCAACATGGAGTCTAAGATTCTGAAGGAGATCTCACAGACTACTAGAGGATGATGCAAAAAGTGCATGACAGATTCATGTAAACTCGCTGAATATATATATTTTCAGACGATCACCAGCTCGAGTAGAGCTCGTAGTTGCCGGTCTCCTGCGAGAGGTAATAGAATCCATCTTCTTTCACCTCCCAAGTGCAGCTGGAATCACAGTTATACCACGGCACATCCGAGTAGCCAGAGCGCGCGTAGTTCCAAATCTCGACGGTTTTCACCGCATGATCCCCGTCCTTAAACACGCACTCCACACTTGGATCCACCTCGCTAGCGACGACCGTGAAGCCCCAGCCTTCACCTGCCGCTACAGTCTGCGACCCGTAGTCGACGTTTACGGTTTTGCAATCCACTGACAACGGAGTCGTCAACGAGTTCACAACATTCTCGACGATGATCCGCGCTTCCGCGACACCGCTTTGCTGCAGGATTGCACTACCACTCAAGATGAGCACCATAAAAAAACCCCAAATGCAGATCAATTTCTTCATGATCTATCTCGACCGACTCGACACCCGAGGCAAAGTACACACACTATATATATATATCCAGCTACAATATGTTGTAGCTCTAGTACGAGAACTACCGATCAAACTCTCTTTGCGAGTTCTGATCTGCAAGCCTATGATTCAACTGCTGTTGCACTTGACAGAGACAAATATTAGTCTCGACTGTGTTTGTCATCAGAGTCTTCTTATTAAGAGAACTTAGAAAGGAGCATGGATTGGCGAAGGATCAGTTGGTATAATAATAATAATAATAATAGTATCCGAAGTAAATTCCTTTCTTCTCTTGGCATCTTGTGAAATAAATACGGATTGAGCAAGAGACTAAAATGAAACTCTGGGCCAAATGATCAGCTTGCTCGTGCAGCAGCTGGAATTGCGGGGAGAGAGCTAGCTAGAGTGAGTACAGGAGGGGGAAATTTGCTGGAACTGTTGTGGATCAGGTCATGTGGTAGGCAGGCAGGCAGGTGAGAGAAATTTAATATGTGATGGGCATTGAACTCTTATTAATAAATGTTGTTTTGCAGCTGATCTTACGCATGCCATCATCTCCACCCAAAAACAAACTTCCCTTCAAATTAAGTAGCTAGTTGCAGCTAGACAAAACTAAGATCTTGATTGCTGCATAATTATCACAAAACAGAAGCAGATTTTCTCAAGCCTTAGGAACCAACAAAATCACTAAATCTCAAACCTTCTTGAGAACCAACAAGATTAATTCTCAAGATTTGGCAAGAACCAGCAAGATTGAAGTCTTGCATTTCTGGTCTTGAATCAAAATGCTCAAACAACAGTATGTGAAAAATCACCCATCATCAAATGAATTATTTTTGTTTTAAAAATTAAATTTGTATCATGTAAACTCTATAATTGTACAAAACTAGTGTAACTTTTTTTCTTTTCTGAAATCCTTAAATTCCAGAGAATGGAACCTCCTCAGATCTTAAGTAAGTCCAAAACATGATTTTGGGGGCATTGAGATTTCTTTGTAACCTTAAATTCTTCTGAGTGTACCAGATCTGCTCTATCATCATCAATGAGGCTTTGTCTAATTGGGTTGCTGAAATGAGCTGCGAATTTACAGGGGGGAATACTTGTAACTGGGAAATTTGTGAATCATGGAGACATTGAAAACATGAATGTGAAGACAAATCTTTGACTGATTGAATTTCATTGTGGAATTTTTGTGGCTGAAGCAACTAATGATGTTGTTTATTATTTGGCCAAAACTCTCATGATGCTAAATTGGTGAAATGTATTTCTAATCAAATCAAGTAGCCTGGCTGAATCTCCAAACAAAACGCCATCCACCACCACCTCCAATCTGGCTTAAAGTTGGATATTGTTTAAGCGTGTTTTTTTATTGAAAAATGTATTTCACAGAACTGGGAAAAAAATTTTGCTGAAAACTCACAATTTACACTGAAAAAAAAAAAAAATTCCCAAATTTTTCTCAGAACAATTTCACAAAGAAAAGAAAATTCTCCACTCAAAAAACTCACTACTCTGGATAGATTGCTTTGTCTCATTAGAAGTGCATAATATGGATTGGAGAGCAGTTTTCCACATTCCAAAGTGACATGAACAACTAGTGAAGAATTCTTTCATAGAGGTCAAGTATTAAAAAATTGATCTAATTTCTCGCTTCTTTCTTAATTTGTGTAATACACTAAAGAAATGTGTTTTCTTTCTTTTGGTCATCATTTTTGTGGTCAAGAGATAACTGAATCTGTCAAATGAAAGATGTTTGAGGTGTCCTGACAAACCCAAAGGCCGCAAAAGAAAAGGTCCATCATGAAAGGTTCCAAAGGCACTGATGTTGTTGTGAGGGTACCTGGTTTGTAGTGTTAAATCCAAGGGTTCAGGGTCAAGTTCTTGTGACTTGAAAGTGAGTTAACACCTGTTTGTTGGAAAGCACAAGAACCAGGGTATGGGAATGAGCATTATGCTAGAGTCAAAATTGAAATTGAACCTATGAAAAAACATTTGTGAAAACAGGGTTAGGTCCTTTCAGTAGACGAAATGATTTTTTTGAAAAGTTGACAAGTGAGCTGAACTTAATTTGTTGTTGAACTTCATACTTATATAATTATTGGTTTTAATCTGTTGTGAAACTTGTTCTTAAAAGATGTGAAAAAAAATCTTTTTGCATCGAGTTTAATCCCATAAGCCTCCCAATTCACTTTCCAAGTTGGCAAAATATGCATGTAAGGTAAGGGATCCTTTCAATGCTTCACAAATTCTCACCCCTTTCACTCAGACAAGGGCTCAAACTTGGGAAACCCATTAGGCCAATGCTTTACCCTACATTAATACACTCTGTCTTGCATTGATGAGCATGTAGTTTGTACTTTGAAGGTAACCTCATTTTTTAATTCAAAAAAATGAGCTACAATTGAAAATGAAGTGTTTAGAATTTTAAATATTGGGCTCAAACTTGCACCTGAAGAACAATTTCGTCTTATTGGCAAAATTTTGCCAAGAAAAGAATTTTAAATTTTAAAATGAGAAAAAGTGATTTTGGAGATTTTCAATTGCCAAAAGTGAGAAAATAAGTTATAAAAATTACCAGATTCCTATACTTGGCTTTCATTGTGTAACCAAAAATATAGAAGGATGATTAGAGATTTGCACTTTATTTCTGGTTTACATCCTGATTTGGCTAAATCTTCCTTGGGATGATCGTCACTTTTCTACATGTTCCCATGGATGATGATCATCACTTCGGTTACAAACAAAAATTTCCTGAAAAAAAGACACTGCCAAACAACCTCCCAAATCATATGTGTCAGAACCGAAGCAGCAGGTAAGTGTTCCAAGAGCAATCATCAAACTCCCACCACAAATGGGTAGCTCTGCATTGTGTCAGACAAGATGCTGGTAACAACCATATAATCCATCTCTTTAGAAAAGTGGGTGAGGAGGGTGAAACCAGATCCTACTTAATATGGAGAGGAATGCAAAACCTTTAAACTTGTGGAGTCCTGGAATTTTGAGGCACAAAATATTATGGATTGCCAACTAGTCTGGATCACACATGCATAATAACTTCCACCACAATTTGTGGGTTGTCTGTTGATGCGCACTTCTTCACCTACTCTGGTAATAATGTCACTCAATTCAATGACCATCATGCAAGCACCCTTAAGTAGGCAAGGCAGGAATGTTCACAATCTTGAAAAAGAACCATTGACAAAGTTTAGGTGCAAATCAATCAATTGAGCACAAGTAGTGTAAAGGAGCAGGATTGGGCATTCCGAAAACAAGGGGTGTGTCACGATGTCATGCACTGAAAACCAAATATAGAGATCTGACAATTTTTACTATTTTCTTTTCTCACTTCTGGTGATTGAAATTTGAAACCCTTCAAAATCATTTCACTTTCAATTTTATTTTATTTTTTTGATTTCACTTTTAAGCAAATTTTGCCAGTAAAGATTAGCCCAAAATCCCCATTAGAGAACTACTGTGGTAAATTGATGTACTTGATACTAGTGTTTTATTTCGGGGGCATTTTGGAGACCAAAAAACAACAATTAATTTCAGCTTTTTTTTTCCCCCCTTTTCTTTTTAGCAAACATTTGCCATATGGTAACCAAAACAAAGGGGCTGCAACTCATAGAAAGGATGTTTTTGGGGCGGGAAAAAAAAAAGGCCCACCAAAAGCTGCAATATTTTGAGGGGGGAAAGAAAATGGTTAGATTGAGACCAAAGGTTCGAGCATTTTGCCAAAATATATCAGGGTTCCAAAACATTTCTACTGTCCTCTCTAACCTGTAGCCACAATAGGATTTAGCCAAATTGACTTTGATTAGGCAGTCTGATTTAGGGATCAAGCTTTGCCAGCACAAACCCTGAATCTCTATGAATGTACCAAGAGATAATTGACAAGGGCAAAACTTCAACTGAATGTGCAAATTTCATGAAGATCCACTGAGTTGGTTGATGCAAGAGAAAATTTACATCATTTGAAGCAAATTTCTTGCATGGCTGCTCCTCCCATGGAGCATTGTTTCAGAAAGACAATGCCAGGAGACATCATGATCACTTAGTGTCTAGTGACCATTAGGCTAACACATTGTAGATTTAATAGGAGAGATTCAATAGTCTGCAGTTCTTCTTTGTTGCAGAAAAATTTGATGTTGCCACAAATCTTCCCCAGAGTATAAGCCTCAGCATGTACTAGAAAACAAGTGCAGTATGAACATCTATCTTCCCTCTGAGCAGTTCATGAGTTGAGTCTGGAAATGGTAACTCCCAGTGAAAGGAATATGAAAGGTGTCCCAGATACTAAGTCAGACAACTAGAATTATATGTCTGCAATGTGAAAGATCTTTACCAGTAGCAAGCTCATGCATTAAGTAAGCCTTTGACCTGGAGATAAATCTCATTCAAGGGATTAATTCTCTGTAAAAACTCAAGTTTCCTGGCAGACATAGGTACAAAAGGCAATCATAAAAACTTAGACCACACTACCAATATCCCAACACACACATTCAATGGCTTGATAGTCAAGAAGCAACTTGCTCTTTGTCAAAAACTTCCCAGACAAATTGGCTCTTGGTGCATTGATAGAGTTTCAGGGTTTGTGGAAAACACGTACTCACGATGGGGTACAGCATTTTTGGTCACACTGGTGAAAATGCAGACAGAAAATTATACATCCTTAGCAGGAATTCTTTGTGATTTCCAGATGATACTGGATGCCGGGTTCAAAGCTTGGATTTCAAGGAGCTATATTGAGTGACATTCTGTATCTCTACAGAATCTGTTTAATTGAAAGAGCTGATCATGACATTGAAGGACTTCAGTTCAAAATAGAAAAAAAATATGAATCTTGAGCTCAAATTTGGATTTTGGATCTTCTGTCAAGGCCTCTCTACAAATGCGTACACTCAAACCTTCCCTCCTTGATTTGTGAACAATTAACATGGTGGTTCCGAACACTGGACAGACCCAATTGGGCACTGGATTCAAACACATCTTCACAGCTAGACTAAACAACTTCAGAAAATTGTCAACAATTGCAGGAGAGAGTATCATTGTGAGAGATGGGCAGATTCTGGAGCTCAGGGCTTTGAGGCCTCTAGTCTCTACCATATTATATTAGCACATAGACAAAGCTGCCACATATGGGTAATTTTACTACTTTTAGTCAAGGACAAGCCAATGGCAACTGTGCAGTGACATGCTCCACATCAGGATTGTTCATAACTTCAGCCTGAGAAGTGGAATTATAAGTAATGAAATTGCCAGAATCAGCTACCACTGGAAAGTCTGATCTTTGACATGCCTCTTGCACCCTTTGATGTGTAGACAAATATCATCTTTGAGTATTTTATGACTGAAGAGAGAATGTCCATAAGAGACAATGGACACCCAAATCCTCTGCATGTGCATAGGGTCAGGACAACAGAATCAATTTCTTACTCAACATGTTTTCTACATGGACTGTGAAGATTTTGAAGTAATGGAAGGTTTGAGAGTTGTGTGCTATTACATCAACAGACAATATATTCTTGGTGATTCTTGGCACATAAAGAACATCAGAGATCTTTATTTTACCATTTGGAGAAAGATTCACAGACCCCAAGTTTCCTTTGACTTCTAGACTTCGGCCTCTAGTTGTTTTGGCAATAGCTGCTGAGCCTTTCTGGTTGTCTAACTCAGGCAAAGACACTTTTGTTTCTAGTCATGTGCCTAGAAGCACCAAACTCAACAAGCCATTCTCCTTCCTTCTCTAGCTTTAAAGCACTAAGAGCTACTACATCAAACAAATCCACAGAAATATTTGTTGCAAATTTGGGCTTAGATGACTTAATTTCTTCAATCACAACACATATGATTCATACTATGGTCAAGAGCCAATTTTGTGCTCTTTATCAAGAGGCCATTCAGGTGAAGATTATATACTGCTCTTCTTTTGCAAGAAGAGATAAAGCAAAAAGACGCAGGTGCAAGAATTGAGGCTAAAGTTGTTATACTTTTTCCAAATCTAAGGACACACTTTTTTTTCCTTTTTTTTTTCAAAAGTATGTATGTTACAACTGGTAAAACATTACTCATTATTAAAACATCATCTAGTTCCCCTATTGCATAATATGTTAATTCATTTAGTGTAAGAAACCAATACACTTTGCTAATGATTAATTTAGATTTTGAAAGATTGCTATTTTGGAAAAAACTAATTTGGAATGACAATTAGTAAAGTGGGTACAAGAAGGAAATTTATATAACTTGTGTGCCTCACAAACACTTCATCAATATTATCATCCCATGTCATGGTAGTGCAACTAATATGTTAATTACCAAAAAATAACATTATTTTGCAACAAGGCAATGTTGTACATCTCAACTAAGATTAATAATTTTCATTTAATGTACAAATAAAATATTCTCATAATGCATTACATTACTTTATTGATGATGTGTTTAGTGATTTTTTTCAATTTTCTAATGTTGCACATTGGCAACCATTCCAAGATTCAAGATTTAACATTAAATGGCAACAAGACAAATAGGATAGTAAAACATTGTGATCATGATGTTGTTTGGCGACTTGTAGGAGTAGGCACTTTAAATTTGGTGAACCCAATTCAAAACCCTTATTCTTTTGGTAATTTTTTTTTTAAATTTTAAAACAGACCTTTGTATAGGTTACAACCTTAAATGTTTTTTTGCAATTTGGTGAGATTTCACACCCAAAAAAATGTTGGATTTGTGTAGGCAAACTACATAATTTATCATGATTATCATGATTTTCAAATGTCAAAACATCAATAGATTTACAATAATTTGCACTTTTCACTACTATGTAATCCCTTTTCTAACTCCTTTGCTTCTGTTTTTTCTCATTTTTAAAAAACAAAAGTGGTCATATAGTTTCAATAAAATAATTTAATCCTTCACAAAAGACAAGTTAAGATGTTCCTCTTCACAATACATGATCTTCTCCATCATCTGATTCGCCACAAAAGCAACATACTTAGAATTAGAGCTAGAGATCTTAGAGCTAGATGTCAAACTTCAAGTATAACCTTAATGTAATATGGTTCATATTAAAATTTGTTAGCTTTTTAGACAACACAGTTTTACATAAAAACATTTTATGGTTTTGTTTATATGTCTTAAGCTATGTATATGGCTTTTAATGAAGAATCTTGTCAAGGACGTAAACAAAACTTTTAAGTGCGAAGGAAATTTGAGATGGCAAGAAGATATGAAAGACTATGCATCACTAATCAAAAGCTAGGATATTTATGTTTTGAGCCAAGAGTTTTACTTGTGGATCTATTGAAGCAAAAGTTAAAGGTAAGATGGCTGAATCGAGACATAAATTTTATGCTTTGAAGGTATTGAGTATACTAAAACTTCATTTCCAATTGTGAAACTTGTATCTACACAATTTATTCAAATTGTAGTTTTTTATTATTTACAATCTTTAGCTCCAGCATATGATGTCAAAGTGACAATCGTAATTAGAGATTTAGATAAGGAAATATACATGGATGAATAAAAAAAGTTCATTACTTAATGAATAAAAAGTTGGTGTGTACAAATTGGTCATGAGAACTCCTATGGTTTGAAACAATTTTTTATTAAGGCTTGGGTCTTAATAGTGTTCTTTTAAGAAATTTCTTATAGAGCCATAATGGCAATTATCCATAGATAGATGTAAAAAGATTGGTGATTGTCATTAAGAAGATTTAACCAAATCTAACTATAAATTGAATATGAAACATAAATCTTCAATCATCCTTTTATATATTTGGCTACACATTGGAAACTAAATATAGGGTTTTGGCAAATTTTAATTTTACAAATCTCATTTTTACCAATTGAAAACCTTTAAAATTAAACAATTCGTTTTCAAATTTTTGATTATAAATTCTCTTTTTGGCAAAATTTCACTAGTTAAAAAAAGGCTGGTGCTAAAGCTGAATAATTGAAATCAAAGGGTTTTTTCAGTTTTTAAGAAAATATTAATATTTTATGTCAAGGCTAAAATAGGAGAAAATGTGCCATATACATATATGTAAATGCCTCAATATTGTCATAAATGAAATTGATTAAGTTATTTAGTCAAGAGATATCCAATTTTGCACATTCAAGTGTAATCCAACATTTGAAGAAAATGCATTTGATACATTAAACCAAAAGAAATCTATTTCAAGATGTTTTTGATAATTATGATATGAATTATTGTAAGCAAGTAATTACCCAAATGAATACTAGTGTTAAAATCCTATTAAGACTGCCATGTGTCTTGAAACTCATAAGTGAAAGAAGGAATTGAGTTTTTGTTATTTATCAAAATGCAATATATTTGATGATTTGTATGAGGCTTCATGAAATAAAAGTTTTTGGTGCTCAACATTGGAATGCTACGAAAAACTTTTTCCTTTTTGAAAGGTGCATCAGTCACAACTTGAACTTCAATCACTGCATAAACAAGGCATCACAAACACACTAGCCCTGCCAATAGATAAGATGTTGTACATCTATACCTACTCTCTCCACACTCTGAACACCAAAAAAATCCATTCCAATCTAAACAGTCTAAACACTTTTACCAAAGAAACCAGTTCTAATAAGGTAAAACTCCCAAAATTTGGATCCAATATGATAGTCCTTGTGAGGGCAGGACCCAACAAAGGAGTTCAATAGATTTACATGAATAGTTGATTTTGATTATGTCAATGATGCCATTCGTACAAAGTTCATTGTTGGTTCATCGATGTTCTTTCAAGAGTAGAAACACCAAGTAAGGAGACTCCAAAACAAGCTAGGCACAAGAGGTAAACCTGATACTAATATGCACACATGAGATATAGAAAACAAGATGACTCAAATGTATTAAGAATTAGTGTACATTGATTCATTCATTCGTATCATTTGAAGTAAATGAATAACTTTTCCTTCTCATCCAAAACCTGTTAATTATTTATGAAATAGGAGTTTTTAAGGCCCCAAAAAGGAATGCTCCTTGGTCTCATTCAAAGATGACTTATTTCATGGGTGGGTTTGAATCTCTTCCCTAGTAACTAGGCTGGTTAGGCAATAATAGTTACTTCTTTTTTGGAATTTCCAAAAATTCTGAAAAATGCATGCCCACCATGCCAAAAATCTGAATGAAGCTCTCAAGCACAATAGCTTCATTATTTTATATAATGCCAATTTTTATTTTATTTTTTAATTAATCTCAAACATAACTGACCCCAAAAAAAATTATTAGGCACTAGGCTGTAATGCACAAAAGATGTAATTATTTGTGGAATTTACCTTTCATTATTCTTTTTGACATGTTATTTCTTCTTGATGTTTAGAAACCGCTTTCACACAGTTCATTACGTAATTAGTTCGTCGAGACATCAAGCCAATAGCTAATAATTTCAAAATTGGTACCCAGGTATCCATAGGTAGATGTGAAATTTCACACAAAAAAATTTGGTTAATTGGGATCATTTCTTTATTTTCAGTTTTTTTTAATTTTACAAATGTCTTGAATTTTAGCTGGGAAAAAAATACCATTTTTTTGCTAAAAGTAAAATTCACAAAATAAAGAAAGTTCACCGCAAAGGAAAATTCAATGATTGGGACCATGATTTTTTTAAATCACAAATTGGCAATCATCCACAAGAAGATTTAGCCAAATTTTGTTATATATACCTAAAATAAATTTACTTAATTAATTGTTTGTTTCCAATCCATCCATCCATCCATCCAATAGATATTGTGGGATTTTAGACTTTTCTACTTTCATTCCTTCATCCCATATCTGATATCATATATGGACATTGGAAAGAAGTTTCACTTGCACAATCTGATTCTTAAATCAAAGAAAATCCAAAAGAAATAAAATCTCAAATCCCAATCTTCAACTTCGTTGGGACAACACTTCAAATGGGGGTTTTTTTTTCCCAATATTGTGATATAAAAAAATTTATCCTATTTAAATTTTCGAAAAAATAATCTTTCCGTCCACCCCTCCAAAGGGAGTTCATTTTGACTTTTTACCCCCATCACTTTTTTCACATTTTTTGGGAGTGGTAAACTAAAAATCCCAGGCCCGTTTTCCCACTACATACATCTGGGTGAATTGAAAAAACATAGCGGCTCTGTCATTCCCCACGTCAGCAACTTCAGCTCGCCACGTGGCTACGTCTTCGGTTTTCTATACCGGGTTTCTCCTCAAAGATCCTCCACATGGCATCGACCGATTCCAGACAAATTTTTTACTAGGATGACCTTTTCACGTGTGTGGGGAAACGCCACGTGGCAACCCACTCACCTTGGGTTCCCCGCACCCGTGACCCAATCCACGGATTTCAAGTAATTTGACTCGTGGGAATTTGGGGACCTCGATTGAGCGGTCACATAGCTGGCCTCTGGAATCGTGGCCTCTGGCTTGCTTGTCCAATCACGCAGTGTTTTTTTTTCGCTGGCGAAATTTCCCACTGCGGCGACAAGAAAAACTTCAAAAGTCGCCATATTTAGACAATGAGTTCCTATTGGTCGCCAGAACTGGTCTGGAATTTGTTTTTTAAATCTACTTTACTGTCTGACCTCTGGCCAAATGTGGCGAAACCTTGGTCCAGTGGTGATACTAGACGACATCTGGGCCCTCATTGGTCGACGAGCTTTTTTGGCCTCTGGTTCTTGTCGTGAACGGCGCCATGGCTGTAGCTCTCTCTCTTTGTCGCGTAGTGCGCATTCCTCACCTTCTCTTTTGTCGCTTCTGTTGCCATCGCGCAGATCTGAGCTTGATTGTGTCAGAAACGCAACGCACGCACACTAGAATCGCATCTTGTTACAGGCTTTACTTTCCTTCTGTTCTAATGATTTTTCTTTTCCTCAGCTTCATCAATCTTCTTCGACTTTCTTTTGTGTCAGAGATCGACCCGGGAGAGAAAGAACTTTGCAACAACAAGTCGCAAGCTGCTTGCCTTGAGCTTCTTTCTTTATGTTTTCCTTTTTTTTTGTTTTGGGTTTCCGGGAGCCTTCTTGAGGAGCAATATTGATCTAGTGTACAAGCTCATGAATGCAAAAAACTTGCATATCATCAGTGCAGATTCTGCAGCATCTCGGGCACAGCTTGAAGAATCGCCTTCTTTGATTGGATCGAGTACTGGGTCATGTGAATCCCAATTTGCCATCTTCTACCAGATGATGCAGCATTTTGATACTGGCAAAAACATTGATGAAAGATTTGTGGAGGTTGCGAGGTTGACGGCGATATTGGGTTGTAAGTTCTGGCCAGTTTTGATAGACTGGAAGTAAGATCACTTCCTGGTGTGGGAGCAGCTGAGAGAGCTGGCGATTTTGGCAGAATATTCACCCCAGGCATCTTCTGCTTGCCAAGCTGTGCGGCCAGGTAGCTGCTGCGTATTCAAAAGCTGAGCAAATGGTAAGAGATTTTCATTGTTTTGAGCTTCGTGCAGAATTCCGAGAGAACAGTGAGGACTTGGGAGAGGTCCAGAAACCAGGGAATCTGATCGGGAGCTTTGTACCAGTCTACCCTGAAACTAGGATTGTAAAGCTGCTCATGGGTTGTAATTGGCAAGCACTAGGGCGTCTTGAGCAGGATAGGATGTAATTTGAGGATCACGCACGATCTGGAGTCTTCTGGAGTGCACAATCGTGAAGCTTGCGTGAATGCATTAGCTGTGTTTTGAAGCGTAGGATCAGCATACCGTGCAGCAGGCCCAGTTGGTGAATTGTGAGAGATGGTGATGATGTTGTTAATGATGATTTCAGGGAGCTGGGACTAAGCTGCCAGCCGTTCAGGACGATGAGAAGCACGCTGAGGCGGAGCTGCTCATCGGGCCGACCTGGTTGAAGCCAATGCTGAAGGCTGGTTTCTTCTTTAATTGCCCTCTCCATGCAGGGATGCTCAACGTGAGAAGCGAGTGTAACTTCTTCTGCCTGAACTGCATGGGCGATGGCATCTGCTCGACTTGTGCCCATGCCAACCACAAGGACCACCATGTTGTTCAGGTAACAAAGAAGCTCATATCATGAACATCTAGATCATGGCGATCGATGGGTTTGCGTATCGAGATTAATTGCCGTTCATAAAATGCAGCATGCAGTTGTGCATGAGATCAGAGCATGGATCCGTGTTTTGCTGCAGATCCGGCGCTCCTCTTACCACAACGTGATTCGCGTGTCGGAGATTCAGAAGGTGCTGGACATCACCAATGTACAGACGTACATCATCAATAGTGCGCGAATCGTGTTTCTCAACCAGAGGCCGCAACCCCGCGCGGCCAAGGGCGTAACCAACACCTGTGAGTCTTGCGAGCGCAGCCTTCTCGACAACTTCCGCTTCTGCTCCCTCGGTTGCAAGGTACTACAAGCCTAACTGCAAAAGCTTTCAGAGTCGATTCTCGAGTTTTTCTACAAACTTTTTGACCATGTTGCGAGTCTGTCATGATCCGCGAGTGATGTCTGATCACCATATTATTCAGCCATTTGTGACGTCTGAGCTCCATCGTCGTCTTCCAATGGTGTGCAGCTCGAGGCCATCAAAAGGCATGGCGATCTGTCCTTCGTGGTGCAACCAAGGGCACTGGAAGCTACAGTTGCAGTGAACAGGCTTACACCGAGCTCCCACAACGACCACCACCAGCGGCGGCGGCGGCTCCTCGTCGATTTATCGCCGCGCACACCACCACTGAGTAATTCCACGACTAGCTTTGATCTTATGCGTTCACCCAAGAGACGAAAAGGCGTTCCTCAAAGAGCTCCCCTTGGAGCTTGACATTGCAATTATCAATGGGCCGGTGCACCAGTTGATCCTTGACAATCTCCGCGATACAATCGATCGTCCCTCACGAGACTTGTAGATACTGTACTAGTGATCAAGGAGCTCCATCGAAGTACAAATGAATAGTGCAGCTGCTGCTGCTGAATCCTTCACCAGATCTTCATGGCTTATACGACCCAATGTCGCAGGCATGCATTGCCGCGGCAGCTGTGGATTTGATCATATCTGTATACTGAGATCTCATCATCAATCCCCAAATCCACATGTACATTGCTCATGTACTCAAATGTATCAACATGCTCCTCAACAACCAGATACTGAACTTATTTGTTCCATCTTAATATAATATGATTCCAGGATCAAGATCATGTGCAGCATCATAATTCATATCCAAACTTTGCTGCAACCTAACTAGAATTATTACCGCCTTGCTGTGGCCAGGATTACAGATTTACTGCTAGCAGCCAATCTGCCAAGTTCATCATGTTGCAGCAGGAAGTCTTGTGATTAATTCTAGATCATCGATCTTTTCTACATTCCAGCAGTTGATCGCAATCTCTAAAAATTGCAAAAGAAATTGTGTCCAAAACTTGATGTAGCTTCATTACAACACTAACTGATATTCTATAGAGCTCCATTGATTCAATCCGCCTCTGATGAAAATTTCTGCTGGAGCAGAAACATCACTCCACAGCGCTGTTCCTCGCTCGATCGCTCGTTGCAACAAACACGCGACATTCGAGCGTGCAAAGCGACAAGCTCAAAGAAAGAGAACGAGCAAAGCCGATGTTATAACCTCCGGGTATAAATCGAGCCTCCAGGTCCGGAAGGTGGCAAGACGGGTACGAAGTGGGACCAGCCCATGCGGCCAAAATTTGGGATACCCTGTCTTTACCCGGATCAATCCTCCGCCGAGAAAGGCGTTGGTTTGGCGCTGCCTGCGTGTTGGTCTTTTGTGTACGTGCTTTCTTTTCTCTCTTGGCTATGGCGTCCGCAGCAGCTTCCAGCGCCATCTTCGACGACTGCTTCATGAAGAAGAACTGCCACTCTTCTCGCGCTCTTCTACTTACCCAATTCGTCTGAAAACCAAAGTGCAGAGAAAAGTCGCGCTCAGCACCCGAGTTCTCGGGGATCTTCACTTCAAAGTAAGTTGAATTTCCAATTGTGAATATTACCACTGGAAACTCCTTTGGTCTAATTATTTTTTCTGTTGGCGATGGATGCTTTCTTTCTTCTGCTTGTGTATGTGCCTCAGATGGACTTATGACATCTGTCTCTGTCTCTGTCTCTGCTGAAATATATTCTGTGATAGATATTCTAGACTTCTGAAAACGTTCATGTCCATCTGAATGACTGGTCATGATGTAGACTTGAAAGCTCTCATTGTGTTCTCAGGTAGTTCTTGTGTTTGGGGGAAAGAACCTTGCATTAGGTCAGTTCTGGAATTGCTGCAAAATGTGTCCTTGTATCCTCATTTCCTGGTTCAAATGATATTTAGGTTTTCTCTCAAACAGTGTTGATTCTGATGTTGTCTGTGCCTTCTTTTTCCCTTCAGGCTCACTTGATTTAGGACACAAGAATCTTTCTGTTCTTGGAGTGCAAATTGCAATGGCATCATCTCCAGTGTGCATTCTGCAGCAAAAAAGCTGTTCATCAGTTACAGTTTTGGCATCCTCAACTATGGTGCCACAGATGTTGAAAGGCCGGAATTTGGTTGCTCTTTCTTGTCCCTCCTCCCAAACCCTAGCATGCTCTCCAACATGTGAAATCTCTTGGAAATGGTCATCACATCAGAAAAGCATTATAGCACCACTGATGCAAAGCGGTTTTTGTCTCCAAAGGTGCCAAGCAAGCCTGGTTGGAAACTTGTCTTTTAGTTCAAAAGTTGTTGGGAGGAGGTCTCGTCAACATGTAGTGTGTGAAACTGCTGTCGAGGTAGGAGAAGGAGCTCAGTGCAGTGAAGAAGGCCACCAGAAAGCAGAGGTTGGAACCAGGATCAAAGTGAAAGGACCATTGATTGTTTATCATGTGCCTAAAATTCCCAAGTTTGACATTGGTGGATTGGAAGGTGAAGTGAAGGATGTCATTTTCCAACACAAGGGGAGGCCTGTGTCAGCCACCTTCCCTTACAAAGTGCAGTTCAACATAGAACTGGAGGACAGGAAGCTGAAATTTTTTGCCCATCTCAAAGATGATGAATTTGATGTTGTTGCGTAAGCATTCCTTAGCTTTCAGGTTGTTGAGTATAAGTGTTCCTTAGTTTTGAGCTTGTTGAGTACAAGAGTTCCTTAGCTTTGAGGTTGTTCAGTAAAAGCATTCCTACACTTTTGAGGTTGTTGAGTACAAGCATTACTTAGTTTTGAGGTTGTTGAGTGATAGTTCTTTAGTGAAATGCTTTTGTTTGTGGGCTGGATTGCCAGCTCAAATGTCAAGAAAAGTTTTGGTTTCCTCAGACAAGTCCCTTCAGACCATTTTCAACAGTTCAGGAAACGATTCTCATGAGTGTTTTGACTTGTTTTGTTCTTATTCAAAAGTCCCCAGCAGTGTGCTTAAGGGGATTTGTTCAGGGTGCAGGACACCCCAAGAGCTGACCCTTAACCTCATGAACTTGTTGCAGCTGGACTGAGGATACTATTGACCTTTTCTTATTAGGTGTGCCTCTTTGAGTGCCAGACAACAAGATGACCAAGTCTTCCCATTGCTTCCAGAACTGTGTCAGAAACTCAGGATTCAGGATTTTGATATAAATTTTTGCCTGCAGTTTTGAACAGAAAACCATGTACTAAATCTACACCCAAAGGAGCTGATCAAGTGGGGCAGTATGACAGCTAGTCAATGCCATTCCTGATGGAGATGGTCTGATACTTTGTGAGTGACACTTGCAAGGTTATGACTGCACATGTTTGCTGTGGTTCGGTTGGAACTGACACAACAGTTACCTCTCAAGTGATTTTGTGGAGTTTTCTTTTAGATCTCATTGTTGATATATGGAAACAGACCCATTGGTCTTTGTTGCCTATTTAGGGCTTCTGTGATTGAGAGAGTCAAGTCTGCAGTTGACAACAATTACGTATTACTTACTGCAGGTTTAACACTTAGAATGTCTATCAGTTGAAGACAATTGTACTTGTTGCATTGGGTGTTTGGCTCTTCCTATGGGTCCAATCGTGTTCATGTGTGGTACCTTCATATTCCTAGATGCAGGTATTCCACATGTCATGGATATTACAAAGTTGAGCTGTTCCAATATCTAAGCTTGATGATTTCTTTTATCTGCCACGAGATTTGTGTAGGTCAGCACAAGCTGTACTGCTCGAGCTCTATGGTTATGAGCACACTCATTGTTGTGGAGATTTCTCTGCAATTTCATAGATATGCTCTTGCCGGACAGTTACAAATTAACTGTAGGCAAAACAAAGTGCAGATGAGAGAAATCTGTGATTTGATGGTCCATGTCTACTAGTGGGTTCAAGAATGTAGCTGCAGGGCATGATTGAATAAGTTTACATGGATTAAAGCCATCAAGCTGAAGCACATTCTGCAAGAATAATAGATCCTCCATATTCCACTTGGATTCCGCAATTTCCTCTTTCAGCCATCAAAGATGTGAGCTTGCAAAAAATGAATTGAACCCTACCACATTAGCGTTGCATCCAGATGTGGTGGTGGAGCTGGAACAAAATTTGCCCATATCTTGAAATTGCATATAGAAGGTAAAAATTGTGCAGACACTGATTCATGATTGTTTGAAGAATGGGGCTTTGAATGCTATGGATGCAGAAACCAGCATCATGCTTTACTGATATAAGGTGCCCACCACATACACTAGGAAATTTCTGGAAGTGCTTTGAGAAAGGGTGTGAACTTCGGGAGTGTGCAGTATTAATAGAAAACCATATCAAAACAAGTCCCCTCCTCAATGCTCATATGAATTTGACCAGGGTGTGTGCATTTTCACAAGGTGCAATAGCTTATGTTCAGGTATGATTCAACCAAATAGTTAAGTTTTTTGGTTTGGACTTGGTTGCTTTATGCAGTTGAGAGGAAATGGTTGAGGATTTTCAACAAATGATGATCAGAATTTATTGACATGTAATCTCCACAACTTTGATGTTCCTACATCACAATTTTAGTAGTTGTTACTAGTGTTAGCAGATTCCTCCGGGTGAAGTGCGAACCTTGGGGTTCAGGTTCTTGTTACATGAACCTCACCCAATACCCTTTCAGGTGGAATTGGCAGAATGATTGCACCATAAAATTAACCTTTTGCTAGAATTGGAACCAGAACTAAAACTTTGAATATAATAGATAAATAGTCTTTTGCTAGAATTGGGCCTGGAATTAAAACTTTGAAAATAAAAATTTTAAATAACTTTAAATTGTTAAGGTAGGTGTATTGAATTTAATGATTGATACATCATTGGTTTTAATTTGCTATAAAACTCAGTACCTTCACAATTTTTAGTTTTAACTTAAACTCAATATTCATAAAATTCTCTGCCTTGCAGAATATTAATATGCACATGGAACCCAACTCTATTTTCAAATCAAGCTTAAAAGTTCTTAGATTTGAAACAATTTGTCAAAACCAAAATATGTGCAAAACAATATGCCACTTCACTGGAAAGAAAAACAATAGGTATGTCAAAGGAGAGCATGAATGAAGAAAAGTGAGTATTAACTATTAACAAGCCCCAAATTTCACTCTAAAAAACAAGTCCAAGGACTTGCTTCAAAATTTGAAGTTTCAACAAAAAAGAAATTTGAAATTTTCACAAAGCTATGCATCATATAAACATGATTTTTTTCCCGTCCATTCAGACATAATTGTGGTATGAATTTTTGGACACTTCATTTTTTGAATTATTTATGTGCAAAACTAACTTGGATGAAGGTTACATCAGGTCTTACTTACTTATGTTAATCTTTCATATGGCTGGAAAGAAAGTGTTTTCCATTGGTATGCAGAAGCAAACACAAGTTTCATCCATCTTCACTAGTAGAGAAGTCTAGTGTCTCTTGGCATGACTTCCTTTTGGCTTCCATTCCTTGCACACTCATACATCACCTTTCCACCAAAATTAGAAGAAAAACCATGTATAAAAAATCAAAGACGGGAACCCATCCATGAAAAGTACAAGGCAAATGAAAGCACGAATAGACACAACCCAAAAAAAAAAACGAAAGCAAACAATCAATGAAAATTTTTTTAAAAAAACCCTAAGCAAATAGGACCCAAGGCTATGAAATGACAATCAACGATAACAAAAAAAACCTAAAATGAAAAAGCAATCGTCGAACACAAATTGGCTAGTGACAGAGGTGCACTAGCTATGATGTGTTGAAGAGATGAAGAACCCTAACCAAGTGCAACAACCCGCTAAATAATCACTACAACTTGTGCACGTTGTAGGGCTATGGACACATGTTGTCGATAATGGTAGATGAACATCCAAGGGACTAAAGAAGACCATTGATGACACACAATAGTGGTCTACGCATATGCAATCAAGAATGAATCAAAACGAAAATGAAAACACCCATACATCTCAATAGTAAGGGGAATGAAATCATCACCTAGTGCAAGTTCAACGTAAAATCGTGTTTTCTCATGACCAGCCATCGTCGTTGCATGTGTTGTCATCGTGAAAGTTCACCGCACCATATTTGCGGGAGTTGGGTCAACAATAACAATGTTCATCAAAGTTCAAAAATCATCTTTAATAATAAGAATATTCATTCGTCGTTGAATGCGGTGAAGGAAAAAGTGAAAGACCTCCTTTTGAACATGTGTTCCACTTTCCAAAACAATAGTTACAACAATATCCCAAAATGTGTCATGGGCTACTATATGTTCACTCTCATAAAGGCACTGAAACAAATGGGTACCTTGATCATCAATGGTATGACCACACTAACACCATGAAAGGTGGGCAACTATAGGATGCAACAAGCCAAGACGGGTACGTAATGTTGTAATAAAATGGGCTAATGATAAACGAAATGTTAGTGTAGTAAAACGAACTAATAACCAAGTGCTCGCCCCTGGACTCGCACATGAACAGAAATGTGCTCGCACAATATCCAAAGGAACGTTTACTAGAAGGGAAGTAAATTCCTGCTTGTGTTAACGATCCGCCAAAAAAACCTACAATTCGAGGTAAAACTAAACCACTAAGCTCTCAAAAGGTGGGACATGAAAATGGACACCCTAAGGTAACAGGGCTCGAACATCTCCAAATGCCATCTGGAATGGGGAAATGTTGATCTCAACATGTGCTACTACATCTAAAAGAATAGGGCAATCATCCTACTGGAAATGAATGACAAGTGTAAGAGCAATCAATGCCCAACACCCCAAGAATACGGGGGCAACAATCCGAACCATAAAAGAGAGGCCAAACATGTCTAAAAAAACAGGAAGAGTGGACTGACAATGAACTAGGTGATTGATAGAACCACCAAAAGATCCTACACCAAGTGATTTTTCCAACGTAATTACAGTACAAGTATTGAACTCAACATAATGTTGCAAAATACTTAGAAATGGGAACATTGTATGAAACAAGTAGCCCAAGCATTGGGCATAACACAATGAAAGCACCGTAAAAGCCACATGAAGATTTGCAAACATAAGGAAATAAATATTGTCTCGAAATCCTCATGGAGAGCCTCAGCCACAAACAACTTAACAAATGATGTGGATCCCACCAATGCACCCAAAATATGAAAACCCAAATTGAAAGTAAGAAAACTAGGAGGAAGTGATATGGAATTATCCAACCCTTTAAGAAACCAAACTACCCACTTTGTTGGCTACATTGAAAGACCTAATACTAATAACTCCTCTTACAATCCTACAAATGTAAAAACCACATCTGATGTGGGACCTACTATATTTGTATCATCTATGAAGGGAAAAACACAAGTAGGGTGGGCTGTTACTATAAGGTGAAAAATGCAAAGGTGAACTAAAACAAACAAAGTTCTTCCCAATGGGTCCCCTTGTCGTGTACCTAACTCCAACAAAATGACTATGAAATCCCCATGTCAAGAAACTTGGGAAAAATATAGTGGGGATGGGCATGTGTAGAATCATCAAATAAATGGGAATCTAAAGAACTAGACAAAGATCATAACTCCTGAAAAATGGCTAACTATGACATTGAATTGAAGGCGTTACAGACATCCAATTGTAACACCACCCAATCTGGGTGCAAATCTAACATCACTCAAATGTCATGAACCATTGTCTCACACCCACCATGAATCATTACACCAAACTAATGAAGATTAAAATGTTCCACGAGATTATCCCTAAATTGAATAACCAAGGTACAGGCAACTAAACAATAAATCACTTCACCGATTATGATGGGATGTATGCTTCCAAATTGCTTTCTAATGCTAAAAGTCAAAATGTAGAAAGCAAACGTGATACCAAAGATTGAACATGACCTCAAACAATGTGCCCCCATATTTCCAAAAAAGAGGTTGAAACCACTCACAAAATCATCTAAGACAAAACAATCTCGTAGAAGCTCATACACCATACCTAAAAGGCCACCGAAAAAAAAACAAGGTGAACAAACCAAAGCAAAGACAAATGCCTCTTAATCTAAAATAACCTCTATCTCGGGATGGAAATCATCAACAAAAAGAGGGACATCAACCTCGACATGTGGGTGGACAAAGCAAAGGACTCCCATGGTCTCATCAGATGGGGCTACAAGTGAGTTCAAAACTAATGCGCATATTGTTTAAACCTACTCCCCTACATGAGCAAGGGCACGATCTTGTGCACATAGACAAAGGCAATACATAAGAAAAGATTGCCCAGTGGGGTGTTAAAGACCTCTATATATGAACGGATTGGAAGACATTTTGGTGCTTCCATAAAATGAGCGGAGCCATTAGTCTCTTTTCATTTTAGAGCGCCACCGCACATTACACTTTGATTTTATTCCTAGATATCATAATACCTAGAAGGCGAATCAATTTGTGAAGTGTGCAACACTCAAGTGGTCTTACGCAAAACGCATACCACACAATTCTAACGAATAGGTAATTATTGGCATCAAATCAATTATACATGTCCCATTGCCTGCACAGAATGGAGCATGGGAATGTGGATACCTAGTTGTAATATAATTTATTTAGTATGTGGACAAGTGGCAATAAGGAACATTGTCCCGGTGTGGAAGTGAGTCCCAAAACTTGCTACCATCATATTTTCATAGTTATCTCAAATTTGTTCTGACATTGTATTCTACTTTCATACGGTTCAACTTTTGGGACTAGAGTGCATAATGTGTCTCTTTGGATTTCTATGTTTCAATGGGGTTTGTGGCTTCCGTTTTTATAGTTTTTTAGTAGATTGCATGTTTCAAGTTTATGTTTTTGTCACGTTCCAATATAAAGTTTATGTTTCTGTGTCAAGGCCATGTTTCAAAAGTATGGCCATGTTTCAGGTTACGGGATATGTTTTTGTATCAAGGCCATGTTTTAGTATCCATGTTTTAATATCAAACGTTTGTTTCTGTATCAAGTCCATCTTTCAAGTCAAGGGGATGTTTTAGTCGATTGCTTCTTATTTATATTAAGGTCTACTTTTTGTTTATAAGGCTATATGTTTATGTGTCTCTATGTTTCATTAATTCCATCCATTCAAAAGACATTCATCCAAAAATTACGTAATCTTATTACAGGTTTTTACGTTCCATGTCTTTTACTTTTTACATGTGTCACATTTCATTGGTTCTACTTCTTCTATGTTTTACATTCTTAGGCTATTTTTGAGATTTTTTCGTTCTCTTTCTTGCAAATTGGTTGGGAGGCACCTCAAGTGAAGCACCTTCAAACAAAAGTGTTAAAAGCGTTGCAGCAAAAAATGACTCGCCCAAGCCCAAGTTACATGCGTCCTTATCACCCTAGATGGAAATTTGATTCTGATGATGACACTGTTATATTTTAGAAGCAACGTCAAGGAGAATAAACTTTGTACTACAAGATATGGGGGCAAGTAGCATTAATGGAAAGATGTTGAAGAACCCACTTAAAGACAAAAAGACTAGGAATAGTGTATAGAAATGACCACATGTAGAACACAAAAAAAGTAGAACTATACAAAAGAAATCCCAAGTAACAACCCCAAGAAAATGGGGATAAAAAGTAGACTCAAAACCAACAAATGCCCCATTGAGGAGATAACATGTAAAATAAATTCAAGAAAGCATGAAATATCATTATTTGGTTTCAAAACCCATACTACAAAATAAAATGTTGTTGTATCTCATATTTCTTATTTATTTCAAATTATTGAAACTAGTTTTTCATGTTTTTAGCATTGTTTGACTCAAGGGGATTTGTTTCAATGTGTAATTAGCATTTGTTGATGGCCACTATATCATGAAAAAGTTTAATCGCCTTGAATCTTTTGAATGTCTATCTTTGATGATAAACAATGGATTATGAAATTTTGTCTTTGATCCATAGATATTTTGAAATTATGTTTCTATCATATGTTTCAGGGACTATACTTAAGTGGCTTAAGTTTTGGGAACCAGATTTTATTTTATTTTCCTATGTTTCAATTAGTTCAACTTCTCATTTATTTAAATAATTTGAATGAAAAGCATTTTTTTAAAAAGGCGCATATTATATTTTTGCATTGTTTCATGATACTAGAAAGGTGTTTAGGAAATCTCAAAGTTTAGGTTTTGGTTTCGGTTTTGGTTTCGAGAGTGTTTATGAATTTATTAATTTTCGGCATTTTGTTTATCTTTATGGTTTTGCTATGTTTCAACAATTTTTTTATGTTTCATTGAATTTTTTATGTTTCTAAAAATTATGTTTTGATGAATTTCACATGTTAGTTACGTTTCGGAAGATTTAATATGTTTCAATGTGTTGTTTCTAAAGGTTTTTGTTTCTTAATACCTTGCACATGGTTAAGTTACTCATATTTTTGTGTATAGATGTCAATAATACTGGAAAGTTGTTTTAGTTTTCAAGAAATCTCAAATTTTAGGTTTTGATTTTGGGACTGCTTACAAATTTGTTAGGATTTTCCTATGTTTTGACAACTTTCTTATGTTTCTATGAATTTAATATTTTTTTGTGAATTTCTTATGTTTTAGAAAATGAGGTTTCATTATTTTCCTATGTTACTTTGAATATTTTATGTTCCCAAAAACTTAATATGTTTCAATGTCCTACTTCTGAAAGTTTTTGTTTTTTTATACCTAGCACATGGTCATGTTATGAATGTTTTTGTTTCTAAACATCAAAGTGTCGATTAAGCCGAAATGCATTATATTTAATGTTAGTGATGGCTAAAAATTAACTTTCCCAAAACTTGGAAGAACCTTAATCTATCAAACACATGTCCCCAAATACATTTGATGAGCATTTATGATGATGTTTATGGCTCATTTGATAGCGGGTGAGCAATTTGGGAATGTAACAACTAACCTATGTCTCATTTGCCACTTTCATGTTGCTACTTTCTAGTTTCGAATTGTGCGTTTGATGGACTTTGATCAATTCCCAACTAGAGAAACACGGGATTTGTTGTTGAGGCTGTATTTGGATTTGAATACATAACATTTACAGGGGATTCAATAAAGAGTGCAACATCCACATTTTAAAGTTTTTACACACATGGAGTCGATATGGACAATTGATTTCAGATTTGGTGTGAACAAAATGGAAACATCATACATCCCTTCAAACCAAGTGCAAGCCTTTATCGACAAAGAGGAACAACATAGCGACACAAATTGTAAGTTCACATGTTGACAATTTCAAAGAAATGAAATAAGGAAATTGCTCTATCCACATTGGGATATTTATTTGGAATTATCCAGGTTTTGAACATTGAACATAAATCGACATTATCTGTTTTGTAGTCACTTGTTTCTTGAAAGTCCCACTTTCTTGCAGAACATTAGATTTCGCCACAGTTTGAGTTTTTTTGAATTGTTGATTTGCAAGTTTAATTGTAGTTTTGGCCCAAAAGATAGGACAAATAATTTGTTGTTGCTTACAAAGGACATGGTTTTCAAAAGAAGCCTCTTGATAAAAGATGTAAAGTAATCCGGAAAGGAAAATCAAAAACTTACGGTACAATTGAAAGTAATGGAAGGTCCTAGAAAAAAGGTTGCCAATGTGTTTTTACCATCAAAACATTATATCTTCTTCGTTCAATTTTAGAAATACGCTACTATGAAAAGAGGCACATTAATGCTACAAGAGGTCTTTACCATGGGAACATCCTCTAGGGGGACAAAGTTGCATTCATCACACATGTTTCCATAGCCTTAAAGGACTTCGTACTTGATAATTTGCAATTGGGGCTTCATAGAAATGTGATGGCAAAGCCTCATAAAAATGTGTAGGAACTTGTAGAAATTGGCAGGAACTTGACTAGGGACACCTTTCTATGTGAACAAGACATTTGAAACATAGTTGGAAAGTTAGCAAAGGAAACATATAAAAAACATGAGAACAATGCCAAGAATGTTTGCATGTGGGCTTGAGAAAACCCAAATGTTTTGTTTTATTATTAGGAGATTAGGTTTGAAGTTGGCGGAGAGCTATTAGGGAGTAATATCTTGTTCACAATCAGAATTCAAACCCCTAACAAGTAGTGATGATGCAACAATATGGTCATTAGAATGCGATTACAATCGATGCTACCATTGGAAGAAATGAAAACAAAGTAAATTCTCTCATTGTAACTTACATTGCAAAGCCTAAAAAACCTTTGAAACATGATCGTTATATGTTGACACATGCTAAAAGTTGCTTATGTTCATAGTAGTTTCCATTGTACACATTGATGGTGTTTAATGAGTGTAGGAATAGATGTCCCATTACATACATAATCACATTTTGGCAATAAGCAAAATAACCTATCCAAATGGATGGATGCTATCAATTGAAAGATGCAAGTTTCAAAACTAAATTGGAAATTAAATGCCTTCTTTGTTAATGATGCTGATGCGAAAATCAATAGTCTTAAAGTAACATTTTAATTCTTTTATCATTCCATATAACATGGGTGCACAATATTTGATTTAAATCTATGTTTTAGAGGGAGAACTTTTTATGTTTCAAAGTGACCTAGATGTGGATATGTTTCATGTTCCAAATATTGTTTCATTTTGCAATCCCTAACTTTAAATTCCTTTAGTGGTTTATGTTTCGAATGGGTTTCATTGATTAAATTACATTTCAATGGTTTATGTTTCGATTGGGTTTCTTTGGTCAAATTAAGTTTCAATGGTTTATGTTTTGAATGGGGTTCAGTGGTGGAACTAGGTTTTAGTAGTTTATGTTTCATGTGAGTTTCAGTGGTTTATGTTTCAATGGATTATATTGTGCATTTCAAATCGAAACTTGGGTGGACTTAAAGTGGTGTGCACACAATGACCTTTGAAAACTAAACATAGTCTATTCTAAGACACTTGGCTATGTTTTAGAAATTATTATATCATGTTTCTAGTGCAATATTTGATTACAAGAAAATATGGCCCAACACAAAGATATTTTTGTGCCTTTGGCACGTAAGAAGAGCTTGGCAGAAACAAATGTGCATTAAAATCAAGGATGTGGTAGTTTGGGTAGAGGTCTTCATCATAAAATTATAGGCTCATGGGTTCATTCCAAATTTGTGTGAAATCTATTATTTCATGGGTTCATATCATTTACACACAAATGTCATGCATTAATTAAACACGAAAGTTGTGTGCACAACTTTCATGTGTCAACAATACAAATAAACACACAACATTTGTGTCTAAACAATATAAACATGCATATGACATTTGTGTCTCAACAATGCACATGACATCGATGCTCAAACAGTATAAGTAGTTGAATGACGTCCGTGTCTATTCCATACAACCTAAGAAAAAAATAATTTCACACAATTATTATTGCCAAATTATGACCCATGAAGTTTGTGATGTTAAAGAATATGGGGCGTATCATGCATGATACAATGTAACCCAATGGAAAAACTTTTCTAGAGTTCACAAAGGAAAAATTGTTAAAGCTTATGGAAACGATTCCAGATGTTCAAGCATTTTGGTCATATGTTATTTTAAAGTGGGTGTCAAAATGCGAAATGTGGGTGATGGGGAATTAGAATCTCCCATATGCTGACAATAATACTAATGCTACCATTGAAAGCTACCATGCAAACTTGAAAGCTACATTGAGAGCTACAAAGTCACGATTCTCTAAAAGATGGGTGGATTAGTGCATCCACTAATTATTGGGAGATGTTTTGTCACATTATTAGTCTTAAAGTTTGAGATGGAATTAAGGGTTTGTCCCAAACAAAAAACTTGAACAATTTGTTGTTAACATCGTTTTTCATGCAAGGGACATCCCAAACAACTGTCACTTTTATAGAGGACGATGGTGGATATGCAATTATCGTCTCTTTGAGACATGAAGATGTGAATTACAAGGTCTACAACCCGAAATCTGAGTGGGCCTACTGTGAATGTCTTTAATTACAAAGGGGAAACATATGTAAACATCAAATTAATGTATTAATGCTCCTTTGCCCTGATCTAGTAGAAGGAATAATTACATGTTACCGTGGCTCATTGAGTAGAACTTTGAATGGTGGGTTGAGTAGCATGCTCAATCCTTGCCCAATTCTCACACCTTGTTCGCAATAATCACCATGAACAAATTTAGTTCCCTAGAAGACCGCAGACCCTACCAAAAATATTTGTGATCTCATTTTCAAACTAGTTTTAGACGTTACTGAAAATAGTATGTTCAAGGAACATTTATTGGTTGATTTGAAAAAACCAATTGGAAAACAACAAACAATGTTAGTAGAATTACAAAGTGGGTTTGGGCACTTGATATAAGCAATGAAGTTCCAATGATTGAACAATGGTCATGCTATATGCTTAAAACACCTACATGATTTTCTTAGCCATAGTGATGTAGCTCAAAACATTAAATTTAAAAGGACATTAAACCTAGACTTTGTGCCCTGAAATTTAAATGTTTTGCAACTCAACATGTGTAAGATTTTTTTACAAATGGGGACTTATGTTTCTAAACAAATTTCTTCATGGCTATTACTAAACCAAATTTCATGTTTTTATAACTCAATCGGCAAGTTTTGAAAAAAATAAACGCACTTTTTAGGTGCATATTTGTCTTTTATGGATGATAATGTCATTTCAGGATGTTTATAATTCTAGGTTTTGTAAGTGTATTTTTCTAAGTTTTTTAGTGTATGTTTCTAAGTTTATATTTCTAAGAGTCATGTTCCTAACATGATCTTCTCAACATTTTGTCTCTCGTGTGGGGCATATTTATGTTGCAACCAATATGAGCTTTATAAGGTCTCGTTTTCTAACTTCATAACGAGTTTTTAAATTTAGAAATCCATGTTTCGAATGATCATGTTCCTATGTAAATTCCTTATTCCTTTCATCTTTTATCTTTCATTCATGTTTCATTATTTTTTAATATTAGGTTTAGTTTCGGTAAACATGTTTCTATGATGTTTTGTAGGATATTTTCCAAGCCTATTGTCCATAGCATATTAAATTCCATCAATTGTAAGCAATGCCTTTACAATATTGCAAACAAACAATATCATGTTTAAAAACATGGTGGCTGAAAACTTGAAATTGATTCTTGAAGTTTCAAAAAATATGTTTTTTCACATTTCTATCATGTTCCATACAGGTTTATTAAAAGTTTCCTACATGTTTATTTCATGTTCCATTTTCATGTTTTTCACAGGTTCCTTTTTCAACTTTGTATAACAAGTTTTTACAATTTTTTCTTTCATGTTGCCAATATTTTGATGTTTTATAACCTATGAGACATGGTTTACAATGTTTTGATAAAGTTTGTACCATGTTGTTACCATGTTTTAGAGGTTTCAAAACATGTTTATTCAATTTTTTTTTCATATTCTAGGGGTATGTTTTAGATGACTTTTCGAATTGATACAATAGAGTTGTGTGATGTAACCAAATTGTAATACTTCACCCACTGCACTTGGATGTTTGAAGGTAATTTGAAGTTAACCGTCAAATTGTTCAAGAACACCCAAATGTTGTGGGAAGAACATTATAGTAGGATAACAAGACTTCATTCAACAAAAACATGTCTGAAATAATGGTCAACAAATAGTAAATGGATGTTTGAACGCAATGTATGGAAAACCACATCATTTCCTTTAAACATCCACCTACCCTTCGTTAATCACGGTAGAGTTTTTTCGATAGAGTCTATACTATCAGAACCAAAAACATATTAGATGCATTTGAAAATTACCACTCAATTGGATAGCCAAAACATGTGTACAAAATAGAAAACATGGGTTGAACCTTGAGCCAAATGGTATTTGAAAACTACAATGTTATTAACATGTTTAAAAGGTTTCAAAACATGTTTACTAGATTATTTTTTCATATTCCATAAACATGTTATAGATGACTTTTTAATCAATACATCATAGTTGCTAATGTAACCAAGTTGTAAAATGTCACCCAATGCTCTTGGATTTTCAAGGGTAAGTTGAACTTTAAATTATCTAGGAACACCCAAGCGCTATAGGAGGAGTTCTATAATAAGATAATAAGGCTTCATTCACTAAAAACATATTTGAAATAATGGTCAACATATGGCAGTTGGATGTTTGGGGGCAATGTATCAAATATACCATAACATTTCCTTAAAACATCCACTTGCCTTTTGTTAATCATTGTAGAGTCTTTCTAATATAGAATCGTAAACATAACATATATATGTATTAAAAACTATTTAACAACATGGGTTAAAACTTGAAGCAAATGGTATCTGAAAATTACCATTCAACTAGATAGTCAAAACCTATTTATAGAAATAAAAAACATGGTATGAACCGTGAGCCAAATGATATTTGAAAAGTACCATTCATTAGATAGTTGAAACATGTATACATAAATTAAAAACCTACAAAGTTGTTGAAACATGTAATTGGAACATGTTTCTAGTGTAATTCGTCATGTTTCAAGTGGTACATTCTGTCAAATCACCTTGCTTAACTAGAAACAAGAACGGAATCCATACTTCCCTTGCTTAGGAATGTTACAAGTTACATTTTTGCGAGAATGCTCCCAAAGCTTTTAGATGTTTGAAACTAACATAGAAACAATTCCGAAACATTATTTAAGAACACCCAAGAGCTATGGGAGAAGCACTACAAGATTGTAAACTATTATCCACTTTTAAGAAACAAGTGGATTGTTGCAAAAAAATGTTCAAAGAAACAAAAAAATCAGAAACCCAAACAATAACAAAAAAAATGATCAAGTAGAGAACAAGAAGACAAAAACAAACAAGAAGACAATGCAAACCCAACAATGAGAGAAATGAACATAATATAAGTGGATTGTTGTAATTAAATGTTTTAGAAACAAAAAAAATGGAAATCCAAACAACAAGTTGGAAATGAACAAGTAGAGAACAAAAACATCGACAAAGAATAGAACAACGCAAACCCAAACAAACAACACGGGAAATGAACACGATAGAATTAGTAAACTTGTCCTCTTTGCAAACAAATATTTGGTGTGCAACTTTTCAACCTTTGACACAACATGTGTTAATCGCTAGAAACAATATAGAAACAAATATCCACTTGCAAACATCAAGAAGCTTCAATAGGTTATTGGTTCCTAAGACTATTCATGCATAACATTGCTGTGCTTCGAATGGAAAAATAAAATTGAAAAAGGCTATGAACAAAAGCATGATGAATGATCTTGTGTGGGTGAAAAGACAGAGTTTGCTTAATGCCACCATGAGTTTTTTTTGTTATCAAAACCCTACCTAAATCTCTAGTGGGCGAGCGTTGATGATGTTAGAATTTGGCAAAAAAATACACGGCGATGATGTAAAGTTGAAAAAAGGTTTAAAATGTCATGGATGGGGATTGCATGGGGGAACGTGGAAGATGGGTGGATGGGGCTGAAACATAGGTTTTGAAACGTTACATGTTTTGGTGGGATATGTTTTGGGGGCTTGGGTTGGTAAAACATCAAAACATGCATTGGGCTACCTGTTGAAACTTGACATGTTTCAATGGGTGGTAGGCTTCGAAGTTTTTGTTTCAAGGCTCATGTTTCATGGTGTGTGATTTCTGACCAGTTGAAACAAATGTTGGGCCACCACCGAAACACAACGTGTTTCTGTGTTGGTTTGTTTGAAGGCCCCCATTGCCTACATGTGAAAACTTGCACCAAGCTGCCTTGAAGCAAACGATGCATTTACAACTTGTTGCTGAAATAATGTCGAGGGGTTGGTGCACATGGTAGGATCCAATATCCATTTTGTAACAATGAATATAAGAGTTTGGATTTGGGTACGGTTAGGGTTTTTAAGCCACCTTCATCCTTTTAATGATTTTCTTGGTATTAATTCAAAATTGCACAATCGTGGAATATGAATAGGGATTTTGAACTTCAAACTTGAAGTAAAGTAACTAAGGGATGGATGAATTCAATTTAATTGATCTGTAATATTTGAACAAAATACATCACAATCCATCCATGTGAACAAAATTGTTTGTAAGGTAGAATGGTATTATTTCATGATAACATGCATGAATTTCATCTACCTAATGGATGATACTAAATGGATAAAATGTCACCAAATTATTGAATGAAACTAATTTAATTAGAACTACATGGACAACCTTTTGGGAAGTCCATGGATGCTCTCATTGGAAGAATCCCAATTTTATGTTAGAAATTGATGTGGGTTAATCCATCCAAATATGTCTACAATCCCAAAACATGATTTTTTTTATTTTATTCAATTGCATTTGTGTGAATGCAAAATATTATATGAAGATGTTGCCATATATGTAAAAAAATTATTAAAAGAATAGAACTTTTTTTCAACTCAAATACACTTACATTGACTTCAAAAGGAAATGGTAACTAGTTCCCATAGAAGCAAAAATAAAATTGCTCCAAAAGTTTATGTTGAAACATTTTGTGTCCATGCAAATGTAATGTAATTTTGGTTAAATTGGGGGACAAAACAAACATGTACATGTTATGGGTTGGTTTTTGGCAAATCTAATATATTAATTCAGCAAGTCTGTCAGTCAGTCATTCAGTGACAGGGCTATACCCAATTGACAGCTGATGGACTGGGCACAAGTGTGAACAAGACCTAGATGATAGAGTCCAACTATGGGCCGTTTGGGTGGTCTTCTTGCAGTGCAAACATTTTCTTCTTGCTTTCCTCTCCCGCTTACGTCTCTTCTCCCTTTCTCATACAGTGATGGGAAAACATGCGTTCGTGCCCTATTGGGTACAATGGGAACATACTTTCTTTTCCTACGTGGCAGAACGGGCCATTCCAAGAAATAATTGACATAGTAATTTTGACAAGGAATTTCCCATAGTCATGACTTTCTGAAATGGCAGAGTGTCGTTGAGCTTTAGGGTTTCAGGGGTCGTCATCAGGGGTCATCACTGTTTCAGTGCCATGCCGTGCCTTGCAGGCACGGGTTACCACTAGTTCAAATAATTCTTTGAAAATCAAGATTTTGTGTTCAAGGTTTTTGGCCTTAACACAAATATTGTAGTTTCAACTTGAAATAAATTGTGAGGTGCAAGATGTGAAATAAGTGAATAAATACACCAATCAATTCAATAATTAAACAAATAATGACTTGACCTCCATGACTTGTAAAAAAAACACAATATGAAATTTAGATATTCCATAATTTCAATGGATCATTTAATGTCATTTCTTCAATGAACTAGACTTGATGGATTATGTTCATCTTTTGGATGTTTATTATTCCACAACATGTTTTCATAATTGGATAAATGCGCCATTTTCATCCCATGGATGAATGTCAACACCAGTCAGGCCAATCAATATTGATAGAGATACTTTTTGAGCTGGGACCTCCGATGTCTCTCTAGATGATCAATCATGAGTCCTAAATTGACCACCCTAGTACCTTAACAGATTTGATGGTTATTATATTATTTGTTGGATTGCAGATTCTTTGACATATTTAGTGTCCAAAGTGTTGAAAATGACCAATCAAATATCTATCTATAAAGAAGGTAGTTTGTTTTGTAATTATGAGATCCATCCAACCAGGATGCTTCAGATTGGGTTTCTTGCTGTCTTTGGAAAGCTCTTGACAAGGAGGGGTGCATGGGCTTGGTTCCATGATGTTTGGACTTGCTGTGCAAAAGTTCTTGAATATCGAATGATTTCTTCACTGAAAATTAAATTTAATTGTAGCTAAAAATTTCAGAGGAATGGGAATGTGCCTTTGGTGTTGTTGGCATGATCTTATGAGCAGGATTTTATGGAATTTATTTGGTAAGATTTGGATTCAGAATGTGGAATGTGGGAGATATTGATTTTAAAGTGATTCTGCAGCTGAAAATTCAAATAAATTCCAGAAAGCCAGGTTTTGGAAGGAAAAATCAGTTGAGGACGTGGTAACACTTGGGCCAACAGCACAAGTCACACTAGTTATCAATGAAGAGATGATCCAAATTAGTCAGATTTCAAGAAAATAATTGCCTCCTTTTTCTATAGGTACCCAAGAATATCAAAGGATGCATAAATTTTTTTTTCTTTCATGAACGGTTTAGGGTTTAGGCAAAGTTGGCTAAATCTTCTTGTGTATGATTCGATCAGCCTTTCAATGACGGGAACTGGGGGCTGTGATCAAAGTTTTTTGTTTTGCTTCCCCTTTGGGGGAGTGGAAGGGGGCAAATGATGCTTCCTAAGGAGTTTCCTTCCTTAGAAACCTCCTTTTCACATAACCCAAGTTAAACCAAGCCCATACTTTCCAACTAGAGGTTAATATTCCCTTCTCATGAAATGGTCAAAAACCACACACTCTAGACTCTTTAGCTCTCTCCTCCGGCATAACTACAGTGTCAACTGGGGCCCATGGCATGGTGGCAACTAGGTGTTGTCAAAAGACAATAATATTGTTGGATTGGACGCATGGCATGGTTACGACTTGGTGTTGTTCTAAAAGGCATCGTCTGTGGTAAAAGGAAATATTGTGAATAATATTATTTATTACAGAACTTCCACTTTTCTTCAAATTTTTTTTCCACGGTTCACTTTTCTCAATGAACTCAAGTCGTAAAGACTTCCAGAAAAATTTCCTAGCATGTTCAGAGGTCGTGTTTTACATGATAATTTCCCGTTCCCTAAGGGACAAGGTTATTTTGTTCTTGAACCGGGGTCTTTCATCTTGACCGTAGAAAGAATATGAAATTTTTTGCAGCATCATTATTACATGGGATAATACATTATACCCTTCAACAGATGGGGCCAGCCAGCCAGCCGCTTAATAGTTGATAGAGTCATACGGCCCCTCCTTCCCGTACTGCCCTCATGGTTTGGTGTTACACGTAACAAGATTTCGGGTGTTATTCTTGTAATTTTGCAGGCTTTTTCTTAGGTGGGATTCGTGTTGTTTTGTTCGCAGTTCCACTTGTGGCCACTCTGAATCAATGGTAAGTACTTTCAATGTACCTAATATCATGGGGCCCCTTCCACTTAGAACATAGGGAGCCCACTACGGTGAGCCATCATTCCGTTAGACGGTAACCAATTCTACCCAGGACCTGTTCCAGAGTGTAACGCCCTTTTTCTCGGCCTTTTTCCAACCATTGATTCATATTTGATTCACATTACAAAGAGAATCTAACCATACCCAAAGTGGAACGGGCAGATAATTGCTTTTCCCACATACAAAAAAAATGTCTGAAAAAGTGGCAGAATAGGACACCCAAACCAGTTACATGCTGTGGAGCACGGCCAAGGTGTCAGTTATGCTCTGGAATAGGCCCTATTAGACCTCATCACCACCTTATAGAACATCACACACCACTTGTCCCAACAACCTTACCATATTCCAAGGTTTTACTATTGTGGGTTGGTCCATAGTACCCAAGGGGCATATTACACCAAAAGTTTTGCATCTGTTTACAATAAGTTTCAACTTTTTATTGACGATGCAAAGTTCATTTGGTCCCACATTTTGACAAATTTCCACCCCTGTGCATTCCGAAATTAATTTTTGAGAATTTCATGGAACATTTCCTAAAATTTTAACTAGTGATGATTTGAAATTGTCACTAAAGGCATGGTAGTCATTACATGATTACTTGCTTGATTAATTAATGCATGATTCACATATTGTGCTAAATGTCGTTAAGTTGATGTTATAAGCTTTGAAAAATATTGGTGCATTCATACATGTAATGTTAACTAACACTAGAGCAAAATTCATGAAATCCTTGTTGGGAGGTGTTGTAATCTTGGGGTTATGTTGGGTGTTAATTAACAACAAATCTATCCTAAAACCTAGTTTTCAACTTCTTGACCCAACGTCACATAAACAAGCAAATAACATGATGCCACAAGCAGCGTGAGGGGTTTGAGGTCTAGACTCATCATCTTTCTCACTTATAATACTCTAACAAATGCAAGCAATCTCAAACCCCTTGTTTGCATTTACAATTTTGCAAGTGTTTTATGTGCAATACAAAATACTTATGCTTGAACATTGTACATTTGCAACAAGTTCTTTGCATTGTAATGTTTGCTTTGAATTGAGTTATAAAAAGCGAATTCAAAAGTTGCAACTATCTACAAACACATGGAGCTATTCAATTCTACCATCAACAACCATGATGAATGTGAAAATGACAAATATACTAATGAAGAAGATCATAACTTGGTTGCAAACCCATGTTGTCTTCAATTTTTTAGTCTACAACTTGTTGCATTTGTTGTCTTGCCACCTTAAATTGCATGTAGGTGTCATTCTTTCAAGTTTTCAAATTTTGATTTTATTCTCCTTTTATTTAATGTAACATTTTTTCCAAAATTGTCTAAGACTAAAATATAAGTTTATGTAAAAAGTGATACCAACTTTTTGTTGATGTGAATGTGCAAGAATGTTAAAATGCCCTTGTATAAATGTGTTCAAGTGTGAATTTGCAACACAAGTTGTTGAAGGCAAATTGTGTGATGGTGTTAAGGTATGTATAGTTTAGTGTTGCAACTAGTATATAAGGAGCAACCTAGGTATATTATATATATATATATATATATTGGCATGAAAGAACATACCAATTTGGTATATCATTTGATGCAATATTAACCTTATACTTGCACCACATTATTTGGATAATATTAACCTAATATCAAATTTATATCAATTTCAATACCAAGTTTATATCTATTTCATACTGAGCCAAAAATTGACTTGGGCCCAATACCAAGACCAAGCCAATATGAAAACACTAAAATTGATCCAATACCATTGCCAAGCTTGTATGAGAATATTAAATACATTAATACTCGATTGATAAGTGAATAAAGACATAACATCAATATGACATACAAAAACAATGCTGGTATTATTTTCAAATTTCTAACATCCATCTTTTAATGATAGACTACTCTTTCTTTTTCTTTAATTTTTTGAAAAAAATTGAAGCACAACAGCCGACCCAACCTTACAAGCCATTGGCAACCCCAAGTCAAGCTCATTGGTCAAGGGCCAACAATCGATACACAACTTTAACACCCATACCCTAACCCTAAGGTGTGATTCGGGCCTTGATAGAAGAAAGTGGGACAGATGTCTATAATGTTGTTAAAGAAACATTGGAAGTCTTGCCATTATTCCGAATGCCATCCCTCAAAACACATCCAAAGGATCATAACAACAACAAGATGGGTGTGACATTCTAACATGTCAAACAATTTAGGCACACAAGTGTAAATTTGGAGAACTCTTCAATACTTACTTCATTGAAAAGCTCAACCTAATAAATCTCCACAATAAGATATATATATATATATATATTTTCCTCTTCTTTTCTGGGAATAATAATTCCAATTTGTATTGCCACTCCAAAAATTCAAATGAGTTGCAAAAAGTCCAAATTACTATTTTTTTGGCCACAAAAAAATAAATAAATTCACACACACACACACACACACACACATATTATGAACTCACAAATAGGTACATATTCCATTATTGCCATTCCTTCTGGTTACCTTAACCTTGTAATAGAGTTTCATGGGGTTTAATTGGGGACAAGGGTGTGTGAGGAGGGTTCTAGTAATATCTTGTCGTCAATGCCAAACGTCCGAGTTTTGTGACATCTTCTCGGACTAGCTGCCACATGACAATGTATTGACCTGCCTGCTACACTCCCCATAAGCCAAATTCCGAGAGTCCTCGGAGTGTGTTTAATAGGTGACTTTTTAGGGGTTGGGGGGGGAGAGAAATTGTTACATCTGACTCAGACCACCTCTTTCCATAAAAAACAACACCTATATGAAAACAATTATTTTAAAAATTTCACGGATCTATGTATCGGCCTCTTATTTTTTGTCGGAAAATTTGCAGTGTTTTTGAAATTTTTTGTTGCAGATTAATTCCTTGATTTTTAGATTAAAAAGGTCAAAATTGAAAAATAAATTTCATTTGTTGTTTTTTCTTTTCATATTTTTAATAGTCAAATTTGGCTAAATTGGCTTATGCATGATCAACACCTTCACTACATCACAAAATTGGGGAAAAAAAAAACTGCTATGATGCATACTCTTTTGTGCCTGGCTAAGGTTCATAATCAGGATTTTTTATTAAAAACAAATTGGGCAATAAAAATCGGTGTATTTTCCCTCAAAAAATAGCAAAATTAGTCGAACTTACACTTTTAAATAATAAAATTTCCCATTTTTTTCTCGAGAGACGACAAAAAATTTCAAAAAAACACTGGTCATGATACTTTATAGAAAGAAAAACAAAGAAGGAAAATAATTTTAAAGAAAATTCCGTGATTATAAAAAGAAAAAGAAACCAAATAAAACAACTTCAGCCCCGAGAATCACTTCCTCCTCGACACACCAAAATAACCATCGGACACAAGACGCAACTAGCGGAATTTGTGTATGACCAGCAGTTCTGTAAGCTTTCCTTCGGTCCCCGGTGGTCCTCCTTCGTCCAGCTTGCGCTTCGCTGCTGCTGCCTGCCTGCGCACGAACTACTCCTCGCTGCTGCCTCGTCGCAGCAGAAATCCCTGGTTTTTTACAAGCGATCGGCAACTCCAGAGGTGGTGATGAATTCTCTCACTCCTTTGCTTCTTGGTTTACAGAAATTGAGAAAAAAAAATTCACCAAATTTGATCAATTTTTTGCCAAACAAAAAATTTCCATCCATTTTACTCCCAATTTGTTTGTGCTTGGCGCATGCATGCCTTTGGGTTGTTGTCTCTCTTCTTTTTTGTCTTTGTTTTTTTTCTTGGGTTTTGGGATCGTCTCTTGGATTTGGATTTTCTGCATGCAGGATCGCAAATTCTGATTTGGGTTTTTGTTCTTTTCCGGTGATTCTGTGAATTATTGTGATCGTACTTATGGCTGGTCTTTAGGTTTTGGATTCTGGGTTGGAATGGTTCTAGAGGTTCTGTTCTAAGCTCAAGGCGATGGGTATGTGTGTGCGCGTGCGCATTTTGTGAGAGAAGAAAATTGCTCTGTTTTGGGTCATTCATTCTGTTTTGGGAAGTCTCCACCGAGCTTTGCTGAATGTACATTTTTTTGGCTCTTGTAGTGGGAAGTTTTTATTTTCTCAATATCGGATCATCCGGAAGCCTGACCACTAGCGAAGAAGATAGAGTGCTGCTGCTGGACCGGAGCTTTCTTCTTTGCAGCAGCAGCAGCAGCAGAAAGAAAGCCACTAGCACTAGTGTATGTATGGTGCTCGCCATGGAGTTCTCCGCAGTTTTTTCAAACCATGTAAAGCAGAAGAAGTGAGCTTGTGTGAAGGTGGGTGCTGCAGTTTCAGTCTCAATTTTGCAAACAGGAAAGATCACTGCCAAAAAACTCCCAGAATTTTTCTCTCTTTCTTTTGCTTTTGATGATGACAGTAATGGAGGAAACCTAACTCTCAATCAGCTAGTGACCATCTTCCTCAGACCCATTCCTTGATAATATTACTGACTGCATTGTGATGTCATTGTTGCCCATCACATGTATGGGTTGTGGCCAAATTGTCAGGCAGGATTGCAATTCTGATGTGGGCTTCTGTTTTATTTTACATGGTCAGGACCAGTTGCCAGCCAATTCCTTAATAGAATTCCTCTTCCAATGTTGGACTAAAAGCTGAGGATTTGTGTTGGCAGGAATAAGGGTCTTACAAAGGGGAGCCATGTCGTCCATTGAGAACCCTTCCCATCTATTATCTTCTCATGGGAGTGGTGGAAGAATTCGCCACCACTCACGAGCATCATGGCCTCTGAATGATTATGTGCATAGGCCTACTTTGGCATTGGTATGTCCCCTATGTGCTCATTGGATTTTGAATTGCTTTTACATGTGTGCTGGATTGAGATACTTCAAACAGAGTGCAGCAGAGAAATGAGAAGATCAACTCTGGCGACTGGAATCCCAGAATTAGGACTTTGTAGTGTTACATCCAGGAAGAAATTTGTGCACAGTTATCATCATCAGTGTCTCCACAACATGTAAAAGTTGTGCATGAGTTTCTAAGGAATCTGGCATTGACAAGACTGTTGTGCCACCCTTGCTGCTTTTTGTTGCTAGTTTGAAGCTGACCCTGGGGCTCCACCTGCACATGCGTGGAGGCGCAAGCTCAATGGTCATGCCAATCTTTTACGGGAATTCAGTGTAACCTTCATGGAAGCGTTTAGAATGGTGATTTCCTTGCCATTGCCCACCTTTCTTCTGCAGAAGCTTTCTCATAGAAATATTTCTCAAGAAATGTGTGTGATGTGATTGAGAGCCAAGTTTTCTCTTCCTTATGCTATGGATTGCTCCTCTCAAAGGTGGGATCCATTTAGGGTTCCAATGACTGTCTCAGTGTACCAGTACTTTTCCTGACACAACATGCTTAACTGCTTTGCTCAAATGGGATGTGGTTATATCCACCTCAGTCTAACCACAAGCACACCACGATATCCATTATGAACATGGACATTTAAGATGGATGTTCATTGGTCTGTTGTACCTCAATATGGGAATTGGAGAAATAAGTCTAGATTTTCCAGTTCTTTTGAGTCTTTTCTTCCTGAGCTGATTGGTGCCTGGCACTTGCAGCTTCGGTTGGGGATGCGGATGTGGATGTATGTGCAGTCAGAACGATCCCAGGGTCGGGTAACTTCTTCATCTTCAGTTCCTGCTCTTAGAATTCGGCCAACTGAATACCTTGAATTTTTTGTCAAACAGTGGAGTATTGTAATGCAGACCAATGCTCAGTAGGAATATTCCTTTTCCTTGTAGATATATCTGACCTTGCAGAGCTTCCCAATGGACCATTGTTGAGATCTGTACTTGAGACTGTAAGAGTGTGCTTTGATAATATGTTGTTGACATCCTTTTTTTGCAGCTTCCTCCCATTGATCCCTTCAATCGGGAGACAAAGCCCTCAGCATGTCATGGTGTTCCACTTGGTGGAATGGGGTGAGCCCAGCCAGGAATTTTCATGCCATTCCTTCCTTAAGCAAAATCCTAGGACAAGACTTTTGCCTTGAAGCTGGGTCCTTGTTGAATTCCACATCAAGTGGTACTTTGGTTTTCAGCATTTTTTCACATGTTTTTTCATGGTGGTACAGGGGTGGAAGCATTGGTCGAGGATTCAGAGGGGAGTTTAGGCGATGGCAATTCATTCCTGGTGTTTGTGAGGAAGGCCCTGTCTTGGCCAACCAATTCTCTGTACTTTCCTGACCCTTGTGGTACTAGAACCATGAAAACAACAATGTACAAATGCTGTTGGAAATCTGGTGAGAGTTAGACACACCCTGCATAAGAGTGTCTTTTCTGAATTGCTATTCAAAGTGTGATCCACTGTTGTCACAGGTTTTTGTCACCCGCCAAAAGGAGGGAGGAGGTGAGAAGAAAATTTCATCAGTGTTGGCACCTGGCCGCCCTAAAGAACTCGAAGGGTGAGATAAGGGTTGCACCAACTCATAGACATCTGGAACTGTTTATTTTGATTTCAGTAACCCAATGTTTTGCAATACCAGACTTATATTGCACTAGAAGGTTTTAGAGGCTGGGATGCATACAGGTAGTGCTGTTTCTGGAACTGAATGTAGGGAAGGCTTGCTAAGAGGATTAAACTAACAGATCTATGAGAAGATTGATAATGTGTTTGTTCAATTGTGACTATGCACTTAGAACTTTGCAGCAACTTCATGGGCAACAACAAAAGTTATTGATTTAGCTTGTAATGGCTTAAGAGCAATTTCTCATCGATTTGTACACCTACTGTTTGTGTGCAGCATAAAGGATGATGAACTGGGTATATCATCATGGGACTGGAATCTAGATGGTCAGCATACTACATACCATGCTCTTTTTCCAAGGGCCTGGACAATTTATGAAGGTCCAGTTTTCAAGCATAATTCCAGTCCTTGTTATGTCACACAATATGAGGTTCAATCTTGTGAATTGGACACTAAAGATCTTATGTCTAGTGAACCTTTCTGACTCTTATTTTGCTATATATTGTGGCATGAGAGTTTTTTAGCATGCTGTTGACATCATAACATTTCTTGCCCCTGGCCTGGCCTGTCATGTTGGCATTGCCAAAAAGATATATTTCTGCCTTTCGGGTCAGTGCCCTGGTACTAAAATTCCCTTCTTTGAACCTTGTTTGAATGTTCTGAACTTTGTGTGGTCAAATGCAGGTGAGCCAGATCCAGAACTGAGGATATCATGTCGACAAGTATCCCCTTTCATTCCACACAACTATGTTGAAAGCAGCTTCCCTGTGTGTGTTTTCTCTTATGTGGTAAGAGCATATTCAAAAAAATCTTGTCAGTTTTATCTATGAGGAGTCTTCTGTGTGCTTGCTCTAAGAGACAACTGTCTAGTCTGTTCTTTGGGTATTGTGATCCTTCTGCAAAGTCAACCCTGTTTTCTGTTTATGGTGTTGTGTTTAATGAGTTGTGGTTTGACATCCAGCTCATCAATACCGGAAAGGAAACAGCGGAAGTCACCCTCAATTTTACGTGGGCAGTACGTGCCTCTTTAGCTTGGGACAATTTTTTTTCTCCTTCTCAGATCATATGAGGATCAACATTTATGTATTTCCTGTTTCAGCTACATTTCTTGCATAGAATCCCTCACAACCATTCTTCCAGTTTGTGTTTATGACAATTTCCAATGGTGAGACTCTTGTTTTTGGACAGAATTCCATAGGTGGGAACTCGCACATGACTGCTGGACATATAAATGAGCCATTCTTGTAAGTATAGGTTCTACCAAAACTCCAAAGCAAACACCTTTGATTTCCTTGTCAGCATTGTTTTCATTTTGTATGTCATACTTAACATTGGGCATGATTCTGAAGCAAATCTTGCTAAGCATGGAAGCTTCAGATGCTTAGACTCTTGTGTACACCCCTTTTTTATCCGTAGTTGTGTGAAGGGATCCACAAGGCACAACCCAAATTGACACTCTTCAAAACTTGGTTTGCAGGGAGAGCAATGGAGTTTGTGGTGTTAGACTTCATCACAAGTAAATTGCCAACTTGTAGCCCTCATCAACAGTGTTGTCAGAAACAAATGTGCTGCTTTCCATGTATTTCAGCAAATCTACTGTCATGATATGATGAGAATTTTTCTGACTCATTGGAACTAATTGTCTTCAGCTCTAACAAAATTGATATTACTACTTGCTTCTCTTGTATCATCTTTCCATGCTTTGTACACAACTTCAAGATTTATCTTGTAGTTTTCTGTGATTGTGAATACCAAATGGAATACAGGACAGCGGCAAAAGGTGGTCGTCCAGTAACCTTTGCAATTGCAGCTAAACAGACACAGGATGTTACAGTTTCCACTTGTCCCTGCTTCCATATTTCAGGTCAAGGTGAAGGATGCACTGCAAAAGACATGTGGGCAAAATTGAAGCAGGTGTGCTCCTTTTCCCTGGAGAACTGTTTGACCAGGCTTTATTCAGTCATGACTAACTTTAGAGATGGTTTTAATTTTGGAACCCCCCAAGTTGTATAAGTTGTTTAATGGGTGTGGTCATTTAGGCTCAGAATGTTTTTCTATGAACCTCATGATGACACTGAGTTGCATTTCTAGAACTTTTCATGTCAGCAAAGTCAGTGCATGGTATTCAATAGTTGTTATCTTGTCTGACAGTCTTTTATCTGCATTCTTGTCAGGATGGTTCTTTCAGTAATGAGAATTGGACTGCAAAGGCGTCATCTCCATCAAAGGCAGGGGCTCCGATTGGTGCTGCTCTTGCAGCTCAAGTTTCGATACCCCCAAATGAAAAGAGAAACATCACCTTTTCATTGGGTTGGGATTCCCCTGAAGTCAAGTTTTTGAAAGGAAAATCATACCACAGGTAGGGTCTGAAGCACTTGGTAGATGATCAGCCAGAGCTACATTCATCAAGATGCTGATGGGTTTGTTCAGAACAAACATGCCCAAAGAGAGTGGCAGAGAACTGAATTCTTAGAACATCCTTGAGAAATACCTAACTGTGTGTTTTGTCTTGCAGGCGGTACACAAAATTTTATGGTATTGCTGGTGATGCAGCCTCCAAGCTTGTACGTGACGCAATCTGTGGTAAGTCATCTCATACTTCTCATGAACACAACATGTGAGCACTGGGGTTTTGTCATTCCTTTTGACCATACCTAGACCTCAAGTCAAATGTATCCTATTTTGTCGATATGAAGCTCATATATACCTCTACATGTCTCAGATTATCGGAAGTGGGAGGTTGCGATTGAGGATTGGCAACGTCCAGTTTTGGAGGATGAAAAGCTTCCTCACTGGTTTGAACCATTCTGAGATATTTCCTTCTCGTTTCATGCATCTTGTTGATACCCTTGCACAGTCCAGTGTTGATGTAGGTTTTTGCAGGATCAACATAGCCATCTAGCCCAAGTGTTGGAACACTTTATCTAGATTGAAGTTGATTTCAGGACTTGTCAATTAGTCAACTCAAGCACTGAATGTCTGAATATTTCAATTTCAGGTATCGTATCACTGTTTTCAATGAGTTATACTATCTGGTTGCAGGTGGCACCATATGGACAGGTGAGCTGCTTTCCTTCAGGAAATTGCTTTACTAATGGACCAAGAGTGTAGTTGTGATAATCTGCACAATTTTTTCAAACTAAAGTAGCACATCCGACTCCATAACAGATGGATGGTAGTTTTAGCCTATTGGGATGGGAAGCAATTCCCACACTCATTTTGATACTCTTTTACCAATTGCTGGACTGAGTGAGTATAATTTTTTGCCCCAGATGGTGAACCTGCACTACAAGGCAGATCAGAGATCTCTGCTCCAAGCTCTGCAGACAGCTCTGCCCCTGGCTCACCTATTGCTTACATCACAGCTGTTACTAGAAATGGAGTGTCTTCCTCAAAAAGCCATGGTGGCAGCTCAAAACAACCTTTTGAAGTTGGGTCTCAAGAGCATCCACTAAAGCCAAAGGCAATAAGTACTCTAACTACTGAGGAGCAGAGGTTAAGACCTTTTCCCCTTCTAGTTTATTTGTGTGGGTAGTTTAGTCTCAGCTGGATCTGAATCCAGGAAGAAGCCAGCCTGAAATGTATTATGTTTTTGCCTCAGTGGATCTGATGCCTTTCAACAGACTTCAGAGCTGTTACAAATGTTGTTGTTAGATGAATCCTTCATCTATAATGCTTATGGGAATACATACACATAACTTGCAGTCTGACTGGTGGGTTAGGGTTGGGTTTAGGGTTTATCACCATCTTGATGATCAAGAATTACTAAACTGGTCTGTTGGTTTGATTGTCGTAGCTCAACACAAGAAACCAATGGAACTGCTGAGGAATATCTATTACAAGATTTGGAGCAGATGGATGAGCATACATTGGTTGCAGAGTTTGAACATGTACATGGGTTCCCAAGTCACGTAATTTCCCCCTTTGGAGGGGAGCATGAAGAAGAAGCACACATGGAGACTATATCTGAGAGATCAGAGACTGCAGCAGAAAAACCAATCGCAACAGCAGAGCAGCAGCCAGAAACAGCTGCCACGCTGATACTTAGGGCTATGCAGGCAGCCATGCCAGAGAATTTCCAGACAGCAAGTGCAGGGCTACCTTCTGGGACTGCTCTCCTCCAGGAAGGTGAGGAGAATGTTGGTCAATTTTTATACCTCGAAGGCGTGGAGTATCTTATGTGGTGTACTTATGATGTGCACTTTTACGCTTCGTTTGCTCTCCTTTCCCTCTTCCCAAAGCTTGAGCTGGCCATTCAAAGAGACTTTGCAGCTGCGACCCTTGCACATGATGGCGGTAAAATGAAGTTTTTAGCAGATGGACATTGGGGCATCAAGAACGTGTTTGGTTCAGTGCCACATGATTTGGGTCAACATGACCCATGGGCGGAAGTCAATGCCTACAATATTCATGATACAAGCAGATGGAAAGATCTAAATAGCAAATTTGTTCTTCAGGTATGTTGATCTAATACATGATGTATTGCAGATATATGGTGGCTGGAGCCTCCTGGCTCCAGGTTCAGGGTTTAGGGTTTAGGGTTCTTTTCTTTAAGCTTAGTCACATGGCTATGCCAAATGCAGGGCAAGTGTATTCTGAAGGGCAGAGCTCTTCCCTCCATATTGCCAAATATTTTATGGATTCTTTTTCCTTTCTTGATTGGTAACAGATATATAGGGATGTAGTTGCAACTGGTGACAAGGTCTTTGCACGAGCAGTCTGGCCGGCAGTGTATGCAGCAATGGCGTATATGGACCAATTCGACAGAGATAGGGACAGTCTGATTGAGAATGACGGTTTTCCTGACCAGACATATGATACTTGGCCTGTGCATGGAGTTAGTGCTTACTGTGGGGGTTTATGGCTTGCTGCCCTTCAAGCTGCAGCAGCTATGGCAGACCTGCTTGAAGACCATGCTGCAGCAAATTACTTTCACACCAAATTTGGTCAAGCTAGGATCGCATATGAGAAGAAATTGTGGAATGGTTCTTATTTTAACTACGACAGTGGTTCAAGCAGTAATAGTAACTCAATTCAGGTCAGCAAAACTCTTTCTTCTGCATGGACACTAAATGCTAAACCCTTGTGATACCTCCATATTTTTTTGTGACTTTCATTCTTTCAGAACTGTTTGTCTGATACTAGAAAGTTGTGAGTGACTTTTGTGTGTGTGCAGACAGACCAAATGGCAGGGCAATGGTATGCATGGGCCTCAGGTCTGCCACCCCTTTTTGATGATGCCAAAGCACGGAGTGCTCTACAAAAGATATATGACTTTAATGTGATGAAAGTGAAAGGTGGGAGGTATGGTGCAGTGAATGGTATGCATCCTAACGGAAGAGTAGATGAGACATCAATGCAGTCTCGTGAGATTTGGACAGGTGTTACATATGCATTGTCTGCAGCTATGATTCATGAAGGCATGCATGAACAAGCCTTCCAGGCAGCTGAGGGTGTTTTCCTCGCTGGCTGGTCTGACCTTGGGTGAGTGACTTTGACCCCCCTTACCATCATACTCTGAAATTATTTTCATCATTTACTGCTGCTGCTCCAAAGCTGTGGTTTTTGATTTCTCTATAGTGTGTTATCCTTACAAGGAATCCTGATACTTGTGACATTTGCTTGAGACTTCTTTTTTGGGGGATTTCCCATCAGAGTGGTTTGCAGAGTATGAATAGTATAAGCTGAATTCTCTGCTCACCCAGAGCTAATCTTGCAATGTTCCCACTGCAGGTACTGGTTCCAGACCCCAGAAGCATGGACTACAGATGGTCACTACAGGTCTCTAGCATATATGCGTCCACTGGCAATATGGGCGATGCACTGGGCCTTGTACCCTCCCAAGTGCATTGCTGAAGCACCTCGAGTCCCTTCCATAGACCGAGCCTCATCACATAGTCTTTATGCTGGATTTACTTCTGTTGCTGAAGCGCTTCGCAACCCATTGCCACAATTGAGGAGACTTCGCTCACTGTGCCAGGAACTTCACTCATGCCTTTGTTGTGGAAGGACTTCCTACACTTAAAAAAAAAGGGATACTTTGTGAAGTACGGAAACAGTGATGTCAGAAAGTAGGGTTCAACAGTTTCACATTTGTTGCCTTGAGATACATTGATTGGTGCATCAGTGGCACTTCCCCATGTATCCAGTTGGAAATTGAGTCACTGCAGATGAGAGCCTGTGTTGTCAAACCTGCGTAGAAACCTGCTGGAGGCCATGGGTTAAGGAGATTAGATTGATGATGAGGTGCACAGCTGCCTGTGAAATCACTACTGGAACTAATTTGGTTACTGGAACAGAAAAGAACAGACTTGTTCAATCCCAACATGTATGTATGACATTAGATATGTAACAGATTCAAGGTACCAGAAACATTTCTCTTTGTTGTTTCACACTTGTGACATTTCAGGTTATCTTTAAGAGAGTTCAAAATGCAGAGTGTAGGTTTGGTTCGAAACAGTTTTCTTATTCTTTCATGAAGAGGAAATCAAGGTGGAATGAAGGAAGGCAAATGAATGGAAATCCTACCTGCCTAAAAGAATCAATCCTATATTGTATTTGTAAGCAATTTCTAAAATGATGTTTAATCAAGTGCATCTTTGAATGAAAACTATTTGCCTCTGAAATTGGTTTCAATTTTAAAATCAGATTTTACATCTCCACTTAGGTTTTAAAAAAAAAAGAATAAAATGTGTAATGTCAATAACACTTCAATAGAAGTGTTAGATGATAGACAAAAAAACCTCTTAAATTTCATTATTTGATGGGCTTTTATTATAGCATTCATCTGATATAATTTCATTATTTGTGAAGTATCCATAAACAATTCAGTAATCTAGTTTAGATTACCATACTATAAATCAAATCAAGTATATTGTGATAAGACATTGTGTTCATGCATGAGGGTTGGAAAAGCATGGGATTGCCAACTTATCAATTGATGGAATCATGAAACTTTACATAACTGTATTATTTTTATATAATCATGAAACTTTTTGTTATACCAACCAGCAACCCCAAAGAAACCAATAAGGCAACCATATCATATGATCCCCCAATGACTTACATGTGTGCACAGATTGCATGGGATGTCAAGTTAGCTCAAACTACATGTCAAAAACTCTCCATGTCAACAACCGACCGCTTGTAAAAGGTTGGCCGTGATGATTGGGGGTGTAAACTAGGCCTATCATTACCGCCCAACTTAAGATGAAGGATACTTGCATCCTTTGTAATGTAATTGAAATTTTTTAACAAACAAAAGTAACCAAGACAGAAAAGGCAGGTCCCTCTGGCCCTTCCAAAAGGTGTTTTTGTTATAAGTGTGTCTACAATAATTTCCATTCTTAAACTCAAATAACTGGTGTAAAAATAGGTGGGTCTAATATATATGAGGTTGAACAAGGAAGTTCTATTTTTTTGTTTCACCCATGTTTTAGATCTTGTTGGGTATATGTATTTGCAAAAATTCATGAATTGTCTTTGTATAAGGTAAGCATTCCCAAAAAAAGAGGCCTAGGACAAGGTGGTATTTGAGTTCAAGCTTGCATTTAGGGAATGTGCCCAGATCATGGGCTTACCCATCATAAAGCACAATGTGAAGATTATCATGAACCTAAACAATACATAAATCACAAGGTGTTAGTAAGAAGGGGAAGCAAAGTTTGTCTCTTCCTTAAGAGTGTGAGGATCTTACACCACCATCTTGGGTGCGAGACATCTATGTTACTAAATTGGTTTGGTACTTCATGTAAAAATCAAATAAAGGCTGAAGCAAACTAAAAATGCAGTAATTAGCATGTAGTGCTTGCCTATTGACCAGAGTGCTGCTTATGAGCCATGACACTTGTGAAAATGCACCTTTGAAAATGAAAATAGGGAAAGGAGTCTTAAAACATTTTTCACCGTCTAAATCAATGAGTGAGTAGGTAGAAGGGTGGAAGATCAGGGAGAGAAAATAATATTATCTGAGAAAGAGTAGGCCAGAAAATGTCCTCACACTGCATGGTGAATCAGTTTGGTAGGATAAGCAGATCCCATTACATTGCATCAACATGCCCTCCGACGGCTTATGCCAGATTGAAGAAGTGGACTTGGGGTGAGTCACAATCAGAAAGTACTTCCTTGCTCCAATACCCTCCTCTCCAGTTTTCTTCCCTTTTTCTACAACACTTTTTCTTCAACCTTGTGATATACACCTACATCAGGCCACAAGTGATCATAGATTTTGCTTGGGCGCAAACTTTCCAATACCTTTTCCCACCCAGCTGTACATACAGCCTCCTTACAACTCTATGAGTCAAGCATGGACCGAAATGCAGACCTGTGAACTGTGGGTCATGGGGATCCAGTAGTGACATTTGTCCTGATACAGCACAAGAGCATAATGTATTTTCCTTGAAGTGAAACACTGAGTTGTCAACCTGCAAGAGAGAAGAATTAATGATCTCAACATATTATTATTTAAATAAGCCTTTCAAGGAAATCTTCACCTCTCAAAGTGAAAGTGTCTTTTCATGCAGTAGGCCACCTGGAAGGATTTTCAGTCCCTTTCCATCGCCTTGCTCAATATCATTACAACTCTGACAAGAGCCAGGTAAGGGAAAGAGAACCTGGGTTGTGATAGAAGCATTTTTAATTTATTTTTCACTGTGCTAAGATTTCTCTTTTAAATGCATTTTAGTTCCCCACATTCTGAGCAGAAAAACATGGAAGTTGCCATATTTAGACACTAGTTGTTTGAGGTCACCAAAAGACAACCAGCACTGCAGTGGCTTGCTGGTCACGAGTTATATAACCCCTAACTTTTTTGCACAGAAGTGGCTCACATACACCATTGGCTGATTTGCATAATTATCATTGTACAAAGCTCAGTCACAGGCCATGCAAAACGACTTTCGAAAAAACTGGTTATGTCCAATATCCAGCTCAAGGCCAAAGGTTATCTCACTTGTGGCTCAATTGTATGCAGTAACTTGCATCCTCTTGGAGATCACCTAGTCCATAGCAGGATTCTAGAAAATGTTTACTGTCCTCTCTGACCCATAGCCAAATTAGGCTCTTTCCTCTTGTGGATGGTTGCCACTGCAACAAAATTGGGGAGAAGGAGGGAAAAAAAAGAAAAGGCCTTTCAATGGGAGGATAAGCCTGTCATAGTTATCCTTGTTGCCTGATTTGAATCAACACAAGTGAGGCAGGTGTTCTCTTGCATCAGCAGAGAAAGAGAAGATGATTGCCTACAATCCCAAATCCCAGCACTCTCACACCTTCGGACTACTGGCCCGTAGTTAGTATTCAGTAACGAGTACTTGGCATTAATGGCTGCAGTGGCATGACATGTTCAGACTTGGACAATAAATTGTCAGTCCTTGCTTACAATGAGTTGCCATGATCAGCCACCAACCCATTATTTCAGCCCCCAAATACCCTAATATGTTGGTGGCTTTGGCACAAATTATATTGTTCTTAGAAATGTTGAAAATTTCAAATTTTTACTTATTCTTCAAGAAGACATTTTTGTGAAGGAAAATGAAAAATCTTTTTAGATGATCTGAAATTTTTCATTTTTCAAAATTGAATGTTCAAAATAAGTAAATTATTCAGCAGACATGTGCTGAAGCTGACCCTGTATTATTGGTGGTGTTCTAATGGGTCAGCCATTCTAGTGTGGTTGCCTGGTGTGTGACCGCCTTTGCCCTCCCAAAGCTCACCAAAATAGTGGGCAAATCTTCATATGATTGCAAGTCACAAAACCCTTTGTGTGCAGTTGGCTCTCAAATGAAGCGGACTCGTCATTCATGTCGGCCATGTTACCTACATTAATTACCATGTTGGAGTGGATTCTTCAAATCATAGTTGTGAAAAATTGAAACTCTTTCACTATTTGATCGCAATAAATATGGTCGGAGTACTAGTTTGGTGGCTTTCATGACCATACCCTTACTGAATTGTTTGATATATGGAATATTATAATTTGCATTTCTTGTCTACTAAGACAACCCTCAACACACATCTTTTGGTAGGCCTCCTCAAACAATTACCCAAGACACATCTATTTATTTGATACCATTTTTCTTTCATAATGGTTAAATCTACAGAGTTAGGGACCAGTGATATTTTTCCAACAAATTTTGTCACTTTTTTCACAAATCAATTGGGAACATTATTTGGAACTTTTTTGTAAATTAGGCTAATTTTTTGTTCTTTTGGAGAAAAATTCAATTTCTTGATATCACAAAATTGAAAAATTAAAACCCTTGTTGGTAGTTCAATGACATTTCAAGCCATCTAAACTCTCGGCACCTATATGACATGACATTTTTACGTTAATGTGACACTTTTGCTTAAAGAGAAGACAAGTCTAACAAGGGTCAAATGTTCAAACTTATATCAAAAGATTAATTTTGGATTATATTTTGAATCCAAATATTGTACCTACGACTGATGTTTGGTACAAAATAATTTGCAAAGGGTTGAGCCAAAAAAAGGAGAAAATTTTATTGATATTTGCTAGAATTGTTGAAAATTTAAAAAATTGGGTTATTATTGCAAATGCACAAGACAAGATGTATTTTGCATGTTTATTTTATTCCTCAACTACCCAAATTTTGCAAAATTAAATTATAAATTATCAAACTTGTTTTCTAAAATAAATATTCAACAAAGAAATGCTGAACATTAGTTGTAGGTATAGTATTTAAACATTCTTAACTTTTAGGCAGTGAACATGATCAATAATGCATCATGTGTTCATGATTATGAAGAATGTTTTTCTTGGCTAAAATGGTAGGTGAATTAGCCCATATTTAATGCAATTATCAATTAGAAAGTTTTTTGATTGTTTGCAACTCGGGGCCCAAACATTTTAAACTTTAACAAACTTGTTAAGACATTACAAACCAGCCTTTTTTTTTTTTTGTAAATTGACAAAATTAGATATTCAAATTTATGGTACAACTTTTACCATCCATGCACTCCAGCTTCCTCACGCCTACCAGTTTTGCTCATTCAAGATTCATTAGTCTAGTCCATATTAGGCCCTAAACCTTAAACCCTAATACAAACTCAATTTGAGTCATATGTAAAGTACTCCAAATTGGGGGGTAGTGGGCCTAAGTCTCCTCAAAACTGGGGACAAAATGAGAAATAAAAACAAAAACAGTGCAGAGGAAAAACCAGGGGACCAAACTTGTTTCCTCACCTCAATTGGTCCTTGGAGGAGTTTCACCTTCGGTTTTGAATTTGCTTTACCTGCACCTTGATTGCTGCTTATATCCTTCATTAAATCACTTAATTAACCTTGTCTGACTAAGATATTGCAAATCTTCTGAACTGATTGATACTCAGTTTTATGAAACGGTACCCAGTTTCACTCACTTTATGGATATATTCAAGTTGGGATGAAACAGGGTGTAAAGGGTCGTCAAACTAGGGACCAAAGACAGGGTGACTTTACTGGTACCTCTCAAACAAATTATTGTAAGGACAATCAAAGTGGCACAGATTTTCCCCTTGCAGGCCATCTATCTAGGAAGCATGGTAGTTTGATTTGTCACCCCCAGATCTCCCAAACCACGGTGCTTCATGTCAAGCTTTTGGTATCTTTGGAAAGCTCTTGATGAGTGCAAGTACACCAACTTGGTTTGAGACTGTTTGGAGCTACAGTGTGGAAGCTATTGATTATTGAACGATTTTTTTCAATGAAAACTAAATAAAATCGAAATTGAAAAGTTTATTGGAATTTGGGGGTGTTCTTTGTGTTGTCAGAAAGCCTGGGTGAATCAGATTTAATAGAGTTTATTTCACAATTTTCAGAGCTAAGGTGCAGAAGATATTGATTTTTGAGTGGATTTTGTTGCTGAAAATTCAAACAAATTTCAAAATTTGGGTTTGGAAGGAAAAAATCAGTTGAGTCCTCAATGTGTTCACATTCCCAAATTTAGAAAATGTGAAAAATAAAGAATGTGTTCACACTTGGGCTAATGGCACACGCTAGCTATACACTAGTTACTATTACAATTTAATGGCATTAGCAAATTTTCCATCCATCATGGACTTGTGTTGAATGCAATTAATTGGGATAAAACCTGACAAGCAACCACTAAGTAATCCAAGCAAAGATTTGCTATTACTGGAAACTAATGGGTAGTTAAGAGTCAGAACAAGCATCTAATTCTGTAAGGACAGACTAACCAAGTACCACCCAGGACTCATGGGCAAGAACTAAACAGGGTACCAGTTGCCACATGTTCAATATAGAGCCAGGCCCAATTCTGTTAAAAGGACAAAGTGTTGAACAGAAAAAGGTTTTCTTTGCAAAGCTTTCAATGTATTTGATTTGATGATAAACTCCTCTGATTATTTTGACTGAAATTTTATGCATTTCATTCCTATGGAGGTCATGTGTTTCACTAGTTGGGGACTGATTATTTGAATGAGAGGTCTGCTATTCAAACTTGACAGAGAGAACATTAAGTTAGCACTTATTCATCTTCCCTATCCATTAACTTGTCCATTAAGTGATGGACAAGTAACTGGAAGTATTAGCTTCAATAGATGAAAATCAATAGAGTTTGCATGCGAAGTTGAGAAAGCTCAACAACAGATGAATTCAAGATTGCATTTGGAAAATGGATGGAGTTAAGGAAATTAAGACACATTGAACCTGGGAAATTGAATCTAGCCACGGTGATTCAAGTTCATAAAGCTGAATTTCTTTGGATCCATTCATTATCCCACTTCCTTCCCTAGGTTCATTCATCCATTCTTGAAGTTTCTCAAGGATTCAATTTGTTTATTTTTTGCTCTCATCTCTCATTTGAAGCCAATTTTATTTTTTAATCATTGCAACTTCAGCTACTATGTAGTTTCAATTTACATCAACCAAATAGTATTGAATATTAATGCCTTTTAGAACTCTCCATTCAGACATGGATACCAATTGTCTATTGAAAACATATATGACTCCAAGAAAAATATGTTTTGCAGCTTACCAACTATTTTTTTGAGCTTGTTAGAATTGCAACGGCGTTTGTATCTTTTAGTTGAGTTTTTGCCACTTTTCAACCAAAATATTAGGTAATTTACGCCAATTTTGTAGTGCAAATTCGGTTACTGTTGCTAAAAGCTTAGCCAAATCTTCAATCCCACAAAATTGAAAATAGTTGTTAGGTATTGCACTATCAGGACTGCAATTTAGCGTAGAATTGAGTAGTTTTCGATTGGGCTTTTGCATTTCCAGAGTGTAGGTTCTTTACAGGGTATTCTCGTATTTCAAGACCATTTTTGCAGTTATTTTGAATGAGACAAGCACGTAATGTTTGTGTGAAACGTGAAACCCAAGACACAAACTTCAAGCACTCTTGAACTTAAGCCCCAAATTACAAAGAACTCTCGAACTCAAGCTTCTAACTAGAAAGAAATCTCAAACTCAAGAACTCAAGACTCCAGCCTCGAATTCCAAGAGCCCAAGACTCAAGCTCTACGGACTCAAGATTCAAGACGTAGGTTTTTACCCAGATGACATAAATAGGAATCTAAGGAGTCAAGAGACTTATGAATCCAAAGGCGGGTGTCACTTTATTTCAAGTCTTTTTTTTCACACCGCAGCCTTCATTCCTTCCTTGGGTTCACAAATGGTAGGAAAAGAATTGCTCTGCCAACAGCAATTTTATATCAACATAGCTCAGTACCTGGCACTAGATCATACATCTTCTTTGACTTCAGCAACCCTGCATTCTCTCTCTCTGTGTTTCATCACAAGGGTTCTTCTTCGCCTCTGCTAGCTAGCTACCTGATCTCGGATCGACAAGAAACTCATGGGGGCAATGACGTAGCGGGCGCCCTCGACCTCATCTCACATGAATCCAGGATGCGCATCATTTTCAATGTCAGCATTTCCAAGGGCTCTCTCTGTATTGCAGGTGGTGGGTGCTCATGCTGGAATATGATCAAGGCATATTATGGTAACAAGCCAGAAACTACAGCTACGTTTTGCTGTAGCTGCTGCTGGTGATGAACTTTTTTTGTTGTTTTTGTCAGAACTGAGCTCCTTCAAAAGTTTGGCCAAACTGCCAGCTTGAGGGAGCAACGTCTTGGGAGATCAGTGTCCTTCCGTCGCTTGTGGTGATCATGAAGGATAGATCCTGTCCATACATGGCATTTCCACTGTACTGCCATACTTGACCCCAGTTCCTTTGCATTGGGTACCAGGCAGTCTTGGAGCCCTTGCACGACAGAGAATGCACATCTCCAGCTCCGCCCACGTTTGTCACCAGCACCAAGAGGAAGTATGGGTTGCCATTGATGGTGAAATGCACTCCTCCGGCTTTGGCACACGCGACTCTGCAGAAGTTCAACACATGAGCAACGACTTTAGAGCTGGAATACTGTTTTACTTGGAAGAATTCTGTGGAAAAACACCTTGCAAAAGCTCTCTGGAAAACTTGTATTCTGTTTCCAGAGTACGTTCTTGCAAGTACTGATCATCTGCATGTTGCTAAAACACTCCAGCTGCCAAAGCTCCAGAAAAGGCCTTATACCTGCGGTATAGCACAGGCACAATGCCAGCTTCATACACAGCAATTTGCGAGTACGCAGGCTCAGCCATATCGAAGTGTTGTAGAGGCAGGTTGCACCAACCGCCATTGTCGTTGGCAAGAGCAGGGTTGGGTGGACAGAAGTTGGTCGCCGTCACAGTCACGAAACCTGGAAGACACCACCTAGGTGCATTACACTTGATCTGGTAACAAGAGCCGCAACTGAGTCCATCAGCGAAGAGTGCACTGCTCAGAGCTACAGTATTGGCGCCATAGCCTTCGCTGTAAAGATTTCCATATCCACAAGCTCCACCCTCAGTCCCCGACGCATCACTTCCTCCGTAGAAAGTCGCATGCGCATCAGTCCAGAATGCTTCTCCAACGTAACTACTACCAACGTTTGTACTTGCAGGAGCTGAACTCGCCACTCTAGGTCCAGCTCCAGAGGCTTGCGCAACCGGATGAGTGTAGCGAACTCCTTGCGCCCCAGCCACAAACCCCAGAACCACCACCACCAACGCTAGAGCAGCTACAACAGTCACAAGATTGGCCGCCATTTCAACTGCACCATAAACAAAACCACCACCCAATGCTCAGCAAAAGCACATGCCTTTTCTATCCGAAGCAAATCCACTGCAGTTCCCAAACATGAACCACTCTGCTGCAGGAAAGTTCTCAAGTACCAGAGAAGAACTAGAGCATCGAAAAGAGACCCCAGAGCAAAGAGCAAGAGATGAGTGCAAAACTGACGCAAACTACTTATACTAGCTCACAGGACTCAGATCAAAGCACAACAAACCCATCAGAAAAGCTCAGAAAAAAGAGCTCACAAAAGCCAAAAAAAAAGAAAACAAAGTGAAAAGAAGCCAAAGAAACGGAGATACACAACAAAGAAAACTGAGCAAATCTGAGGAAAGCTAACCAAATCCGAGATCTATGAGGAAGGAAAAGCCTTACTCGGGTGCTGCTGCAGCAGGCAAGGAGGAGTTGCAAAGGCAAGGGACACGAGGGGAAGGGGCAAAGAGACACAGCGTCGTAGCAGAGAGTGAAAGCTTGTAAGTGGCAACGACTGTACTGCAGAGGAGCAATGAAGACAGGGGGAGTATATATTGGGGCCGCCTAGCACTTAGGCCCTTAAATCCAAGAGAGAACAGGTGCTTCCAATGGGCTATGGGCCCATTTCTTGCGTCTTTTTTCTACACAGACCACGACAACGGCGTCCTCCAACGGTCCGTCGCTCTCTCCCACCTCGTCCCGATTCCCGGGGCTTAGGATCCGCGCAGGGAATCAAAGTGCGCGGGAGGGGTCGTTGAATCGTCGCGTGAGGACAGAAGGGCCCGCCAACAAGCGTAAGTGTTTGTTGGTTTGAGTCCCGGTGTTTGCTTTTTTCTTCATTTTTTTGCGGGGTCAATTTTGTGATGTAGCAGCCAAAGTGGTGATGATTCACAGGAAGATTTAGCCAAATTTCGCTACAAGCTAAATATGAAACTAAAATTTTAAAAAATCCTTGTATATTTTTTGCTATCCTACTTGAACCATGTCTAGAAATCTGGCGATTTTTCTTAGATTTTGGTGGAACAGGCTACTTGCTGCTGGTGTTGGCCAGCCTTTTTTTTTGGGGCTGCTGGCTATGCATAGCCAAAAAGCTATATGAACAATTAAAAGTGTTAAAATCAAGTTCTTTAAGAGATTGTCTATAGCCAGAATCCAACCCAAATTGAAAGAAAATCGCCATATTGTTTGTATTCATGGTTCAAGTAGGCAGCCCAAAATTTTACTTTCATATCAATTAGCGTGTAACCAAATGTGGCCAAATTCATCTTCTTCCTATGGATCATCATCGCCACTTTGGCTAAATCACAAAATTGACAAAAACAAATAAACTCTGGTGTTGCCACCAACCAAGAAGACTGCCTTGTTCTTGTTCTTCGCCTTCTTCATCATCATCTTCTTCTCCTTGGGTCTAGAAGAGCCGACCACCTAAGTAAGTGGTGGTGGTGGGGGCCCGGTGGACCAAGTGGACCCATCCCATCTGCTTCCTTCCTGGGAAGGGGATTCGTTAGTGTCAGTGTGAACCGCCAGGATCTTGGCGATCTTTTAGGGTATGATCCACGGCAGGAATAATGTCTGTCTGCCGTGAAAACTGAGCTGAAATTATTGGACATAAGTAACTATGCCCCCCTCCCCCCCTTCCCTCCCTCACCATTCATGTCACCTGCCATTAGCCTAGGCCAAAAAATGGTGACCAACTTAGCCATAGCTGAGGCTGAGCACAAACATGCATCCAGTCTTAGGTATTTTTCAACAGGGAAAATAATTAAATTAATTTAAATTAAAGTAAATTAAAATTACTTGGTTCGATTTCTACTTTTGCATCCTGATCTCTGTTGAATCACTTGCTTAATTAATTTCCTTTGGTTCAAGGGATGATGTGACCTAGATGTCATCCATCAGAAACCTGTTAAATTTGACTCGTTTCTGGATGAACCACAATTGAGTTACCAAGGTGGTAACCCATCCTATAGCCCTCCTACCTCGTCACCTTCCCTTTCTCACACTAAATAGTTAAAGTGTGAGCTGGAAGAGCCTTAGCCATGCCAATGGGTAAGTAGCGTAGGTAATGAAGTTAGGGAATGTAGATGGGTAATATGTAAGTAGGTAAAAAACATTTGGTGGTTACTAGTTAAGTAGACGCATTTGGATTGGTAGTAAATTTGTAACAACTATGGTTAGCTATGGGAACAGGAATAGAATGAAAAAACAAATTCTATCCATATATCATCCATCCTATAGGGTGGAGAGTTCTGGGTGCTAGTTCAGTTCACTCTGGCCTGGATGGATGCAGAAGTATTGTTGAAGGCAATATTTAAGGGCAGGTTCATATATCCCTTCCTGTTGAGGATATTTTGCTGCAGTGCAGCCAATCTTCCAACAGTCTGGGATGCAGTGAAACAACTGATGCTGCCAAAATTGCTAAACCCTAGGCCCAAAATTGCAAAGACCACAGATTTATTTATTTTTAAATATCTTGCAGCCAATGAGGTGAGGCAGCAGCACTCACCGAGGGGACTCAGGTTTTTTTCTTTTAAGGGTAGGTGAGGTGTTGGATTTGTGTTGTTCCCATGAAGTTCCCACTTTGTTCCCATCTAATTCTCAGTGCGTTCTCAACATGTTCCCCAATTTCTCAATGTGTCCGCCAACTTCTCAATGTGTTTGTCACCACGTTCCCAATAGCTCATCACTTTATCCCATACCCTTTGCCCTAAGTTTTACTCTTGTAACCTAAATAGTGAGCCCAAAGGAGGAGATTAAAACATATCTATTTTTGAACTGCCTAGAGCTTGATTTTTATTTTTAATTTTTTGTGTGATGAGCCAATCAAAGATGCCTATCACAAAAAATGAAATATTGAATTTTGGGGGTCCTCACAACTAATTACTATGAGTTACTGAAATAGGCACCCATTGTTTTTATGTAAACAAATCAAGTCATATTTCCACCCACATGAAATCTCACAACCGAAGTCATCCAACAAGTTCCAGAAAAGCAATAAGAAGTCAGTTGCTAGCTGCAAAAGGGAGATTCTTGTGCACAAAACCAGAGGGCTAGAGAGTAGGCAGAAAAGATCAGGAATCTGCAATTAACATATAAAGAAAAAATGGTATGTAACCAGCAATTATTCCATGTACATTACGCACTCCTCAAGATTATAAAACTGACTACTCTTATTGGTCAGCTATAATGATTGGCTTGAGTAGTTAGTTGCATTAATAAAATTGTCTCTCACTTTACATTGTCTTATTTTTCATGTTTCTGAGTATGGATCCATAAAAAAATTAGTACACAATTTTTGGATTTGATAAAATGCCGCTTATATCACTTACCGTCCATCTTTCACAGTGCGCTGCTGGGTGCTGGTTGACTGTGGCTCTTATGAAGCTCAAATTGCAACTATAGGTGAAGCTACAGTAAAAAAAAACCTTATACCTGAGTTCAAGAATTGTGTTTCAAGGTTCAAGTTTCAATTCAATTCTAACAAAAGGCTAGTTCCAAGGTTTAGTTCTTGTGCTGATTCCATGTATTATGTACTAGTTCATGACTAAGTCACCAAAACCTGAACCTCTGAAGTTTAACACTGCAAATTAGACAACTCACAAACACTAATA
>Ga0209611_10000323_pt1 | contig 66443 bp, 38 predicted proteins | sample S1TSphgellanicum_3_FD_187693 | JGI IMG/M metagenome (GOLD analysis project Ga0209611, IMG submission 187693) | Host-associated microbial communities from peat moss isolated from Minnesota, USA - S1T2_Fc - Sphagnum magellanicum MG (SPAdes) (version 2) | ecosystem: Host-associated > Plants > Peat...
GGGGGTAGCAAGTGATCTTCTTTTGTGCACATGAATTGCAAATTGTTGAAAATATGGGAGGATTGGTGATTTTATGTGCAATGTTTGTTGAAAGTGTTGGAGTTTATTTTCTTGAGCACCTCAAAGATCCTGAATTATACAATGTTAATTGTTTAGGGTGGATGTTTTGCAAGTGGAAGGTTTATCAATAGTGATGGTGACAACTTCAAGAGGCTTTTGCTTAGTGGTCCACCTCATTAAAATGTACGTATCTTAGATCTTCTTTTTATTGTGTTTAGATTGTCTATTATTGCATGTCTTGTTAGGCATGGAGATTGTAAATTTCAAGTCCCACATATCCTTTAATTTAGGTGTGACTCCTTCTAGGTTTGTCCAATACATTTTTTTGTAATAATTTAGAAGTGCATAGTTTGTTTGGAGATTGTGTTAGGGATTGTCCCATATTTGTAACATTCCACAACTTGCATTGTTCATGTACAAAAGTTACATTGGAGTGTTAAATTGTGGTATGTGTTTTCTTCAAATTTTATTTGGGTACATGTGTTTGTTGGAGCTATTTTGACTAGCAAATGTTTGCCAAAATTGTTTGGATGCACCAAGTTGTTTGAATTAATGTTTGACATTGAATTATTTTTGCAAGTAAACCATCTTTACACTATGGAGATGTATAGGTTTAGTGTGAGAAAAAAAAAAGCTAGGTTGAAATTCCATGCATCTAAGTGTATCTTAGAACTTCAATTTTGTCCATTTTGTTATGTTTAATGTGAAAGAAAGAAAGATTGAAATTCCATGTGGATGGGTTCGACAAGCATAATGGAGGTGGAAGTGTACCTACCTTACTCCAAGGTAGAAAGTTGGGGAATTTTGCACAAGTTCCAACACCCAATATACAAAAAATGAAAAAATCTATTGCATTACATAGCTTGATTTTATCTTGGAGCAAATAGTTAATGCAAAAAGGGTTAGCAAGATGAAGAAATATATGTAGTTTGTCATTGTCTTTCATATTTTTAAACATGGGAAGCTAATAACTAACTTTGAAAACATGCAAGGATTGTATGAGTTTTTGAAGGTTCAAGAAACCTAAAAAGCACTAGAATGATTCAAATCAATTTGAAATGGCAAATTGTAGCCATAATGTTGTCTTAACTACAACACAACATGTTAAAAATTTCATTTCATTTCATTGGGCTATAATGAGGTAACAATTTTTCATAACCAAACTTGCATGTCAATTCATTGTTACATGGTTGAAAATTGGATGAAGATGGACAATATTCTTGAATCTTTAAAGGATCACTATAAGTGGTGGATTTAATAAGCTAACCATTGTATTGGTGGATTCCTTGATTATTTTTGGATGATTGTTTGATGGTGATTTGGCATCAAAATTAACCTATATTAGTATAAATGGTGTAATTGTTTTCCAAGGTTTGAAAACTAGTGTGCAATAATGGGTTTTATCAAAGAGTTGGATAAGCATTTTCATGCCCAAGAGTTCGTGCATGTTATTGGGATCATATATTTCTAATATTGGATGTCACCTAATGCAAAGACAACATTTTCAACCCACCTTGCTCTTCTAAAGGCACATTTTTGGCATCCAATAATAATTTTAAAAATCTAGATCTATGGTTGGTCCTTTGTTGTAGTAGTAGGCACTACTTGATCAACAAGCCTCTTTTTTTGTGATTACTATATAAAAGACTAGTAGTCATTCTATGTTGCATCCATCACAATCTAAAAACCTTACAAGTAAGTTATGAGGACAATTGGCTTTTGATGCCATTGTCATTCACAAATTGTCAACTTATCAAAAGCTTGTGGATATGGAAATTGTAATGGTTTTTGATAGTGTAAAGGATGAAAATACTTTTTCTATAGTGAACTTCGTGAAATCTAAACTGCACACAATTGATTAACCACAAATTTGGATTTGGTGGTTTGCATGGATGTTCAACAATTTTATGGGATGAAAACTTTTCCTTTCTAGATTATATAATATGTGAGTGGGCAATGGAAAAATGTGTTATGGCCAATAACAAAAACTAGCTAGAAATTAAGCAACCAAGTTTTTTTTTCAACTAAATCTATAAATAAATATTATGTGCCTTCTAGGCTTATTTTGAAAAGGCAATTATATTTGAAGTTCTTGGTTGATTCTTTTTCAACAACTAGGGAGGAGATGGACCCTCCAAATTACTTTTGGGAAATAATTAAGGTGGACTTCTTTGTAAACTTTTCTTTATTGTTAATTGGAATTTCATGGTATGTTTGTGAGATGTGTGTCAATGATGGTATTGTTTTAGCATTTGCAAGTGCACAAAGGTTTGTTGGGATGGGTTTTTGGCATCTATAGATGATTTGTTATAAGCAAAATACAATGGGTTTTGAGATGTTGTAGTAGGAGCTTGAAAGATATTGTAAGCAAAGTGATATTTTTTAGATTTAAATACTAATGTTGTTTGGTTTGTGTAATCCTTCCTCCCACTCCAATGGAGGAGAATCCAAAATTGGATTGGGTTTCAGCCCCCCTTGGAAGGCACATTTCTTCTATAGGTTAATATGTTGTTTTCATTATCATAGTTTCACATTCAAATTTTGCTTGAGTTGCAAATTCTTACACTTTTTGAGTATTAATGTTGCCCACTTGCCACCACAAACTTGGTTTTGGTAAATGATTTTTAGCTTTGGTTTCAATTGAAGTCGCACTCAAGAACTATAAATTGGAACATCATTGTCACAAATAGATTATAATTTCAAAACTTTCATGTAACCCTTCACTCAAAGAAATATCATGTGTTATAATCAAAATTCATATCTCTCATAGAATTCCCTTGCCACTTCTTTTGATGAACATCAAATAAAGTGTGCCAATGATGTAATATCCAAAACATGAAAAATAAAACATTAATTATGACTATTGCATTAACATGGACTTCACAAACAATGATTTTATTCACTTTTTGCACAAACAAAAACGAATTACATAAACCATTGTTCACATATAGAGTTAATGGTTGAAAACTTCAATAAAATCTAATTCTAAGTTCACATAATACAAAAAAATGCATAAGGCTATAATAACCCTTTCAATAAAAAAATTTCATGGAATGATGTAAGGGGAAGAACCTTTTGTTTCCAAAAAAATTGATTTTCATAACAAAAATTTAATAAACACAATGTTCAAATTGAAGATGATGATGGTCACACACATTGTTATCATGTGAATGCTTATTGTAACATATGATGCCCTAAATCTTCACTTCATGAAGAACAAGTTCTATATAGATGATTTGTAAATTATAATTGAAGTTAAATCAATGTTGTAAGCATTACAAGACTTACACAAAAAAAATTATAAGATTTTGTAATTTTGAAACTTTTATTTATAAGCATAAAACATGTGAATTTTCAAAAACCTTCACCATAGTACCTAGGTTGGTTAAGCACTAATTAATTATATTTTGGAATTGCCAAATTTTTGGAAAGATGTGTGCTTGCCATGCCAAAAATTTGAATAAAGCTTTCTAGCACAATAGCTTCATTATTTCGTATAATGTCAAATTGTAATTTTTTTTCTTTTAGTGCCAAACATAATGAACAAAAAGAACATTATTATTAAGCACCTTGATGTTGAACTAGCTTAAGTATTATTTGGGATTTATAAAACCATACTTATGAATCCTTTTATTCAAAACTAGTTTAAATCTTTGAATTTTAATACTTCTTCAAAATACATTCATAAGAATATTATCCATTTGATAGGTTTAAGAAAATTTAACGTGCTCAAGAAGGTAAAATTTATTTACTTTTTGACAATTTGAAATCTAACTATGAAGGAAGGTTGTTTGCTTGTTTGTTTTCATGTTGAAATCTCCCAAACCATAATGCTTCTTGCCACACTTTTGGTACCTTTGGAAAACCCTTGATGAGTAGGAGTTCACCAACTTGGTTTCATAAAGTTATTGAATATTTTTCGAAAAATAATTTGATTCAAAACTACAAGTGATTGGGGAATTTGGATGCACTTTTGGTATTCATGGAAAGCCCTTGATGAGAATGATTTAATGAAGGTGATTTGGAATTTTTTTGATTTGAGGTGCAAGAGATATTAAATTTAGAGTAGTTTTTTTAATATTGGAAATTCAATTGAATTATGAAAAAATGGTTTTGGAAAGAAACTTTATTTGAATAACTAATTTACACTTGGGCCAAATACACATGCTACATTAGTCTATTTGTGAAGGAAGGTAGTTTGTTTGTTTGTTTTGTTTTTGTTTTTTTGCAATGTTGAGATGTCCCAAATCATGGTGTCTCTTGGCACAATTTTGGCATCATTTGAAAGCCCTTAATGAATAGGGGTACACCAAGTTAGTTTCATAATGTTTTGACCTATGGTGAAGAAGCTATTGAATATTGAACAAATTTTGAGTAGTTTTTGTCATTGAAAATTCAAGTAAATTATGAAAATGATTTTGGAGGGAAAGATTAGTTGGGTAACCACACTAAGGCCAATGACACAAACCACACTAGTGATTTTGAAATTCAAAGGGAAAAACAATTTAGCATATGGAGAGCAAGGTTTGTTTTTTCAGTTGTGTTATTGAAAATTTGGCAAATTTTTCCCCTAAAGTTAAAAGAAAATAGTCCAATTTACACTATTTTTGTCCCAAAACAAAAATTTCACAATTTGTTTTGGTCAAAAAACAGAAAAAAACTGTTGGGGAAAAATCCATTTTATAGATTTATTTTTTTTCTGTTTGTAATTTTGTGATGATACAAAAATGGAAAAAAATTCTTGAAGAAACACATATTTCCAAGGTTTTTACAAAAAAATAAATCACAAAATATAGTGAAAATTCACAACAAAAGAAACCACTGCTATGGATGTATACACTGAACACCAACTAGGAATTCACATCTCGGAGCTGAAATGTAGGAGCTCTAAGCAGACCATCATTACAAAGTGATGGTTTTAGTGATGGTATGAATTTTATTGATGACTTCATATGATGGGATGAAAATTGTTGATGATTTATAGAACTCAATAAAAACTGACCTTTTGCACTTCAACAACACACACTTTTGACAATTGTAAATGTCAGCCCCAAAAGCACCACATGTCTGTTGCAAAAGTGCAAAAGGTGAAAAAACAAACAACCCAACAATGAAAAACTGGAAAAAAAAAAAAACACTTGGAAAGTTTGTGCTAGAACAAACTTGTGTTAGCAAGTGTGCACTTTGTAGATTTCACACTTCAAATAATTGAAAGAGATGAACTCTGGTTTTTTTCCCAATTTTTTTCTTCAGAAGTTCCAGTTCTAGTTTTGGTTCCAAAACCGGGTCCAGGTTTGGTTCCAGTTCCAGAACCAGATCCAAAATCAGACCCAGTTCCAGTTTGGTTTTACCGTGTGGAACTACAACCGATGATTCTAACTAGGCAAACCAAGTAACCACCCAACACTGGTAATAACCATGAGGTAGCAATGTTGGGCATAGAAGGATTTGGTGGTTTGAGAGTATACGATAATGTGCCCAAAATCACCATCATATTTCTCCCATGTCTATTCATCTGCAATTCAATGTTGATCAATTTCATCTATCCTACTTGATTGTTACGGACTCATAAACAATTGACAATGAGAACTTTGGGTGCAAAAGTTTGGTTCACCAACTGAAAATGTGAAATGTAAACTTGTCATATACAAGACTATTTGCTCAAGTTGAAGAGTATGGCATATAGTCTGTATATGTATGACTGTAAATCAATTTAAGAGTTCTAGGATAGACTGGATGGAACTGGAAGACTATGAAACTTTTACAGAACTGAAAATGAAGAAACAAAAGCCAAATTGGAAGCTCCTTGCAAACTTTGACCATTTGTCAAATCAAAATCTGCAGAAAACTCAAATATCCCAGAATATTTGGTATCAAGAGTAAACTCAAATAACCCAAAATTGTTTCTTGTGATTTTGACTTCATGCAATCACCACCCATCACAAAAGTCATTGCAAACAAATGCTTGGTGGCAAGCATCTCAAGGTTCCATCTTTTTCATACTCCGGTTTGGTGATTAGGAGCATCTCCCACGGAGTCAGGGTTAAGTTTCTCAGCCAGTGCCCGTTGGTCATAAACCTTCTTCTCATGTGTGCTGATCACATCATCACCTTCACCAGCAATCTTTTCTTTGCTATATTTGTTATAAACAATGATAACATGCAATTGCCCACAGTGATCAATTGCTTCCTCATGTGCTTTCGGGTCTTTCTGCACATTGAGCCACATATCCTTGGGCACACTGGGCTTGAACTGCAGATTATTCCCACACAAATTGAGCTTCAGCAGTAAGTGATGTAAGCAGGTATTGTTATGAAATGTTGGACATACGAAACAAAGCAGCAGCTAGACTGAAAAGATCAATGCATGTTATGTTGGTAATATATTCAGCTGTAAAAGGGTGTTAATTAAGAAAGTGGCTCAGATGGGGAGATGACAACATGAAGACCAAACCTGGCTAATGGATACCTCACAAGAGCCAACATATTCAGCTCTTTCTAAAGACTCATCATCCATCAAGTGCAGAGTTAACTTCTGAGTTTCTGGATCCTCCACCTGTGTAGTCAGTCATCACGAATATCACCATGACAAGAATGGACGATTCATCACCCAAAACAATATTGGCAAAATTTTGCAAAATATGTACTAAAGTTTCAGTTTGGAAATGAGCAATGATGTGATCCCAAAACATCATTTTGATCTGATTCCAAGCTCCTCCCAAGTTTTGACATACAGTGAGTGATTGCACAATCAAGACACCAGGACTCAAATCCAAGAGTTTGGATATAATAGCCAAGTTTTCAAGACACTTTTTTACTTCCACTTTGAAGCTCTCATTCCAGACAGGGTTGAGAGTACCCTTCTTGCAAGTACTTCGTTTCATCTTGTCTTTTGTTTGGCGGACATACATTACCACAAAGGGATCTGTTTTGCCCATGATCACATCTGTCTTCTTCAGGTTTTTGCCTTCAATGAGTTTTATATCCAACTCTCCAACTGAACGCATCTGTAAAAAGCTGCCCAGCTCTCCACCCAAAACAATATTTTCACCAATTTCCAAGACAATCCTTGCAAAAACTTGGTCATTGATAAAAACACACATTCCATCAACATACATTTATAAAAAAATTCTATGTCAAAAGCCTTCCCTGGACATGAATGAGTGAACTCAAAATCTCAAAATTGTAGCATATGGGACTTGGGAAAAACCCACTGAAAAAATGGCAACATCACTAATTTACACTAGAAACCTGGGCAGTGTGCATACCTGAAGTCTCCTACTATCATTGGAAGCACAATTCGGCTTGGCCAGACCATTGAATCCATCAATGCTGTCCTGATTGAGTTCTGTGGCAAGACAAGAAAATCCATGCAATTGAAGTATCTTAACCCACAAATTATGTGTAACATTCAGCACTAAGAACAGACTTACATTCAAAGAAGAAAGACATGAGCAAGTTGATCTACAGGTTGGTCAGAGACTCACTGGCAAAAACAGAAGCAGTTAATTGATAGAAAGAAGGTAGCAGCTTACATCAATCAGCTTTTCAACACCAGGTAAAGCAGCAACATCTCCGCCCAAGAATTTGAGATCAAACCCAAGCTCTGGCTGTTCAACACAATCAAGGACCACCCAACAACAAACCCCATTCTTTAAAAACAGAGTCATTTCTTGCAGGAACCTGAATCCCATCAAATTGCTCAATTTTTTTTACATTTGCCTTCTTTTCAAAGGGAACAGACATTGTAAGGAAACAAGGCCACTCTTGTTGGCAGTATCTTAGACCAGTGTTGGTCTGCTATAGATCAACTTTTGAATATACCAGCCTGGTCCTGGTATTGGGTACTTTTTTAAAAACTTTCATACCAGCAGCCCAGTCCTTGTATTGGGTACTTTTCAAAACTTTCATGCCAGCCTGAGCTTTGTATTCCACTGTCAGTCTGGTGTATATAGGCCTATAAACACCAGACCAACACTGGAACTTGCTACTGGAATGTTTCTTGCAGTTGATGAGCGGTGTAATTTAGCAATGGTGGAAGAACATGTACAGGTTCATTCAAGGAGACAACAATGGCACCGAAGCCTGGAATGCATGCAGTCAAGGGCTTGAACAGCAGTCTGACTGTTCCATGCATGTGCCAATTCTTCACCTGCATGCAAAGCAGATCCTTAAGTTATCTAATTTGGCCCCCACATATATTGAACCAAACCTAGAATCTGCCAAAGCAAGGAAATCATTTTAACACCCAGTTTTGAGGGGTTTTGTGTAATCTGAGAGTACCTAATGCACGTTGATCACCATTGTATGAAATAAGACAGTGATTAAGTATGGTGATTCTAGGGAAAGTGTAACACACCTGTACTTTGAAGTTAGGACCCGGACACTGAACTACTATCACCACACCTTCTTGGTCAGTTTCCCATAAAACTTCCATCTCCAATACACACTCATCTTCACCATTGGGTGACACCTTTATCCCTGCCATGTTACTCAAATTTTGCTTGAGGGTCCATTCTCTTTGTTAGGAGTTAGAAAGTGCCCACTTACATAGTTCTTAACTAATAAGGCTGATGTGGTAGATTAGGACTATTCACACTAATTAAAAATTGCTTTCAAGTAGCATTTACATTACTTACTTAAAATATTTCTGAATATTTTATACTCATAATTTATGCAAATGTTGAGATGATATATTAAAAACATTGTTGTGTACATCACATGTTTAATCAGTAGATATCATTGGACTCTTCTGATATAAATGATCTAGAGCTGAATGTCAGCTTCAAAAGAGTTGGAAAAGAAGTGTCAATTCACAAACTGATGGAAAACCTGTATATCAGAACACTGGCATGGAATGTAGCAGAACATTTGCAGCAAACCTACCCAGAATTTCAGGTGCTGCATTCCCAAACTGCACAGTCTTGAGGATGATCTTCTCAATGATACCCAATGGGTATTGGTCGAATATTGGCTGGACTTGCTCTTTGATTAGATTTCCAGCTGCCTGACCCAGCCAATTAGTGTTTTCTTTAACAATTCTGGCAAGTGGTGTTTGTGAAAAATATGTGCCTCAGCTGGTAGGTAACTAGGGCACATGCTTGTACTGGTTGGTGGCTATACAAAACAAAACAATATTACAATGTAATTATGGTGAGTTTGGGTAGCCTGTTCTCTAGCCATCTTGTGATTTTTCCTTTTCAGAAAAAAAACCTACAAATTCTAAGTATACTGGTCACCAAACCCATTTTCTGTGAGGAAGTTTTGGAGATTTTACATACCTGGTCAAGAACAGGCCACATTTTCTTCAACAATTTGTTGAGCCAATTCATCTGTTGCACAGACAGAAACATCCAATTTCCTGAAGCTGGCCTTTTAATTTTCCAACTCAGATAGAAGTCATGGTGATCTCAGCTCTATGTACAGAAACCAAGGAAAAAAAAACCTGAAAATTAGACACTATGAATTTTCCTTTTGAGTGGAGATTCATCCACCACCTGACACTATGCCAAAACCCAGCATCTATCAACATAGATTTTACCTTCTCAAATTCACACAAATTGATCCGCATCAGAAAGGATTCTTACCTTCTCCAATTCTTTCAATGACCCTGACATTATGCCAAAACCCAGCATCAAAGAACACAGACTTTACCTTCTCAAGTTTGCAGAATTTGATCCACCTTTGAAAGGATTCTTACCTTCTCTGATTCTTTCAATGACACTGACTCTATGCCAAAATCCAGCATCTATGAACATAGATTTTGCCTTCTCAAATCTCACAGAAATCAATCCACGTTAGAAGAGATTTGTACCTTCTCAAATTCACAGACTGTGACCCACCTTGGAAAGGATTCTTACCTTCTGATGTTCACAAAATTCAATCCACCTCCTGGAAAGGATGCTTAACTTCTCAAATTTGCAAAATTGAATTCACCTCAGAAAGGATTCTTACCCTGACACTACCCCAAAACCCAGCATCTATAAAGATAGATTTTCACCTTCTCAAAATCACAGAATTCGATCCAGCTTGGAAAGGATGCTTCGGTGGGAAGAAGCTCTTTCAAGGAATTTGCATCCAGTCTTGACATTTGAGCAACTTGTACCACCTGCATGGTCACATGACGAATGAGCACAAAAGGCATTGAGAATGATCTATATAGCTTAAAAAACAGTTCAGTTCAGATCAGAGCTTGAATAAAAAAGAAATCTCATCAAACCTTCAATGAAGAAACAATTTCATCTGAGCTTCAAAAACGATTTCATCAGATCTTCAAAAACATCATTTCATCTGAGCTTCCAAAACATGATTTCAGATCAGAGCATGACGTGAATTTTGCATGATGAAATCCTGCATGGAAAAAAATGATAAAAAAGAAAAAAGAAAAAGTTGAGGGAAAATTGACGAGAGAAAATCATAATACAATTTGTACTACAACGTTCAAGACATTGGGGACATGAATTCTTACTTTGATGTTTCGAAGGTGAGTTCTATAGAGAGCAATGAGCTGGTACGAGAACGTGAGAAGAAGCCCCAACACGGCGCCCAAGAGGAACTGTAATGCAACGGAGTCTAGTGAGCTCACAAACAGCAGTCCGGAGACGATGAATGGAGTCACAGCTACTATACAAGCAATGTACAAACGGAGACGGGGATTCTGAAGCATTTCAACAGGATCCAAGAGCTCCGACGTCTGCTTCTTGCTGCTGCTGCTGCTGCTGCTGGTGTACTCGTGATCCTCTTGCTGCTTCTTGTTCGCCATGTCTTTGAATCTGGTTTGTTGACATCCGCCACAAAGTTCCTGCAGATCTTTTGGAAATCGACAAAGTTTAAACAACAAACTGCACCAAAAAAATAAATTAATGGAATTTTTTTAAAAATCCGCACAACGTGAGAATGATCAGGACAGAGAATTTGTGGAAGAATTTGATCACAAAATTTTTCCTTATGATTTCATTGAAGCAAATTGTGCAAGAACTTTGCGCCGTGAGGACGATGCAACAAGACGAGACGAGACGAGAGAGACGGAGAGGGAAACGAAGTGCTAGTGTGATGTCCCAAACAGATTCCAGGTCCCCAAACGAGGGGTCACTAATAATAGGACGTGAGGTCCTTTTGGTCCGCCACATTGGAATTGAGGTCCTGAACGCAGCAGTCGGGTCTTAACTCTTAGCCCGAGGTTCCCGTTTACTCACTAACTTGGTCCCGGGTATCAAATATACCCGCATTTATGTTTTACTAAAGAAAGGTAATTAAGCACAAGTTCTTGTACTAATCAGGGTGTTTAAATATGAAATATGAAATTAAAAATTATTTATTTACTTTTATGATGTCGTAAAGTTGGCAAAATTTAGCAAAATTAGCTAGATTTACATTAAAAGAAATTTCCGAAAATTTCCCAATTCTATTGTTGAAAAAATGATAAACTTTGTCAGCTAAAACACATTGGTTCTAATATGCATCTTATTTTCATAATTATTTCTCAAATACTATTTACTCATAATATTCATAATATATACTCACAATATTTTCAAATAATATTCATAATTAGGTTTTCAAATAAGTATATCTACATAATTTTTCCTATTTACTCCTCACATAACTAATAAAATCCTAAAATAATTCTAATTGTTATTACTTTTGGGGCCTACTTGTAAATTTTCCATATAAAAAGTAAAATAGAATAGAGCCTATTAATTAAGCTCTTGATTTATTGAAGAAATTTCAAAAAAATCGTCCCTCAATTAGAAGGGACGAAATATTATGTAACTTGAAAGCAGGGCTCTTCCTTGTGCGTTAATTAAAATCGAGGTGTCAAGCTCAGGTAACGCCGCCCAAAAGGACACCCCCCCCCCATTTTGTCCCCTGAATTTATTTCCAGTGCGATCGGGCAGGTACCCGCTTTGCCGGGTCAGAACTTGTCGGTTGGTTAGTAAGATCCGAACTGGAATTAGTTAAAACTGAAATTAGAACCAAATTTTTTTAACCCACTGGACCAAGTGACTAAAACCTAGGTTAACCGCCGGTTAATCATCGATTCCGATCCAGGTTAGTAAAAACCAAACTGGAACCGGGTCTAATTCTCATAACCGGAACTGGAACCCAATTTTTGTTGTTGTTGTTGTTTTTTTTTAAAAAATTAAATTAATTTTTTTAAAAATGCTATACCTGCGGTTAAAAAGTGGCCACCTCTCTATATAGGACCCTAACCCAGGTAGGGTTTTTTTTTTCTTCTTTGGGGGGCCCTGTATAGATACCAAATTGACCTTTAGAAAAGAGTAGTAATAATAACTGGAACTAGTCAAATGGATCCCTTTTTTGTTGGGGGGGATCCTTAAATCCTTTGCAATGCTTATTACAAGACTAGCCTACTCAATTATTTATTTATTTATTTATTTATTTATTTATTTTTGGTACACAATCTTGACACCTCCCATCTAGGGTTGCAACATTAGGTAGAGATGGCATTATTGCTTGGATTGGATTTCTTTACAAGTTTCTTAAGAGTTAGTGATCCCCAATAGTGGGGAGTTTGGAGTGAGAAAGAAAGAAAAACAAAGGGGGTGCGTGTCAATGTATCTTTGAGGCGAAAGAAGAAGAAGAAGAATTATGGAAACTCAAATATTTCACCAATGCAAAAACATAATCTTCAAACAAATCCTCTAAAAGAAAACCAAAATCCTTCACAATATTATTATTATAACTCTATAACTAATCTCAAGTTCCAACACAAGCCAAAATATCACCTTTCAAGAATCCTCATGTAAAAATAGACCTAGGGGGCCAAAATCCCTTATTAAGCTACTATACTCTATAATGAATATAAACACAATTTCCTTCTTGCCTTGGTAGGCAAGGCCAACAAACAATTGAATATGGACTCCAAAGTCAAAAAAAACTCATATCAAGAAAAAAAAGTGTATAATAAAAGGATCTAGTGAGATGAGGCTTCATAATATGTAAAAAAAAGCTCTTTCTAGACTTTGTCAAACCACTTGCCCTAAAAAAAATTTGTCGGTGCATGCTCTCTTTACCTTAAACCCTTCGGGGAAAAAAAATAATTGAGTTGGAGCTTGAAGTTGAAGAGTGTTGGGAGGTTGTCAAAAAAATAATAAATTGCCCCATTTCCCTTTGTTGATAAGCTTGTAAGAATTCACTTTATTTTTTCTTTTCAACCTTAAAAATCGGATTTGTAAAAAATAAAAATTCAGCTAGTTCTCAAAGTGTCAATTTTCACAAATTTAATAATAGTTGGTTCTTAAAAGGCACTCATTACAAGTTGGTTATCAATTTACTTTTTTAAAAAAACTTAACAAATTGAGAAAAGTTTGTTTATCAAAATTCTTAAATTTTACAAAAAAAGAAAAATGATGAGGATGCATAAATAAATAAAAACTTCTATAATTACAATAAAATTTTAAATGTAAGATTTTATATGTCCATAATTTCATCTCATTCAAATGAACTTTCAATTTTTTTAAACTCTTTTTTAAAAAATTTACGTCCATTTCAATTAACTTCACTAAATTAAAAAATGGTTTCCAATAAACCTTAAGATCATTACATCAAATTTTTCTCATAAATATGAACTTTAATTTAAAATTATTCAATTGTTAATGACATATCCTTATATTAGTAAATATGCTAGTTAAAGAAAAAAATCATTTCCATCTCAATTTGTGATCACAAAATGTGTAGTATTTGGTTGGCAAGGAAACCAACTATATATATTTTTAAAAACAAATCCTTGTTTTCCTCACCATTAATGAAAAGGACACTTGATATTAGCTAAAAATTAGTAGCTCCATGTTCACAAGTTCTTTCATGAATTGATTTTGTTAGTAGTCATTTCAAAAATTATCTTCGAAATGTAATCCCCATCATATTTTTGGTCTACAAAGTTGCTTTTAGATTTTGTCAATGGATGTAAAGGATCATGACATTTCAAAAGCATTTGGTATAAAGGCTCTTCAACAATAGTCGCATTTCATGCATGGTTATTGTTTTTTTTTCAATTTCCTGATAGAACTAAGGTGGTGAGGATTTTTATGCAAATTTCAATTTCAATTTAATTGGCTACATTGTTTTAAAGAACTTTAAAACTATAGCTAGTAGACATAAATGTGGCAACCTTCTCCCAAAAAACTAATTTTATGTCATTTTAGATAAATATGTTTTTTATTTTTAAACATTGCAACAAAATATTCTATTTTCGTAAAATTTTGTTGCCCTTTGATCAATTCTAACCCAAAAAAAACTTCTCGTGGCCACTAAAAAAGGATATTACATAAAGGCTCTTAATCTTAGGATTAATGTCAAGGACAACACGTTATGGGCTTTTCTTTCTTCATATTTCTTTTATGAATTTTTTTTTGAAAATATCACAAACTTCCTTTTTGGTCTTAAAAGCAAGCAAAATTAACTCAATAGCAATCCTTGAATTTTCATCCATCAAATTGTCCAAGGTTGTCGGATTTCAATTTCTTCCTTAAATTTCAAGCACATTGATAGGACAAAATGCAATGCATCATGAAACAAAAAGTGGTTAAAAGATTGGTTTAAAACACAAACATTACAACCCAAAAAAGATAATTCACAAATATTTGAAAAATGTGTCATCTAAATGGAAGTGGTATTCAACCATTTATTCTAACAACAATTTGTTTGTTGTCACAAAGGACAATGGCTCTTCAAAATTGCAAAGCTTCTTCAAACAATGATTTTGCTAGCAAACTTATAAACAAAGTCCAACATTCAACGTTAATATTTCCAATTATTACATGTAGAACCTTAGCCTTAGGCTTGTGACCTTGAACATTAAGGCATAAAAAATGGAGTAGGTTAGGAAAATCTACCAAGCCTTAAACACATTTTTGTAAGTATGAAGGAATGGAAGGAAATGAAATTCAAATCTCTTTGAGTGGATTTCCACTTTGGAAGTTAGAATTATCTTGCAAGTGTTGGGTTGAATCTTTGGGATGTAAGGTTTAAAACATCAAACCTTGTTCAAATTGAGCCCTAAGTTTTAAACTATTTGAAACTTCTTGAAGACTAGATATTGAAAATTTGCCATATTGAAAAAATAAATAGCAAGTCAAATGTTAAAAAAACTTGTTTTGAGGGAGGTATGACACTCGAAATATTTCAAACACAATGTGTCTTAATTTTGGAAGTCCATTTTGAGACTCCCAAGATTTTTAATCATTTTAATATAGTTCATACAACTAATGACAAAGTACACAATTGTCCTTCTCCCTATTGTGTACCTTGTCATCAATTGTATTCTCCTTTCAAGTTTGGGCCATGTGAATTTAAGTGAATTCAAAGCATGTTTGTGACCCAATTTGGTTCCATTTGCACTACCAATTACATTGTTTTGCTTTAGCTTGTGCAAATGAAGTGATTGTGAAATGCTTGTGAACAAGCAATCTTGTGACTTTATCCTAGTTCCATTTTTAAAATCCTACACACCCCCTTGTCCCAATGACATTAACGAATGCACCCTTAATTTTTCTTTCTTTCCATTGATGTCACTTCAAGCAAATTACCACTAATGCATTAAAACAAGCTTAAGCCTAGGAGGTTGTCATTACAATTGAAAATGAATTTAATTTTCAAAAGTGTTTTCAAGTAAAAGATTAAAATATGCCTTGTTTTAAATGGAGTGTTTAATTTTCTTGGGTAAAAACTAAGATCGATAAGAGTTTTATTTCATTCTTATCTACATTTCCCAAATTCGTTTGGCTGAGTTATACATTTTTGCAAATCTAATTATGTAGACTTAATATAAACATACTTGAAATTTGTGAAAAATTTTCCATCTATTGTCCTAACATCAAAATGTGTTTTTCATGATTACAACCATTACTACATGACTAGCTAGTTGGATAAGATTAATCACATAGGACATTTAGTCATGTAATCACAAATATGGATATGATGTTGATTTTTGTCACTATTTAGTCATAAAGGACATCAAATTAATTAATTATATCTAATCAATCTTATATAGATAAATGATATATTTAATAGATATACATTATATATATTTCAAAATAACTTATCATAATAATGATTATTATTATATCATTCATTATTATTTTTCCTATGAATTTTTGACATGTGTCACCACCTAGGCGAGGTAGCTATGGAAGTAAAAAAAAATTTGGTCAACATTCCATTGTTGACAACCATTTTGTCAATTTGTGAAGTTTGATTTTTGAACCATAAGGATGGGGATCAACTCTTTTAACAACATTGAGCCACACCATGTGTTATGAAAACATAATGGGTGCATTTTATTTAACCCATTTTTCATTCAAAATGTTCCTCCATGCCAATTTTAATATTTTATATCTTATTAATATTTTATCCAAATGAAAAAAATCAAAAGTTCTTTCTTAAAAATTTTCAATGACGTACACACACACACACAAATGGAAACTTGTTCAACAAGAAAACACTTAAATTTTGTTATTTAACAAGATTTCAATGACCATTTGTTTTTAAAAAAAATCAAGCACATGATTTATAAATGGGAATTTTTTTTATAACTAACATAATAATAAATAAATGATATATCTCCCACATCTTGAAACTTGTATTTGATTCAAAAATTATAATATACAATTATGATTTATAGTAAATCATAATTTTAGTAAAAACCTTTAATTTTGATGTGTGTGTGTGTGTGTGTGTATTATGATATACAATATTATTTTAAATTTTGGATTTTGATTTATAACATATCAAGTATTGTTATGTAATTTAATGTATGGATTTTTCTAGAAGATTCCCAATTCTCACAATTTTTAGCATTGGCAACATTATGTTTTGTAGGACTTATTTATGTAATTGAAAAGTGAAAATTGCCCCTAAGAAGATTTAATAAATTTAGCTATAAATTAAATATGAAGTAAAAAAGTTTTAATCAATCTTTTAAAATCATGGCTACACACTTAAAACCAACTATAAAATCCTAGTGATTTTTATTATTTCTTTTGCCTCCACATTTAGAAACCTTCCAAAATTACTTCATGTTAAAAATTTTAATTTTAAATTTATTTTGGGCAAAATGTCATGAGTAAATATTTGTTGTTGAACATTGGCAACATCTTGGAAATTAATTATATTACATTGTGAAATGTTTACATTTTTAAAAACTATCATCTTGAAATAATAAAGTTATTTGAAATTAAGTAATATTTTTTTATGAATATTCTATCATTGAAATGTCAAAATTCAAACATGTACAATATGTGAAAAAATTGGCAAAGTATTACATTTGCACTAATTATGTTTTTCAAGGTTATAAATATTTTCAAATAGAACATAGAATAGTTCCTTTCCTCTAAACTAGAATAAAAAGGTGCATAATCAATAGTTGTTAATTCATAAGTAGTAGCTAATGTGTAGTCATGTAATCAAAATATAATTGCATAATAGTCACAAATTAAACAACTAGCATATTACTAGAACTAGGACATGATCGTAAAATGTTTTAGTTATGAAAAACACATTTTGGTGTTGTGTGTAGCACATTGACATGTGTTACAGAAAACATCCCCAAAACAAGTACTATGAAAACTTTCCTCCAAACCCAATTGCCACAATTCACAATGGGGTGAATGCAAACTATAATGTACCAAAAAGTGAAAAACATTTTGTCCCATATAGTCCATTTCTCTTTGTATTATTTTCAAATTGTGAGATTGGTAAATAGTTGGGCAACAACAATCCATTGATTTCAAAGCATTTTTTTCCATCTATGTTCATGCCCAGTTAAAGATCATTATTATGTAAACATGTCCAAAATCTATCATAAAATAAGATTTTTTCAACATGATATGGACTTTGTCAAACACCCCCAAAAAGACCCCAAAGAAACCACCAAAAAGTCCATTAAGAATAATATATAATTGACACAGTGTGAAATCCTTAAAACTTGTTTTAATTGATATATTGTTTAATTAAATGTGAGTCCCTAACAACCACATGTATTAATTTGAATGGACCTTTTTGAAATTCATATAAAAATTTATAGGTAGATGGTAGTACCTAAATTGGTAATTCCAACATTAAATGTACATTTTACATTGATTAATTCACACTGCAAGAACTACATTTGTGATGTTTATAATGGTGCAATGTAACTTGCATTGACGCAACAAGTTTTAGTGTAGTTATCATTGCATTCAAAGTCAACCTTTTATCTTTCATGAAAATAATTATTTTCTCCACTCATATTAGTTCATCAATTTGCTTAGATTCCTTAATAGGGCTTGCTTAGTCGTTTCTATTGCTTCAAACAAACTAATGGTGACATGTTTTGGTTACTAATCAATTCCCAAAAAGGTAATTACAAAGGTAAACAGATAATGTGCTCCCTTAAACATTCATATATGAAAATTGTTAATATAAGTTTGACAAAAATGTATTGTTGTTTTGTTTTTTCCACCAAGTTAGGTAACATTTCTTGTGAAAATTATTTTATGGAAGAATAAAAATTTGAGGACATAAATGCATGGTTAAATGTTTTAACCAAATATTTTCCACAAATTGTATAAGTACAAAAAAATCATTGCCAAACACATTAGGTTTTTTTTTGTTAATTACAAATACATTTTCTTTTCAATTCACTTCTTCAAATGTGTTTACAATAGTAGAATGGTCTACAACATGTTTTTTTCAAAATTGTTATTCCACTAATTTTGTAATATAAAATCCAACCTTGATTTTTTTTTTCAAAATATATTAAATTTAGACTATATTATCATAACAAAATATGCAATACATGATTTGAAAACTTTGACCATGAATGGGTCCATGTTAAAATGAACCACAAAATGTCTAGTCATTATTTTCATTATGTAAATTTTACATTTTTTGAAAGTGTACATCAAATTATTGTTGAAAATCTTTGATACACTCATACAATAATGTTTTTAATATATTATAGGAAACTAAATTATTTGATGTGTGCCATGTGTACGATCTCAAAATCTTGAAATTATTGATTTATTGAAAATGTCGACATATGACATTGTGCCATGTGGACATTTATGTTACACATTTACATGACACATGGCATTTTATTGTTTGTAGGTCATCCAACATATGTGAAGTTGAACGAAAGTAAAGAGATCAACTACAAGGCGGTTGAAAGCAAATTGAAAATAAATTGAAAATAAATCAAAATTTATGTAAATTAGTTGAAATGTAGTTGAGATTACAAGTCTACACAAATTGCAATCACAATTGTAAGACTACTAAAGCTAGACTATGGGGATAATACACTTAGCTAAAATTAACTAAAGAAAATCAAACCATAATAAAAGCATAATCTACTTATACATTATCAATTAAGAATGCAAAACCTATTATAATTTGAAAATTATGCAAGGAAACATTGTTTCCATGCAAGAAATGGTCTTGTCTACATCTCAAAGATGTTAATGTTATTAATCAAACATTTATTGGAACAATGAAATGACTCTCCTATAAGGTGGTTGTCCTATGTTTATGCACTAATGGTGTGAACTCATTGTTGGCAAGTTTAATTGGATTGTTACCTTGTTGGACCACATCTATTGACTTATTCATAGCTACACCCTACATTTTTAAATTAAAGAAAATGAAAGTTGTTAGAAATGAAAAAACACTCATGAATTTTGCAGAAACTATAATAGCTATAAAAAAATTGGAGGATTGAAAACAAAAAGTTTGGCCCAAGTTGATAACAACACTTCTAGAAGAACCTTTTATGAAGTGGGGTCTAGATTTTATAGGTCCAATTAAACCAACAAGAAGACTAGCAAGAATTTATTTTTTTTGGTAGCTATAGATTATGCAACTGAGTGGGTAGAAGCAAAGGCAATCATAACCAATACTGCAATAGTTACAACCAAATTTATGTATGAATATATTTTTACCAAATTTGGATGTCCATTGACCATAGTTACAAATCAAGGAGTACATTTCATCAATGACAAAATAAAACATATGACAAAACAATTTTTGTTAAAGCATGTTAGTTCAAATACATATTATCCATAATGAAATGGATAAGGAGATTCTATTAACAAAGTCATTGGCAAATTATTAACCAAGTTAGTCAATGAGAAAAGAACAGACTAGGATGAACATTTGTCCATAGTTTTGTTTTCATATAGGATTGCTTACAAGGTGGCAAAAGGTTATATAACTTACCAATTAGTCTATGGTTTACATCTTCTAATGCCAACAAAATATGTTCTATCGGCTATTAATGGGGACCACAAAAATGTAGAACCAACTAGAGTACTCATTGCAAGAATAATAAAACTTGAAAAGTTATAGGAAAATAGATTGGAGGCTCACAACAATGTGGGAGCAAACTAATGGAATAGATTTTTATGGAGTTAATAAAAAAACATAAAGAATAAGTTCCAATTTGGAGATGATGTTTTATGGTTTCCCAAGGGAGAAATACACGCCTAGGCAAATTCAAGGAAAGATGGTTTGGTCCATTCAAGGTATAGTATTGTTTACCTAATAATATTGTTTTTCTTGTTTCTATTAACAATTTTGAACCAAATCTAGTATTGGTTAATGTTAACAAGTTGAAACCATACAAACATGTGGATTAGACATTGAAGGGGATTGAGAATTTAGAAAATTAGACATCTTTAGAGTCCATAGATTCAGACCCTATGGAAGAGAAATTTTATGAAGATTCAAAAGATCAGAGAAAAATAGAGTTCATTAAGATTGATTAAACAATAATATTTGAAGAAATTTTAGTAAATTTGATGAATCAACAGGTTATGAAAAAATTCATAAACCATGATTAAATAGTTTCATAATCACTAGATTATAGGTTAGATAAATATGTCACATTGGAACAAAACTCTAGCATTTGATGCATAAGACATAAAAAGTATGTATTGTAGACAACATCAGGTGATCAAATTTAAAATTGTCATTAGAACAACCCAATGCCATGTCCATAGAGTTTTTAGGTCAAAAGACATTAATTATAGCCCATGTTGGTGTTAGTATGAATTTTAACAATAGACGACAAGTGTAAAAAATATATAAAAAGGACAAATCATTAGAACGCTAACCCTAAAGGGAAGTGAAACATCATTTCATGAAACGAAATGATTACATTTCAAAAGGTGGTAAACAACAAAATGCTTCTTCATTTTCATTTTTTACAAACAAATTTCTATCATTTTTTGTCTCCAAAATGAGTGTAAAAAAAAGTTTTGTTGAGAAATTGCAACAACAATCCAAAGAGAAATTACAAAAGTTGAAAGAAGAAAAGTAAGAGAGATAGGGAAAACAACAAATATTTTGCAAATATTTTGCATTTGTAGTTTGGTCTCCAAAAAAAGGTTCACCATTTATTTCTCCTATTTATTCTTCTTCTTCCTCTCAAAGATCTTCTCTAATATTTAAGTTTGAAAAAGTTTTTTAAACAATTAAAAAAATGAAAAAGATTGCAAGGAAACTTTTAGGAGGTATAGTTTTAGGAAGCCTAGAAGAGGGGCAAGTCCTAGTGAACAAGTCAATCCAATTTTCATTTCTAACTCTAAAGAAGAGAAGCAGAACGACGATTTATAATTAGATCAAGAAGTGCCATTACATCAAGAGGAGCCTACCCAGGAGTAGATTCCAAAGAAAATCCACATTCCCAACAAGAAGTGCACGAAGAGAACAAATCGGCAAGCAATGGCTGCAAATCTCTATGGGAAAAAGGTGTAAACTCACCAAGATGATGAAGTTAGGTACATTTTTACTCCTACATAACAAAGTTATAATAGCAATTTGAAGAATATTTTGTTTTGGACAAGCTCTAAAGAGGAAGAAAGAGCCTAGGCAAATAGAGCTGCATTGGTAGGTTTGTTTGAGGTTGAGTAAAAGATTCTTCATCACAACATTCTAGTTGAATTTTTGAACAATTGAAAGTTTGATTACGAACATAACAAAATCAAGGTCATGTTGGGGGGGAAGAGGAGAGAATTATAAACAAACATCTATTGATAAAGGTTTTAAAAATCTACCATACAAGAGAAACAGAGGTAGACCGGGCAGAACTGTAAGATACCAAAGTAACATTGTCATATATAGTTGATAGAATCCTAGATACTTTCAACACCAATGAAGGGTGGGTTGTAGAGAAGATGAGGTCAAAGTATGTCAATAGAATTGTTGCAATTTTTCCCATTATCTACCAGAAAGATAAGGTGCAATTTTTTGCAATAAGTTTACCATGATGATCTCTAAAGTAGATCGTGGAGAATCTATCAATTGGGCTATAATTATGTATTATCAATTGGTTAAGGAATTGATCAGATGGGAAAAGTGTCAAGAAAAAATGATTGAAGGAATAGCCAAAAGAGAACCAAAAAAGGATGTATGCCATTTTGCCATAGTCTTAGAAATTTTATTTCACAAGTGGTTTCCATTAGAAGGAACAGAGCCACAAGAGAAGAAGAAGTAGGCAAAACAACCATAAGAGGACATGAAAAGAAAGGAGAGTATGTGAAAGAGGTTTATCAAAAACAAAATACCTTTAAACCCTACACACATTTCTCTTAAAAAGAAAAAATAGCTAGAGACTAAGACAACCAAAAGAACAGTTATGATGTTTCAATTTGATGAGGATGAAGAGAGGGAGATTATATAGGAAAGGCAGAGAAGACAATAAGATATTACAATGAGGGGCATGTTAATCTTCAACATAAAGTAGAATTGTTGAGGAAACAACAACAACATCATAGACAAAAGGAGAAATCCATATCTCCTAAGTTTGATTCCAAGACCACAGATCTCTCCCAAGAAAGAGCATAGATCAAATGGGTAGGAACATTAGAAAAGGCCTCCCAAAAAGGAGCCAAAATATCAAGCTCAACAACCAATAGAAGAATATAAGACTTGGACCTGGATCCATCAAAAGTACAACAATATGTTCCAGTACCACAAAATAATGAAGGTATGCTACCTTCAAGACCAAGCTCTACAATAGGCACAAATGTATTTAGAAAAATTTGGATTGCACACAGAAGTTTAAGTTCCTTAGGTACAAGTTCTAGAGGTCAAACTCCTAGGTTTCATACACCAAGGTCTATGCAAGGGGTAGAAGTAAACTTGGATGAACATAAGAAAACTACTAGTATGTTTCAACAAGTAGCAAAATACAATGTACAGATGACTAATATTTTGCTTAAACTTTTTAATCTAGAAATAAAAAATAAACAGATCATAAAGAAGAAGGACATATTTGTTTAGAATGTGCAAAGGGCTTTGGAGAAGGAGTAGAAGCTCAAAGTAGAATTGCAGGATAAAAACAATGAGAATAATCAAATATTGGTAGAAGTGTAAACAACTAGATAAAAGATTAATAACATGGATAAGCACAACAAGGATTTAGAGGACATCAAAGTGGAAAAGGATTCTTTGCAAGCAACTCTAAAGGAGATAGATTCCAATTACTAAAACTTGAAGGCAAAGAAGGATACTGTAAATGTAAAGCACAACAAACTTCGAATAAACTACAAAAATATGGAGTAGATTCTTTTGAAGCAACAAAAGGAGTTGGAGGAGCTCAAATTGGACATTGGTAATGTATATCAAGCCAAGAATGAGATACAAAGGCAATGTGACCAAAGGCACGCATAGATGGATAGAAATTTGTAGAAGCAAATGGCCTTTAATGAAAAGTTGCACAAACTTCTAAAGGAAGCGTAGGGAATAAAACCATTTAATCATGATGGTGTCTTAAGAGAAAACAGTGAATTCAAGAAGCAACATACTTTGCTTCATGTAAAACTCAAGGCATTGTCAATGCACGAAAAAGATGTAAATTTGTGGTGGGATGCAATGCAAAATATTGTCCATAAAGATATTGGAAAGGTTTGTAGAAGGTATGAGAGAAATGAAAGGTTGTACATGCATAGGATATTTCAGATGGAAAAGGTCATACCATCATTTGAATATGAACCTTTAATTTTCTCTCTATAACCAAAAACCTCAAATGAGGAATAAAATAGGGGAAATACTTATGGTGTAAAATTATCAAATACAAGAATAGAAAAGGATCATTTATTACTCAAGAATAAGGAATTTTGACAAAGAAAAAAACACTTTGAAATCTGGAAAATTTGAACTAAATAATGAATAGAGTTGGCACACATCATGGGCACACCTTATACATAGTCAATAAACATAGTTGAAACCTAATTGAAATCTAGTTGAACCTAATCAAAATATAGGAAAAATTATATAGTTGAAACTTAATTAAAAGTAGTTCATTAAAACAAACATAATCAAAACCTTACTTGCATTGATGGTTGAAAAGGTTCATAAGTTTAACTTTCATTGCCCAAATGTTTGTTTTGGAACTGGAAAAAAAGAAAAGCCAATGAGAGTTGAAGAAAAATACTTTCATACTTACAAAACTTCTTTTTTTCTCCTATTTGGACCCCTCCTATTTTCAAAGCTCATAACTTTTTTTATTTCTTCTTCATTTTAAATTATTTAAAGTGTTATAAGAATGCCACCTTAAATTCTACATATAATCTTTGAAATATAATAATAACATAGCAACATAAAAAAATAAAAGTGGGTGTTTCAGAACTAATTGTGGTGTGTTGTTTTGAGTTCTTGACCCCCCTACTTTGGAGGCCATAAATTTTTCATTTCTAATCCATTTTTTGATGATTTTTAGTGCCTTAGATGTGCCAAGAGGAGGGTTTAACATCTACTTGGACATCAGAAACAAAAGAGCCCTCCCTTTAGATCTGGGTTGCTTTAAGTGCTTAAGTGTATTAAAACTAGCCTAAATACCTTAATGAAAGTTCAAAGAAAAACCTAGTTGAAAAAAAAAACCCAGGAAGGGTTCAAAACAAAACCTAGCTAAAAAATAATTTAACTAAAGGTAACATGGTGGAGAAATAAAAGAAGAAATATCTTGGTAAAGGGGAAACAAACAAAAAAAAGGAAACTAATTTTTAACCACCTATAATTGTAAGAGGCATTGTGGTGGTGGCTTCCAAATTCCATAAGCTTGTCTCCTCATGTTATTCATGGTCATTTTCCTCGACACCATATGACCTTCATGTGTTTAATATATATTTTTAAAAAATGCAATGAAAAGTAGAAAAAAGAACTTGAACATGATAAAAAAAAGAAAACAACTTAACAATAACCCAAAATGAAAAACTTGAAATTCCTCACATGCAAAAGGCACAATGCACTCACTTGAAAAAATCCATGAATTGTAAACTACATGATTTAAACTTCTAAACACAAGTTGGGCTTAAAGAAAAGCAAGATAAAACAAAACAAACTATAAAAAAAGGAAAAAAAAATCAAACTAGAACACAAAGAAATTCAAAGTGAATGACAATGTTATATAAGGGCAGTCTTTTCATCCATGGATGAATGAAGTATGTGATTATAGTTGGGATGTTAACTAACTTTCAACTATGTAAGTTGACATTGTTTCAAATAGTTTTCAACTATAATTCAAAATTTGAATTTCCCGCCAACACATTGCCACCATTGTCATATGTCATATCATCCATTCATCCATATTATTTGGCACATTAAATCATTCATTCATTCATTCATTCATACTATATGCCACATTAAATCCATCCATTCATTATTTTAATTTTGTGGCATTCAATGAATATGTAAAATGCCATAAAATTATATACCAATTATTTTATACCACAACATTGAACCATTGTTAAGTTAAAGTAGTTTGCCTAGCCTAGTTAGCTATCCTAGCCTCTGTCTAATTATTTTCCTTACCTAACTTAAAGCCTATGTAGACCTAAGTAGGTAGTAATAGGTTCAGTATAGGTAGGTTGTGAGTTGTGACACCATGATTAAACAAAAATCAAGTAGGTACCTACCTAAAAACCTTGCCTAGTTACCTAGTTACTAATTAATACTTATCTACCTATACCTATTTAGTTTAAGTAACCTACTTACCTATATTTGACCTAACATATCTACCTATTATTTACCTAGGGACCTCCTATTGCATCTAGGTAGACAATAAGTAGGTAGGTAGTCATAACTTGTTTTGCCTTTCCACCCCATTTAAATTTAGCCTCACTAGCTATCCAACCTAGCTACTTAGGTAGCCTACATGCTTACATGCCTCATTGGCTACCTAGGTAGGTTGTAGGTTAAACAAATACACTTGTTGCAAATTACTTCTAGGTACTTGTAGGTAGGTAGGTAATATTTTGTAGGTTAAATAAGTACTTATTACATATATTACCAAGGTAGTTATAGGTAGGTGATAAATTGTAGGTTAAATATATTTAGATTATAGCATAAGTGATTTAAAATAGGGTGTAGGTTAAGTTATGTAGGTCAATAGTTTGTAGGTACTTAGGTAGGTAGGTATGTAATGTGTAGGTATAAGTTACAATAGTAAGTAGATAACATGTACGTAGGGTGTAAGTAATGATAAGTAGGTAGGTGGGTAGGTAATATGTGGGTAGGGTATAGGTAACGATACTTAAAGTTGAAGTACAATTGAAAACGCATGTAATATTTCATCCATCAATATCATTTTTTCATCCATTTAAAAACAAGGTCCACCAAAATAGTTAAGCAATTGACTTGACATGGCATAATGTCATGGCAAAGTGGAATTCTCAACTATTCTTCAATTGGGTTATATTAAATATTTTGATGGTCAACACCTGTTAGTGGTCAATGTCATACACTTACCAGACTAGTCGACACGTCAACTCATTTGAGATGCTATCCCATCCACGTGGAATTTTTTTAAATAAATATTATTGTGGAATCAAAACAAAGTTGAAGATGACATGTAATCGAAACCAGTTGGTTAAAAAATGCCCTTTTTTTCCTAGTGTGTTTCAACATTTCAAATGAGTTTTTGAAATTCTCGCATGCCAAATGTACATCTTTATATCATCACCCCTTTATTGTTGTTTTGTTGTTGCACTAGTAGAATGTATTCATGCCAAACATCTATATGCAAAACATTATCACTTTTCATGAAGCAATTAATATGCCATGTAACAACAATGGCAAGAGTATCAAACAACATATCATTTGTTTCTGATCTTGCAAGTGTGGTATTGCATAGTGGGCCAGGCACACTACGAATTAAGCTTACGCATGGAGCTTGCAGGTCACTTATAATGATCACTTGGTGCACTAAACTACAAAACTAAGAGCTATTGAAATGTCAAGCTTTCAGGTCATTCTTTTTCATCCAAAACATCTTAAGAGCAAAATATAGTTTGCTTGTAACACAAAACTTATATAAGTAAAGCAAGTTATTGTGTTGAAATTTTACATTCCTTGTTTTTTCTTTAATCTATGTGCACATGGCTTTTCTTTATGGAAAGATGATGAATGAAATGTCTTTAAGGTGTTGCCAAGCTCCAGGATGAAAAATTATATGCATTAAACCAAATGGCTAACAAGAGATCAATAGAAAGGAGAAGAGGAGAAGTTAGGGTTAAACCATGAAATTAGGGTTATCCAACATGCCATAGACCATGAAGTTCAATCAAATGTGAAAGAAAGAACAAACTAGAGGTAATATTTTTGTAGGTAATGAAAACAAGTTACCAAAAAAAAACCAACATTCTGAAATGGGGCTTAGATGCCAAAGATGCTTTAGTGTCAAAAAGCCATGTTCGGAGGAATGCACATACAAATCATTGATTACATATCAAATGTGTTGTCTACCTATCAAAGCAATGAATAAAAAAAAAGGTGGGTTGCTAAAGGTTCTTCTAAACCTTGTAGTTGCTAATCTGATTCCTATTTACTTTGAGTTGAGTCAACACATGCTTCATGATTGATAATTGCTCAGGTGGAGGTCATCAAAAGATTGACCAAAAGCTTGGGAAAGGTGAAACAATCAACTTCAACTATGCAACTTGCCACAAAACATATTTTGCTCACAACAACCATAAGCTATGGGGGAAACTCATCAATGAGATCTAGAGCATGAATCTTGGGGGTTCATCTTTGTAATCTTGCTCTAACAATGGATCGATGGAGGGTTATGGATGAAAGCAATGAATTTTTCTGGAGTATTTCCTCGCCCAAAAAGAGATGTGATGTGTTGTCACCATCCACAAAAGCTACTATGATTTCATGGTGGGTCTCAAAAACAAGAGTCAATCCCAACATAAAGGAACAAGAGTCAATCCCAATAGAAAGGAAGTCAAAGGAATGTGGATAACACCTAATGTTACAGATGAAAAACCCACCCATTATAGACTAGAAACTCGTGTGCAATTCCTCTTGAGTAATTTCTTTGATTTCATGTAACTTGTTTGTTCCAATGGCAACAAGTTTAAATTAGGACTTTGTTTCAAAATGGGTTTTTGCATAGCACTAGGAACATTACCTTCATTCTAATTCAATTGTCACTCATTTTAAGCTCTACATAGTTTAAGAATTGTAACATGGATATCTATTGTTTACATGCAATACCTAGGAGCTTTCCTTTCCTACTTACAATTGTGACAAGGTGTCATGGAGGTGCACACCAAAGGATTTGTTAGATGGTCTGAAGGATGGTCAGAGAACAATTGATGGCATTTTGCGGATTTGTAGGATTTAAGGGTCACCATAATGTCTAATTGAGGTTCTTTCACATTATGGGATTCAATCTAGATGTTTTGGAAGATTGCCATAAAACACCTAGTGGCATTTTGGGGCTCTATGGGACTTAAGGGAGATCATGTATATGACCATTGGACTTTCTCTCACATTGAAAGACTCAATGGATTCTAGAGGATTTCCATAGAACATTCAATGACATTTTTATGGGTCTATGAGACTTAAGGCTCACCATGGTGACTTTGATGGAGGTTTTATCACATTTAAGGACTAAGTGGGTGTTTTGGAAAAGTATGATAGAACATTTGGTTGCATTTAATGGGTCTATAAGACTTCAAGGACATCATGCATGCTTTTCAGGAACAATCAAAAGAATGAGACAACAGACCACCACCATCACATATGAAAAGTCCCAAGCAACCAGTGCACATATAGATCTAACAAATACTCAGAAAGTGAGGCAAATTCATCAACACAAGATTTTCAATATCAACTAGCCAGTAAAACTCTTTCCCAAGGAAGCATTGCCAGAGACTAAAGACAGTCATAAGAGCCTTGATGACTGTAAAAGTAATGGAGCACAAACCAGACGATAAATTTTAGATTGTGTTTTGAGCCCTCAGGCCTACCTCCACTAAATAAAATAACTATTCCAGATGTTTTGGAGAGAGAGGCTTCATTTTGAAGACTGAAGGTTTTATAGACTCATCTTTTCTTCCAACTAGAATTCAGAGAGTAAAAATGTAATTAATCATGGGCCTCGCTCTCTCCTCAAAAGTAGCTAACATTATTTGAGAGAAAATAATTTCATGACAAAACAATTGAATCAACTTTTAAGAAATATGAAAACACATCTTATTTTTGTAACATGTGTAGAACTTGAGAAAGTAAGACCCATGATGCCACTGCTCCCTACGACATCATACCATAGAGTGCACACCATACTTGACCTGCAAATCAATACACTACCATGACTTACCCATTGACTTCATCAGCTCCTAATTGACATAAAATTTGGGCAAACATTCAGGCAGTTCTAAGGCTAGAATCACCCAATATGTACATACAATTCTTGAGGAAATTCCAAAACAGGATTGAAGCCAATCGGCAAATGCTCCCTTGCTGTTCTGATCCCCCTCCTCAGCACATTTTGAGACATCCAGGGTGAAATTCCTTCAATGGGTGCTTGTTTTATAACAGCTGCAACAAATTCAACACCAGCACCTTTAGCAGCAGTCACTAAACCATGAAAACCATATTTTTTCCAACCTTCAGCATACTTTCCTAGGCTGTCCTCACTTGTACTAATCAAGAGGAATGCCTGATTTGCCCTTAACCTCATTTTGGAGATGTGATCACATTTACTGTGTACTTCAAGTTGGAAGAGGGTTCGACTGGGATGAAGTAATGCCTCTCGATGAAACATTATGAGAGCATCATAACGTGTCCAATTGACAAAAAAGAAAGAAGAAAAAACAGTTGAGATACCTACAGCATCACAAGCACATATGTGCTTGTCAAAGACTTGCACACTGCCATTGTTCTGGAAAATGGCAGATATGTGCCATTGGAGCTATGAAGGGATAAATATAATTTGGACCCAATCACAGAAACTTCTTGCTCAGAACATAGAAAGAAGGGTTCTATGAAGTTAGTTGCACCAAGTTGATAAGAAAGGTGAAAGATGACTAAGTATGGTGCATGACATCATTTTCTCATCACTGACCACTTTCCAGTTTCCGTAGCAATAAAATCTACTTTCCAAAAGAAGAATCTTCTCCAGATAGTAGCATAACAGTCTACATTCCTGGCTTATTAGCAAAATTGTTGCACCCATTTCATGCAAAAGGAGGGGCTCTTGAGACCATCCATTTTCAACCAGTGCAACGGAATATCCAAATATTCAGGAATGCAGTTACAGTGAGGCAGCAAAAGCATACATACAGGTGCTGGATACCACTATCCTAAAGGCATCTTTGCTTCTGCAAAATACTGAAGAATGGGCGGGGGAAGTGCATACCTTAGGAAGCCAGTTCCAGCACTCATTCCAAAGGCAAGTCTTCAACCCGGTGGAATATGAGGTATATGTTATTCACTTGACAGTTAGACCATAGGCATGATATGCACCATGCAGAGCCTAAAGTAAGCTTGCATGCACATTTTGCAAATGCCCATCTTGCACAAGACCTTTAGTTCGAGAAGGCAGCAGCTCACCTACACTTTTATCTAGCTGACCCAAGTCCTTAAAATACAACAGAAAGTCTAAATGTGTATTCTTCCATAAGAAAATCTGTTCCCTCCTGTACCAATCCTGCTTCAAGAGGTGTGAAGGAGGAATGTTGATAGTAATTGCCATCCAGTGGCCCTCCATTGTAGGCCTTGACCAACTCTGCAGCTATCAAGCGCATCTGCAGAGCACAAAGTCATGTCAGAAGGCTTTCCCAAAACAAATCAGGGGACAAAACTCAAAGCAAACATATGAAAGCAAACCAGACCAGCTGAGGATGACAGAAATACACTGACAAGCATTCCCGATCTAATCATGCAATAAGCATCTTCTAGGGTTTAGGACCCTGTACATGGCTAAGCCATTCCTAGCTCCTAAGATCGGCTGCAGAAAGATGTCAAAACCCTATGTCCCTGTTTCTTGGAAAACCTACTTCAGCATTGTACAGCTCTCATGGTGAACATCAAGCTCACCTTCTAATGTGACCAGAAACTGAGGAAGGAGGAGTAAGTTGGTTTCTTTTTTCAGAAAAATTATGCTATTGTTTTAACATTTGACTGGCATCAGGATTGTTCATGTGCTGCAAGAACTCCACAAAGATTTTAGGGTTCTAGATCAGAACACACATCATGATGAAGATTGAAGAAGGCAGAGAAATCTGGAGTTTTCTTCTTTTTTCATGCTTCAGTTTCTGAGTAAGAATTCAACATACATTTTTAGGGTTCTAGATCAGAACACACATCACAATGAAGACTGATCATCTGAATGAATAGGAGTAAAAAAATAGGCTGGCCTTGCCATGCCATGCACAAATTCATGCAGCACAGGAACAATCCTAATGCCAATCAAATATCCTGTTTGAAGCAGCAAGAAGAAAAAAAATTCACAACCAATCACCAAGCTGAGAAACATTCCTCTTTCGGTGTGAATTTATGCAGAAATTGATATCAATGGGCTTACTTGTTTGTAGGAGCATCCATTGCCTGGAATGAAGAGGACAGGGACACCCAAGAGCTTGACGAGATGCAACTAGTAGTCGATCTTCTTCCAACCCTCATGATAGAGACAAAGGCCGTATTTCTCTTTGGAGGAGGAGGAGGAGGAGGAAGCAGTAGTGGTGGGAGTCAACACTGGAGTATAGGTCGGGTACATATATGTCATGTCGCATCCATTCAGCAAGGGCTTGTGCAACTTATGGCAGCAAGAAAAACTAAACCCTAGGACTAAATCTTTTGATGCTGCCACCGCCATTGCTATAACATGGTAACGATTGTGATTGAGCTTGCATATAATTATGAACTGTGAAAAAAAATCTTTGCTCTGAAAACTTAGATTGAATTTTGAGCCTTCAAGCCTACCTCCACTAAAAAAAAAGGGGTAGTGAGGAAGTGGGGAAGTTCAAAGAAACACAGAGCTTCATTCAACAGACCTAACCCACAGCGGGTTCTGTTCGACTGGTGCATTGGTGGGTGCTGGGTCACTCCAGCCCTCCACCATGGCTGCTTTCTCAGCAGCCGAACGATCTCTTACGGAACTGCTTATGAGTTGTGAGTCATGGAAACGGCCTTTCCGACGAGGGCACAACGCTCCCACTCACACCTTCAGGCGTATGCACCCCGTCCAAATTCAAATCAAAACCAGGTATCAGAATATCCATCTTCGACATCTCGTCCGGGCTACACACGTATAACGGCAGGTCGACTAACGAAGGCAGCCCGTCGCTATCACTCCAGTTCACGCCGTCCTCAGCAAATGTTGACTCATGTGGCGTTGCTTGCGATGGATTGTAACAAACAAGCTGCGTCACTTCGACTGCCGCGTCGCTTACAAGCTTGGAATCTGCCGACAACGAGAGAGAGCTCACCTCCAGAGCCGACGCCCCCGCAAGTCTTTCGGCACCTGCTGCAGCAGACGTCACAAGAGTGACCTCAATGTCAGAGGTAGCTCCAGCTTCTTCCCTATCGCCTGCAAGTACCACAAGCTGGTTCGTTGAAGTGCGTGCTTCGAAGATCAGAACATTGGGCTTCAGCTCCCGATTGCGCATCGCATACTGATTCGCTTTCTCCTTCAGGAACGCCTCAAAATCCTTTGTCATCGGCTTGTTCTTGAACTTTGGAGGACAATTTTCGAAAAAACCTTCTGGATAGTCGAAATAGTATGTGGGATTACCCAGGAAGTGTTGTGCAGCATCGAAAGCAAGCATGGCTGCCTCCTCTGTGGCAAAAGAACCAATCCACACCCGTGTGGAACGCGTCCAGTTCGACGCGCGGAAACGAAACTCCACCACCCATTTTCCCTGCCGCTGGCGAACTCCTAGGCTGCCGACAACGCTTCGACGCACGGGTCGCGCAGGCAGCTCCTGCAAACCTGCACGCCGTTCTTCCACCGGGTGCTTGGGCTTGCGAATTGCTGAACAGCCGAAAACCTTTGCACGAACGCGTTGTGGCTGAGGCAGCCGACAACCAGCTTCATCGCCGTCACGACTTCGCTCCTCCTCCATCCCCCAAACTGCATCCAAACTGCTTCCAAGCTTCGAGGTAGTAGTACCTAATGCATCAAAAATCAAAACAAATATCTTCTAAAACTCCTCTATCCAACAGACATCTCACTGACTTCTGGAACTATGAATTAGCTCTGAATTTGTAGAAGGGAAGGCACTGCTAAACCCTAAATCCTAAAAGCATTGAAAAAAAGAGAAGAGCAAGGCCGAGGGTAGCTTTGCGGGATAGATGGGTGGCCGGGTGCAAGTGAAAACGACCTTAACAATCCTCATATACGATAAAATGAAACCATTTGTTACTTAAATGTATTGTAAGGATACTGTCTACATCTGCAGTCTAAGGATGAGATTCTTGCAGATAGTTGGGCTTCTCCATTTTATGGGAGGGGGAGGGAGGGGGGATGGGGAGAGGGCGGGGTTTCTTTCCTCGTAATAGACTTTGATATTTTCATGCCAAAAAAAAAAAAAAGAACTCATCATGTTTAGAGTTTTAAGGACAGACTTGAGAAGAGATAATAAAAAAAAAACTTGAAAGTAGAACTAAAAAAGATTTTATTGACGTTTTCTTGCTTTGCACCTTTTTGTTTTGCTTTTTTGTTGGGACTTTTGCATAATTTTGTACAATGAAAAGAATTAAGCACTGTCGGATGATGGAAAATTATCATGTATGACTTTGAGGGAGGGAAGAAATATCTTACTCGTCGTTATCATCGTCAGTATTACTTTTTCTAAGTTTTGCTTTGGTAGAAGTGGGTGCTGATATTGGATGGACGTCTATCCATCCTTAAGTGGTAAACCCAATTCTTCATGGGTGGGGCAACTATTTTGGGATTGGAACTTTCTTCGCAAAAAAAGCAATTGGTTTCGTACTAGAGCAAGATATAACCTTTAAAAGTTTTAATACTAATCAATTGAAAAAAATGAATCAATCTTATGTATGTTTCTTGAGAGAAATTAGTGTCGGCTTCCCTTTTGTAAACTGAGGACAGAGCCCCAGGTCCAGGGCAGATGCCTACCTCTTCATAACAAAGTAGGTGATCTAACAGATCACCTTTTGCCCTTGCCTTAAAGGTAAGGCCACAGTGAACCAGCACCCACCAACGCACCATCCATTGGGTTGGTTTAGGGTTTAGGAGTTCTAAGTTTAGGTTTACTAAGTTGTGGATGAACCTCAACTCAGTTTATATTTGGTTTCACCTTGGGAACCAATTCTGTAAGAAATAGGTCTCTTATAGGTAGATCAGTAGGCAAGTAGGTAACTATTAGGTAAGTAGATGGTTTATACATAGGTAAGGGCTGTTTTTACTACCTACCTGATAACAACCTGTTTGTGGGCTGTTATTAGGCAGGTAGTTAAAAAGAAAAGCATTGAGCTAACCACCATGGTTACCTAGGCAACTGGAACCCAACAGAAAACTGTTTCCTGACCACTAACCATTTCGGGGATTCTAAACAGACACGGGCGGTGGGGGGTGTGGGTGGGGCAAAGGGGAGAAGGAATCCTTCCGTATTGGGGGAGGGAAGCATATTTAGGCTCCCTCCAAATGTTGGGGAGTGCCACATGTCTCCAAAATATTTGGTGATGGGCCAATCAAATGGCTCCTTCTGAGGAGACCCAAAAACAACGAGAAATGTGGGCACACCGTGACGCAAGGCTAATTAGTAGAAGCATGATTAAAATTATAAATAAGTACACCCGCGTTATAATGGGCTGCCCTGCGAACGTGGTAACGTGGGTGGGACAAGAAAACCATAGTAAGAGCGGCAGGTACTTTTTCAATAACCAGCCGACCATGTGGACTGTGTTTTTTGGTAAAAAGCCTCTCTGTGAGGGTAACCAGTTCGGTGAAGTGCCTCTTTAGGAAACCTCAGTACGACGAGTCCTGTTGGACTGGGGGAAAAGACATGGCAGCTGCAATATTTGGGTGGTAACTTGTTGTGTAGGTGGCGTTGGATTTCGTAGAGTAGTGGTGACAGAGTCTAAGACTATAGCAAAGTTAAGGTTTGTCGGTGGCATAACACCCTACCCAGGGAACTCTAGGTGGTTTTTCAATTTTTTTTTCCTTTTTTCATTCCCTTAGTTTTTGCATGGTTGCTTTCCTAGATCTGACATTGCCTAGTAGGTAGTCTTTAGAAAGTGAGGCATATTTGTAATTTTGTTCCTAGTAAACTTTTCTCAGTATGGGCATAAAACATGTCATGTCCTCTAGTTCATCATGTCACACCAAATTTCATAGTTATCATCACTCATTTGTTTTTTCCTGCCCCACCACAAACTTGTTCTCCACTTCATCTCATCTCCTATGCACATCTCACATCACCTTTTCTTGCCCCCTATCACTTTAACAACCCAAGTGTCACCTATGAATTCCCCTTACCAGCCCCCAGCCCTTCATGCAAATTTGAGGTCCCAACCTTACACCTTCCCAATCCCCATCAATAATACACATGTGTGACCTTTTCCTCATCTATTACACCACCTCCCACAGTTGTTCATGATCAAACCTTGTAACCTACCCCCATTTCCTCAGCACGCATGTAATTTTCACTTACAACCTCTTGCCCCAATTGTGGGCATTAGTTGACCTTTCAAGGGTTAGCCCATCACCAACATTCCTATCAAGCATCTAATTCATCTAATCCAAACCCATGTAACCATCTTGGTTCAAAACCCTCCCCTACTTCCACTTTGCATGCATCAACCTAGCCTTAGGTTTCAACATTGGAGGTCTTCAGGTTTTTTCATTTAAATTTTCATTGTTTTCAACTATACAATTGAATCCTTACTACTTTACAGTTTGATGTACAAGTGGCATTTCATTTTTCATTAAATAAGCTCACACAAGACCCTTATGATGTTGCAACTTGGCATTTGCTCCTTTGTTGCCACAATGACGTCTTTCTCTGCCCCCTTGAGGCAGAGCTATTAGGCATAAAAAAACATAGATCTGACTCAAATGTTTTTTAATGAGCGATTGGGAAAACATGCATGAAGAATTTTTTTACGAGCCCAAGCCTTGGCAACAAGTTTGAGCTCAATATTTCCTCCCCAACATGATCTTCCAATTCATAAATGCCTTTTATTTAATTTAGGTTATAGTTGTGGTGTGTTTATAAATACATTTTTGCAAGGTTTTGATGAATATTTTGATGCAAGGTTGTTTTAGGTCAATTTTGTTAGATTCACAATTGTTATAAATAATTAAATTTGATTTTTTGTACAACTTCTAAGAAGAGGTTGCCATTTATTGTTAAATCACTCTTGAGATTTTCACTAATGATGGTACATCAAAAAATTCAAAACAAAACACTAGTTGGTGTGTTCTACAATATTTTTTCAACAAATTTTATGATGCAACCAAAGTGACAACCATCCATAAAAAAGTTTGCCCAAATATATGGGTGATTGAAACCCCCAAAAAAATAACTCCATTTTAATTTTTTTCTCTTTTTGAAGAAATTTTGTGAGTAAAAATTAGGAATGGCCATGGGTCAATAGAAAAATTTGGGATTCCTCCTATATTTTTGTGACACACTAAAACTTATTCTCCAAATATGATGACTTCAAAAGAAAAAAAATCCTCATAATGTGATAGCTTGGGCCCCATTGTTTCCAAGAAAAGGTCTTTTTTATCATTCACAATTCCATTATTTTTCCCACTAGAATATGAAAATTCACCCCCAAAAAAATAAATTGAATACAACCCACAATTTTAAAAATTAGTGGACTAAATTGTTGTAATTGATTTGTAATATTTGATTCATCTTTTTTTTTTGAATGATCACCACTTTAAATGTTTTTTCCAAAACATTTTGTGGCATGTCAAGCCCTCCAAGTGTTCTTTGTGTGCATTCAAATAAATCACGGGCTTATACTCCAAAAATGATTCATAAAAATTGAAATAACATTTTTTTAGAATTAGTAAAAGTAATGGTTTTCATGAAAATATTCATGATGTAGTCCATAAAAAGATGGAACCAACAATGCCAACATTCCATAAAAGGCCATCTAAAACTCTTTTAGATAACAAAGGAAGTTCTTTTGTGTACCTGTTAAAGCCAACCAATATGTGGGTTAGAATTACAAATTAGATGTCATTTTGAAAGGGTGGTCTCCTTCTTTTGTTTATATTGTGTATATATGCATGTGAGAACATTGTTCATTGTTAATTTGCTTCATCTAGATTTTATCATATTGTAGTGTTGAATCATACATACTTATTTAGAGGCTTATTCTTATGACCTTTGTTTTGTGTATGGTTTATGAATGAGACGATGAGTTTTTTCAAACATTCTTTAATATTCTCATAATTTAGATGTAAATTACTTAGAATTATCAACTTTGTTACCATAACATCTTGGCAACTTTGACACTAATTTTTTTTAAATGCTGAAATTTCCACAAGAAAATTCAGATAAATTTTTTTTGTGAAAGAGAATATTGAATTTTCAAGAATATAATTCTATTTCTCAAAATGAAAATTTCAAAATTAATTAATTATTCACAATACATATGTCAAAGTTGACAAGGCACTATGGTATTTCCTATAGTTGTCTTAGGTCTTGGTCCTTCAAAAGTATTCCAAAATTTTATCCATGCATGTCCATTTTCAAATTTAATATAAAACTTCCAAATGCATTGATATTGCTTATTAAATTTTGACAACCAAATATGGGAATATGAAAATTTAAATTTATGAAAAGTCATGTAAATATATATGTTTCATATTATCATTTTACATGATATTTAACTAGTATTTAAATTTGACAAAATATCAACATAAACTTAAAAATTAAAACTTCCTAGAAATAAATTTAAAAATATTATGATAAAATAAAAATGGCCTATTTTTTTAATGTTTGGCATATGTGAAAATGATTTTGTTGACATGCGATGTTCAAGTTTTTCATTTGTTTGACGATTATGGTGACCATTGAAAATTTCACAAAAGATTTAAAAATGAAATCAGTTGAGTTGAGTTTGGGCCAATCTAGATGAATTGGGTACCAAAATCTTAACCTAACCATTTTTTATCAACCCTAAAGGACCAACATTCTCTTGTCATCCAATTTATGATTTGTATTTTTCAATTTAATGATCTTTTGGCATCTTTCATCTTTTTGTATCAATGCAAAACATTCACAAGGCTTATTGTTCTTTGTTGAAATGCATAATGCAAGGAAGTATGTTTGTGACCACATTTTTTCAAATTTTTTATTCATCAATATAAATCAATTAGGGCCCTTCAAGATGTGAATAATATACAAATTGTTTTGCATTAAGTGTGAAAACCTTTTTTTGCAAATTGTGTTTTGACCTTTGTGTTGTTTTGTAAGTAGGTGTGATACCTTATTTTGCAAATGGTAAATGACATAAGTGTAAATGGGTGGAACAAAACAACACACGTCATAAATTTTCCCAATTCTATTCAAAGTTATTCACTCAAATCATAAATTTTTCTTGGTTTGACTTGGAGTTATTCAGCCCTCTAAATTATAATATATGTACTCATTACGAATGCATGCACAAAATAAATGTCAATAATATCAAAATGACATGTTGAAATGAAATATTAAAAACGTAGTGTTAATTTCATGAAAATCCCAATTCAATATGTTGAAAGAAGATATGATGTGAGTTCATGTAAAAAAATTAAAATAACATAAGGTAATCTAGCTTAAATAGCCTAGGGTAATCTAGGGTAGGTAAATAATTAGGGTAAGTAGGTTAGGTTGCATAGGTAAAATAAGAAAAAATGTTCATAATAATACAATGACAAAAATTATTAATTCTTGAAATTTTTATTTGCAATGGTTAAGAGCTTGGACTTTTAATATGAAGATGACGGATTCAAATCTTCACACTTACAACCTACTTAAATGTGCTTAATTAACCTACTTAGCTTAGGTTATTGTTGTAGGCTTCTAGCCTAGGTTGTCTAAGCTTTAAGTTACCTAAGGAACCTATATAGGCCATGTGATGCCATTTTTTCAATTTGGAACTTATCACATATCAACATTTTAATGGTCAAAAAATTTGAAATATCCCCACATTTTAGTCATTAAATTAATCACAAATGACTATGCCACATAGCCATATGTGATTATAAATTTTAGTCATAAATGACCATGCCACATTGGCTAGATGAAAAGTTGGTGTTAGTCACACTTCAATGTGATTATTGTTTCAACTAAATGTCACATCATGTCTTTTGTGATTAAAATTTTATGTGACTTGTTCAAAGCAACTAAACATTGTAATAGTGGTATGTGGCATTTATGATTAAAAAATAATCTTTTAAACATCATAATACACATATTCCTTGTAATGGTAAATTTAAGCTAGGAAATTATGTATACTTCCAACAAACACCACCAACTACCAATGAGGATCCCAATTTGTTCAAAGTCACAACACACCCAAAACAACCCACAAATTTAGAAATGTTATGTTTTGTAATTTCCCATTTCCTTTGCAATGATGTCATTGGTTTTTCACACTACTTGTTGCTAGTCTATGATTGTTGCAGTGGCTTTGAAGTCATTCCCAAAACTTGTGTAGCTTTTGACCATTTCCAATAACAAGATCTTGGTATACATGCAAGAACCATAAACAAAATTGGCATTCTTCATTGTCTCCAAAATTCTTCCCCTTGGATTGTTAGACTCGTAATGCAATCTCCAAAATGAGAATTGGTGTTTCGCTTCCCATGCATGATGTCATAGATTTAGCTTTTGAAATCTGAACAAGTTTGATGCAATGACCTATAAAACACTCCTCTACCTTATTGCTTGAATGTGCTTAGAGGGGAGAATTTTGATAAGCCTCTTGGACTTAGTGATGCGTTAGTGTATCAACAACATCAACGTTAGTGTATTGGTCATGAGAAGAAGAGAAAGTACGACAATTTGTCAGGGTGGAGCATGGAACAAGTGAAGTGGTGCCTACCCTTAACCCTGCCAATCCCAGATCACCAATAAATGCTCATACTGCAAGTCAATAGGCAAAACTAAGAACCATGGATTTGGAGTCTCTTGAGCTAGACTTAGCCAAACAGAAAACATGGCTTTGGAATCTCTCAAGCTAGAGTTAGCCAGATGCAAATAAGGCACCTTTTATACACTCTCTAAAATCTGTGGCTAAACAACTTCCACCAATTCCAGAAATTACTCATAAGTGTGCCTAGACATAGTCTTAAAGGGATAACATCCCCCATATGGTTCACAAGGAGCGAGGAGCAAAACAGAGATCAACATACAAGCCCTCATGCTTACCACCCGGTTCAATATCATATGGGGAGGCATTCTGGTGCCACAACCATGTAAGAACCATTGGGGGCTCAAACCATAAATATAACTGTGGATGCAAAGCCAAATATCATGTGACTGAGGGATGACCAAAGGAGAATCCAATGCATTTAGAATCTAGGGGATCTCCTTGTGGGATGGAGTAAAAGGGACAGCCAAAGCTTTAGATATTAGAAAATAGCAGAAGTACAAATGCTGAAAGGACTGCTATTTGCACACCAGCAGGAGAAGTAAGCCTGACCTCAGTGCCTGATGCAGTATCAGCCATTTGGCCCTCTGTTGCCTGCAAAGACCAATTTGTGAATATCTCATAAACCAGCTTCCATCAGGTGAAATTAACAACACACATTTCAAAAGTTTTACGCTTGTGTAATAGAAATCTTAGTGACCAATTGTAGTGTTATCCTTGTAGTGAATGTCGTCAATGGATACACTAATCAGTGAAAATGGGAGTGGAGTTAAGAGGTGGGGAGAATGCACACTGTGAAAAGAGATTGCACTCGAGAAGGGTGCCTAAATGTTTCCTTCTACAGAATGCACAAAGACCAACTTAAAAACAAAACAAAACTTACCTGCTGTGAAGTGCTATAGGCTTCGCCATTGTGAATTGCCATTTCCTGTGTTCCACAACCACCTTGGCCAAGTTCACAATAATGAGAGGCCTCAGATGAAAAAGAGGTTTGTAACAATCACTGAGGACAAAATTTGTTTGTCAGCTAGCTTCAGAAACAGAGGCAGAAAATGAGAACACACGTTTTAAGAGAAACATAAAGAAGAAGGTGAAAAGACAAAGTTGTGACAGAAAAAGGGGTTACCTTTTACAAAGTTTATATTGGATCTTCAGCTACAAATTTTCTGTGATACTTTCTAAATGTATCTGAAGTGGGGAGATAATTCCCAATATAAGTTTGAAATGAATATAACTATAGAACAATGAAAAACATTTCTAAAATTATGTACCTAGTGCCTTCATCACAAACTTAATGGGCCATTATTTGGCAACAATAATTGTGCGAAATCTGTTTTTCATAGGTTCATATGGAATAACATTGATGTTATTCATCTACTTGTGTTGTCATTAATATTGTGTGCATTGTTTAAACACGAATGTCATGTGCCTATTTGTATAATCTAAACATGGATGTTATAATGTTTATTCATGTTGTTTACACATGAAAATCATACACACATTGTTTAAACACGAATGTCATGTGCCTATTTGTATAATTTAAACATGGATGTTATATGTTTATTCATGTTGTATACACATGAAAATCATACACACGACGTTCGTGTTTAAATAATGCATGACATTCATGTTTAACCAATATGAACCTATGAAATAATAGATTTCACACAAATTTGGAACAAACCCTTGAAGCTTGTAAATTTGTGATGTTTATTACTTAATGGACTCCTTATTATAAAAAAAATTAAATTCATTTTTAAAAAACATATGTATTGAATTTTTTCAAATGTATTTTTACATAACAATATAGTGCAACATCTTTTAGGATAGATATTAATGTGAACTTAGGATTGTGGTGTTAAAAATATTCCTTTTGCATAACCAATCTAATGTTGCCATGTCATCTTGATTAATTAACCCACTACTTATAAACACTACACATAAAGGAATGGGTAGTGGCCACCTTTAGCATGGATTCACCCTTGTCCATATCCTTATTATCATTATCATTAACATAACCAATAACCCAACACAATGCATATTTTAGCTTTTCTTTAAACATGCAACTTTTGCAAATTCAATTTTATATTTTCTTCATTTTGTTAAAAAACTGTTTTTTTTTTTTTGCAAATAGTGTTGATATTTTTTTGATATTTCTTACATATATTCTTCATCCATAGATGTTTCATTAATATAAATTTCACATGTGTGTGCTTCCACATTAACTTGAATCAACTTGATGCAATCACCTTATTATGATATATTATTTTTGACTACTTAAAGAGCAATAAGAAGTTTGTCAAGATGATTTCGCAACTATGATTGATCATAGACTCGAGGTGATGGATTAAAAATCCATAATTTTTATGGTGATCCGAACACTAGTTACACACCGAATGGCTTTTATTAATATGGTTACACTCATGTTTTATTTGTAATTATTATTATTTTTTAATTTCCATTTACTAGAAAAATTCTTGTATTATGCCACCACTCAATTTGCAACTATATGTGACTAATTGTCATTTATAATTATATTTTGTCATTTTTACAATTAGTCACCATCCTTTTTAATCTTTTTTTTTTTGGTGTGTGATTATGGTGTGACTAGTTTATGATTATTAAGTTTTCCCTCCTTCCATGTTGATTAATGTTTTGGGTTTTTCATCCAAGAAATGGTCTTTTATGTCAAATTAGTTGCAAAAGTAGTTGCAATTTGGTTACTTCTATGCGGTGTATCTACATTTTCGGAATATACTAAAGTGTTCTTGAATATATTAAAATACATTTATAGACTTGTGTATTTATATTATATTTAAGGCATGTTCTATATATATATATATATATATATATATATATAAATATATAGTGGGTTGGCTAAGTAGGCAAAGTTAATAGTTAAATAAATAGGTAGGTGAATAAGTTGGTAATCAACGATACATGTTAAGTAGGTACTATATTTAATATGTAATAATTCCTAATAGTTACAAATTAATTAATTGATTAATAGTGATTATTTATTTATATTAATTAATTAATGATAATAGGGAATAATAGGTAGTAGGTAGGTAATTAATTAGTGACTAGTTAATTAATTAATTAACTAGGTTTGCTAATTAATAACTTACTTACCTATTTAGTTATATATTTTCAACTTAAAAAATAGAACAAAGGATATGGGATAAACTTTTTAGTTGCAACCTAATACGTAACTATGTTGTTTAACTACAAACTAAATTATAGCTAGAAAATTTATCCCATGTTTTGTCTTCCATTTCCACCTTGTAAATTATATTAAAAGGGTCTTTTGTCTTACATTTCTATATTTCAAAACACGTGCCATTTGGGATGAAATAATAAAAGAAGTTTAACCCTAAAGGCTAAATTGAAATTTTAAAAAAAAAAATTATGTTCCTATCCTTTAGTTTACCTAGTTACTTAAATATTGATTTAAATTTATTTTGGCCAAAATTTAATTTATTATTCATGAATTTCACCCAAATTATGTCACACGAGAAAATCCCATTAAAGCAAATTATGCCATGTCATATATTTCCATTGATCAATGTGATGGCATTGTAAGCCATTTAAAATATACGATGAGGATTCAATTTATATATTCAAAATAACATCACAAAAAAATTATTGTGTTACCAAGAGGCAATTAGTGAATAGGTTATATGTTGTAAAAATGGGGATTAGTTGCAAGTTGCATATGGATAATCAATGAATGAAAGTGTATGTGTTGACCATATACATCATCCATGTGAAATATGTTGACATCATGAGGGGTCATCATTTGTGATCAAATATTGAGTAAGATTTAACTTATGCACCTAATAGATTTTTAGTTGATGATGTTCATTATAACTTATTTATAATTACAAATTGGCATGTTTTTTTACTTCATTTTCTAAATTATGTTTTAAAAAAAGAATGCATGAAAGCATGCAAGCAAGGTAAAGGAAATGAAAATAAATAAACATTTAAATTTCATAAGAAAAAATATGGAAGTTCATTTAGTTTATGGTAAGTTGAATTTTTTAAAATGTAAATAACAAGTACTTTGCAACTAACCAAATCAATATGGTGTTTAAGTTTACTTATACATTAAAAGTTGGATATATTATGATTATAATATGCAAAAATTGAAAATACATAAGACTCTTTACTAAGTGGATTCTACTTGCAACCCATTTTGTGAATATTTTTTCTACTTACATTTATTTGATTAAAAAAAGACAATCCTATCAAATAGATCTACTTTTTTTAGAATTTCCTTAAATCAAATTTAAATATGTGGTTTTTCAATATTATTATGATAAAATAAAATATTATGATTATTAATCATTGTATAAAATAATATTTTTATTTTCAATCTCTCAAGGTTTATTTTTTGGTTACTTTCCATTTATTTTGCCACTAAACTACAAGGATTAAAAAAATTCTACTTTATTTTGCTTGCACCCAAAAATGATAAACAAACCAAAATAATAATAATTTTTTTTCAAGTGTTTAGGTTTTGGTTATTTTACCAAATGAATTAACTATTAAAATTATAACAAATGACAATCAAAACATTTACAAGAGGTTTTAATTATTTGGAAAAATTATTCACTTAATTCTCTTCTTTTCATCATGCAAAAACAAATGCACAAATGCAAATAGATATAGCTTGTGCAATGTAAGTGTGAACTTTTTAAAAAATGGACATTAATATTCTTGCATGCAACAATACACAACACAAGACCACATATAAATTAACTTACCATAGCAAACCATCAAGAACAATTAACAACATATGAAAAAGAAATCAAGCAATAAATCTAAAATAAACACAAGACCACAATGAAACAAGTAACAAAATCAAAATAAACAAAAAACAAAAAAAATATGGAAAAGAAAAACAAACAAAACACCAACACGTAAGGACAAAACCAAAATAGAAACAAAATACAACACAAAAACTTTAAAGAAAACAACAAAACAACAAATAGTCAAATAGAACAAAAAACAAATAAAACACAATACAAAAACAAAGAGAAAAACAAAACAACAAAGTAGCAAATATAACAAAAAAAAATCAAAAAAGGAAAGGAAAGGAAAGGAGAATGAATGAACTTATTAAGTAGGTTGAACCAACAAAATTTTGAATAAAGTTGCACTTAGATTCTTGGATCTACGCAAAGTAAAAATAAAGATGGGAAGTATCAACCATGAACATGAATGATGTTGGAGTAGGAATGAAGTAAGAGCAAAAGAATGAAAGGTATTTGAATTTGAACTTTGCATGTGAATAGGAACAATCATTGAGAAGGACCAAAATGGAGTAGGAGGAGGAACATCATTAAAACAAGAAAAGCTCATGAGGTTGAATCAAAGTGTAGTGTTGAACCAAAACAATGTCAAAGGTTGGAACAAGAACAAATTAGATAAGAGCAACATCATAACAAAAACATGAACAACATCAAAGCAAGAATGGACAAACTCAAGTAAAAGTAAGTGAAAGCACAATTAGGTGGATTGTTTGGATTATCACAATCACAATGTCTCTAGATTGTAGATGAACTTAAAATGTAAAATTATATTTAACATCAACATTATTGAGTTTTAAACTATCCATGTTGCAATAGAACTTGAGTTGATTTTAGTGAAAATCATATTGAAAATATGGATAAGTTTTAAACAAAAAGTGGAATGAACTTTTGAAACATTGATGTTGTTTTTATCATGGATAAAAAAATTTACATGTGGATTCAAAAAGTATGTGATAATAAATGTAAAAAAGACACCACTGCCACCACCATCAAATGAGAAGTTTAAAATTAAGATGCATTGAAACTTTCCCAATAATTTTTTTAAAAAATGATTTTCTTATCTAATAATAATTGCTTCATTTTTGTCATTGAGAATCCATTTCACATTGAAAAATCCAAGCTTTTGCATGGAATTTTTGACCGATCACATATTCGGTGATATATATAGGTTGGTTTACCAATATTTTGACCAAAAGCATAAAGAAATGCACATTGTATGAAATGGGTTCTACATTATATCATTATTGCAAAACAAATTTACAAGTTTTAACTGTGAATTCTCATATGCCACTTTTGAATCACCTAACCATGTTTTTTGTCCCAAGTGATGACTTTAAAACAAGAACAAAATAAGAATAGAAAAAAAAGTGACCCAAAAAAGAATGAAAAAAGAATCGAAAGCAAACCTATAAGCAATAATATAAAACTCATTAACAAAGCAAGAAAAACAAACAAAAAGTGAGCAAAACACTTCCTAAAGTGAACCTCAAAATGGAATTTCACAAAACACTAAAACTTCAAAAGAAATGACAATAGTAAAATGGCCCAAACTCTTATTGAGGCATCTTTATTACCTCCACACATGACACCCATTGTGTAGTGTCTTTTTAAACCTTAAACACATTATAAACCTTAGCTAATTTCTTAAAACCTTTAGTTTAAAACCTTAAAATGTAGCTTAAAAAGCTAAACCTTACCTACTACCTTAGACCCTACCTACTTCCTATACCCCTAGATCCCTATGCCTAAAAAACACACCCTATTACCTTCCACTACGATGTTTGGGTATAAGTTTTTTTAAGGTTCATAAAAAAAATCAATTTTCATTCCAATGAAAACCGGCAAGGTAGATTTCATCTTGGGTATCACCAAGGGTGATTTTTTTTGGTGAAAATTGACTTGAAACTTCAACTAATTCTCATTTGTTTGCTCATACCCACCCAACAATAATTGAAAATAGGTGGTTCTAGGTATCTTGAACCAACAATAAAAGTTCAACTCTAAAAAATTTCAGAGTTCTTTTTAAACCTCTTATGCTTTCCCTTCTTTCCCCATCTTTGTAATGCTTCATTCCAACCATTCAACCTTGAACATGAAATGATATATAATTTTTCAAGCACATTCCATCATCTATCAATCATTCTAGAAACAAATTCAACCCCATTTCTATCAAAATACTCCCTTAAGGATTGTAATTACTTAATAAAACATCTTAACAAGACAATTTATTGCTTAGAACCTAAGTGCATAGGTACCTTGGTATGTTAATACAAATCAAACTAATTTCAATAATAAATAGAACCTTATAAAAAATAAATTCTTAGGGTTTCACCATGAACTTTTCCTTCAACTAGGTTTACGTAAATAAAAACATGGACACAAATTTAAATAAATAAATAAATTACATACCCATAATACAAAATCCATGTCCAAATCCAAAAAAATACACAAACAAGTATGCTCACATTTGCATTGCACTTACACACAATCACAAATGTACTTACACACAATACTTTGAAAGTTCAACAAATGAAAGATGCACCTCCAAAGCCTCATCCATGTGTCAACCCCAAATTTTAAAGGGAAAAAATATATACACAAAAAAAATACATGAAAAATGTTATTTGCTATTGTATCAACACACAACATTATTTATTTATTTCCTAGCAAATTTTTGCTAAATGTTAATGTGAAATATATGATTTTGACCTATGCAAAGGAAATTTCATGAAAACTATGGCCCAAATTCACCAATTTTTTTAATAAGTTTTAATAGGTAGCCCAAAGTATATAACAATCCTTAGATTCTTTGACTTTCATATTTTGTATAGCCAACTTTGGCTATATTTTTCCTCGATGATCAGGACTTTGGTTACATCACAAGATTGAAAATAATAAATATTGTGCAACATTATTGAACGTATAGGTCTCAAAAATCAAACATGCAAAGAAATCACAAATCACCTTGGTAAATGGAGCCAATGGTTATGCCAAATAGCCCAACCTATGATGTATTAGGACATAATGGTGAACCATGATCTATGGAAGGATGGTTTTTGGTTCTAAACAACATAGGTAAGTTGAATTTGGGTAGGCATCAATATGTTCCATGTCGCTATTAATCTACACCACCCATACTTCAACGTGCACATCGAAAAACACAAAACAAATTTGTATCAAAAGGAATAGATACAAAGATTTCAAAGAGATTTTAAAGAAATGTATTCAAATGTAGAAACTAAACGATTGGAAACATTGATGGAAAAATGTTTGGGGAAAAAAAAATGTAGTCATGACATTTGAAATTTTGGAAACATGTAAAAATGTTGCAAGAACGCACATGTAAGACAAACTATACAAGATGACACGACTTTATATCTCAAATTAGATTTCCTAATGTAAATATATGGGCTAATGATTACAAATTGTTAATGTGAAACAATTTTCATAATTTCTGCTAAGCTTTTTGATTGTTAGTATATCAAGACATCGGATTATATTGTTTCACTTTGAATACTTACATTGAATTTCTAATTAAGCTTTAAAAATATTGTGACAGGATAATTAAAATCGAAGTTATTATTCTCAATATTAGAACTTAAATCTTGTTTAAATCTCATGTATTGTCACAATTTGCATTTCAAATTTTTTACATAGAATCTAGAGTAGAATTTGATGATTTGACCTCCACCATATAGGGCTTCACAAATATTAAAATTGAGTCAAAAGTTTCTTAGGCAAGTTTTAATATTTGATTGGCCTATTGATAAATATCCAAGTTAATATTCACTTATTAAAAATTAATCAATAATATACTCAGGAGGAGGCAACAGCTTGTACTATCTGCACTTCTCAAGAACAAAAGTAGCACATGTTGTGAATCCACCAACTGTAGTACCTTGGCAGCTTTGACATATGTCTGTTGAACAATCAGTTAATTTTGAATTTTTTTCATTTCGATAAATAGAATATTCATGAACATTTTAAATTTTTTTCCTTCACAATTTTTTTGAATTTAAAACATTTTAGAAAATTTCAACATTTCTGAAAATAATATAATTAATGTTGAAGCTGCCAAGGAAGTAGGGTAATTGTCATAGACTGGTCTAAAAGCTTCCTACTGTAAGATTAAGGTCTGGGGTGACAGATTATGGCACTTTCTTGACCACAGTAGAATTAACACAGCACCAGAACCCTGAGTTTGGTCCAAAACTGGGTGAGATTTTAAAAAAACCTGCAAAAAAGTACATTAGCCTTAGGGCGGGCGGGTCAAACTCTGAAATGCACCACTTTTTTGTGCTAAACTGAGTTTCATCCTGTCTTGAGCGCCTCCACTGCTGCTACATATATTTTCACTGCTCCTACATGTACAACTACTATAATTACCTCGAACCCTGTGCATTAATTGCTGAGTTCCAGCATACCCAGATTTAATAAAACTTCCTTACTTTTACTGACCTCACTCAAAGAGGGCATAGGGGGGTGAAAACAGGGCCAAAGACAGGGTGAAGACAGGATGACTTTAAGGAAAATTCTACTATGACATAATTTTCCAGTGATGATCATACAATCATATTATTGATCAACATGTGTCTCTAGATTCAATGATTCAACCTTCCTTCCTGACACTAGAGGTCATCTTAAGTTTCTTGTTGAGCTTGATGATTTTTCTTTGCATGATGAGTAGCAGCTGAAACTGTCATTACACACGGTAAGTCCCTCATACGAGGATATGACCAAAATTTGATGCCACACTCAGGCTGCCACCTTGGGCAGGCATCTTATTCGGGTAACTCTGGGTCCACGGACCTTACATACCACAAAACAGCCAGTGAGAAAACTCATTCAGGCTGAACCCAACAAAAGATATGCAGAGAGAATCATCCAGTCAGAGGAGAGAATGTTTGAAGGTCCTAAAAAGTACCTAAAGGAAAAGGGATTGTGTTGGAAATACTTGCCTCTTAAAAGTCCTTGCAGAACTAACGGTCTGATTTCTAAGATAACGAATGCAAGGTGCTTCCAACTTCTAAAGTGACAGGCATCCATAGGACTGACCATGCACAGATGCCTGCAAAGTTGGTATAGGTGTTTTGTTTAGTCGGTGCATGCAGAGTTATTTTATGACAAGTGTTGGTTGACAAACTTCTCCACCTTTCTTCAGATTTGGGTTCTTCTGATCATAGCCTGTTCTGAACTACCTTTCAACAGATGGGCACGGATCTCCACTGATTATTCATAAATGGGACAGGCGCAATTGATCAGAAAATTAACAATGAGTTGACAACTGCGGTCTTTTGGAAGATATCGAATGAGACAAAATTTCCATTGCAACGTGTCTGTATTTGGGAGTATGAACTCTGAACCAGTGTGGGTTGGCCCTGTACCTAAAGCCATGCCTGACGGGCAGGACGCACAAAACTATATGTATAAGAGAAGTCCCAATTTGCTGCAGGACTTCTGTGGGTTCGGGGTGGTGGACATGAGCGCAAGGGTCTCTGTCACCTCAACTCAAGGAAGTTCCCTTACCCCAGGCCCTGTAACCTTTTGCATAAGGAAAGGCATGCACAATATGTGTGATTAGTGAGATGCCCAGCAAGCATAGACATCCAGGCATGTGTACATATTAAAATAGTTGGCCCAATTGAATTCCCAATGTAGTCCAATTGGGATATTGAATCTAGTTCTAGCTACAAATTTGGGGAGCCCAAGATGGGAACTTGTGTGATAACATAGTTGTACAATCAAGATAAGAGTGACCATATGACTGAAGAGTACAAATTGGATGCTTGAAAATTGAAACCTCTGTAAAGAAGGTCTGCAAAGATAAATAAATCACCCTTCCAGTTCCAACTCTAAGAGGAGTCCGGTTCAAGTATGAGGAACCTCTTGAACACATCATCCAATCAAAGTGGGAATTCTATTTACATGGTGTCACTATGGCTCCGACTTGCTTGAAGACTTTGTCAAATTGAAGTCAACTATCTTGTCCCAGATTGGAATCAACAATGATGATGAACAGGAAGGAAGATGCTTATAAATACTCCTAATGGGCATTATCTGAGAGTCAGTGCAGCATAATGCATGGAGTCTCATTGTTCTGCTGTAGGGTTTGATTAGTTTGACCTTAGTTTTAGCTTAAATAAAAAACAACACTGCTCTTACTCACCTAATGCTGAAAATTATGTTGAAGGCTGGTATCCTGATTCCTAACTCTCTCTCTTGAGAGGTTCTTGAGAGGTTCTTGGGTTTGAAACTGATGTAGTAACACAAAACATGCAGAACAATTTACTTATTTGTTTATTCTACTTCGCAAAACAAGAAGAACTGCATGATTATGCACATAACCACACAAGGTGCAAAAAGACAAGCCTCCATAGAACTTGTTAAGTGGTATTTAATACCTCTTGAAGAGAAACCCTATAAGAATGTGCCAATGCACCACTAGCCCCCATTATTTCCCTTAGGTGGGCAGTTGGTTGTAGATTTCAATGGGAGGAAGGAAGGAGTTGTGAAACCTCTTTCCACCTACCAACCAACTTCAAAAAAATCTGGTTCACAAAACTTTGCCAACTCAAATGAGTAAAAACAGCTGCCTATTCAATTTCAAGGCAAATGCAAGGTCAAAAATCATAAGTTACACTTCTCAAACTCAAGACAACAAACAAGGATTTTATTGTTGCAACCTTGGCCTTGAGCTTGCGACCAAGGGTAAGGCACATGAGAGGGGGGCATGTTGCAATTTGAAAAAAAAAACAATGAGTGAAAGGTTCTAAAGTTAAGCCTTTCATCCTCTTACAAACTATAAATGATTTTACACGTCCTTTTATCTAATGTTGGAAGGTTGAATGAGGAGTTCAAATTTAATAAACTCAGGGATTACATTCCTGAGTCCTTTCTTCATATTGATTAGTGTGGCCTGTGTCGTTTGGCCCAAGTGTTACCATGTCCTCAACTGATGTTTCCTTCCAAAACTTTGTTTTTTGGAATTTATTTGAATTTTCAGCGGCAGAAATCACTTAAAAATCAATATCTCTCACATTCTGAATCCAAATCTTATCAAATAAATTCCATCAAATCCTTGCTCGTCAAGATCTTTCCAATAACACCAAAGGTACATTCCAATTCCTCTGAAATTTTCAGCTACAATTTAATTTAGTTTTCAGTGAAGAATTCATTCAATATTCAAGAACTTAAAGAACAATATTTCAAGAATTTAAATTTTATGTTTGCATTGAATTTTGGCATCATATATTTGTTTTCAAATTTTTTGGTTGTTTTAATTGAAAGTGTGAATAATGATGAAGTAAGGTGATTATGTGTGATTAAAGAAACATCTGGCATGAAAATTTCAATTTGAGTTCTAAAAACACATCAATTAATATATCAATATCAAATCACATTTCATATGATGAAGACGATGTATGGCACCCATAAAATCATTACATCCGATAAACATTTGGTTTGTTTCCATGGGATATATATATATATATATATAATTTATTAGATATATATATTTTGGGTTTTAAAGTAAGAATAAATAAGATATGCATTGCAACCTAGATGAGTGAACCGCCAAGTTGTTACATATAGGTTTTCATCAACTCCTTGTCTTGATTAAGAAAATACCATTTCATTAGTGTTACATCCTAATTTACTAGGTCAATGTATGTTACGATGGTTCATTTTTGGCAAATACAATGCTCCATACAAGTCCTATGTGATAAAAATGTTCAAATGGATGTTGTTGTTGCTATCCAAATTTTCATTATTGTAATATTTGACTAATAATTGTTCACCCACATGAACCTTTCCAAACTTAAGTCAAAACCTACATAAAAAAAACAATGATGTCATTCCATGTGATGGATGCAATTTGGATGTCTTATAATTAAAACCCATAAAGTCCACATGAACAAAAGCCTACTATTTTTTTAAAAAAATTCACTTTAGGCAAAAAAAAATTGAGAAATAAAAATAAATTCCATTTTAAAAGAAAAATGATTGTGAAAAAATGATTTTAGAATTTATGGAAAAAATTTGAATTCTTACCATTCAAAAGTTCATAACTTAACTTTGGCTAAGGTTTTCAAGGGAAAGATTTCACATATGAATATATTATATCAAATTACATCACATGTTGAGTCACTGTAAATGGTTTGAAGTGAAATTCAATGCTCAAATTTTGATTTTATATCATTCCAATCAACCAACTAGTCCATATATTTTAATTTTGAAAGTCCATTACTAGAAATAATGTACATTTTTTGGAAAAGATTTTTACATATGTATTAGAAACTTGCTTGTTAACTTATAATGGTTAACTAAAAAATCTAAGCATATATTTTTCACCATAGTCATTTAAACCATTGGTACCCTACAAAAATTAGAAATGTAGCAAAATCTTTAATTATGTGGAGGAATTAGTTTGGAACAATTCCTTAAGTGCAATTTACAACTTGAAGAAAATTTTCATAGAAGAAAAAAAATTAAGTATATGTAGGAAAACTTAACGTTTGAAGGGGCTAAGATCTTAGCAAAGATTAAATAGATTCTACATCTTCCATTCTAGGTCAACTAATGTAATAAAAAAATAATTCATTACAAAATAAAAGGAAACTTAACATTGGCCAATCATTTGTCAATATCTCTATTAAAGGGGAAACCTTACTTATTTTTTAGTTAATTAGTTATTCTAGTAGGGTAGCCCAATTATTGGTAATAAGTTTTTACCTACTATCTCCACTACTTTTGAAGGTGATGCCAATTCGTTTAATTAGGCATATGGAAGGTGTTAGTTGGCAAGATAGTTGCATTAAAAGTGGGATAATTTGGAAGATAAGACTTGGAGTGAATTGGACCACATTTCTAGCTAGTTGTAGGTGGAAGTCAACTAAATAGTTTTAATTAGTTTTTTAAAAAATTAGTTGGTCAATTAGCTATCACTAAAGTAGGGATTTATTTAAGGGTTAATTTATGGAGTTTGATTAATTTGTAAGAGGGGTAAGATGAGAAGACTAGGATATTTGAAAGAGAAGGATCATCCTCTTTTCATTCAAGTTACTTCCCAGATTTATTTAATCTTTTTTTCATTTTTTATTATTTTTTCTCTTTTCTATCTCTTTATTTTTTTCTATTTTTTCTACTTGTTGCCAAAGTGGGTGGCAGTTTTATATTTGGGCCTTTGGAGGCATAATGTAACAACGCAATGTTTTATTTGGATTTTTTAGTGAGTTGCACAAGGGGAAGGGGGTGTTGTTTTGCTTAGGGTGATAGTTGCAAATGACAGTTAATTGCATTTTTCAGTCACAAATGTAGTGGTTACAAAAATTAAAGATTTTTTCTAGTTGAATATATTAAAAAGGGGAATGCTAGAAGTAAGGATTGTCTACCATTATGACACCCTTCTAAGGAGGAGATTTTGGGGAAGTACAAAGTAGGAAGTATTTTCCAATATGTACATGTTATTTTATGATTTACTCCAAGTTTGTCTTTTGGTGGGACTACATTATCATTGGTTATATGGTAGTAATTTGATTACATGGTAGAATTGCTACCATGGGCATTCCTTATTCATTATCTTTCCTTTGGGTTTTTGATTTTATTCCTTATTCTTAATGATGATAACATTAACTAAAAGGAGGTAATTTTATTACAAATCTAATTATCACATGTAGGAGCAAAATTACCACATGTATTTTAGCAAATTACTTCAGATGGGGTTGTAATTATATGTCCTTTTGAATGAGTTTATTGTTCATATATTTTATTTTCGTTTCATCTTCATACCCAAAGTCACCATTAAGTTGGTAGGTAATTGTTGGGCCCTTTGATTTGAACCTATTTATTTAAAAAATGATTAAATTAAAATATTTTTCAAATAGAAAATAATTTGTTGGAAAATGAATCCCAATTTTTTTAATGAAGTTGAATCACAATTGCTAAATTTTGGATCAATTAAGGACCTTTGATTGGGTTTTTCATTAACTTCGTGTGTGTGAATTCATTAGTAGGATTATTTTAAAAATTAAAAAAAAAAGTTTACAATTTGATTTATATTATTATTAGATTAAATGACTATGGTCACAAAAGTCATGCCAAACAATTTAAGCAACTCAACATGACATGGTGTCAGGTTGTGTCCAAAATAACTATGTGTAATGTTCATATGGATTTACATTTAAAATAAAAGTTTGTAGTCATAATTTTTCTAATCATTAAGACACATGTAATCATGTTATAATCATTTACAACACCATGTAGTCATGTTGTAGTCATTTAAAACCAAGTTTAAAATGTCATTAGAAAGAATTGAACCTTCATTTACATGGTCACAAACTAATTCCTTAACCATCCAACCAATACCTCAACTTGTGATGTATTGTATCATCGCATAAATATAAACATGTATATTTCAAATCTAACACATTATCATATCATTATTTAATTATGTGAGTTCATAATAAATTAATTTCAAATTTTTATTACATAATTAATATTTTAATAATTATTAAAAATTCATTATTCAAATTTAATGTTTTAAAATTGTGATTTCTGATGTTCCCATAGTAAAAATAAAATAATAATTTTCTTTATTTTATACTAAAGTTTAATTATTAATTATTAATTATATTTCATTAATAAATAAATTTGCAACCAAATTTCACTCATTGAACTCTGATTGGGGTCAAAACTAGTTGCAATTGAAAAATTGTGGACATTGAAATAATGACTGAAATTTGGTTGCCATTTTTTTAAAGTCTAGATTTTATTTTTATTTATTGTTTAGTGTTAATGACCAAATTTAGGTCACTAGTTTGCAACTAGGGTTTGGACAGGTCAACTGAAAAATTGTGGCCATTGGGATGGTGACCAAAATTGGTGGATTGCGATGAGGTTTGGACATGTTGATAAAAAAATCATCGCTATTGAAATGATGACAAAAATTTGGTTGCCATTTTGTAACGGTCCAATTTTTTTTCAAGTTTTTTTCTTTAAAAATTTTTTTTTTGGCTAGCGACCAAATTTAGGTTGTTGGATTGCGATAGGGTCTAAATAGGTTGACCAAAAAATCATGGCTGTTGAAATGGTGACAAAAATTTGGTCACCATTTTTGATAATTCAGATTTTCTAAAAAATTATTTGTTCTTTATGGCATTGATGACCGGATTTAGGTTGTTGGATTGGATCTAAGGTCTAGACAAGTTGATTGAAAAATCATGGTTGTTGAAATGGTGACCAAAATTTGGTCACCATTTGTGAACGATCCAGATTTGGTTTTTTTTTTTTTTTTGTGCATTAACGACCGAATTTAAGTCGTTAGACTGTGACATGGGTCTAGATAGGTCAACCAAAAAAATCATGGTTGTTGAATTTAACCTTCCCAACATTGGATTTAATACTTTGGATTATTTTTTTGCAACTATAATTTGGTCATGATTGGGGTAAACTTTTTATTTTTATATGAAAAGTTATTGCTTTGACCTATGTTAACCTTACTTTGACCTTAAATTGACATGGGCGCAGGGTTGTGTCAGTGTCTAAACAAACATGATTGACATGACGTGACAAGGCCGATGCTAATAACCTTATTATAAACATATGCATAAATATCACACGATTTAATTTTAAAAATAAATTTAATTATCATTGATTAAACCTTTATGCATGTATGCATGCCATTTGTAAAAATAACGAACTAAAATATAACATTTTTATAAATCCCTAAAAAAATGATTCCATTTGAATTTCATATTCATGTGTGTTTTCATGTAATGCATACATGATTATTACCATTACAAAATTGACCTTTGAAAATCTTTATGAATGTACATGTTAAATTATATTTTGTGATGTATGATGTTAATTAATATCTACATTTTCAATATAACTCACAATATAAATTAAGTTATGATTACAATTATGCTAATTTGATTACATATTTGTAACATGTGGCAAAATTACACATGTTAAATGTAAAGTGATGGACATTAATTTTCCACATCATATTAAATAATATTACAATTTGTTTAATAGGTGGTTGCATAAAAAACCAAATCCTTATAATATCATAATGTCATAGTTATTGTTGTTGGTTAGTCATTTTAACAATTTTACATCTTTAGCTTGAGTGTATATAAAATTAAATACATGCTCACATTATGCTAAACATTCATTCCATTAATCCATTAGTTGTAATAACCACTAAATTTCAATTACACATAGTGTCACATAAGTTAGATAATTGCAAATATGGTTCATAGTTGTCTTTTTAGTTGTTGAGGACCACTAGTTGTTTAAGAAGTGGTTGTATAAAACATGAATTCTTCTAGTGACTACTAAAAAATGAAAGCTTTGGAGGTTACAAAAAAAAAAAAAAAAAACTAAGTGGTGATTTGGAGGTAGTTCATTTGGCCAACTTCAAGATAAACCATAGGTCCCACTTTTCAACAATATGAAAGGGATTTATGGTTCAAACTAGAGAATTTTGAAAGTCAATGCATTGAAAGCAAATGCATCCAAAATAAGGTGAAATGGAAAGTTGAAAGCAATGCTTGCATTAGGGAATCTTTCTAGGTAATCAAAATTGAACTTTTGATTCTATTATTACAAAGTTGCATAGACCTAACAAAATGTTGGTTTAAGACCATGTAGAAATCAGCCAACTTTTACCAATCTTTAATGTATGTGACAAAAAAAATCAATTTTCAACAAACTACCACCCAACATGCCATACTCAACTCTTTGCCATTCAAGTTCATAAACACCACATGAACAATATTTTTAAAGATCTATAACAATTCTTGACATGCTTTGGATGAGATGGAAAATGAGAAAACATTATGCCTCAATGGTGTTGTCACCAATTTTTTTAGCAACTCTAGCTTCTCATTAAATAAGATTATTATAACATGTTTTACATAGTGATCTAGGATATGTGTTTCCCCAAATCAATAACACATTGATTTATAAGTGAAAGCACATTACAAGAGAGCCATTTTAATCCAAAAAATGGTGATGTATAACAAATATCATAGTATGCAATAATCTAAAATCTTGGTGACATTCTTGGCAATCCTAAACATAAGCAAAAAACTTTAAAATGTGCATGACAACATAATGGAATTCAAAGTTCATTATGAATCAAATTTAATTTTGATACAATGATTAGATGAAGAGAATTGGATAAAATCAATCTACATACAACATGACTTATAGTTTTTCAATGGTCATGTCTGTGATTCATGACACATCAACAAACAAAAGAATATTGAGAAAAAAATGTAATGTTTAGCTTTAAAAAAATTCCTTTCATATGGTAGTGGTTTTGTTTTAAAATAAAAAGATTATTATGCATTTATTGTTCAAAAAGTGAAAAAATAATAATTTTGTGAATGGTTTTCAACCAAAATATTTAAACTTCGAAATGTTCTTAGATTCCATTTATGTATATTGATATCATTCAACACAAAAAAATTCAACGAAAATTTCTATCAACAACCCTAGTTTTGAAATATATATGCAAATTTTCAAATTTTGTGATGAGATCATAAACATCCTTTTTCCCACTATGTTTCATTTTAGGCAATATTTTGTTCCTCCACAAAATGTTAAATCAGGTCAAAAAGTTGCAACATGCAATCTTTTTCTTTCAAATTGGATTTTTCCTTGAAACATAAGGTTAAGTTGATCATCTTTTATTATTTGATGCAATGTGACAAATGGGGATGGCAAAAAAAATTGTGAATATTATTGAGCTCTTATTTGAGGGAGGTAATGCATTTGTGAATGTTAATGGCACGATTTTTTTCTCAATTCAAATTTAAGAAAAGGTGTGCCAAGGTTGGTGCTTAGTGCCATATGTTACTTCTTCCTCATAATTGGTGATATGTTTAGCCACATGGTGAAAGCTACCATGCAATGAATGATTTGCATGGAATCACATTACCCATCATTGGAGCTTAATGAATTATATTTTAGTATGCAAATGACACCATCCAATGTGAAGAGTCAATGATCAACAATCACATTTGTTTACTTAATGACTTTTGAATTGCCTTTAGCCTTGTTTTTAATTTGAGTATTAACATTGCTTACTATTATGACAATGGTATACCTTGACCTAATTAGTTAATTAACTATGAGTTGCAATATGCTAAGGAGGGTGATTTGAATTAGCTTTTAAGCACAACCTTCAAACTTAACTTGAGAATAAATGTGGTAAACAAGTTTTTAGTTCAAAAGATAAGAAAGAAACTCTTTTAGTAATGTTTTTCCAAATGACCTCAAACTTATCAATCAATCATATTTAATTAAGTCCTTTCAACTTGGTGGTTATTCATATCAATTTGGGGTGGTTCGCACAAAACCATTTGCAAAATCAAAGGCCTCCCCAATAATTACCTTGGGGGGGGGGGGGGGACCAATCAAGTGTTAAGGATGAGGGTAAACTAGTTTGATTACTATCAAAGTCAAAAGGAAGGATCCTTTAATAATAAATAATATTAAATTAGGTGAAACACTTCATGATTTGTTGACTAAATGGGTATTAAAGGCATCTGAACTTGGGGATTCAAACATACAAACCTTGTTGTCATACAAACTTGTTAAAATGCAACCTCCATTCAACATTAAATGTAGATGCCCAATTGCATCCAATGGGCCATATCCCATAAACATACCTACATTAGAGATCCACAAGCATGGAACAAAATAGGGTGAAGGCTTCAAGTACGTTTTTAAAATTCAAGTATAATCCAACCTTAAAGATGAAATTCATTTTCCAAAATTTTTTGTGGTGGGAGATTAATGAGTACAGGAGAATTGTTATGGGTTGTCAATCAAACAAGCTCACTAACTATATTGGAAGGTGTTTTAAAGGACAAAAGAAATCTGCAAAGAAATAAATATAATCATTTATTATAGTCCTTGGTTCAAAATTGTACAAATTTGAACAAATATGAATGTAATATACTTCGTGACTAAGGTGAAAGTTGCATCAAAATGATAAAAAATTTGGGACTATTGAAAAGGAGTTTCTAAAATTCCAAATTTTGTCAAGTTATGAGTTTTGTAATTTTATAAATTCATTTAACTCATACATATGAACTTTGAATAACTATGTTTCAAAGGTAAAATTGTATTTCTTGAAATGAAATTTTCAATGCTATATCACATGCTTAATCAAGATAAAGTCATTTAACCCTTATTTCACAAGTTTTAATGCTTGGGTTCATCAAATCATCAATTTGATTCCTAGCCACTTTGTTGGCCATGTAACTCTTAATTCAAAACTCCAAATGGTGAACTAGAGCCCACTTTTGATATCAAAGTTTCAAGACCTTTCAATAGTATATAGGGAGCCAAATTTGGGCCATGTTTATTACTTAAAAATTTATCCCAAAAATCAAGACGTCATTTAAGAGGACTTCAACTTTTAAAGTGGAAAAACAATTTGGGAGGGTTGGGACCCATTTTTTCACATTTATTGGAAAGTGTTTGATTCCTAAAACACTTTCTCAATTCACTTTTATTTTCATGCCTTAGTAAGGCGTCATAAGCCCAAAGCTAGGGTCTTGACAAGGTTCGAATCCTTGATGTCATGAATGATACAAGGCCATTTATAACATTTAGGATCATTGCAAACCAATATTATGGCAAATGAGTTTATTGATTTTTGAATTAAACCTCCCATTGATGACCCCAACATATAAGATTGGAGTGTAGTTAGGCATTTTCACTCAAGACTCTAATATGTTTTGTACTCTTGAATAAGCAAGGCCCCAATAATATTTACAAAAGGTGCAAACTTAATTTTAGTTTGTCATGGTTGTATTAAGAACATTTATTTTATCTTTTTACAATAAATTACACTAAGACCTTCACAATTTCAATTTTGAATGGGTTACTCACTTGGTTATTTGTGATAGGTGGCATTTATAGATTAACTAGCCTTACATTATACCTACTAACAGCATAGTTATTCACTAATTTTTTGCCACTTGACCTTGGGATGTATTTCATGTTCCTTGGCCTAGTTGATTGTCTATTTCTTCCTACAATGATTTTTTTTTCCTAATTTGCTACCAGAGAAAAATAAATTGAAAATATTTAAAATTTTTGTCACTTTGGTTTGTACTAGCTCCAATATGGTTGAAACCTTCCTTCATCATTTTAACTATGGCAAGTTACCACCTTGTGTGATGATAAAAAATAACATAATGTTTGATTTAATCCCTTGACATTTTCTTGGCACATTACTTAATGATTTGATTTTCTTGGCACCTTTACATGGCAAATGTTCAAATTTTTATTTTAAAACATCTTTGGCACAACACTTTTAAACCAATGTTCCATGGTTATCAAAAATATGAATAGACCCCCCAAGGTTACAAAACATCGTTCTTACAATTTATATTTGTGATTCTTTAAAAAGTTAAATAACTAGTTTTAATATATAAACAATAATTATCCAAAATTGAATAAATCAAATAACCACCCATAAAATTCTTAAATTTTTCTCAAATTTTCATGAAATTCATTGGTCATTTAAGGTTTTGAAATAACTAGGATCTTGTTTTTTGATATTGATTTTTTTTCAAAGACTTAGTGGAACAAAAAATGAATGATGATATAAACCCTAAGTATTGTTACAACATGGAGGCAACACAATCATTACTACATACAAATTTTCAACATAAATAGTTCAATCATTCCATAATCTTCTTCATCAATTATTAATGGCATAAAATTCAAACATGTGAGTTGAAGGTACACTTCTAGAATCTTAAATTTGTATTGTCACAAATTTGGCACAACAATTGGTAGCACATGATTAACCAAAAACTATTTAATTAATGCTTAAATAATCTTAAAATAATGTTGAAATAAAAAATAGTAATAAGCATTGGTTACAATAATATATTATAAACATTGTGGAATAAATGTATTAAAACTTCATGGGACTTTGGAATTAAATATGATTTTAATCATGTAAATTAAACACCAATTACATTTCTTGTGGTTCCTTCATCTAAGAATGTACTCCAAGTTAATGTAATATGATTTGTAATCCCGAAAGGATTATGACCTCAATAAATTTGATGGTGCATAGTCATAAAACACATAAGATTCCATAAAAACGTCCTTTAATAAATGAAACACACACTCCAAAGTTAATATCTTGTTTTCATTTTAGTCTATTTCAATCAAATGACAATTTTACATCCAACTAGGATCAAATCACTCTTTACCTCCTTCAGTTTCTTACAATCATTAGTGTTTAATTCACCATCAATTTATGGAGAACAAAAATATCTACTATCACATTCTCATGCTAGTAAACCCAACATTTTGAAACTATAGTAGTTACCATAAATATTGACAACTTCCTCAAAACCCACTATGAATAAATTTTAGTCCTAAGCCATGACATGTCATTTACATTATTGGATTTTTCAACATTTCCCAAATCCTTGTTCATGAATTTCAGCTCATCACATTCAAGTCCTTCCTCGACAATCCCCATTTCACAACACTTTCAAGCCATGAATAGAAAGATGAATTTATATAATCATGGTAAATGTAGTGCAAATTCATTCAAGGCTTTGAATTTCTAATTCCTATCATCATTAGCATGTAGCAAACTTTGTTTATTAAGGTTATTATAGAATCCATGATAGCCACTAATAACCACTATACGTAGTACATAAGAAAATTTACAATAGTTGTACTCAACCATCATAAACTTTTCACACAAAGCAAGGAAAACAACACAAAACAAGATCATTCTAAAATATAGAAACTTTGCACTAATGAATCTTGGTTGACTATCACTTAGTTCTTCATCACCAAATAGAAATTGTGCTCTTCATCGCCAAATTGTAGCTCTTATCCTCCATCACATGCCAAGCTCTATGATTCATCTTATAAATAAGTAGATAACCACAACCTTCATGGGGATCCTTCTTACCAAAAACATGAAACAAACGTACATTCTCACAAAGCTCCACACAAAAGCAATGCTCATCACCTCAACACCGAAATCTTCCTACAAGTTCATTGTACTGTTCTTGCAAGTCAACGTTCCTAAACACTCGTGATGACCAAATGAACAAAGCAACATAAAGATGTAGAGACAAATCTCTATGATTCCCCTAAGCCCTAATTTCATCACTCCAACTTCCATCAGCCACATTCATGGAAAAGTTTTCATCTTCATTTCACAGCACACTAGAACTCACAATTCTCCGATTCTGAAAATATAAAAAAGGAAATGAAAACCAACAGTTCTCTACAAAATCAAGTACAATAGTAGTACCTGGCAGCTTTGCTTCGACACTAATTGTATTATTTTTTGAGATGTTGAAATTTTCAAAAAAAATAAAAATCCTAAGAACAAAGTTTGGTGAAGGAAAATATTGAATCTTTAGGGACATTTTATTTATCAAAATTCAAAATTAATTAATTACTGGATAGACATGTGTTAAAGTTGTCAAGGTACTATGTCTAAATACTAAGAAAACGCAACCAAACTGTCTAGTTACAAAAATGTAACCAACCTAAAAATCAGAGTCCAAATGTGGTGAAAAGATTTCAATTTTTTTCCCCCTAAAATCTGGAAAAAATTTCAGGGCAAAAGGAATATTTCGATTGACAGATTATTCCCTATTTAATTATTATTTTCGCATTTTGGCGAAATTTCGCACCCATAGAAATGCTGGGTCCAACGTATTTTGTGAAAATTCATGGAAATATTTCGTGACTACCTTACCTTTGCCCACATTTTTGTGGCAAGAATATTCTGGCAACGAAACTATATCCTCTCCGAAAGCGTGGATGGGGATGAAGGGGGTGGGGATCGAACCTGGGATCTATCCCGTATTGGAAGGGTACTTAGCTTTTTGGTGTGTTCTGTTTTGTTCGCTTGACGGAGACGACGAAAGAGACGAGGCGTCGACACCGGAGTGGACACGGACGCACCTCGAGACAGAGATTTCCCGAAGCTCTTGACGGGAGGGCGGGGAGACGGGGTGCAGCGGATTTCGAGACAATAGAGAAGAGGAAGAAAAGAAGAAGCACGAGGAGGAGGAAGAGGAGCGGGAACGAAGAAGAAGAAGAAGAAGAACAACAACAACAAGAAGAAGGGGGGATTTTTGGTCGCAATGATGATGCTGGAAGCAGTGGCGGAGATGCTGGGGGTCGGGGTACCGGTTCTTCGTTTCCTCGTCTGTTTAGCTTCGATTCCTTGCAGCTGGCTATGGCGGTACGTGCCCAGTCCGACCGCACGTCATTTCTATGCAGCCGTCACAGGAGCACTGCTGTCTTATTTCTCTTTCGGAGCAGCCTCCAACGTCTACTTCGCTGCCCTCATGCTCGTCAGCTACACCAGCATGCTTGTCTCCAGACGACACTGTGGTATCATCACTTTCGTCATCAGCTTTGCGTTCCTCATCACCTGGTAGGGCCCCTCATGATTTCTTGTCGGCTTTTTTTTCTCTTTTCCAGCTTTTGGAGTCTCTCGAATTTTCCCCTAGTCCGGCTCCAGATGTGAGCTGCGGAGCTGAATTTGATCTAAGGCCGGAAGAGTAATCTCCAGGTATACGTGAGTGACCTGTTGTTGCAAGACGGATTTCTTAGTGATTGTCGACGCTGCCAACATCGCGGCGCCTAGGAATTGATCTCTCTGCGTATGCCTTTTGTAACTCAGGCTTAGATGCATGCTTTTACACTAGGGGCAAGCGTATATGGAACGGAATTTCCCCTCACCAGCTTGTTGCAGCTTGAATGAGGATACTCTTGACTTTCTTTAATTAGCTATGCCGTCTTGATTAGTGCTAGCCAAGGTCAAGACCAAGTCTTCCCTTCGGTTCTGGAAATATATGCAACTGAAACTCAGGACACAGATTTCTGTTTAACTTTTTGGCCTAAATATTGCTCAGATCATTATATCCTTATCTAACTTACTGTTGAAGCTGATGAAGTCAGTGGAGTTGAGTAATGATACCTAGTCTCTGCAATTCATGATGAAGGTGATGGTTTGGTACTTGGTGAACAAGAGCATCTCCAGCAGCGCTCAGTATCAGACCCTGCAAAAACATTTCTCACATCCAAGTTTAGTTATTTAATTTTTTCCCAACCCCACCCATAAAACTAAAACTGGGACTGCAAGTAGGTGGGAGACCACTAATAGCAACCCACCTGGACCAATCAAACTATCTAGCCAATCAACAGCAGGTGTTAAGCTTTGCTGTACCTTTTACTAGCCTCAGAAAAGTGTGCAAGAATGCTGGACAAAAACCATTTTGTTGAGCCAAACCACCCTGTTTTGACTTTTCTTCATTCAATTTTAATTTGCAGGGTCACATACTGAGCACTGATGGAGTTGCTCTAACATTCACAAACTGCCCTTGTTCTTACTGTTGTATTTGTTTTTGGCCTGGCTGGGAACTGACATAACATTTGTCTGTTACTGTTGTGGAGATTTTTCTGCAATATTATCATAGTATGATGTGTTTCCAATGAATGTTCTTTTGGAATACAGATTTGAGTGATTACATGTGCTTGGCTAGCTTTAAATCCCATAGTGCTGAACTTTGTGTATCACATGATATATGCATGATTTGAAAATTTAGACCAAAGTTTAATGGATAAGCAAACTGGATCAACAGTTGACACCTTTGGAAGCATGTCAAGCTTCTGTGGACAGGGGTCTTTATGTATGACAGAACTTAACTGCTTGCTGTGCAGCCATGTGGTGTACATGAGTGGCGATAAGTGGAGACAGGGAGGCATTGACTCAACTGGTAAGGATAGCTTTTCTATCTTGCAGCTGTCTTGTAGTAATGTGCTATATAGAATGTGGGTGCTACAAGATAGGTAGAAGTTGCCTAATCAATTGTGCACCATGGTCACTTTGGCTGGCTCAATCCTCACTGCTAGTCTAAATTTAACCATAGTAATAAGTCCACATGTGAAGACCCAATGAATCATGGCTTTCAACCACCAAATTTACCATTTCATCTGTGTTTCTGCACCTGCACATGAAATTAGGGCATGGATTTCAGGGCCAAAAATGTTTGCCCCATAGTCCCACCCATGATGCAATGGAGCTGGTCTGAAGCTCTGCCAGGTTTCTTCTGTTGCAACGTGTTCTCATCAAAGTCACAGATCTTTGAGATGGTGTTTGAGAATAGCTCAAACTGGCTACTGGAAAGCGCGTGTGAAC
>Ga0209611_10000326_pt1 | contig 66303 bp, 58 predicted proteins | sample S1TSphgellanicum_3_FD_187693 | JGI IMG/M metagenome (GOLD analysis project Ga0209611, IMG submission 187693) | Host-associated microbial communities from peat moss isolated from Minnesota, USA - S1T2_Fc - Sphagnum magellanicum MG (SPAdes) (version 2) | ecosystem: Host-associated > Plants > Peat...
ACTCTGGATTCTACATGTACTTGTAGCTCCTTGCTGAGCTTATCCCTATTATAAATAAATGTTTCAATTATCATCAGACTCCTATTGCTATTAGCACACTATCATACTATCTGTTTAATTGTTGAGTTGCCTTGAATTAACCTTATGTTCAACGGCTTGAAGATTATTCTACCTCTATTAAATCTTTCATCAACACCCCTTCGATTGCTTTAAGAATTTTTAACATCCTTGCTACTTTCTAAATACCATAACAAGACTAATGTTGTGTTGAACACTGTAAATTTTGGTGTCTACTGCTACCCCCAACCCTCTAGAGATTTCTCACCCCTAATTATGCAACAAAGTTTCTAACACTATGGTTATTAGCCTTTGTTGAAGAAAAGAACTAATCGAACTCCTTAATCACCAACAACGCATTTCAGAAAAGAAAATAACCCCCTTCGCACCATGCACACTCAGCATCCCTATGAAGTCGCTAAAAGCCCTTAATAACCTTACCCCATTCAAATAATCGTGATGTAACTCTTAAAAACTGAGACTACCGCACATGGTTGTGTCGGTATGGCTCACACCACGTGGCAAAAATGATGATGGATGAAGGGAAAGATGGTGATGATGGTATATGGATGAATGAAGAAAATCAAAGTGCATTTGAACCATTAACGAACAATAATTGCTTCCATGTGGACATACAAGAGCACGACCATCATGAAATGAATGGGGTACTTGAAAAAAATGAATATTTAATACAAAAAAAATAGGCTACTTTAAACAAAAAAATGGGAGGAGGGAATGGTGATCAAACTTCTTTACATTCAAAGTTGTTCCAGGACAATTTTGTGTTTTGTGATATGTGTTGTAACATGAATGAAGAAAGTGTTCTTAAAAATTGTAGAGACTTGCAAAAAAAGTAGAAGCATAAACAATTACAAAGCGTGAGAGAGTGCAAAAACTTGAAGAAAAGCATTACATGGAAGAAGTTATTGCAAAGCATAGGGAACTATAGGTGGAGTTGGAAAGAGAGGTTGGAGGACCAATCTACAACATTGTGCCATTCACCCTTGGCATCACCATTGTTTTTCGGAATGTGAGGAAGGGAAACAATTCATGAAAAAAATTGGTGAAGTAGTTAAATGTGTAAAAGACATTGAGGAGTTGGCAAGACCATTGTTGGAAAGATCATGGAAAAGAATTTTGAAAAGGAGAACGAGAATAATGACGAGACATGGTGCAACAATGCATGAACACTATGGAAATCCAAGATTCCAACAATAAAAACAAATTAAAAGATGGTGGTGTAATCCAAAGACTCATTGAAGCAATGATAGAAATTGGTGAAACCACAAAATCACACAAAAGAATGTGCAACCATAGATGATAAAACAACAACTCCTACTTCCATGATCATTTTAATCAGGTTCAGAAAATTTACAAATATCTATACCATGAGACAAAAAAAAATTTCAATATTGGAAGATGGATCAAAAGATTCTGGCAAAGAAAATAATTAAGATTCCAAATGAAAATGGATATTTTTTTAATCTAACCAAATATAGTTATTCTAAGCAGGTGGAGAGATTGTAGATGTGGAAAAAGATGGGAGAGAAAAAATAGATCTAGGCTAATAAGGTTGGTTTGGTCATGTTGTTGGCCATTAAATGGAAGGAGCCAAATCATTATGCATTGGTAGAATTTTTGAATACATTTGTGATAAAAGTGACGCACCCCCAAGCTCCTTAATGGACTCAAATGTGAGTCCAAATTAAAGACAGCGGAAAAGCAAGGAGTCGAGGCATGTTCCCTGGTTCGCAACACTTTGAAGGGTAGAGGGGCGTGCTGGAGTTCCAGGATAAGACTAAGAAGAATGACAAGCATCAACTACTCACACAGACCTGCACAAAACCAACACAAAGTGGTTAGTGTTTAATTGGAGCACTTTTTGGTGTTAGGATGAACCACAGGCAAACTCGGATTCACAAGACTCACCACGGCCCGAACTTGGGGGAAGGTGATGCCAGACTTGGGGGAAGCCACCACCTTCCCCCTTATAGTATATTATGTGCCTCTCCACGAGACCCACATCCAAATGGTTTTTTGTTCCAAGATTCCCAAATGGGAGTCTCGAAATTGCCAAAGTTGGGAGTCCCGAAATTACCAAAGTTGGGAGTCTCGAAATTGCCAAAGTTAAGAGTCCTGTGACTTTGGGGCCTAATTACTTTGTGCGCAGACCTCCGATTGAAATAAAACAAAATTTTACCCCTTGTCGAAAGCTTTCCAACGATATGTTACACGCCATTTACACGCAAGGAAATTGGGTCGATTCCCGACTTTTAGTGGTCAGGAGTCAAACTGCCAATTTGATTCCCGACCCTTCTTTTGGCCATAACTTGTGTTTTAGATCTTCAAATGGGTCATGCAAACCCATTTTAGACATCTAAGTTTCAATAGCTTTTCAATGATATAAAGAAATCATCAATCTAATGTGTTTTGACCCCTATAATCACTTTCTAAAGATTCGGGAGTCCATCAGGACTCCAACTCCCCAAGCGAAGTTGCCCTGGGAGTGTGAAGGAACATTCTCTCACACCCTCCTGCACTCTTGGGAATAAGATGTGTCTCCCGGGCCTCCTTCTTGTCTTGCATTCTTGCAACCCTTGCCTGTTAACAAATAGGAGATCTACTCAAGTGCAAACATAAATTTTTATTGAAAGGAAACTATAACATGATGCTCATAACATGAAACATAACATCAAGAACACTTCAAGGTTCTCGTCACATGAAATACACAAACTTGTGCAATGAAGAAAAGAGAGCCAAACCATCAACACTAAGGTATTTAACTAAAAGACCAAACCACAAATAACCAAATTAATATAAGTAAAGAAAGTAATTCAACCTTGTGAAAGTAACCTAATTACTTTCCTACTCCAATAATTAATGAAACCTAACTAATTGAGCTTGAATTCTCAACACCCCCCTTCAAGCTCAAATCCACTTCTAATACACCAAACATTTATCTAAAATTCCTTAGCTTGTCTGTACCTAAAGCTTTTGTGAAAATGTTAGCAACTTGATTTTCAGTATTGACCTGAATAAAGTCAATTTCTTTTGTTCGACCTTTTCTCTAATAAAGTGGTAGTGCATTTCAATGTGCTTTGTCCTAGCATGATAGACCAGGTTGTTAGCAAATAATATGCTACTGATGTTATCATAATAAATGATAACAGGAGCATCCACTGATTGTCCCAAATCTGAAAGTAGTTTTTGTAACCAAACTATTTCACATGCAACAATTGCTGCACTTCTATATTCTACCTCCATGTTTGATAGTGCAACTATTGGTTATTTCTTGTTGCTCCAACTAATAGCACCACTTCCAAAAGAAAACATGAAACCATTAGTCGATCTTCTATCTGAAACATTGCCAGCTCAATTAACATCCGTGTATCCATGTGCTTGTAACTGGCTTTTGGTTTCATAGAAAATTCCACACTGTAAGGTATGTTTTAAGTACTTCAGTATGCGCTTCATTGCATCCAAATGTGCCTTTTGTGGTGTTTACACGAATTGATTTACCATTCCCACTTCATAACTCAAATATGGCCTTGTGATGGTCATGTAGATCAAATTCCCCACTATGCATCTATACATAGTGGTATCCTCCACAAGGTCTCCTTCATCTGCACTTAAGTTCACATTTTGTTCCAATGGAATTGAAATAGGTATGCAATCCATCTTGTTTAACCAAGTTTTAGGTGCTTGCTTCAAGCCGTATAAAACTTTCTTTAACCTACAAACCAAATTAGGGTGCGTTTGGTCCACATAACCTGGTGTTTGTTCCATGTACACTTCTTCATGTAAATCTCCATGAAGAAAAACATTTTTTACATCCATTTGATGTAAAGACTATCCTTTTGCTACTGCCATAATAATGATTGCTCTTATAGTTGTCATTTTGGCAATTGGATTATAGGTCTCTTCATAGTCTATGCCATAAGTTTGGGCATAACCTTTGGCAACCAATCTTGCTTTGTATCTTCTCACAGATCCATCTACATTATGTTTGACTTTGTACACCCATTTGCACCCAATTGCTTTCTTATCCTGTGGTAAAGCTACCAATTCCCAAGTAGCATTAACATCCAAAGCTACCATCTCATCATCCATGGCATTATCCCACTTAGGGTTTCTAATCGCTTGTTCAAAACAAGTGGGTTCAACCTCTTGTATAACTTTCACCATGTATGCATAATGATGAGCTACAAAGCCATCATATGTGAGTCTTTGTACAGGGTACTTGATTCATGTGGATCTTCATATTCCACTATTGTTGTTAGGTGTTTTCAAAACTTTTTTGGCCATCCAAACTCCAGGAGTAATAACTAAAGGGATTCTTGATTGTACACCCACACTCTTCTCTCAATCACTTGACTCATCATCTAAATGAGGATTTCTAGATGATATTTGAAAACAACCATGTACAATGTTTGAAGATCTTAATCTTCCTTTCCATGGAGTGTTATTGGACCCACTAATTGAAGACTCTTGTGGTCCACTAATTAATTGTGATTTTTGTTCCAGATTTGATAAAACATCACCATTTCTAGCCTCTCCATCTTCTGCTATCTTCAATGGTGAGTACCAACTAATCATTTCATCAAACACAACATCTCTACTCACTTGTAATTTTCAAGTGGAAGGATTGAAGCATCTATATCATTTTTGTTTTGAGGACTATCCAATGAAGATACATTTCTCAGCTTTTGGGTCTAGTTTTGATCTCTTTTCGTCAGGATCATGCACGTATGCAATGTAACCAAACACTCTGAGGTGTGAAACATCGGGTTTCTTGCTTGTGAATTTTTTTTCAAGTGTCATGCCATGAATTACCGTTGTGGGTGTTCAATTCATGATATAGATTGTAGTTGCTACCGCTTCAGCCCAAAAGTAATTTGGCAAATTCTTCTTATTCAACATGGCACGTGCTATTTCTATAATCTACCTAATTTTCCTTTCAGCAACTCCATTTTACTATGGGAATAACTACATGAGTACTTCCTTTGAATTCTATGCTCTTTCAAGTACTCACTGAATTCATTTGAAAAATACTCTCCCCCTCCATCGAACCTTAAGCACTTGATGCTCACACCTTTCTCCTTCTCCACCATTGCTTTGAAATTCAAAAAATGTTGAAACACTTCACCTTTGTGTTTCATGAAGTAGACTCACACCTTCCTTGTGTGGTCATCAATGAAACTCACGTAGTACTTGCATCCTCCAATGGATTCTGTCTTCGTAATCCACACATCTAAGTGGATCATTTCCAAAGGTTTGGAACTTACATGAGTTGTTTGAGCTGGGATTGGATGCCTAGCTTACTTCCCTAATTGGCATGCTTCACAAACTTTTGACATCACCTCTTCTGTTCCAAATTTGAAAAGACCTCGAACAAGATTTTGTATTTCCATCAGCTTAAGACGTTAGAGATTAACATGGCCAACCCGCTTGTGCCAACTTTCAATGTCTCCAACTCCTTTTCCATATGTGAATAACATGGAATTCACCTCAAGCATGTTCACATCCAAGGTGAACATTCGTCCATTCCTTTCCCCTTTTGCAATCAATTTGCCTTGGTTCTTCATGTCTTCCACAAAACATCCATTTGGGTTAAATGTCACTTGTAAACCTTGTTCCACCATTTGACCTACGGAGACCAAATGTTTTGTTATGGTTGGAACATGAAGTACATATTTTAAATACTTTGTTTACCCATCTTGCATGGACAATGGCACCTTGCTAATTTGTGTGATGGGATGTGTAATATCATCACCAGTTTCCACAAACCCTAATGTCTTCAAATCCTTTGTGTCTCTAAACCATTCTCCATGACTAAACATGTGGTTTGAAGCTCCAGAATCCACATACCAAACATTGTTATCTAATACACCTCTTATCATTGTATCTGCCATGTGCTACCTCACAAATAGTTGCACATCACCTTGATTACTAGTTGATGCATAATTCCCTTCTTGTAGATTTCCATTTCGTGCATCATGTTCCCTTTGATAACAATTCTTTGCCATGTGCCCAAGTTTCCTATAGTAGTAACAATTTGAGTCGTTATTTGGTTATTGACCTCAATGACTTTCATCACGACCTCCAGGACCTCCACGACTTCCTCAACTTCCTCTTCTTCCAAAGTTTCCTCGTCCACCTCCATGAACTTGACCTTCATGTTGATGATGTCCATGCGAGCTTTCGTGTCAACCTCGAAATGAGGTTTTACTACCTCTACCTCTACCTCTATTAATAACTGAGTAGAAAGCACTTTCTTGTGATCCTCCATTGGATAAAGTACCAATAATTCTCATCTTTTCACTTATAAATAGTGTTATTAAGTCTTGGAAATTGGGAAATGTTTCTTAAACTGCAATTGAAGTACGAAACTAGCTATAGTCTTTTCCAAGTCCATTCAAAGTGATGACCATTAGATCTTCATCATCTACAGGGGCTCCTATAAATGCAAGAACATCGAGAAGGTTTTTCACCTTTGTAGAATAGTCACTGATGTTCATCTTGTTTTTTTGTAGGTTATGCAACTCTTGTGTATTGGTGCTATACATTTTCACCAATGTATCCCAAGCTTGTTTGGGTGATTTTGCATTTTGAATATGCACAGTCATGGAATCAGACACATTCATGGAAAGCTAATACAAGACTTTTCTTGCTTTTTCATGTTAAGTTTTATTGGTTTGAATTTGTTGTTGTGTGGGGTTTTCTAGAAGAATAGGTTTTTTCTCATCACTAGTTATGAATTCCCAGTAGCCTTTCCCCATCAAAAAATTTCATAATCCTAAATTTCCACATTCAGAAATTATTTTTATTTAATTTCTCAATTACAATTTGAGAAAGACCATCCGCCATCTCTTAAGGCAACACTCAATGTCTTCTTAGGGTTTCACAAATGTTTTTAATTCTTTCCTTGGGTTTCTAGGATTAGGATTAGGGTTTTCCTTCGTTAGGTTTCTAAGATTAGGGTTAAGGTTAGGGTTAGGGTTAGGGTTGAACAAGATGGACCTTGCATATGTATGTAAGTTTTGAGTATTATACAAAATTTTATACTATGCATAGATTTTACATATATGTACATATTTCGTATAATATTTTGTATGGTATTAAGTACATGATTATATACCACACTTTTGTATGAAGGTCTTGATAATGTATTTGCGCTTCCCAATCTTCAAACTCCTTCCTTCAAGTTTTCCCAAGTTGTATTTGCTCCACTTCAAAAATTTGTTTTGATGTCTTCTCAAAACAAACTTCTGTCACAACAACTTTGCAAAGCTACATCGCTCACATATGACCTTGTATCAATCTGAAATTTTGGTGAAACATGAACAACTATGTCTAATATTGTCTCTCAAACTTTCAGCTCATTTAACTTCATAAAATGAGAGATCTTGCTACTTCCTTGAAATCACCTCAAACTGGGAACTGAACACAAAATGACTTACAACTCGCTCTCAGCAACTCCAAAATCCTTGAGATTTTGGGAGACACATTAAATATATGTTTTTTATATCTTCTCAAAATGTCAGCTCTATTAATGATGACCACAAGGAGATATCACTTTCAAAAGAAACTGACTTCAAAATTGAGACATAAACTTTAGATGTTTAGATCTCACTCATATAGATCCAAATGACATGAAATTTCAATCACATATATATTCCTTTATGATCTATAAGATCTCAAAGTTGTAGATCCAAAAATGCTCAAACAAAGGAGATATGACAAAAAAACCAAATTTGGCACAAAGTCTTCAACGGCTCATAACTCTCACAAAACATATTTTTTTCTTTTGAAAATTTGAGAATAGAAGCGTCTTATAGTCTTTTATAATCTTTTTGAATTTCACTTTAGGATCTTTTCATAGTAGATGTAGATCTAGATTTAAAGATTTGACTTCCACAACTATTAATATGTTGATCTCCTTTCACTTCTTTTCTTTTCTTTTCTTTCTCTTCACATTCTTTCCTTTCCATTTCTTTTTTGCGCTTGAAAAATTCCTATGATATTACTAGAGACTTTCTAGCTCTAGATCTGTTTCAACTTTCTCACCAAATAACCTAAACTCTGATACTAGGTTAACAAATAGGAGATCTACTCAAGTGCAAAGATAAGTCTTTATTGAAAGTAAACTGTAACATGATGCTCACAACACGAAACATAACATCAAGAACACTTCAAGGTTCTTGTCACATGAAATACACAAACTTGTGCAATTAAGAAAAGAGAGTTAAACCATCAACACCAAGGTATTTAACTAAAAGACCAAACCACAAATAACCAAACTAATATAAGTAAAGAAAGTGATTCAACCTTGTGAAAGTAACCTAATTACTTTCCTACTTTAGTAATCAATGAAACCCAACTAATTGAGCTTGAATTTTCAATATTGCTTTGGTCATGAGTCCAAGGCTAGGGTTGCTACAAAAGGATCTAAGGTTTATTTTGGTAAGAGAAACATAATGTATGTCATTAATAAACAATTGATAGCTAATGCATTTGGTGTCTATCAAAATCGGTATTTTGAGGATCCCAAAGAACAAGTGACCAAAACATTTGCACAAGAATTGTTGTTCAAACATGATATCAAACCTCCATACACCAATGTAGACTAATGGAATGTTAGAACGTGTAAACTATGAATTATTATTCAATACCCTATAGTTATATCTATGATTTACCAAAGGGAGAAGTTGAATTACATGAGCAACAAGAATGCATTAACACTCATGAAAATAAAGGAGGAAATTGAAATAGATTAGGCATAAATTATGTTCAATAATTTGTGTAGTGAATTGGATAGATGGACAAGGATGAAGGAGAAAATGCAAATAGGGGGAAAGTAGGAAGATAAGAAATAAATTTGTCATTTGGCTTTGGTTTTGGAAAGATTGTTTAGATACATGCTTTAAGAGGATTATGAGGCTACAATGAAAAAAACAACAAAAACTCATAAAAAGTCCAAGAGGTCTAAGGAGGAATTATAGCAGGTTTTAGATAGTAGGAGGGGAGCAACAAGGGGATTTCCAGGATTTTTACAAAAAATAAATAATAGATTTGAGGTTAGAGAAGGATTAAAACAATGGAGAAAGTCAAGAGAGGATGCAAGACCTTAGAAAGTCATGTGTGGAAATACCAAACCAATAAAAATTATAGCTCCACAAACAGTAACCAAACATATTCCATCCAAACCACATAAGGATCATAACTCAAAACATCACTAAGAAAGGAAGGAGTAGTTGCAACAAATTAAATCATAAAAAAATAGATCACTTCAAGTGACAACAACACTACAAAAGCAACATGAATAGATGTAATATGATGTAATGGACGATTTGTATGATTTTCATGCCCAAATGAAGGTCCATGAGGAGGCTCCAATTGTAGTACATGTCACACAACCACAGATAGAACAACAATAGCCACATCCATATCAAGAACCACAAATGGTTGTATTAAGACAAATATTTAATGATTTTAGACCACTTGCCATAGTGTTACCACACAATAGACCAAGATTAGTAGAAGGGAAAATGTTGGACATGGATATGGGCTTACAAATGAAGGGCAAGGGAATGTCATCAGAAGATGTTTGGAAGGAGGAGACTCAACATGGTTTGACACCTAAATTTGTAGAAAAGTCGGCAAAGGAAGTGCTCGAAAATAACAAGATTGTTGAGATGTTTCAAGCAATGGCAACTGTGAGTATGAAGATGGGTAATTTGGGTCTAGAAGTTCAGTCTTTAAAAACTAGGTTAACGGTAGTGGAGGGGGAAAACAAGGATTGTTGAAGCAAATGAAGCAATAGCAAGTAGGATATGAGGAATACATATAATGAATAACAAATTGGGAAAAAAAAAAGGAAACAAAGGAGAGAGTCAATGTAAAAATACTAAAGCTAGCCATAAAAAATAAAGAGTTAAAAAGGAGGATGGTGGAATGGATAGCTTTAGGAACCAAAGAAGAAAGAGGAGGCATGGAATGATGTAGACCATGCATATCAGAAGGCATTAATAAAGTATAAGCATAAGATTGAAGGCTTGGAAAGAGAGGGAATTGTGGTTGCAAGAACATGATACTAGAAATCAAACCATGGAAAACATGATGGTACAAATTTTACAAATGAAAAACATGATTTCAAGAGAGGAGTTCCATAGATAGAATACAGAGCAAGAGAAGGAACAAGTAGTCATAAAGATGAATGATTTAAAAAAGGAGATGGTTAAAACCAAGTCAAAGTTGGATGACTTGGTGGAGAAAAACAAGGATTTGGATCCATCATATGTCAACAATAGATTGGAAGAATACAATGAGCTGATACAATATTATTCCATACTGTGCACCAAACAACAGATGGATGATTCCAATGTTGAACTCGATGAGTGGTGGGAGTTGGCAGAAACTTAGTTCAAGGAAGAGATGTAGAGAAATTTGGTTGCACATAGAAGGGATGAGGACATTTATAGACGACATCTATATGTTTTTTAAAAAACCTTTCTAGATTTTATATATCCCAATCCAAATAGCTCAGAACCATCTAATCTAATACAAGAGGTGGAGGAAGCTAAATGCAATGGAACAATCAAGGAAAAACAAATAGAAGAACTACAAAATTTGAAAGGAGGAGGCCAAGATACTCCAACTATGGTAGCTGAAGAGCAAGCACAAAAAGTTTCACAATAGGAGGTTAAAATAAATACTGATGATATTGGCACATAAGGAGTTAATTGAAGGTGTGGAGTAGGTGGTGGAACACACACAAGAACAAAACCAACAAGGTAAAGTAACGCCTATTTGAAATTTCAATTATTCAAGAGATTGTAGAAGTTGAGGGCCATACAAGACCACATATTGAGGGGCACGTAAAAATACTAGCAATTCAAAAAGAACATATCAAGCCACAAATGGCTGACACAATGATATGAAAAGCAAGAATTTTTTTTATTGAAGCGGAGGGGGGGTAATGTTACCTAATGAATGGAACAAATTCAACAAGACAATGATTAGTTAGTGAAGGACAGGGATGTAACAAGGCAGTTGATAAGCTTGTTAGGGCTATTTAGATTGTTGGTCATTTAATTTTGAATTATTTTTGGAGGGAAGAAAATTTAGGAGGTAGTTTTGGAATTTGTTGGAGTTAGAAGATTATTTTTGTATACACACAACAAAGTTATATTAGAGTTGCTATAAAGACAAGTGATGACATTTAAAGTTTTATTGGTATTGGAAAAACCATAAATTTTTCATGTTTTCAATTGTGATTTTTACTTTTAATTTTATAGATGTTGATATGTTCAATTTTGAATATAAAGAGAGGTGTGAAATTAGTAAGGAAACAATGAATAGATATTATGGAATGTTATGTTTCTTCCAATGTAAAATCGAACTTTGACCACAAGTTTGGTTTAAATTAAGAATGAACAAGAACTTGGAAATAATAAACAACAACTGTGATGATATCATTGTTATTTTTTAAATCTACATAATTATTTTGAATAATGAAAAAATAAGATTGTAAGTGTGGAAATGATCATTGGAAGTAGAATTTGTACTATTTTAAGTAGGTAGAAAGTAATTCAAGGGTAGAATTTGGCCCTACCATAAGCATTAGGTTTTATAGTTTTAAAATTAAACTTTGTGCAACAAAATTTGTATTTCAATTTCTACATTTGAAAATACTACAAAAAAAAAACACAAATTTAATACATTATAAATTGTAATAATAGTCCTACTATTTACATACATACACAAATCAATACAACAAAATCATTATCATTTTCATTATTTCAACAATAATTGAACAACATTGGTTCAAAACATAATCAAAAGAAAAATTCATAATAGTTTTCATCTCCAAGTTCCTCTTCTTCTTTCTCCTATATCTCTAAAATCTATTTTTGTAATAATAATCCCTTCTCTCAATCCTCCTCATGATCATCCTCATGGAAGAAAATTAATTCCCTCCAAAAACATAATTCAAACCTTTTTTCAATCCTAATCAATCCATAATGGTAATACAAATCCTAATTAGTTCAAAACCATAGTACAATCTTAATTAGCCCTTAACATTACCCCCTTGTATTTTGGATTTTGTCCTTGAAATCCTATAATTACAAAGCATAAAAAGTAAACTTGCTAATATACTAATTTCATCCCATTCTATACTTGGGGTTCCATCCACATACAACTATATTGATCCTTGCATCCCCTTGTTATCCATTACTTGTTGAGTTTGTTGTTATTGTTCTTCCATCCAAGTTAGGTATGACCATTGTCCTCCTCTTCCTTTATAGAAACTTTAACAACAATTGTTCTTTCATAATCTACAAATACATTAGTTGTTGTTATTGTCATGTATTCTACATATATGGGTTCTATAGACAAGGATTGTTTTCACTATTATACATGAACCTCTTCTTCAACATGTAAGTGTTGGAATGACTTTTTGTTAGGCTATTACTTCTACTACTTCTAAGGCAACATCCTTCATTTTGCCTCCTTTCATTTCCACAAGAGGTGTTGATGTTTTTCCTTCTATACCTACAAGTTCATAGTTAGGACCCACTTCATGTTCATCCACAATAGGACTATATGCCCTATGTTACATAGTGTATGGCAATGATAAAACAAGGTAGAACATAATCAAGATCTATTGGTAGATATTCAACAAAGGCAAAATGTAGATGGTTAATGAGTTGGATAAGATGAAGACATCTCATTAGTTGAGGATTCAAATTACTTTTGGAGGGGGAGGATTTAGCATGTAATTTTAGAGGTTGATGATTCTTGGGAAAATTGTTTTTTTACATAGAGAAAACTTAAAAAGTTGTTGGAGATCAATTTTATTTTATTTTATTTTATTTTGGCATAAATCATCCAAGCATGGAATAATTATGAATTGTCATCCATGGAGAAGAGGGTGATATGTTGTTCTTCATCCATATATAAGAAAGGTATGAAAATTTTCATCCACTCACATTGAGGTTATGTGGTTACTTTCAAACCTCTAAACAAAAGGTTATGTCTGGTAACCAGCATCGTCTTTGGTTACCTAGTCCTTATGTCTTATGACTCTTGCGTATTGGGTTAGCAAGTTGTTAGTAGGTAGGTAGTAAAACCAACACTTACCTATTTATAAATTATAAACCCTCTAGCTACCTAGTAGTTACCTATTTTCTACCTATCTACCTATATATGAGACCTATTTTCCTACATAATTGGTTACGAAGGTGAAACCAAATATTGATTTAGTTGAAGTTCATCCACAATTGAGTAATAACGGGCATCAAAAGACACATAAACATAGAAACATAGGGCCATTTGAACTCCTAGAAATAAATAATAGATTGTAAGATGAACATGAAACCTTGAACTGAAACATGACCTTGATAGAGAAACATGGCCTTGATACTAAAACATGACATATATAGAAACATAAAATTGAACCATGAAATTTATTAAAATACTATAAATATGAAGGAAGCAAAAAACCCAATTGAAAAATAGAAATTTAGATAGACACATTATCTTTGGTCCCAAAGGTTAAACCATGTGGAAGTAAAATACAATGTTGGAACATATTGAAATAGCTATGAAAATATGTTGGCAGCAAGTTTCAATATCCACTTCCACATCAGAACAATGTTCCTTATTACCACACTTGTCCATGTACTAACTAAAGTATTTTACAACTAAATATCCACATTCCCATGCTCCACTTATTTGGGCAATGGGACATGTACAATTGGCTTGATGCCAATAACTGCCGACTTGTTAGAATTGTGTGGTATGCCTTTTGTGTAAGACCACCCAAGTGCTACACACTTCACAAATTGATTCACCTTCCATGTATTGTGATATCCAAAAATAGAATCAAAGTGTAATGTGTAGTGGAGTTCCAATATGAAAAGAGACCAATGGCTTTACTCATTGTATGGAAGCACCAAAGTGTTTTCCAACTTGTTTGTATGACAAAGGTTTCTAACACCCTATTAAGTAATCTTTTCTCATGCATTATGTTTGTCTATGCACATAAGATCTAATACTCGCGTAGTCCAATTGTGTACAATGTAGTAACATTTCTAAGTAATGGGTTTTTCCAATTGTAACATAAATTGTAAATAAAAGTCTAGCAAAATGCCCCATAGTTCCCCTTGCTAATATAACAATGCTTTGAAATCATTGTCCTCTAGCCAAAGATGAATCTCCCTCTTTACATCACCCCCAAAGAATAGCACATAATTGTAAAGTTCATCCTTAGTTTATGTTTTAACCTTGCACATAGTTGTAGATTAGTGTCGAGGTCCTCAATTTTTTTCTTACAACAAATTTTTTCTCTATTTTCATGTTTTAGTAGTTTTATGTTCCATGTATCCATGTATTTGGAATAATGAAGATGTATGTTTTTGTCTATCTTTGTTTCTATGTATCTATGTATCTTTAATGTAATGGTTTTATGTATAGGTTTCAATGTTCCTTTAAATCTAGGTTTCTAATGATGCTATGTTTCTACAACTATATGTTTCATTGAATGTATGTTTCAAGTACATAGATGGTCATACCTTGCAGTCTTGAAAAGCTCAAGCAACTTGAAAAAATAGAAAAATGTTATTAGGAGATGTATGAAAAAAGGGAAAAAAATGGAGAAAGACATAGTTGAATTAGGAACTTGCCGTTTGGCTTTCATGAAGCGAACAAACCACTGGTCATTTTTAGGTGGAGGCACCAACATAGAATAAAGTTTTTCTTTCGACAATGGTAGTGAAACTTCACTATCAAAACTTGAAGAACTTTTTATGACTATATCCCTTTTCTTCACAAGTGATTTCCTTGTTATTTTAGCATCGGCTTTCATTTTCCTAGTTTTTGCCTTTAATTCTTTATGCGTTTGTGTTTGGGCTTTATGTTCCGTAACATCTATATCCTTTGAAATGTTCTTGATAACCTAATTAGGTGTTGCACAACTTGGGGTACCTTCTCCAAGTCCTTGTTGAAGAATGTGAAACATAGTTTGGGCTAGCATCATTGCATTCACTATTGGGTCAATGGTCCCATTTTCATCAACATATGTGTTTGACCATGGTATATTTCCATGTATTGTGTCCTTTGGAAGCAAGATGCCGACTTGATCAGGTTCTAATGGCTTTGATTTGTGTGATCTTATTTGATTCCCATGTTAATTTCTAAAACATAATCCCCATGATGCTATCCCATAACTTAATTTAGATCATGTATTGTCGAAAGTTGTTGAACAAGTTGATAAAAGGCATTGAATGTCTAACTAGTTTTGACATCCACTTCTTTGATTAAGGCAAAGTTGATTTTTATTTCCGAAGCATGGAAATCATATGATGCATGAACAATTATGCCTTCAACCCAATCCTTAACATCTTCATGATATTTCTTTGAAACATGATCAATTTCATCAGCACCCAACATGAGTCGAAGTTGTTCTTGGGTCCAACTCAAAACTAATAGGAACTAACATGCCAAATTGTTTGAGTTTGTCTTAGTTTGTGTTGAAATCTTGCAAAGCTTTCATGGTTTCATCAACATTCATTACTTAGATTGGAATCAAGACTTGATTCTCCAAAACATGGACGACATTTGCTTCTTTGAGAACTGAAATGTGAACCTCTGAAACATGTATATTTGAAATGTGAACCTTTGAAACCTATGTATTTGAAATGTGAACCTTCAAAACCTAAATATTCGAAACCTAAACCTTTAAAACTTAGACCTCTAAAATTTCAATGTTCAAAACTTGAGATTTTCAAGCTTGAACTTCCAAAATGTCGACCTTCAAAAATTCGAATTTCTTTATATCAAAAAGATGATGGTCTTTCACTTGTAAAACATCATTAGGGATCACTAAAACTTGAAGTGTGACTTCCAAAACATGATGATTCATTGGCGAGATGTGATTCAAGGTATTCACATCTACCATATCTGCATATGTTTTCACCACATTTTCTAGGTTACTCTCTATTTCAAATGTTTTGTGATGTGAGTTTTTTGTTTTTTGACCTACTCCTTGTTTGAACTCTCTTTTGGTTGGATCAAATCTGCTTCATTTTTTTCACAAACTTAGATGCCCTATCCAATGGCCACGAAGTTGGATGGTGCTTGCAAGGATAACATTGTTGGAGCACCTTCAATTGTAAGGTGAATGAGGAATAAAGAAACATGTTTTTGTTATACCACCTTGTCCAAGGCAAACATAGCTTTGTGGGGGAGATTAGTTAAAACATTTGGAACTTGGAGGCACACCCCAATGCACATTTATCCATCCCATGTCTATGTCCTCATGACATCAAAAATATTTCCTTATGTTTAGAAATGAAGCTTCTCCTTGTTCCTCATTTGTTTGCTCCCAAATTTCTTAGAACAATGCAATATCTTTGTGCACCATATCCTTTACTACCTTAATCTATATAGTAGCAAAAAAAACATCTTGAATAGATTAGCTGATGGTGACATGAACCTTTCATACATGGCCGTTATTTTTTCGTCCCTTCCCCCAAATAAAAGGTGACCATCTTGCTTTAATATATCGACAGCTTTTTGCCAAGCACAATAATATTCCACTTTCCTCGTCTTTCTAATGGATGCCATGTTAACACCTTAGAGTGGGCATGCACAATTAACATTCTTATCAAACAAATGCTATAAAAAAAAACTTTTACTAGCCAAACTTCCCAAGGAACATTCTTAAAAGGTGTTTTCCTTTGTAGAAGGTTACATGCAATTATTTTAGCCTCCTTGGAAGAATGCAACCAAGGGAGCTCAGGCCTCTCTGTCATAGGTAAACATTGGTCATTATTAATAATATGCCATAAAAGATTCCAATCCCATTTTATAACCTCAATTTTTCTTGCATTGGCCATATCAAACTCTTTGAGGCGTTTAACAACAAAGCTAAACCTTTGTTGTCTTAAGTTATCTTTGTGTTCATTTTTCGCCTCATTGAACCATTGTAGGCATTTTTGATACTTTAGAAACTCATGAAAGGAATTGGCTAATGATTGTTTGTCGCCAACTTCTAAAAGGTCCATTGTTTGGGAGACTGAAGCAGCAACCTCATCTCCATGTTTAGCTTGCATTCAACCCAACAATGAAAATTGTATTAACATATACATAACAAACATATGAAAAATACAAAAAATGAATAAGAAGTAACAATTAACATGTTACTTAAATCAAGATTCTATGTTATTCAACCAACTTTGTTGAAACATGTTATAGGCATGTTTCGGGGTATTCGTGGGGTGATAGAAACATGGCACCACCATGTTTCAAAAGACATGGAGTGGTTTTGTTTTGGGGAATTAAAGCATCTACCATGACACCTACTGAAAACTTAATAATGGAAAAGAACAAAAAAAACCTAAAAAGAACATGGATGTGAAACATAATGTGAATGAATATACTAGAGATGAATCTTTAACCTTCAATGATGTTGAAACACCAGTGATGGAAAATTTAAAACACGCATATGTATCCGAAATATAGATATGGCATGAAGGTTGAACTAAGTGATTGAAGTGACTATAAAATGCATATGTTCAAAATCATATGTAAATGTGAATGTATTACAATGGATCAATATGGTGAGAGTAACTAAGTACCACTTTGTTTCCTTGCATGAAGTTTTTGAATGTGCAATAGGAAACAATGTTGAAGTTTGAATCATGAACAAGGGTACCCAAAGTCTTTGCAAATTCTTTTTTATTTTGCGATTCCAATCCCAATTGATAAAATTGCATTACAATAGATGCCAAATACCTAGTGTTTTTATAAATTTTCCAAGAAACACTAATTTGCATTTTGAGAGTTCCTGAAACACAATATCAACCTCTCACAAGGCTTTGTTCTCGTAAAACACCCTATCAAGCTCTATTTTTTCTTCCTATCCCCATCATCTCCATTTGGTTTTTTGGGAGTTGATGTTAGGGTGTGCAATTCCTTTATGTTGGTACCCATATTTCTTGATGGTGAAGTTTTATTCAAAACCTTTGTCTATTTTGACTCCTCACTTTTCAAATCATGATCTAAATGTAGAGACCTTAGCAGGTAAATGCATTTGGAGATGAAACATATTATACCACAAAAACACACCAATTAAAACTTATTAAAACATGGCAATTAGCACCACTGAAACATGGTTATTAAAAATCGCTAGCTTTTATTCTAGGTTTGCTTACTATGATAGTTAAACATGATCATGTCCACGGACGAATGATGAAATTTCCCTAGATGTGTTTCGAAACATGATAATTGACAAAGAATTTTGTAATTTGTCATTGAAACATAAACTTACCTACTGATATCATAACATGTTTCTTTGGAAAGTGATAGAATGTTGAAACATGGAATCTTATTCGTTGATTGAAACATGATATTTTTGTTGAAAAAACCTAAAACTTTTGAAATTTTGGGGACCGAAAGCTAACTCATTATATCAAAATATGTTTCACATGAATTGATATGGGCTATTTTTCAATTGAACACTAGAAATTAAACAAATATTTTACGAGCATTTTACAATTGTTAAATTGAATCTTGTCGAAACTTAAGGAAACATTACAATGTTGTATATTCAAACAAAGAAGGTGTGATCCAATGCCACTATGTTGCAATTTCTCTTAAATGATAGGTTCCAACAAAATGGGGCACTCAAGTATCCTCTCTAACTTTGAAATTTGTTTGACTAATTGGCCTCCATGTTTTGTGCGACATTTCTTATAGACAAAGATTTGTGTGTATAGTTGTATTTTTAATATAACATGGGAACATGTCAATTAATTTGAAATTAATCCAATGAATAAAAAATTAATAAAAGCACTCATTAACATTATAATGCTTGCTTTTAAGTAGTAAAAAAAATTGTAAATGGATTTCATTTTTTTTTAAATGACTTTTTTTGCCAAATGTTTAACATGAACCTTAATAAAATAGTATGAAGAAAATTTTAAATTTTTTTGAAGATTTTTTCAAAAATATTTCAAAAATATTCTAAGAATATTTCCCCAAAAGTAGTCACAAAAGTAGTCAAAAAGCAAATAGGTGTGGCTCATGTTATCCTATTTACATCCAAACCTTTTACTTGTGAAGAATTTTCTAATGCATTTTCCAAGTATGGTTTCAACTTTGAAATTGGTGATTAGATAATAAAGTTATTCGTAAACTTACGAAAAAATGGTGTTGCAACCCCCTATTTGGTCACATGAGGGATGAGATTTCAAAACATAAGAAAAAAAATACACTAGGCTTCAACAAGGTATGCAATTGAGTCTAACAATAAATTTGGTGTTAACTTAGTATACCTTGTGTAACAAAAAATAAGGGCATAACAAGTTTCAAAATACCCACTGATTATGGATCAGCAATGCAACATTAGCTATGTATACAAAACATGCAAATCATAAATTCATCCAACAAACTCATAAAGGTGTCCAAATTTATAAAAGATATGTTCTAATTTTGTGAAATCTACTAAATATAGTGGTCAGACTGTTTCAACTTCATTCTCTTTAGCATTAATTGACCATATTTGCACATCATAAGTTTTTCTCACTTCCAAACCACCCATAACATAAATAGTTGTAACAAAATATCCCAATATAACATTCACAACACCCACACTAGAACATCCCACATAGATCCAAATTAATAGATGAAAACTACAATTCAATAAAGACGGATGAAGTTCAAAAATTGTAATGTAGAAATCCCAACTATCCTGCATGCAAACTTTAGGAAGTTTGACAAATACAGCCACAATGCCCATGCTGGAACAACCCAATAGAACCCAAATGAACAAATTAAGCTCACATTCAAAGGTCCCAAATTGTTGAATACTCTCTTCCTTCAAACAAGATACTTAAACCACCCCAACATAATGCCCATTCATGCAAACTCCTTTGCCAGGATGGTAGCTCACACAATCTTTAAGTCTTTCATCATCCCCTTCATCATGGACCTAGGTCTGTAATAGTACACATCATTAGAGGTCTATAGCATAAAAGAAAGAACTATCATCACCTCCCTAGAAAAACAAAATTTGTTCTTATTTCTGGCATTCATCCCTTCAACACTAGTCTAACACCCCAAAAACTCAAAATACAAATCCCACACAACATAGGTAAAAATCCAAAAACACCTAGCTACACAAAGCGCTTGACATCCTTGCTGCTTAAGTTCTACAACCATCCCATCTTCATTGATGTCCAAACAAAAAATCCTCATAGCCACCTTGCTCCACACACAACATGTCCAGAGTGGGCACCAAAAAAAATTCAAGCGTCGTTGATCATAAACACTCACAAGTCCATAACCTGCAAAAGAACAAACAAGCACAAAGACAGAAACCACACATCTCACACATTGCTTCCCATCACCATCAACCGTCAAGAATTTGTCATCTTGCTTTCGGTGTTGATGTGATGTTTCATCCACCTCGGTTTCCATCCCTAGATTTTTCATCACACCTGTCCTTTCTTGTCTTGAACGCCTTCAACCAATCACTGCTGCTGCTAAGTGTACTGTAGAAAATGTTCTCGACATTGGTGCATTTAATCCTGAGTCTCAGTATTTCATACCCTTATTTAATAAAATTTTATGACTTTGGGGACAACAGCCAGGAGGGGATGAAGCATCAATAGAGGGCTGTAACTCAGGCCCAACAGGACATGACTTTACGGATAACTCTAATATGTAAAATTTTTCCATCTTATATATTAATGCGATTACAGGTCAAAACTAGTTCTGTGATTTTTTAGAACCATCAATGAAGGGTCCACTTACCCAGACCCTATGGATCAGTTCTTTAGCTGAAAAAATCAGGAACTGCCTAACATAAGATTGAACTTTGGACCTGAATAAGAGCAGCTCCACCCATGCTCAGTATGTGACCCTGCATCAATATTTCTCACAACCAAGATTACTTATTTACTTTTTTCCCAAACTTGTCCATAAGACTGAAACTGGGTCTGCAAAAGCAGGGAGTCTACTAATTGCAACCTACCTGGACCAATCAAACCATCCAGTCAATCAAAACACTATGTAAGCATTTTTCTGGCCTCTCTCTGAATGTTTCACAAAACGAAATGGACTTGGATATTGACAATTCCTGAGCTTAAGTTATATCACAATGGCATTTAGTTTTTTGAAGACTTTTCACTATTTTGTTAATTTTCTTGGATGAATGTGGCTTTTTCAGCAAAAATTCACCACATTGCAAAATCACAAAATTGAAGAAAACACATGCATCACATTGGCCATGAAAGAAAGCAAATACAAGACATCACAATGCCTGTTGTGCATGAATTGAAGCAGTCACTTTACTGGGAAATGTTCAAAAATCTAGAAAGTATGCTCAAAATTAAAGAAACTTTCACATTCTCATTGACCAACCTTCACATTAGAGGCATGGGCTCCATAGTATATATTGTTTTCAGGGTTGCTTCTTGCACCTATCATTCTCCTCCAGCGTTTTTTCTGTGGTGAAATAAAAAATGGGGCCTTCAACTTGTACTAATGAATTTTTGAAAACCAATTCCCCAAATTCGTCATATTTCAAGCCAAAAAAGAAAAGTTGAAATCACCATATTTAGATCTAGGCAGTAAACCTACCTCACAAAATTGAAAGAAGAGAAAAAACTTGTGCTCCTCACATGAATATTGGAGGGCAATAAAAGAGAACTCAAAAGAAGTGCTTGTTAATTAATTTAGCATTTTATTAAAAAAACCATGAAAAGATCCCATCACAAAGAAGGAAGAAATCTAAATTTTCAGTCCCTTTTGAATCCAAATTCTCAAGAGAAAAATGTGTTGGTCAAATGAAAAGATATTTTAAAATTAGCTCCATTGAGTTGAAAGGAAAAATAAAAATTCACCCAATATTTTAAACCACTACTAATTAATTTCTACCATAGACCATACGAGCAACCAAAAATCCATGAATTTTGTGTAAGTGTTTTTGTTTTAAAAAAATGGTCTGCCTCCTTTTCAGGCTTCCTTTCCCAAATTTGGGGGTAAATTGACCACCGAATCTCCTCCCCTATGGAGTTCATCAAAATACACATTAACCTAGGAAACATGGAATCCTTCAGGAAATGCTTTTCTTTAGTCCTTAGTTTTCTTAGTAATGGGGGAGAAAAGAAGGTTAGAAGCTTCTTTCTAAGAAAAAAGCCAATTTCCTCTCTAACACATGATTGAGGTAACTCACCCTTGGTCATTGTTGGGATCCCACAACTAAACTGACTGGTTTGAAGTTTATCATATTGATTTCAATTTGATCCCATGAATTGAAATTTTTAAATGGGAGTATAATTTTAAAACATTCTTGTAAATGATTGGATGTTCCAAATGCATTCACAAATAAAATAAAAAATATTTTTAGTTAGTTGAGGATGTGCTATATTGACCCAATTTTATCAATTGTTCAATTAGACATAAGTTTACAACAGAATTTCACATTATGATTGGCATTTTTTGGTGCAAAATTTTGCCAAAATGCAAAAAAAAAAAAGGATAAAAAGGTACTATTTTGTTGTGGATCCAAATTTTTTTAAGGTGTATCAAAAATCTATCATATTGTTGACCTTTTTGTTTTTAAAAAAAATATTTTTAATCCTTTTGTTCAACATTTTTACTAATCTTGTTTCAGCAGCAACATGGACACAAAATGAATCATATTGATGTTTCTAGATATAGAGTGGTCTATGGTATCATATTTCAAAATATGATAAATTTGAATTCATCAATGTGTATGGGGATCAAAATACAAGGTACAACTAAGGATGACATCTAGGACTATTTCCATTTCATCCTAGGTACTACACCTTGAAAAATTTGGACCTTCACAACATTCCCATTTTTTTATAAAATCACCAAACTTTGAAAAAAAATTGAAAAAATTTCCTCACATTTGAACTTTGATCTTTATTTGGTAGTAGCTTTTAAACTATTTAAATAGGTTCTAAAGACTAGTTGCCATTTAATGCAAAATCCCTCTTGGGATGCTAGCCAATGATACAACATCAAAAAATTGAAAAACAAATCATTGATTCTAATGTTGCATACTCCATTTTTAATTAAAGACATTATTTTGAATTTATAACCCAAAAAATTACGTTTTAATTTTTGAATTAATGTATGTTTTGAAATAAAAAATCAAAGAAAACCCAACTAAATGTAATTATGAAATTATATTAAAGTAAATTGAATATAGTCATGAAATTAAAAATGTGTAATTACATATGTAAATTAATTATAAGCATAAGCACTAACTTGTGGCTTTCATAATCAATAATATACTATGTTGCATGACCTGGTGGCCACCAAAACAAATACTATTTTCATAAGATATAGATTTCAAACCTACTAATACATTTACGTACAAGCAAACCTAAAAATGCATTTATCTACAAGTAGCAATTTTGGATCCATAGACAATTATATTGCAGTTGCTAGATTGGCATGGTGTCCCTTGTCTAATAGTCAAATAATTGAGTTTATTGTTGTCATAAATGGGAACACTAATGCTTAGTTTCAAATAACTCCTAGAAACTATTGATACATGTGATATAGAGTTGATAATACTAAGAGTTTCATAATATAATTATAGCCTAAAAGTGAATAGAAATGACCCAAGTTGAGAGGTTTAATCACCCTAAATGGATTATAAATGCATTTTAATGTTCCATCAAATTGATATGAATTCTTTTGAAAAGTCATAATTTTTGCCACATTTGTTAAGCTTTGATTTCTTGCACATGTCATATATCCACCATCATTCCCCTCCATGAGACACAATGTGTATGCTGATGCTATTTTTGGGGAATTTTCAATGACATTGTCATCTATTTAACAATAAACTTTTTGAAACATATTTTAAAATAACATTCATGTATAAAATGATCACAAATTTGTTAAATTTGGTGGCCACTAGGTGGAGTTCATCCCATCATCAGGTTGTTTAAAGTTTTGTTTTAAATTAATTTAATTTCTATTTATTGAGATATGTGATTAAACATGTGAAATCCATTTCATGAAATGACATAATAATCCATGTATGATTGCAGAGTCAAAACAAACATTTGTGACTTACATGACTATAGTTGAATTAGATATTTATGACCTACATGATTACAATCAAGTCACTTTTGTTGCTTTGATCATGATATATACAACTCTTCTTTTTTTTCTTATTCTTTTTGGCATATATCATGACAACAATCATGCCACATTGCCATGACCACATTGAATGTAATCATATACCTATATGTCATGGCAAAAGTGATTGAAGTCTTGATTGACTTTAGAGTCATGTAGCCATTGACCTATTTTTTTGTGATAGTGGTTAATGGATCAAACAAGAAATTTGGCAAGTAATTTTTTGTTTGAATCCAATCAATTAGATCTAAATAAAAGTTTCTTCCCAATATTGGTTCATGATGAGAAATTCTCTTTAAGAGTTTTGAAATTTTGAAATTTTGACTTTTTATGCCTTTTACCAAATAAATTATGTTTGCAAAAGTGCACATATTGATTGTAAAAATTCAAAACACACCCAACATGAGATTATGAATGAAACTGAAATTGGTGGCCATAGTTTTCAGAGCATCAAAAAATGTATTAAATGATAATGCTCATGTTTGTAGTGCCATTATCATGCACATAATCATGGCATCACTACACATGTGACAGACTTATGACAAATCTTCCAAACCTTGAATTATTCCTAAATTGATTCCATTTGACAAAAACTAGGCACTGAGTCAAGGTTTCTCTGCTGTATTTTTACATGCCTAAGAACATTATCTTTTCACTGAAATTATCATTTTTCTAAAATATAACATTCTGACTCTAATTATATTATATTTTTCATTCAACTTTCACAAATTAAAATCATATAACATGCAAGTCTATAGTATCCAGAATGTTTAATCAAAGTTGAGGATAGTCATAATTTTGGATTAAAATTTCAATCCTTTTAGTGACCATGATTGTCAATATGCCCAACTTGCAGCACCAATAGTTCACCTTATCTAGTAGCTACATGTGATCAATAGCTAGCCAAGTGGTTACTAATTAGACAATTAAAAAGAAACCAATTTAGATATTTACCAGTCAAGGTTGCAACCATTAGACGGTAGAACTCATTGGGTCCAAGGATGTCAAATTTCACACTAATTCATGAAAATTCACAAACCTAATATGATTCAAGATGGACATCATTTATCAAAATTTATTTTGAAAAATTGATTCATATCCACAATGTGCATCCATCATTGACCTTTAATCCAATTGTCATGGTCACATTCATATTTTAGATGGCATTTTTGCAATGTGCAATCTCACATCATGTGATCACATTTATCCATTGGGATCTGCAGCATTCTTTCCCCTGAAAATGCATATGATGGGATCACATGCCTCTATTGAAATTCTTTTTGTTGGTTTCATCCATTACACTTGCCATCTATTCATTTAATATCCATCCATCAACCTAGATTTCATGAAATAAGGTTGAAAGAACCATGATGCTGAAAGAGCCAGCATGCTAAAAGTTGTCATTTAGGAGTGCCCTCATCAAGAAGGGAAAATTTTGTTTGGACCTAAGGCATCAGAAATCAAATGAAGCAGTAAAGTGCAATGCAAACTAGCCTGCAATTATTACATATCCGATTTCTCCCTTTGAACTTTACCACAAGATATGAACTTGGTCAAGTCAAATGCTATGAAGCTTATAGTGCAAAATGGTATATTAGAGAGAGGTTCAAATTGGCATATATTAAATATTTTCCATGGAGAAGCCCAATCCATAAAGTCCAAGAGTGTAAAAAGGAGTCTGATAAGCATCAATGATCTGTAATTGTCAATCAGCAGAGATTCTGCCCTGCACCCTAAAACCTACTTATTAGGATAAACTGCTCTTTCAAATGCATGCACATATAATAACATCAAGGCGAGGTCTAGGACAATTTCTCCAAAGTTCAGGACAAACATTTATGTGACTGAATCTCTCCCAAGTAGTGGAATCGTGTCAGATAATGGCCATTGCACTCAAACCTAGCTCACAGCCATGGGTTACTCAACCAGGTCCTCTCAAAGGTCATAGTTTGTCATTTTGTTTCTAATTTGAAGACAATGTTCAACTTGCACATGTTAAGCATATTGCTAACGTTTATTTTGAGTCAGAATCAAAAATTATTATTTTTTCAAATGATGTGTTTTTTTTTTCATATAATGTAGAGAGCACAAAGAACAATAGTAAAATAAGCATGTTTATTGCGATGAAGGGTACTTGATTATATTTTAAATATATAAATAATTCAAATTACAAAAAAAAAACTTCAAATTGAAAAAGTCGAATTTTAATTATTAAATTAAGTGCTTATCAATGAAGCTAAAAATGCAGATGAGCTGTTGAAAGAGGTTGAGTGGAGGAAAAATAAATATAGCACTAACTAGCCTCTTTTATTTATGAGGATTCCCCCACACAAAATGGTTAAACAAAATGTTTAAACCAAACCAGTGTTGGTCTGATATAATGTAGGCTTGTGCCTAGCGTTGAGGACCTTAAAAAGCTGGTATGACCTAAAGCCAATATCAGCAGTGTACCAATATCAACTTGGTAGGGACCTGAGCTAATACTGAGTTTATACTTATATCAATTTCAATACCAGGTATATACCATCATGCAGCATGCCATCCAAAAATCAGTCTTAGACATCCAATACCAGGATCAGGCTGTCGTCAGAGTATTTAAAAATGACCCAATACCAAGACCAAGCTGACCTATGATGTTTTTTACAAAAATTCCCATGTGATACCAAGGTTGGTATATTGAAAAGTTGATACAATACCAACACTCCTCATTACCTTAAAACATAAGAAGAGTAGTGATCAACTGATCATCATGAGCTCATCAAATATACAGCCAAAAATGTGAAGTCAAATTATATCAACTGTACAGTACACATTACAAAGCCAAAATTAATCATGCAGCTAACAAATGCATGATTCATGATCATATCATGGTTCTGCACATCCTGATTTCCAACAACAACAACAAAAAACACAAAACAAAAGAATGATCTGTACTGTGGTTTAGGGTTTACTGTAAACTTGTCCATCAGAGGAAGACTTGCTGCAGCAGTTGCATGTGATGCAGCAGCAGCAGGAGGAGGGCCGTGGCGCAGATCATCAGGTGTGCAGAGCAGCCAGTAACATGAGTTCTCCGGAATATAAAACAGGGATTACTCTGTGTGATTCTTTTAGATCAGCTAGGGAATTGTAGTCTGTTGCTGATTAGTCTGTAAATTCTCCCTTCAAAAATTCCCCAATAGGTACCTGAGCACCAACATCATGCAGCTCTTGCATTCTGCAAATCAAGAGCTCCACCAAACCCAGGTACCAAATACCATATAGCTTGCATCGCCACAGCAGTTCCACAGTCCTTGTACACATATATACAAATACAGAGAGAGCCGAAAGAGACACAGAGGGCCGACAGAGAGAGATTGGCTGTTGTCGTGAGCTGTAGCTTGTGGATGATCATCATATCAATCTACTGAAGGAGAAACCGATGGAGAAGAAGAAAAAAGATCAATTGAAGTGGTGACGATCATGTCGTGCAGATCACCTATGATGCTAGGGGACAAAAAGGAGGAAGGGTGGATGTTCACCAACTGCTGCTGATGATGTTACTGAACAAATTGAGAAAAGTGGAGAGCTGAGAATGTGATTCCTTCCGCAAGAGGAGGAAACATGTGGAAGAGATTATCGGCCGTGAGCATTCTCCTGGGAAGTGGATGTCGGTGGTGGTGGTGGCGGCGGTGAGGTAGTAGCCGAGCTTGGATCATGCGGGTGGCTGCCAGATGCTGCAGCTGGAGGTTGAAACTCGACTTTAATGTCATGACCCTCATGCTGCTTATATCGTGATGATCTGCAGTCGCAGTTCGCATGATGGTTGCAGCAGGCGGAAGTGGAGATCATATCTGGATCTGACTGGTATCTGTACAGGGTTTCCTGCAATGTGGGTTGATCGATACTAGTGTCGAGCTGTTGGAGCTGGCTGGATTGTCGTTCATGCTCTGCTCCAGCATTGATGGGGCTGTTGCTCTGATGTTGAGCTATTGCTAACTGATGATGATCCGGGCTTGCTGCAGCGCTGTGATGATGAGTAGTACCACCACTGCCACCTTGTCCATGAGAAGCTGCCGGATGAGCTCTAGATTGAGGCGAGTGTAAACTTCCTGAGTCGACATCGTGGATATTGTTGCCTGAAAGCTGCATGTGTTCTTGAACCGCCTGACCTGCTGCACCCTGCAAGCTGGCCAAGTTGAAGCTCCCGCCTGTACCCTCGATCACACTTCCCGGTCCTCCAGAGCTGCCCATCGGGTTCATGTTCAAGCTCTTGCAGGTACCTGAGAATTGTAACATGTTGTTAAATGTTGCAGGTCCCTGCAAGCTTTCGAACACGGAAGAATGCTGGTTGAGAAAGTCGGAATGCGACGACCCCGGCTGCATTGATCCAAAGCTGGTTCCTGGGAAGAACGTCTGGCCGTATCCACCTGCAGCTACTGGCAAGATGTTGAACTGAGAATTCGAGATGTGGTCGGATTGGAGCGATTGGAGCTGATCGGCTTGGAATGATCCGAACTGGCCTTGAAGCTGAGTGCCACTAGCTGCAGCACCCACTAAACTCGGCAGATTCAAGGCGTGCGCGGGACTGGGACGCTTGCTATCGGATGCTACAGCTGTTGCCTGCCCACTGGAAGCTCCGTGTTTCGATAAGCTGCCAATATGTTGTCCTGATCCCACCGAAAGATTTGACTGCATGAAGCTGCCGCCGTCTAGAGGCGATCGCTGCTCCAAACCATACGGGGATGATCCTTGCGCCAAGTGATCTTGTCCAAAAGCATTTCCGGAAGTGGCACCACGTGATGAAAGCTGGGTGTTGAAAGTTCCATAGCTAGTTCCGAGCGATGGGCGAGCCTGCGAAAAGCTGCTGCCAGGTACCTGCATCATCTGGTCTGCATCTCGCGGGAAGCTGCTCACCGTGTTGCCTCCTTGCAGGGAGGAGCGAGTATTGTCTGGAAGTAAATTAGCGGATGCTGCTCCCCCTACTGCTGCAGTGGGCTGTGCCAAAAGGCCTTGCCAGCTTTGCTGGAAGTTGCTTCCAGCCGAACCTGATGAGTGCAAGAAGAAGTTTGCAGCAGCAGGCGGAGGAACAGCAGCAGGCACTGATGGGGTTGAAACACCAGCTGCTGCTGAGCTATATCTCTGAAGGTTCAAACCCGCGGCTTGCGATGCTTGATCTCTTTGTTGAGCGAACTGGCCAGTAAATCTGCTGAAACTCCCGGGAGTATGTGCAGCTGCAGCAGCTGCAGAGTTGTTCTGTGCTGAAAGCCTGCTCGCAGTACAAAACACAGTGGCAACATCAGAGACTGTCACCAAAACAAAAGCTCATCTTGCACGGTCAGACGCGATGTCCATCCCGAAGCTTGTTACTTCAATCCATGCCCAAAACATAGGCATGCAAAGGGATGGAATGGGAACTGTGGACCATGCAAGAGGAATGAAAATTCTGTAAACGACCAGCTGCCCCTGCAGCATGTCACCAGGTTTGCTTCGACGGCGCTCCTGCTTAAGCGGGTCCTTCAAACCCTAAAACCTTGACATGTTCTGCACCGGGGGGGAGAGCATGAGGAATTCATGCAAAATATGTTGTAGCCTACGAGGGAAGCATCCCTGTTGAGCCAGAGAAAGAGAGACCAACATCGAGCACGGCAAACTTGTGAGACTTACATCCACGAAGAGAAAGCCGCAGGCTGCTGTTGCATGACCAGCTGTCGAGCGTGCATGTACTGTTCCCGTTCTCTCTCTGCAAAATCCGACACAGCAAACGGCCCCATGAGGCCCACACACAAACGGTCAGAACGCTCTCCAACGGTCTTCTGCAAACAACAAGAAGCTTATGCTCATGTGACTGCTCTTGGAGACTGTTTCCGGGTGCAGCGACTGGCATCACCTCGCAGCAATGGGTCCCGCAGAAATTCTAAGTGCCGTCGAAGATCATGAAACTATATATTCTTCACTCGACAAACCCTTGGGTCACAAAAGGTTCGAAGGATTCTAAAAGAACAAGCTTGTTGTATACTAGATCATGCCGGAAGAATTTCCTTGCCATGAGAAAACAAAACACGCAAACAACTACCAAACAACTACCAGAAATTAGGTTGTGTGATGATCTAGTGCAGTGCGCATCACCTTGACGATGCCGGTTCATGTGTCCACCCAACGCTTGGGACTTCGCAAACTTCATAGGACAAAACCTGCATTCGTAAGGCTTCGTAATATCCTCCTCTGCTCCCTCATGATGATCAAGCTGCTTTCTCTTCCGCTTCTCTGTGCCAAACCAGATGGCACCCAACAATCAAGCAGTTCAATTCTTCTTCTTCTTCATTTCTTCTTCTTACATCATGAGCACTTGCTCATGATTCTAGTCTGCATACATACAAGCTAATTGCGTCAAACTCAACACAAGCTAATCACAAAACCCCTCGGATCGATCGTCCCCCAAAACTAACTTCTTGCCAGGAGGACGTATAAGAATGTTGCACTGCACATTCGATTATACAATATGCTCTATGAACCCGGACAAGTCATGGTTTTTTGCATCAGCACTGAACTCCATGCAAGTTCTCGAACTCGCAACAGCAGTTGCATGATGAACAATCCGCCTGAGACGGACATTTCTTCCTCGAGCGTCACTGGGTCATGCAGCAGATGGATTTCTACAGCTTGAATTACACATGCAATCGAATATAACTCTCGAAAGAAAATCTCAGATGTACCTCGGAATCATCATCATCATGAGCATGAAAAACACAAGGAGTAATTCTAAAAGCAAGAAAGAGAACTCTTTCTGGAGCCTTTGGAATACGACGACTAGTCTTATGGAAAATCTAGACGCAGAGATCCTGCAGCAAACATGCATGTACCTGAGTTTTCGCTGGCAGCAGTACTACTGTGGGAGCCATGATCTGCATGGTACTGAACACTGCCGACTCCAGGTAGGATGGCACCGCCATGCTGCGCCTGAAACTGTTTCCATTCCGAAGTGGGTGCAACAACAAGAGCAGCAGCAGCAGCATGAGAAAGAGGATGAGGAGGAGAATCCAAATTACCCCCCGGAGGACGAGCACCGACCAAAGTCCTGGGGATCCCCGAGGTCATTATAATCTCGCAGTCTATTTGGTCTAAGAGAGAGACAGACCAAAAAAACAAAAAAAATCTATTACTATCTTTCAGTGGTAACACCTAGCAATGAACCTGTTACTGCTTGCAAACAAAGCTCCAGATATGTGCGCGCAGTACTCGCAGTAGTTTTTGCATCCGCCCAAGAGAAGCGTCAGTAAAGACAGACACAAAACACGCAGTTCTCCGCCAACAACAACAAACGCGCACGCACACGCACAAAAACAGAAGTGCTGGATATTTATAACCTAGGAAGAAGCTCCGCCCGTCCTTCCATCGGAACCGTCAGTTAGGAAAACCATCCATGGAGAAGAACCTCAAGCCATAATACATCGAGGCCGTCCGTCTATAGATCATCCATCGAGATCTGGATGACAACATGAGCTTCGTCCCAATCGCATCCATAAGGGCACCACCACTTTCTCATGATGTCGTTTCGTTGCGTCGTCTGTATGTCTCTCTTCTTCTGTGTCGTGTTTTACATTGTGGTTTTGTTGTTTCGTGCGCTTTTTTGTTCTTCTCTGTTTTGCGTTGTTTCTCTTTGTCTTGCATCTGGATTTCTACAATTTTTTTGGCACTGTTTCAGAAGTTGCAGTTAGTTGCAGATCTATTTTCATTGTCGTCTGTGGTGTTTTTCTTTTGGCCATCTTTCAACTATATTTTGGTATATGTCTTTGTGATTAACGTTGCTGGTTCCGTTTGGCTCGTTTGGTTGATTTCCGGCGATGCATTGTCTGATCATACGGATTGTGTTGTTTTGAATTGCGGTTTATGATTGTTGCAGGTATGACGTACTTCATCTTATTTTTCCGTTGTACTTGCCTCGCCTGTTTGAGTCTTGGACCTTGGCTGGCACCATCTCTCTAAATTTCCTTTCCAAATCACTACAGATCTATCTGAGGAATCAAGCATTACTGCTCATGTACTGATTGTGTCCTAAATAAAGGAAAGTTTGTTTGGCCTCCTGATCTTGTTTCTTTTGCTTTTACTGTTGCCTTTAGCTGTTGCATTCGCAACAGTGGATGAAGTATTGAGGAGTTATTTATGACTGCCGAGAGTGGAGAGAGCAGTGAGGCGCTTGGTCCCCTGTTTCCCTTACTGCCAGATCTGAGATTACTCTTCAGCACATATTGCCACGGCTCCTTAAGATCTCGCCGTACCGCGAGTTTGAGCCGTTAAGACTTTTATCAAGGGGATGGTTAACAGAGATGATCACGTCTGCTGAGTGGCGCCAAACTCTTGTGGGAGCTCAGCCCAAGCGGGCAGGAGGAGGCACATCGAGATTACGAAGATTACGAATATTGGCCCTCGAAAAATGCACGGAGTAGATGGAACACAACTTAGATTGTTGGTCTCCATGAGGTATGCTCTTGATTTCTTTGTGACTTCTTGGTTGTTCTTCCCTTCTACGCTTTTTAGCCACAATAGGTGTTTGTAATGTATGAACTTGGATTTCTCAAGGACGTCGGTCAAAACTCAAAGCATGATCTGTTGGTTGTTGAGCAGATGAGACTTGGAGAACTTGTATTCTTCTTTTTTTGTAAGATGCTGCACATACGGCAAGTGAATGGCAAAGTGTTTCATCTTGCAATGGTACACCGATTTTTTGGAGATTCTTTCATGTAGTTCTCGAAATTGCAGTAGATAGGTACATGAGAGTTGTAAGAGACTTCGAGTTCTCTAAGTAAATCTTGGAGCCATTTTGTTTCTTTTGTTGCCTTCATGAGAGCTTTATACTCTAACTCTATTCAAAAGAAAGTTATTGTCCCTTGTTTTTCGTTTGTATTGTTGCTCTAGTGATTGGAGTAATTCCAGTTTTGAAAATAAAGCCGCTTGCTGATTTTCTTGTATCCGGGTCTCCATTCAAATTGACATCGCTGAACCCTATGAGGTCTATTTTTCCTCCCCTCTAATACATTAATCTTATTAGTAATGCTTTTTAGGTATCTCAAGATAGATTTGGTTGCTAGGAGGTGAGCCTCTTGGGAGCTTTGGGTGGATGCATGTTGCAATGTAAGCAAAATTTCTCACAGTTCGAATAGTTTTGAGTACTTGTCCAAGTTTGATACATGAATATTTGGAAAACATTATGTGATGAAAATTTGCACTAGATGATGGTTTATGTCTTAATGGTCATTATATTGTGGAATTGATGCATATATGAATGTTTTAAAATTGTTTAACAAAATATTATTTTGATTTGCAGGATTTTGAAACATCATTGTAATTGTAACAAAAAGTTTTTAAAATTTTAGTTTTAATAAAATTTTGTTCATGAAATTTTACACATATAAGAAGATACTCATAGTAAACAATTTTTCCCACCAAAATTTTCAATTTTTTTTTTTAGAAATTTTTGTTTTTAGTTGGACCTTGAAATCTTTAAGCAAGGGAAAGTTGATTGAGTTGTGCAATTGATCATCTTGAACTTGATAACGAGATTTTTGGTGTATGTTTTTTGATGGAGAATAATTCCCTTAGGTCCTTATCCAAGCTCCAAGCTAAAGTATTTTGAATCCATTCCCAAAATTGTCATTTCAAATCGGTTTGGACTTGATTTGATTGACTCTTGTTGTGTGGTTTCTTGTTATGAATAGGTCATCAACACACAATATAACTAGGATTAGTTTATCATTTTTTCTAAGGTAAAGATTTTTATTGTGAATGCTTGTAATTATATTTTAAATTTTTAAGTACATTCAATCCTTTTGAACCAACTTCCAAGCTTGGGGTGTTTGGTTGAAATTGTACAACATTTTGTGCATTGACTTGCACATTGCATACTAGGTTTTCATGAACCTAGCAAACAAATCTATATGGGGTTACAAGCATGATAAAGTATGTCAAAAAAGTAGTCTAAAAATTTTAATTTCAAAATAATCTCTTTTCAATATTAACATGAAAAAAGATATTAAAAACCTATTTAAATTGCATTTTGAAATCATGGGAGCATTTTATTGTGTTTATTATAAGTTGTACATAAAGTTTGAGGAATTTATATATAAGAAAAATGGATGAAAAGTATGTTTAAAATTGGTTAGTTATTCAAATTTTCCAGAATAACTTTACATTAAAACTTTAATAGATTATGACTTGAATATGAAAAGTTGAAACTATATCCATACACATTAGGCCTTCATCAACTTGAAAGTATAATAATTATAATTGATGTTGTACTTTCATGTAATTGTAACTCAATTTTGCAAAACTATGACATGTATTTTTTATACTTGCATTTCAAAAAAATGTACTTAATGCATATTAAAACATATGTTTCTTCAATATTATGCAATGAAATCAAAGAACTTCATTGCATAATATTGTTGATCATTGATTTAAATAATATTCATGGATTCAATGCATTAAAATATATTTTATGGATACCTTCCAAACAAACAAATGTCTCCAATTGGCATATTTTACCATGTTCATGCCCATGGTTGTTTCATGTACACTTATTCTTCAAGTTTGCCATTCAAAAATGTTGATGTAACATGTGACTCATAAACTTTCCATCCAAGTGGGAGGTTGGAATAGAAGTGACCATTTTTATTATAATCCATTGAGATATAAATGAAAACATGTATTGATTCTCAATGCCAAATATTTGTTCAAGTCCTTGAATTACAAAGATGGGTTTTATAGTTAATGTGAGGAACTAGTTTTCCTCTTCTTGATTTTGTAAATCCACTTGATACAAATGGCCTTGTGCCTTGGAAGTAATGTTGTCAATGACCAAATGTAGTTTTTTGTGATAGACTCCATATCCTTTTTCACAACTTTTCTTCATCTACTATCATTAAATATTTCAAAGAATATAATTTTTTGTCCATATTTTTTTATTTTATTCAAATAATTTTTTAACTCAACTGATCAGATTCTGATTTTAGTAAATCTCCTTAATAACTGGGCATATTTCTCTATTTTTTGTATTAATACACTAATATAAGTTTGTTAGCTTGCAAAAGATTCACTTGAATGGGTGAAAGCACACTTTAAAAGGTCACTTTAGGCAAAAAAAATGTTTTTTTTTACTACATTTGTATTATTAATTTTGGGGCAATTTTTTAAAATTGCATTTAGCATTTTAATAAACACATTCTAAAATGGATTTTGATACAAAAGCCTCCAACATAATTCTCGTTATCTTTCAAATTAAAGTAAATTTTCAACAATTTTTTTTTCAACATAATTATGCTTGTTTGAATGAGAAATTCATCCAAATGTTTTTTGTGAAATCACATGAGTACAACTTTTCATATGGAATTGAAATAATACAATCAACTCATATTCAATATATGACTAAGTATTTCATCAAGTGTTGTAATTATTTGAATCATTTTAAGAATATTATTGTAATATATGGGTACATATATTAATTTTCATAAATGTATTTTTTAATCATTTAATATCAATCAAAAAATGTAATTTCTTGTGACAATTATATTATTTAGCAATTAAATTACCTTATTTTAAGTATAATTTATGAAAAAATATTTTAATATTAGCTTGGTGGAGGTTGAAAATCACATAGTTTCTAAAAACAATATTTGTGACAACATTTTTGGCCACTATAATGTGCTTTCACCCATGTTGACATTTATTTGGCCAAATCAAATTCTTCTTGATTTCTTTGTGTATTATGCAATAGGTCCTATTATCCTCCTTCATTTGGTAGTTCAGTCATTGTGGGGAGCAAGATTTGCAATTTTTTTTTGGTGATGTTCATCTTTCATGATCCTTCTACAAAGACATCTCCAAGTTGGGTTCAAATAATTGAGCAATTCATTCACTACCATGTCCCAAGATGTAATCACCTCTTTGGGATTTGATATGTAGCATTTATAAAATGTGATATTCATCAATTCCCACATGAATAACCCTAACCTAGATCTATTTTTAAGTTTGTTTCACTTAATGTTAAGAACGTGGATGTGAGCCTTTGTTCCTAACACTTTTAGGTTTGATAGATGAAGTTTGTTCTTGGTGAAGACCTCCACTAATGGTGTTCTTTACACTTTTTTTTTAATAGTCTTTAGTTTTGTAAAAACCATGTAGAATTCATCAAGTCAACCTAGTTGTTTGGGAGGGTTTCCTTTAGCCACAATGCATCACAAATTTCTAAAAGTGATATATTTTCTTGCTCAACTATGTTGATTTATTTAGGTGGGAACTTAGGTAACTCCCTTATAATCCTTTGTCTACAATAGAAGTTATTGAATTCAACTAATTTATATTTTCATTTGTTGTCAAATATAATTTTTTTTACCCTTCTATCAATTTCATTTTCAAAGCTTTAGAAGCTTAATGGATTTTAAACACTTTATTTAGATCCTTCAACTCAAATCATCAATGAATGTGATGAAATAGCAAACTCCAAAGTGATTTGATGTTGAATGGGTCATTTTTGTGAATGAAGTCTAATATATGTTTTGTTCTCCACTTGTTGGCCTTAGGGAACTTTTTTTTAACTTGTTTCCCTCTCAAACATACTTCACAAATTGAATAAATATTTGGTAACTTCAACGCTCTAAATTTTTTTTGTTTGTTGGTTAATTAACTAGTGGAGAGCTTCAAATTGAGATCTCCCAATCGTTGATGCCATAGGATACTTTTTTTTATGATCGAATCCTCAAATTTGTTGAGATCGTCATATATGACATTCACTTCTAAATTTTTCAAGGACTCAATTTCTAGTTTATAAAGACCCTTTCCTCTAACTTTAGATCCATTTAAAACTATAGATATCTTTGTTTTGATGTTTTTTACTATGCAAGTTTTGGGTAAATGCACATTGTGATGTCCTTTTCTTTTGCATCACAATGCAAAACTCCAAACCCTATAACTATATAATGCTTCCTAAGTTCAATTGATAATGAAATTTGTAAAAAAGAATTCATATTTAAAATCTATATTGTCATAGGGATAACATATTGAAAGAGAAAAACCATATGTCCATTTTTGGGTTAGGCGGGACTTTCAAACTTTTGTTTCAAATTGGATCATAGTCCCAAAATTTATAAAAGGACTCATATAGATCTTGGTTTAAGAAATAATTTGTTTAAATTTTATGTTTTGCCACAAGTTGTATGGTCAAAAGGGAAATTAAAATTCTTGTGGAAGATGTCATTACAAATGAAAATAGGCATTTAAGAACTTTTTGGAAGGCTATAATTCATGGATTTTTATTAAGTCCTTTTCAATATGAAAATTTTGAATTTGATTCAAGTGTTTTCATTGAAAGTGTTATATAATGTATTGTAATAGGTATACAACACATAGTTCTTACAAAAACTTCATTTCTAATTGGTAAATTATTTTGAAGGTGGTGACAACATTAAAAAAATTGTAGAATGGACTCTTATCATGCCATTTTTGGTCCATCACAAGACACATTTACCAAAAATTATATTATCAAACCAACATCAATTAATTTTTTAATGAATGGTATTATTGAGTTCTTGATTGATAGGTTAATTGCATTTGAGACTTCAAGGACCTTTACTCTCTTTCTTAGTAGTCATGGTGAAGATATCTTGAGAAATTGAACAAACTTCCAAATATTTTCTTTCTACAACAAGTTTATCATTATGAATGCCAAACAAAATAATTCAAAACTTCATTCAAGATAGTTGAACTTGGGAATAAAGATGTAAAATTTGAAGGTAGAACTATGAGGAGATTGGAAAGGCTTGAAGAGTTTTCTATGATTTTTATGACGTCCAATATCTTCCATTCCACCTTCATTTATTTCTACCATGATTCTTCTTGTGGCAAGTTCTTTTCCTTTTCCCCTTTCTTAGTTTTGAAATATTGAATTCCTTTCCTTTCTAATCCCCTAGCTTTGATACTATATTGGAGGTGACAACCCAAAGATATAATGCATGGGAATGATCTTGAAATAGGAATACCATCCTAAAATGTTAGTGTAAAGAGAAAGGTTAAAAAGAAAGGCAAGAATGATTAAATAGAAGATTTCATTACAAACTTTCAATATTATGAAATTTCAATAGAATCCATGTGAAATTCGTAAAAACAATATGTTTGTGCCAAATTCATGGGTTTCAAAATGTAAAAATGGCACAAAAAATAGATATATATATTTTTTATATAAATAATATGTCTTTTTTACTTATTATATTTTGATGTGAAGTATATATTAACTAAATCTATGCAATTATCATGATGTAATTTTACATAAAACATATACGATTTTTGTATGAACCTATGAAACTCGGATTTCGCACAAAATTTGTAGAAACCTATGAAACCTAATAAGTTTGTGATGTAATTCAAGAAATCCACTAATCTAAAATCTTTTATACTAACCACTTTCCATTCATCAAGATGTTGAATGATAGGTCTACCTATATCTGTCCATGAAGGGGATAAACAACAAACATGTAACTTGCAAATCACCACTTGGATGCATCCGAACAATTAAACACATACTAGGAGGTAGTGACCAAAACTCTTGAGATGATGCTTGCACCAAAGTGCTATGTTCTTTGATGTGACAATGAATACAAATTGTAGTGGCAAGAGGAGCCAAATATGATGTGCATGATCTTGGTATCTGCCACCAAATCCTTCTTCATTCAAAAAATTGTCCCTTTTGAGGAAATGTGAAAAGTGGAACATTTTCTTGCACAAGCTTGTTGAATTTGAATGCATCATTTTTGCATGGAACAAAACAATATTTCTCCAAATCAACCTCAATCAAATGAATGAAAGAAGTTAAGCGTCTGTTCTTGCAAGCTTGTTGAATTTGAATGCATCATTTTTATATGGGAACAAAACAGTATTTGTGCAAACAAACCTCAATTGAATGAATGGGAGAAGTCAAGTGCCTCTTCTTGCAGAAGCTTGTTGAATGTGGATGCATCATTTTACATGCAATAGAACAATATTTGTGCAAGCAAAAGTCAATCTATTGAGTCATTTCTCATTGTGTCAGAATGTTAACATCATCCAGGACAAGAAGAAAATTGAATGCCTATGCATGTCTTACATGATTCTCACGATTGATTGTGGTTTTGGCAGGTCACGAATGGATTGTAGAGTCTGGATTTTAGAGAAGTTCTTCTCAGATGCTTTACAGTGGTGTGATCACACAGGCAGAGAAGGTAACAAAATCTACTGCTGTCATAACTCTCTTTCCATGCAAGAGTTCGTACCATTTTTCCTGGTTACAATTTGGTCTGATTACCTCACCTCTACAACTAGGAATGAGAAGTCACTTCTGACTAAATCTTTTCTTCCAAGTGTTTGGTGAGGCTGGATACAGAAAACAGTTTAACTTACTGCATATTCATAAAGTTTGCCATTCATCGATTGGCCAAGCTTTGGAATTCAGTGCAAAAATCTGACTCCCATGTATTTAAACATGTAAACTGTAAGCCTTATCTGCGGGAGCTGGTTAACCACTAATTCATCCCCTGACCTCTACACAAGCTTCTTCTCTTACTTGAGCCTGAGACAGTTCTATTCAAACATCTTCCAAATCAGTGGTTTGGCATCCATGACCATCAAGCCAGTATAAGCACTAGCATTATCTATTGTGTAAGCCACTTTGAAGCATTTAGCTTTTGCCTGTTTCTCCTTGTCATTCTGGACTTCGACCTGAACTATGGGATATCTCAAATAGAGGAACCCATTCAGACTTGCGAAAGTCTGCAAGTGTGCTGGCTTCAACTCCAGGATCATGTAATCATTGCAAAAATTGCTAGGCAGACTTGATAGATTGACTATATCTTTGCCTTTGAAGATTGACAATGGGAAGGGCATAGACTATGGTCAATCATGTGAGGAGAGAGTAGAAAGGGAAGACCAATTGGTTCATTTCCTGCTAGCTCTAAAAGAAATGTAGGCTCTTAAGGTGCCTTTCGCATGTGCTGCTGATATGCAGGGTCAGGGTGCAGGGCTGCACTCCTGGCACTTCAATCTCCTGCATATTCTCCCTGTGAGAAAGGCTCTTGGCTCTCTTCAATACCTCCTCTCTGCCATATCTGCAATCCACACCACTACCCTACCTTGGTGTTGCTACAACCAAGAGTGCAGGGTTAATGTTTATACCAGCTGCAATCCAAATTTCAACTAAGGCCTTGAGATCATGAGTTCTAAGTCATAATATCTCATGCCTCTACCAAACTCCAGCCACGTTATTATATATGATCTTAAAAATCAAAAATGAGTTTATCATCTCAAAAAGACCACTAGTCAAGTTGACCATGTCAAAATCAACTTGTCCAAAATGGCACTTTGAACAACTTGATTGAATTGCTACGTTCACAGTCGCACAACTTTCTTTAAGAATTTGAATTTTCTTCTTATGACCTTGTAAATGAAATCAATTAAATGAGACCTTATCTATTTAGAAAGTTTCAACCTGCTCATCAACATCACCCAACAATAGAGTCCTCCAAAAAACATTGCCAACATGTGTGACATCCTGATCAACTCAGATGTTAGGAAGCTTCACCAGTTTGAAGATGACTGCATCTAATCAATAAGCAATAGTTTGCTCAATGCGGCGAGAACCATGTAGCTACCTAGGGAAGACACCTCATTACTCCATGAAGATCACCAAGTTGGAGTCACTCATTCTATTCATGTTACATTACTCCATACTAGCGAGGCCTTGCAAAAAAGCTTGTGATCTTCTGTGTTCCTGGTTGAGACTTTTTCTTTGATGAAATTGTTTTCCCATTGGCCTTTTGGCCAGGATGCTTGTTTGTCTGTAACACCAGGGAAATTCAAGCAAGAACAAACTATCAGCATCATTCATTTGCTGCATTGCACGATAATCACAATATCCATGATAATGCACATCAAACTAAAGGAAAGATTGGACCTCCATGTTGAATGAGATATGGCTGTTTCTTAACTGCTTATGATAATACTTTCTGTGTCAACGTACCAAGCTTGCTTGTTCAGGGTACATTGGTTGTACATTGGATATGGTAGTCAATCTTGCCTTTTTGGAGGCCTCCAAATCCACTCTAGATCACAGCCCACAACCATATTAGTCAGATCCTGATTACAGCTTCAGCTGCCAGGACAAAGGAATCTTTTTTATCTCTTGCATCTCTCACTAGCACATCATGACAAAGGTGTGAAATTTTAAAAAACCAAGAATGTTCATTGTACTGAATTCTTTCCAACTTGCCATGACCACAGGTGGGAAGAAGATACCAACCAGCTGCAGTAACAAAGATGACAGATAAGCTTAAGAGTCACAACTAATCTGAGTTTTTATGCAAGGGCTGAGAGCCAGTGTCTTCAAAGCCTGCTGCTATTGTACCAATGAGTGATTTAGTTCCATAAAAACCAGAAGAAAGCACCAATGTCTGGGACTTTTCTTACCCCATGTGTTGGCAGAGCATGTTCAGCCATGGATCCACTTTCAAATATTCTCCCAAGAGTCCAACTACATACACTTCTGTTCAAACATCAGTCCAGCAATGTTAACAAATTAAAAGACAGAGCAACCATGTCAGCTGGAACTACTTACTGGTGGGTTTAAGCCTTGCAACAGCAACATACAGAACAAAGAGATGTCAAAGGGAAATCCTGACTACCATTAAATTTGCAACCAAGACCAATATCTGTAAAATGCCATCAAATATCTTTGTAGGTACTGAAAACTTCTGCATGCTTATGATTTACATCAACCTGAATCAAGTTGAGGGATGACCCTATAACAATGTTTTATAGTTTTCAGATCCAACATATGAGGGAGGAAGAAGGAGACCCCGAATTAAAAAACAGGAAAAAGACTGAGGAGAGGTTTAACAAAAGTGACAGTCACACACACACATTCAGTGACCATCAACAGCAACATGCATGGTAGTGACCAGCTACCACAACATCCACACTGACTTCATTACTTCTAGAAGAAGGCTGAGTTTAATGCCATACATTAACTAACATACTGAGTAACGAGACTGGTAATGTTGGAAAGACAGCCATGATGACAACTATCTCAATGAAATATCCCTTGTAATAAATTCATGTTCCACAGCCAAGTGCATGCATACTTCTCACATGATCAATAAAACTGGATACTCACTTAAGTCCTCTTCACTGAGTCCAGAGAAGTATTTGTTTGAAGAGGAAAGTAAAGCCTCAGATGTACATTTGACCTGCAAAAGACAAGTCAAAACACAATAAGCCCACAAGACCCAGCGCAATGTCCATCAACAGAAGGAACCAAGAGGAAAAATAACATATGTACTATCCTCTTTTCAAGTTGTTAGTGATGGCTCCAGTAGCATCTAGCTTCAACAAATGTATTTTGAGGTTTGTATGCATAGACCCTTCATTAGCTTGGTCATCCACTGGACATGGCACTGCTTTCAGCACTACTATTAGCTCTCTTATGAATTGCACATATTCGTCAGCATGTCCCCATCTCATGCAATACAGGTTGGTTGCTCAAATCAACTTCATCTTGTTACATTTGTGAGCAAAATTGGACAGAAAACAAGAGCAATAACCCGCATTCTCCTTTACCTTGCAGCAAAGCCAAGCTAGCACCTTGCTATCATCAAGTCTGTAATATTTGTCCTGCCCAACTTCTGCAACCAGAATCAGGAGGAGCAGGTGATGTGTCCCTCTCTGCTTAATGATTAGCAAAATCCAGAATACACATACTAGAGCCCAAGATGCTGGCCTTGGCAGAAATAATTGGCTCAGAGTCTTCCTATCCAAATACTTTTCAAACAGGAAAGAACTTCACATAACTGCACACCAAGAGTCTCCTTGGGAAATGCAGTTGACAAGGCACATTAACAAAGCAACGAGGAGCAGTAAGCACATATTCTCTCATCTGAATAGAACTATCAGATCTTGAAGCTGCCTCACCTCCAGCTGAGCTAATAGGAACTGAACAGATGGAAAAGAAGACAATTACCTCGTAATTCACAAATGAGCTCAAGGCATGATGCAAGCACTGGAAGCAGATGCACATAGCCTGGGAAACCATCCACATACATAATTTCATCCAAGGCCCTGAACTTTCCCATGTCATCTCCTTTCTGCTCAAAGCCACAACATCTCAGAACTAGTAGCTAAACATGCTTTAGAACTTAACAGCTTTATCAGGAATACAGGGTGTGTTGACCAAATGGATTTGGCTTAAAATCTAACCCATCTGCCTGCATATCTTGAGCCTGAAAGTCAAGAGAGCAGGAATTTTGAGCCATTCCTGAGCAGAGATCGTCCAAATTTAACAACGAAATTCTCTCAAGGCAGTGATGGCAACAACCAAGCCCAATATTAAACTGAAGGGAAGAGCTTCAATTTTGATAGATAACTAACACAGTCACCTACAAACTACATTATGGCACCATGGGTCCAGACATCCTTCATCTTGTTGGTGTAGCAGCCTTTCAGTTGCCATATCTCTTCTTGATCTCACTCTAAAAGGTTTTAACACATCTTACATCCTCCCATAGCTGAAAAAGAACCACATCACATGAGCAAGGAAATGAAAGATGCATGCTGAACATCACATCCGAAGAAATAACTTCAAGCAGGTGAAGTCCTTGCCTTCATTCGCACTTGTTCCAGGATTGGCAATATCATATATATGGGATCCACTGGTGATGCAATATAAAGGCTCCCATCTACATTGATCACCAACAGTAACTTCTATGACCATCTCAGGCTCGCAACTCTTCATCTCCACACACATCAAAAGCATGCAAATGGCATCAAAAAACGCAAGATACATTCCAAGTCAGAGAAACTGAAAGAGGAATGTCATTTCAAGCAATTCAAGAGCAAAAATGGGGTGAAGACACAAAGCTTGAAACATTAAACTCTATTAGATCTAGCATCTGTGACTCACCTGAACAGACAAAGTCACCTATGAACCATGCAGCATAGTTCTGTTTGAACCAGTGAAGCTCTTGTAGCCTTCCATCAGGTGCCACCAGGTAGCAAGTAACTGTGCCTGAATTTCTGACAAGAGGTATTATGTTGTGAACAAGAACAAACAAAATTCATAATTCCAGCTTTGAGTCAATCCTTGATTCTCAGCTGTAGCAGTCTAAATCATTTCAAACAAAACTTTTGCATGTGAATTCACAAAAGCATTCCAAATAACCCCTCATTTTGAACTTGTGCATATGCCTGCACAAGTGAAAAAGAGTTCTGCAGTTTTTAAGGATGGTCATAGCCCCCTGCTCTTAAGTGATTCTTACTAAATGTAATGGAGACAGAGAAGATGGCAAACAAGAGCAATGGAAATCATAATACTCAATGCAGAGGTAAATCAGCACATAAGACTCAAAACCTCAAACACAATCTCAGAACTTCAAATCATAAGGATCTACTGCAATGCAGATCAAGAGTGATCACAAACTAGTTTGACTGATATACATGTTTATGGCAGCACAAAAGTGTGCATCAATATGTAACATCGGCCCCATGAGCAGCCTCAAAAACTTCAAATCCTTAAGGATCTATTGCAATAAAGATCGAGAGAGAGCACAACTAGATTGGCCAGCGTCAAAGTGTGTGAAAAATGTAGCAACAAAGCTTTCAGTGAATATTTACGGTACTCTCTTCTTGTCAAATGCAAACCGGCCTGCACTGTGAAGAATGAGAACCTGTTGAGGAACATGCGACAAGAACTTACCAGACTTGGGGTTTTTTAGATGCACTAGCTTGCACTGAGATTCATTATGTTCCTGGTTCTTCCAAGATGAACCTAACACACACACACACACACACACCAATTTTGCGTCAGAAAGCAGCTTCGCAGTCTGGCAACTCCACAAGAAGTCCGACCTTCAACATCTTTAGAAGAACGCTTGAGCGTGAAATGCAAAAATCGCCACAGGTTTCATGATGAGAACAATGGCTTCGGATCCTGCTAAAACTGTGATCAGAAGAGCCTGTCTTGGCCGTTATAGACCCTCTCTTTCTCAGAGCTCAATGCTTTCTATCCAGGAACAACTGGTAAACGAAATGTTGGCAAATCATGAACGAAGCAGAGAGTGACACAAGGATAACGGAAACACATACAGTTGTGTGTATCGAAGGAAATGACTGACAGACCGGAAAAGAGGATAGACGTTACAATGTGCGATTAAGATCCGTGTATCCGAAGTCGAAGCATCCGCAGCCATGTTTGACGCTTGCTCGATGCTCTCGCTGAATCACATCTGCATTAGCTGCTAATGACAACACTGATGAGATGAAACACAGTCAGAGTCAACAGAGGAGACAAAACTCGACCAAAGGTTTGCATCATCTGTTGCCGGAAAGCTCGAATTGCAAACCACTAAGAAGATCCTGGCAAGTGTTTTGGCGGGAACAATGAGGACAATCGATCTCGTAACCGGACGGACACACGGAGCCAACGATCCGCAACTAGGCATCGAAGAGATCGATCCTTATTCTTGCGGTGGGTGCCTGTCGGATTGCGTGTCTGTTTCATCCACAAAGTCGAGATCTTTCGCGACACAAAAACGCAAAACTCATTTGCACAATCCGATTATCTCGCCACTGACAGATCAGACATTTGAATAACATGATGCTGCAAATTAAAGTGCAAATCCACAAGACCATAAGCCCTAAAATCTAAACCCTTTTCAAAGGAATACAAAGATGTGCGTCCTTGAACCTAGCAGGATGCTCCAAGCTTTATCCTTTCTTTCTATCCGTACAAACCTTCTCAACAATAGAGTTCTCAACCACCTCCACAACTTTGTCAACTTTTGTTCTGGAATCTTCATACTGTAATCACCATGCAGATTTTCCCTCAAAGCAGATTTCCAGTCTGAGACCTGACTTCCATCCATTCTTAAACCTTATGTAACAGTGATTCTGTTCAGGAATACCTACCAGAGATCCTTAATAGGCCGACTTAGAACACATGTAAACAGCACCCAAGATCACACACAATGACTATCTTGCAAAGAGACAGGACCTAAGGAACACAACCGGGTTTGCATCGCTTTTCTTGTTTCAGCATGTGTACAGAACCATAGGATTCTTGAGAAACGTTCTAGCAATAGTGAACATGGAAGAAACATGGAAACAAAAGGATTCTGAAAAGCATTGTTTCTGTGCAACATCATAAGTCAGATGGTGGTTCTCTCACTGTGTTGCTAGTCATCTTCAACACAGTTTTGCTTTTCAAAGCACAAAAATGGGTTTAGGGTTTAGGGAAAATTTGTTCCAAGATCATCACCATGTAGTATGGGTCCTTCATACAGGAGTTGTGAGCCGGTGACCTGTTCACACGATTGCATTTTCAATCCCACCCACAGACAGGAAATCCAAAAGGTTGTTCATGGGAAAGACAGACAAGGCAGCACAAAGGGGTTGAGCAGGAGTCTAGAAGACGGTGTAAAAGCTTGACAGGAGAAATCAAATCATAGTTAAGTCCCTAGCAAAAACAAGGAACCCAGAATTGTTCAATATATGAACTACATGCTGTAAGGGATTGTATCGCCCTCATAACCAACAAGAACATAAAGTGGCTTGTCACCCAATTTGTCCCGACCCTGCAACACCACAAAAAACTAAGACTTTCAGTGAGAACTCAATTTCTTTTGAAGTGCTTGGGTGGCAATGATTTCACAAAAACCTCAAACTACACAAACATTTCTACCCTTACTTATCAGTTCACATGCTCCATATTTGTGAAATAGAAACTGCTTTCTGACCTTGAGGTCTGAGAGCTCAATGAGGCATGCGCATTCCACAATCTCTGCCCCAACTTGTTCTGTACATCAAAACCACATACAAGACTCAGAAGGAAAAACAATTCGAGAAGCAGACACTGTCATGCAGGGAGTGAGGGTAGAGAAGTTGGAGAGCATAGCCCAAAGTTTTTCAAGAGCTTCTGGGATACTAACCAAGGAGTTTGATCGCTGCCCCAAGTGTACCCCCTGTGGCAATCAAATCATCAATGATGAGCACTCGCTCACCCTTCTCCACAGCTCCTACATGCATCTCTATCTGATCCTTTCCATACTCCAGGGTATACTCCTGGCTAATCACTGGACCTGCAATCATTTTTCCAAGATTCTTGAAATATGCTTCAGATATCAAACTTTCAACAAGCAAACAGATGCTACTGATGCCTTTAAAGCAAGGAAAGAAAGTGGGAAAGAAGTCAGAAGAAAATCGATTCTTTTTACCTGGCAGTTTTTTGGGCTTGCGGATAGGCACAAACTTGGCACCAATGGCCAGTGCAATCGGTGGCCCAAATATGAATCCGCGAGATTCAATCCCTGTATGTCAAAACACTGCAAGTCATTATTGAGTGCACCTTTTAGCTGGATTTGCAAGAGTCCTCCGATTGGAACATTCTCAGTACGACTAATAGATGTGTACACTGGAAATTTGCAAGAGACTGGTGAAAGTCTGCAAAAAAACTGTTGTCCAAAACTATTGGTGAAAAGACTTTGATCTACTTCCCAAGCCACTTCACCTGCAACAACATCAATCTTCTGATCCTGATACCGCTCCACAAAAATATCAATAGAATCCTTGAATGCTTGATGGTCCAGCAACAATGTGGTTATATCCCGGAACATGATCCCTGCACCCAACAGCCAGAACACGATCACTCTCCCATTGTTGTTGATACCTCAGACCCGTCGTCAACTCGAGGTTTTGGATTCCAGCAGGTGGAGCTTGCACTAAATAGAGAGCATAGTGTTGGATGATCGAAGGCAACCACATGGGTTTTAGGATTTTGTCTCAAGGTTCTTGGAAGCAGAATTCTGAACCCATGAGTTCATGCAACTATCAGTTTCATACAACATGAGATCATGCTCTTTTAGTCTGGAGTCAGATTCAAGCATTTCAGTTGACACATGATCCAGAAAACAAAGTTGCTCTTCAGGCCTCTGCAACAAATATACGAAGAGACATGAAGAATGCCAAGCGAGAGCAAGATCCTCTTCATCCTGTGCACCCTCTTCACACTTCGTAAGAGCTGCAGATTTCTGTGCGATCAACATGTAGGAATCCCAAGGGGAATATGACTCTCCAAACATTCGGGGCCAAAAACTTGAAGTTACACTACAGGGCAAGACGTGATGCGCCGGCCCTAATGGCTAGCCATTCTCAAGCACAAGAAACCCAACAAGGAATGGAAAACAGGATGGTACCCTTCTTGGGGAAGTCAGGAATTGCACGGATGCTGCTCGAGATCCGCGCTAATCTGGGGTCGTCATGCTTCGTGTCTGACATTATGAATGGGAATCCCAAACGCTCCAAGAAAACCCAAAAACCAAAACCCAAAAAGCAAGACGACGACGATAGCAACAATCACAACTCTCCTTCGAGACTGTTGAGAGAAAGAGAGCTCTTAAAAAGTATCAAACCCTTCTCCTCTCTCTCTCTCTCTCTCTAAAAAAAACAAAATCCACTGCAGCAAAGATGCCTGAAAACAACGGCGTTGTCGAGCGGCGTTGACGCTCTTTCAGCATCCGCGTCCGGCTCTGCCGTCTACCACAACACAACGACGAGAGCGATTTGCAGCCGCTACTGTGGAAATTTGGTTAATTTTAAAAGGCCACAAATGGAATCTACGTCTTCACAAATGGAATCTACGTCTTCTTTCCCTGTGCGACATGATCGTCGTCATCATGTCGTCGATTCCACGACATCCAGTTACGTCGTGTTGGCAGAGTTTGGCAGGTTTCTCCTAGAAATATTTTGGTGGCAATAGATCATGCGCTTTCTCTCATGTGTCAGTTTCGAGGTAGACTCAGATCGCATGCTCAGGCTCGCTTATGATGTACAGCTACAATTGCTTACAGCCAGGCGAAAAGTTTTACTCGGGAACCAAAGTGCTATGGGTAGAAAGAGTCGATTGCCTGCTTGCTAGCTAGCACAAGTAGATGAACGATTGTCGACATATAATTTGTGCATCGATAACGATCAGCTGCCACCATGTGCTCGCCTCAAGCAGTTGGCTGAAAGGCAATACATTGTACACCATCAAGTGGCTGCAGCTGACTCCAGCCGGATGAGAGCCTATCTGGGGTTGAATAGTTCAGCACAATATGGGTACAAAGAATACCTCTCCAGGGTAGATAATGCACAGCTTAGGAGAAGCTTGGCACGTTTTCATTGTGCGAATCACAAGCTACAGATTGAGCTAGGAAGGCAAGTCAAGCTAGTGAAGGTGTCGGTGCAACAACGTTACTGCAAATTGTGTAACTTGGGTGCGGTTGAGGATGAGGACCACTTCTTGTTGGTTTGCCCTGCTTATCAAAGTGTTCGAGAGAGGTTTAGAGGTTCATTATCGCTAACTGCCATCACACCTTTGGCTGAATTGCTGAGCTGTCAGCAGCAAGGCATCCTTGCTAGATTCTTAGTGCAATGTCAGACGGTTAGATCTAAATTGCTTCATCAGACTTAACGTCAATTGGGTTCTGGCCCGGGCGCTGTTTGGCCCACTTAATGACGCTAAATTATAAGTAAATAAATAAGTAAGATTCAAATACAGCGAAATTCTTCAGCTAAATGTGCGATTTTTCGTTTAGTTCCATAGTTTGTCTATTCAAGTCCGGTGAAATTAGTGAACAAAACGTTCTTTTCTTCATTTTGTTCGAGAATGTTTCGATTCAATACAACGAAAATTTTCAGCAAAATGTTCGATTGTTCGTACTGTTTGAGAATTTGTCAATTCGCATCCATCCAAATTCTTCAACAAAACGTTTGATTTTTCATATTGTTCGAAAATTTGTAGATTCAAGTAAAGTGAAATTCTTCAACTACAGTTTGATTTCTTGATTTGTTCAACAATATGTGGATTCAAGTCCAGTGAAATTCTTTAAGAAAAAAACAAAACCTTCAAACTTTTAGAATTGCATGGATTTTGTTAATTGTGAATAAAGTGTGATAAGGGTAAAAAAATTTAGGCTAATTAGTGCTATAGACATCCTAATAATTAGGGGGTTACTAGTGATAGTGATTTATCATTTTTTATCAAAGGATGAAATTAATGAGATTAATTAGTTGAATGGTTGATTGATAATTCATCAATCATCTAGTGGATTTTTTTTTTAATTATAATAAAAAACTAGTTTTATGGGATCATATGGGTTTTGTGTGATTTTGCAAGGAGGAGGATTAGGAGGACAAGGAAAGGATTTGGAAGAAAGATTTAACGGTATTCTCTATTAGATTGGGTCTAAAAGAGCCTTCTCTAAGGGGAAGAGAGGTGTATGTGATATTGAAGAAAGAGGAGAAAATATGGAAGCAAATTGCATTATTATTCGTGCAATGCAAAATGGTTAACAAATTTTCATGTTTCTTGTTAGTGTTTTGTTCTATTTAAAGTATGATAGATAGAGGGGAAAATAATCCATATTAGGATTATATGAAGTTTCATTGTTCTTATATATTAGTTCTTCATTTTTTTAATATGAATTATTTTTATTTTTATTTTTTTGGAATAGGAAATGCATTTGGCCATAGGATGGTAGTTGTCATTAAATGGCAACATCAAGGAGGTAATCATGATATTTGAAGTTTACATGGAGTGGAAAGTTGCTGCAAACAAAGGGCCTACAAATGTTACAAACAAAAAACATGTGTTGGAGGCCTAAAAACCCCATTAGTTTGACCTATTCATTTTTGGAAATACATCAAAAGTTCTAGAAGGTAATTATCTTTTAGTTCCTTTTCGCTTATCCTTTTATTTAATTCTTTCACTATGGGTTTTATTAACTAACACAAGGAGGAACCTTGCCCTTTTTCATTTCCACACATTTTGATTATTGTCCAATTTTACTACATTTCAATTACATTTAATCATCTTAAGTTTGTAAATGACTTGTTGCAATAATTAATGATCAATATTGTTCATAATTATTACATTCACTATGTTGTTCATTTATGAGTATAATTTGAACCTTATTTTATTTTTAATAATTTCAAATTGTTGATGTGAAAATTAAGGTAACTTTTAAACTTTATTTACACAATGCATTATAATGGGTTAGTGATTTTTTGACATCTCTTCAACTATTAACATGGTATATGAATTGAACCATCAACCTTTAACATGTTAAAATCATTATTCATGAGTTGCATTTTACACTTACCGTAAATTATTAATAACAATTTAAAACCCCACATTTATATTGGAATGAATTAGTGATTTTTTCACATCTCTTCAATTATCAATATGTGTACATGAATTAAACCTTTCACATTTAATATGTTAAAACCATTATTCATAAATTGCATCTTGCATTTATCAAAATATATTGAAACACATGTAGTTCGATGTTTTGCAATTATATTTGAATGGTTTTCACTTTGAATGTGTTGAATCCATTACTTACGAATTGCATTTTGCACTTATCATAATTTTTTGAAATAAATGTATAAAAATTAAACAAGTTTCAGATTTACATTTGAATAGGTTACTGATTAGGTCGAATGTTCATGCAGGCAAAATTTAGGATGCATGTGAACCTCTAAATTATAATTTTTTCATATATTAAATTCTTATACATTTATATAAATTAGAGTGTATTTTTTTCCTAGTTTGTTTTAGGCATCATGTGGAAAATATTGTGAATTAAATTATTATATTGATTATTTTATTTTATTTTATTTTTGTGGTTAATTTTTGTCAATTTAAATGGGCAACAACATCAACAACATATTTTTTTGAAAGAAAAAAATTAAATTGTGTCAAATTAAAAATATATATTGTCAACTTTTTACAATAAAATATAGTAGGTAACCATAATATTAAAGGATTTAAACAAGTTTCTAACTCCACAATTTGTCGATATTAGCCAAATGTGGCTAAATCTTCTTATGGACAATTGCCATTTTAGCAACATCACGAAAATAGTTTAAAAACTTGTACCTAATCATATTTGGAAAAATCAAAATTAACAAATTTTCAAAAAATGGACATATTTACATAATAGAAATAATGTTGTTAAAGACTTAATGAATGCAATATTAAATTCACATTGAAATCATAGATGTTGTAGGTCTATTTAAATATTTTAAAATTATAAATTTATTCATGACATGTTATATTTTTATTTTTATTTTCAAAAAAACATTTAATATTTATAAATTATATTTTTCTTTAATACATTATTGAATAAGCTTCAAGATCATTTCATTTGTAGTATGTGAATAAATTTTGAAAAAGAAAACATACATTAAAATTTGAATTTCCTAAACAATTTCATGACAAACATAATAATTTTTTTAAAAATCCTATTTGTTAATAAAGTTTTGAAGTGGTTTGGTGGTTAAAGCCTTGGTGTGCCTCCATGAGGTTTTAGGTTCAAACTTTGATGAATGTGTGTATCAATGTACTTCATATAAATGTAGTGCATAATGTATACATCATGGCAATTAATGTCAAATTTTACTTTTGACAAATTTGATTTTTTTAAAAAATGAAGGCATGTAATTTTATCGTTGTGTGTCGTGAAAAATTAGAATTCATGACTCTATGATCCGAAAAATTAATTAATTAATAAAAATCATATGATGACATGGCACTTTATTCCACATCATATGAACTTGAGACTTCATATATCCATGTCATAATTTTAAAATTAAAATGTATCTACTACAACATGTGACTACTCAAAATAATAAAAAAATATTTCACTAGAAATGTTTTAATCAACTACTCTTTTTTTACCAAAATCATACAAGTTGCATATTAGTCAATTTTGTCCCATTTCAGTAAAAAGTTAATGAATTTGGGTATTGAAAAAGGACAAGATATCTTTTTATGTAAAAAAATGTTATGAGCAAATGGTAGGACAATCCTTAAAAGAAAGACCCTTCCTATTTCATTTCCTTTTACATGGAATACTATTTGATTACTATTTGAGTAGTTACTACAAGTAATCATGGTTTATTTGAATGGATAACTAAACCAAAAACCAGTCATTTTGTCAATTTGATCACTTAGTCATACCAAACAAGTCAAAACACATCCAACTTGACTAGTGGTTTTTTGGACTAACCATAAAATGGTATTTTTGACTAGTCAAATCGGACCTAAAATTAAACAACCAAAAATTTTAATTAAAATAAAACTCAATTTGTAGATATAAAAATGTAAATAATAAATAAGCACCTACCTAACTACCCACGATGGCCTCCTACCTACCTATCCACAACCCACTTAAGTACTATATATTTACACACATATACAAGGTATATTTATGAATATACATACTCCACATAGTATATGTTGGTAAAAAGGATTGGACCTTGGTCTCCTTGGCTCCACACCAATGTCTTAGCCATCAAATCACCCCACCACTTTGTAAAACAATATGATACCCAGTGAATTTAACATGTTTTTTTGAACTTCCATGAATGTTTTTGTCAATGTGGATATCAACATTTGAACTTCAACTTTTTTCATAAGTAGATTAGTAGGTACCTAACTAAATAGATAGATAAATAAATATAGGTAGGTAGGTAAGTAGAATATAATTAGTAAATATATAGATAAATAAATAAATAAATAGGTAGGTAGATAAATAAATAAATAGATAGGTAGGTAGGTAGGTAGGTAAATAAATAGGTAACTTTGGTAGACAATAATAGGTAGGTAGGACATAGGTAGGTAAATGGTAGGTAAATAGGTAGGTAGGTAGATGGTAGGTAAATAAGTAGGTAGGTAAGTAAGACATAAGTAGATAAATGGAAGGTAAGGAAGTAAGTAGGTAGATGGTAGATAAATAGATAAGTAGGTAGGTAGGACATAAATAAATAAATGGTAGGTAAGGAAGTAAGTAAGTAGATGGTAAATAAATAGGTAGGTAGGTAGGTAGGTAGGACATAAAAAAATAGATGGTAGGTAAATAGGTAGGTAAATAGATGGTAGGTAAGTAAATAGGTAGGTAGGTTAAGTAAGTAACACATATTTAAGTAAATAGGTAGGTATATGTTAGGTAAATAGGTAGGTAAGTAGTTTAATAAGCATAGCAAATAGGTTAGCTAACCAAATTAATATGGCCAATTTTATTAAATATGGCCATTCAATATGGCCAATTTGACTAAACCATGGGCATTTTGATGGACCATTTAAAAATTTGTCCTTCTTGATTACATGTATGACTTAACATTTGGTCAAAATGGTCACTTCGGTAAAATCCAACCAAAAAAACCATGTGTATTTCATGCCCATGCCTTTAATCAAAATGAACATTGTTTCGTCAATGTGGACACTTTAGTCAAGTTGAACCTTTTGAAAAACCATGATTTCTTATAATGAGTTGTAATAAAATAAGTTACTAATTAGTACTTCTACTTGTTGAATAGAATTTTTTCAATTTAAATTTGAATAGTTGTAGTAAAATTAATGAATGATAATAACTTTCTTGGAAGTAGGAATAATTTGCATTTGTTTCCCCAACATCACCTTCATGATGATGATAATGCTCGGGGATCACATTTTCACCCTTCTACAAAATGAATTTAATTTTTTTTTCAAAATGTTAAAACTTAAAACCATGTGTTACAAATTTCAAAAATCCATTGAAAAAAATTTCAAAATCACCATGTTTTTATACATGTTTCAAATTGATAGCCAAAACTATTTAAGGATGTTTTTTATTTTTTTTATTTTTTTAAAAATCCAAATTTGGTTAAATCGACTTATGGATGATCACCAATGTAAAGGTGGCTAGTTACAATATTTTAAATTAATCCAAAGGATATGAATAAAACATATAATTATTATTTTTAATTAATAAAAGGATATGCAATTGGGTATGTCAAAATTTTCCTTATAAAGATAATTATGCATCCATGGAAATTTTTCATTCATTGTTGGTTATGAATTTGTTGATTTTCAAATTCATGTTAATTTTTAGATATGCATACAAGTTATGTATAACAAATTTCACATGTGGGTGAAATCACAGTCAAAAGAGCCAAGGGCACCAAGGTAAAAGTCTTTTTCCAAGGTCTACACATGGCACGTGTCATTCGTGCATTGGTTTATAACTTAAAATTCTATATTTTGGATACCCCATTTATCACTGCATTTTAGATATAAATACATTTTGACTAAAATTTGATTTTATATCATGTATATTATACATTCATGCCCTTTTTCACATATATATGAACAACTTTTGTTAAAGCCACACTTTCAAAATCCATATTTTTTAGGGTCAAAAGCACTTTTGAACCAAATTTGCTCAAATGGGTTATATAAAAAAATCATCAATTAAATCCTTTTGCCCTTTTAATCATCAATGTTGAAATCCTCTCCAATTTTCAAAAGGAATGGTGCAAATTTGGTAGAAAAAAAGGACGTTTGAAAAAAACAAAGATTGTGTACACTTGAAGTTTGAGTGCTTTGAACATGTAGAAACATTTTTGATTTGTGTTAAGCTTTGAGAATGTAAACTTTGCAATTAGTGAAAAATATTCCAAAAACATTTATGACAATCCAAATTATTATGTTTCCCTTGTGATCTTTCAAACATACAAAAATGGAGTTTTAAAAAATGTCCACTCACTTAGGTGGCTCTTTTGATTATGACTTTACCCATGTTAATTATGTAAAAATAAAAAATTCAAACATTTGAAATCAAGTTGCTTCTAGGGTAATTGAACCCCAGTCATTAAAAATGTTTACTTGGGTCCATTCACGATTGGGGTACTAAAAACAAATGTCTAACATTTTAAGGACTATAAAAAACAACTTTGGATTTTTTATTATTTTACATTATTATAGTTGTAATGGATTGTTGTATGCCAATAGATAAAATGATGTCTTGTTAAATTAATAAAAATATTTAAAAATAATTTGGATATGATGTAAATTTTATTTTGAGTCCTGTAAACTAATTATATCAAGTGTTTAAATTGCATTGTTTTAAAGGAATCAAAAGGAATGCATAAAATCATACAATTCATTTCAAACTTTTTGTACAACAAAAACATGTCCCCTTCTATGAAAGTACATGTTCATTGGATGAACTTGATGAAAAACCAAATCATACAAAAATGTTAAAGTTTTGAAAATTTGAAGGAAAAGGCTATAAGGCAAAAGACTCATTTCTTTAACTATTTGACAAAAAAATTATGTTCAATGGGTTCAAAATGTCTAGCTTTAGGTGTAGGTCACATGTGCAAGAAATAAACTTGCCAAAAAACATGTTTGATTATCCATTAAAATTCATTTTGAAATTTTATGGGATTTTCTACATTTCTAGCTATAAACCAAAATATTCATACACAATTATGAATGAATGTGAAAACTCACCACACTCACATGAATTATCTTAAATTGGACTAATCAATTTTCTCACTTAAATTTGTTTCAAATAAATGTTATTTACAAAAAGTAACCCCACAAAACACATAGTCTTTTTTTCTTTTTTTGGTACCCCAACTGCAAGTAGACCACCCATTATATCACAAGTTGCTTACAAAAAAAATAACACACACATAAACACAAAACCACTCCAACCCCACATACATAGAACCCAAAGAAAAAATAATAGTTTCCAACAACTCGATTAGCAACTTTTATTCTTGTTGAGTTCCATAAACTAGTCCATAAATAACAAACCTTATAACATCAAACTTGGATAGAAAAAATGAAGGTCGTGGTCAAATGGAAAGAGAAGGGATAATTAAAATTAAGAATTAAGGTTTAGGGTTTAGATTGATCACCTGATTTTCATTAACCTACATCTTTTCAAAGTATCTAACTTTTTCAATCAACTAATAATTTTTCTCAACTAAAACAATGTCAACCTTCATATAATCCTTTAAATATGCATTTGGTGTACAATTCAAATACAAGTCACCAAGCCAATTTTTTACCACTATGAAATATATTCTAAATTTTCCATTTGTAAATGATAGTGCTTTGTTACCCAAATTTTTGTAATAGGTGAGAGAAATTAATAGGTGATTCAACCTAACATGTTATATAATTTGATAGGTGATAGGTTATCGTGTTAGGTGACATGTAGTTAATCTACTAGTGGAAAACATAACATGTAGTTGATAAAACAAATAATTTGTAGAACATGTAGTTTGTAACAAGTAATTAAATTTTTAAATGTTTGGACTATTAATGTACATATTGGCTAATGGTTGTTTAAATGGTCTCATCAAACTATTTAATTTTTGAACTAACATGTATATAAGTAGGAAAAAGAACATGAGGAGGGAGTTGATTTCATTTTATGTTTTTCATTTCAAACTTACAATGGAAAATAAAGCACTTCTATTTTCTGTTTTCTTTTTTGTAATTTAACTTGTGTACATTAGTTTTCATTTAGAGTTTTGAACTATACATAGGATTTAGAGATTTTTTTAAAATGTCCATGTTGCTAAAAATAGAAAAAATTCAAGAACATTGATGGGAAATATATTAAAACCCTGTTAACATTTAATGACCATGTAGTGGATCAAAATTCAAAGCATTCATGCTTATAATTTTTAGTTATATCATCAAGTAATAGATCAAAATTGAAAAGCATTAGCATTTGCAAATTCTAATTTATATCACATTTTTTATTTTTTTGTGCATTTTAAAAATATTATTGTTGTTTCTTGATTTATTTTGAAAACATTAGGAAATAGATTGAAGTTATTGTAAATTTTTTGAGGGAAATAAAATGTCCATTCTATAAATAAATAAATAAAAATCTGATTGACGAGAGGAATTAATCTAATTTTATGTTTTAAAATAATGCAAATGTTTTAATAAAACCTATTGATTTCAAGAGATATTAAGAGCAGTCACCAAAATTCTTTTTAAGAAATTAGATTAGGTTATACATCAACATGCATTAAAACCTACACAAATGCAAATAACAAATGAAACCTACGAGAAATGAATTGATGAATGCACCAAACATGGATGCAACATAATGGGTAGAAGACAAGGATCAACATCAAATTACAACTAAACCAATTGTGTAGAAGGACCCAACCATGTACCTTCAACCATTCACCAAGTTACACCACAAACTTCAACCCAATAATGGGTATCAAACATTCACAATGGTGGTGATAACGAACTTGTTCAACAATTTGATGAAGTTGTTTCAGCATGACAATAATGGTGATCTACAACCCTTAGTTATTTCATACTTAAAATAGTGGTATTTACACCAACAATAATATTTACTAGTTTGCAAAATCATTAGCCAAATCCCAACATCACTTTAATAACCATCAATTTAGATATGGAATGAATCCAACTTATAAGCAAGTTGGAACAACTTTGTTGCATTGATTGAAAACCTTCTAATTAATTAATTTCCAAGCCACATTTGGAACCTATTGAACCTTTGATGAAGGACTACACACCAACATGTCATTTGGCCAACCAAAATGGTTCCTAGTCAAGGTGAAAGGTTAAAAATTCTATATAATACACTATATTCAAGAGAAAATATGGGTATTGAAACTATAACCTATTTTTATTGTTAACAAAAGAGAATCAATTTAATCATTGTGCCTTTGTTAATGATAGATTAAGACAACTATTGAAGGATGAAATGATGAACGTTCATCAACCTATCATTCCAACCATTACAAGTATAAATTACCAATGTACCTATGTAGAATTCAAGCCATGAATCCTAACATTGGTTATATGGTAGTACATGTTAGTTATTAACCAACATGGCAATTGCCTATTAATTATATGGTCATTTGTACCAAATAGGACCAATGTTTTACCTACATCTACATACTTAATGTGGTATAATGTCATACCCCTTTATGTATTTTTAGATCTTAATTTGTATCTAGCATATCCTAATAGAACAAAAGGATTTGATCCTTATCATAAGCATGGATTTCTTGGACATGGGCCTAGGCTCTTTAAACACATGCCATTTTTAACACACTACCAAGTTAGGCAAAAACTTTATAGTTAGATGAAAACCCCAATATGGATGAAGACATGAAATATATTTTAAGATATACATAAATATGATATACAAAATTGTGAACAACCCAAGGCCAAATAAGCATAGATTTTAAAACCTAGGGCCAAATATGCATGAACTTTAAAACCCAGGGTCAATATTTGTGAACTATTAGACCAAAGCAAATATTGCATGGGTTGTTTAGACCTTGGGTCTGTTGGGGTGGTTGAAAAACCCTTATAGAAAAAAATTTGAAATCACCTAGCATATTTTTATATGTGCTCCTAGAATTTTTTGGATTCCAAATGCTTAGATCAAATATTGCATTCTGATTGGACAAAAATCATGAGCCAAGGCTTGCTACAAGCATGCCATTTTGCTATTCCATAACTATATGCTTGGTAGTTCACATGTATGTTTTGTATGTTTGTTGCATTGAAACAAAGGACACAAGTCATTTCTTCAAAACCATAGCTTGAATGTAAAATGAAATTTCATAATTGATCATTTTATGTTTCAAAGAAGCTCATCATGTTCTCTCCCCACCAAACCATTCTTAAAACAAAATCATTTTCCCAAAATAAAATAAGTTAGTTGAAGCTTAATTGTTGAAATGGTTTGTACTTTTTATTTTTTACAAATATAAATGCATTTATACATCTTTGATCAATCATAGAAACACTTTGGCAACATAATCAAAATCTCACATCAGAGGGTTTTAATCTTGTCCTTCAATTTATTTTTCTTGTGCACTTCCACAAACTTTTCAACAATTTCACCATTCTTTAGTAAAACCACAAAATTAGATGAGTAATTGGTTAGCAAGCATTGTTCATCATACATGCCATTCCCATATTCTTGAAAAGCAACGCTCTTTCTATACAAATGTTGTAAATTTGCTGAACCAATTATATAAATTGTGCATAAAATCCAAGAAAGTAAATCAATGTTGAACTATTTTCAATTTCAAGATTGAAGCAACCATCAACATGAATGACTTTGAAATTTTTTTGTACATGCTGGTCACCAACATTTTGATGGTATTTGGATCCTTAGATCCTCTCTTCGAACATGACTTATTGAATGGTAAGGACAAAATGCAAGGAGATTGGGAAACGATCAAGATCCTGGATGATGGTTGTTGTTCCCATTTTCAAGACATGCAATCTCCTAAATTTGATATTTGTATCAAAAGGAGAAAACATAAGGACCACCTTTGTATCTAGTAAAGGTTTTATAAGTTTTGTGATGTCCTATTTGTTGACTTTGGGTTGGTGTGTAATATTTGTGGTAACACATTTGAAGTGCATGATGGAACAACAAGACATCAAGGATAGGCTTTAAGATCAAAATTTGAATAGTAAGAAACAAAATTTGAATCAATTATAAGTTCAATACAAATGGAATCACACTAGCCACTTGTATGCAAATATGATGTTTTCCAAAGTTCTATCATAGGTTTTTACTAGCCAAAAATTATTTTTGAATCAAATATTAAGATAAAGTTGGTATGAAAGTTTTAAATATTGCCTAAAGCTAAGCCACATTGGTATGAATAGGTGGGTATCACATGGAGGGCTTGTTTTTAGGCCAAATTTCAAGTTAGTTTAGATGAGAATTGCATCCTTTGGAATTGTTAAGGTACCAAATGGGTTTAAATCCAATACTCATGGATGTTATAAAAGAACCCCCAAGTCAAATTCTTTGGCTAATAAAGCTTATATAAATTAGCTACAAAATAGTGGGTGCTTAGTAGTAAAGACTTAAAGTCAAGACTTCTTTGATCTCAAGTAATGTTTTTACCACCAGGCCATAAACTTTATTTTGTAAATACAAAAGAAACATTTTTATCATTGTCCCATAATCCTACAAGTGGTTATAAGATGCCTAGTACTCAACCTCTACTTAAAACTCTACATCTATACTCTTCAGCTCTCTTTTATCTATTAAACGGTAATTGTCTAAATCCGTTGATGGTCAACAAGAGTGCCTTGGATATGATATCATGACATTGTGGAAATGAACAATTCTATTCAAAATTCGTTTTCTTTTACTACTACTTGGAAGCTCACTAAAAGATTCTAAACTCTACTTGTGCAATGTTACAAAATTGTAAACATCTCCCAAAGTCCATAATTTTATAGGGTCGCTATGAGATTACTATATTCAATGGCCTATTGGGAACTATTTACATTTTTTTGGATTGTTTGGATGGGACTGACTACACTAAAACGTTACAATTGGCAAAACAATTATGTTTCCTACTTGTGTCACGCATGTTATGTGTAATATGTAATTGTGATCACTTCACTGGCCTTTTGGCCTTATGTGGCTTCATATCATTTTTGTTTGCCTTCTTGTTCATGCCATGTGTCTAATTCATGTTTTTTAACGACTATTATTCCTATACTTTTTCATTTGTCTCATTAGCCACAACATCATATATACAATTTTGATTATCATTTATTGTTTTAATCTGAAGTTTTTATTAATCGTTTGTTTCAACAATCATTATGGATTTGTTCAACATTGTTCAAATTTAGCCATAATTTTATTTTAATTTTGCATAAACAAATATTTCCTTATCTAATCTCATGCTTTGAACAAAGATTCATCATCACACGTTTATTAAGCTACGATTCAATGTAAAGAATAGGATTTTGGTTTCCCTATCAATTTCCTATTCGTCATTTTTTTCTATTGTCATACACACCTTGTGGTTTCATGGCCAACCCTATCATTTGACGATTAACCAATTGTTTTAAGACTTCGTTCTTTAATTCTTGTGGAACCTAGGCTCACCTACTTGGAGTTGCATAAAGTTGTCATCGAGGATTCATGAATTTTGTGGATAACAAATTCTCAAATGTTAACAAGTCTTCTATTGATAAATAGTTCAATAAGCTTGTGAAAGAATGTTTTGGAATCGGCTTCTTTAAATTCACACGTTCTTTGAAAAAGTCCATTACATGTGTAAACATTGCTAAATTGTCGTCCTCCATATCATCCTTAAAAATGTTTACACTTTGTTTCATTATACAAAGACTTTCTTTGTCAATCTTCACATTTGCCCATTGCCATGTCGCCCATTCCACTATTTTGTTAATTATTCCTTTCCATTTTGTTCCCCATGTTCTAATCCCGACTAAATGCCTGAGGGGTCCAACCTAGTAATATCTCTTGGATATTCCAACGGTTTTTTGTCATCTCGCAATTTTTTTTTAGTATGCTTGAGATTAATGTGTATTCAATAATAGATTCCAAGGTGTTTGGTGTGATAGTTGGTGACAATTTTTTTTTTTACCATTGGAGTAGAGAGGTTTTACGATTGGAAGCACATAGTTGAATAATGCAAATTAAAATATTTTGCATGAAAATTAATAGTAGAATGAAAAACAATGTAATTTCATTGTGCAAGTTGCCAAAGGGTTCAGAGAGCAAATGAAAATAAAAAGAGTTTGAAGTGCTAAAGTGTCATGGGGTACCTAATATTGTCTCAATTCCTAATGGTCGCATACCTCTTTGTGGTGGACATGTATTGTTTGAAGTGGCACATACCCTTTGGGGGATCAATAGGTTTATGTACTTTTGAATTTGATGTAATCTCAAATTTTATATGTTTTGTGATGGATTGTTCACAATAAACCAACATAAATTTCTTGTATCCTATTTCTTTTGTTCAATTTTTTGCAAAACAAAACTTGTTACAAATGTTCATGAAAAAGTTCATCCATTGTCATTTTTCATCCCCATTTTCATCCATAAATATCATTCATCCGTAACACGTGAAAAAATATTCTTCCATGTCACCAAATATTCTGTCATAGGTGTGACAAAATATTATTTAAATATCGTGTCCACATTGGAAAAATATTATAAAAAAATTTGATCCTACTCCCTTGCTTATGCTTGCCTGTTCATGCTCATGCTTGCAGGCTCATGAAATAACATTCCTGCGTATGTTTCCACTTTTGAATTTGAGCTTCTATAGTTGCAAGATGCAACTCATCATTTTTTAACAAGTCATTGTCACATTGTAGGTGGATAATTCCAACATTTGAAATGTTGATGGTTAGATTCAAATTCACATCATAACAATTTCCTGCATCAATGCCACCAACATTTTCAACATCAACAATTTCATCTTTAACCATTGTAGAAACATACATAACAACAAAACCTAATTTCACAAAAACACAAAACATTGGCTATCAACATTAGAAGATGAAATTGGAAAGAAAAAAGTGTGCAAATGTCTAAACAATTGAAATTTAAAAAATAGTAAGTTAATGGAAAGAAGTAACCCAATTTTGTGTAGAAAACATGATGAAAGTGTTGTGCTAAAAATGTGATGGCCCGTGTTGATTGCAATTCACAATGTTCAAGTTTAAGGATAGAAGGTTTCCAAAAATAATAATCGAACAAAGCTTGTTGCTCAAAATGCAACAACAATTCACAAAAGTTGGTGTTTGCAAACATGTGTGATTAGTGAATAAACCAACAATTAGAAAACAAGGCAATAGAAGAAAAATAAAATGTAAGAACTAGTTGGCTATCATGTGTGAATAATGAACAAGCCAACACCTAGAAAACAAAGCAATAGAAGAAAAATAAAGTGCAAGAACCTAGTGCCTATTGTATGTGAATAATGAATAAGCCAACAACCAAAAAATAATTTAAAAAAAAAACAAAATGTAAGAACTTGGTGGCATTTGTCAAATGTTACAAAAATGCGCACAAACTTTGATATTTTCAAACTAGTACATTCTAAAGTTCTTCACATGCAACCTACAAGCTAATATATATGCTATGAATGTCATTGCCTTTTTCATTTATGATTACTTTCACAAAGTAGTTCAAAAGTAACTCACTAACCAAAGATGTTGAAAAGAAAGCTTGACAATGATAGACAATTAATATAAGGCCCAATAGTGAAACAAGGTTGTAAACTTTTTTTTTCACCTTCAAACCATTTTTGAGTAGATCAAGTCATATGCGAATTTCCTTTAACCGTAACAAATAGATACATATACACAATATCAATGCCATGAACATATATCAATATGTTATATATATATATATATATATATATATATATATATATATATAACATATATATATAATCTGCTGGTTGTAAATAAAGCTAGATAGTGAAAATAATACAAACTCTAAAAATGTTTTCATGCATATCCAATTAATATGCATGTTGATAATAGGCCAAAAAACTATAATTGCCCAACATTGATCACCACCTTTACTACATCACAAAATTGGAAAAAAATAATTATTGGTTATAATATTTTTAGTAAATATCTCTAGACACAAGAAAAATATTTTCAAGCACAAGGAAAACATTTGCGAATAAGTATGTGCATTTACACAAATTTGAATGATGGGGTTTATATAATTAACCAAACAATGAAATAGTATGATATTTCATAAATGTTTAATAAATGTAAAATTGTGAATTCTAGTTTGAAATTTTTCAAATTTAAATTTGTTTGCAACATATTTGAAGACTCACATTTTTTGGGGACTATATTGTATAATTTTTATGTTTCATATTGAAATATTTAATATTTAATTTAAATTTTAAACTTATGTTTGTAGTTTTATATAATTATAATATTTTCTTTTATTTCATTTTTTGTTATAAATTTTCTTAAGAAAGCTTGTATACTATTGGCAATTTTGACCTTAATTAAATTATTTATAGAAATATTGAACATTCCAAAAAAATTTTAAAAAAATTGTGAAAAAACATTAAAAAAATCTATTGGCATGGATTTTGTTTTTTTGACATGGAGTCTTCAAATTTAATTACTTATTTGACAAACATGTGTTGAAGCTGCCCTTGTATTATGGTATTATAATATTAACCAAATTAGTGTCACAATTGAACCTTGCTTTATAACATTTGAAGAAGCAAAGTTTTCATGTCAATGTTATTTGAGCTCTATCTTGCTAGACATTATTAGGCATGACCAATTGATGAAAAAAACATTGATCTTGTGAAAATTAAGTTCTATTTGAATGAAAATATTGAGTCACATTGCATACAAGTTGAATTGAATTCAAATTCCTAAAGTGAATTAAAATACATAGAATGGAATTTGGATTGAAGTGAATTCCAATTCAACATCTAAATTCAATTCATTATTCAACAATTGGATTAAAACTCAATTGAATTAAATTGAAAAGAAATGGGATGCAAATTGTTGAAAGTATTGAAAATTTACTTGTGAGTATGGTGTTGGAATTTAAATTTTTTTAAGAATACAAAATTTAAAAAAAAACCTCATTTAGTGGGATTGGGGTAAATAGGCTTCAATTTGGAATTGTCCAAGTGACAACTTACAACTTATGGAATCTAAATTTGTTGTATCTAAACAAGCTCTAATGAATCATCATCAATGGAAATTTCAAACAATTTTTTATCAACAAAAATTTAGAACACAAAGCTTATCATATAATGTAAAGGAAGGAAGTTCCTTCCCCTGACTTTGTGCGTCCCGTCACGTGCGGTACGGACAGTGGGAGAGAGAGAGTGTGTGTGTGTTCAAAGTAACTTCCCCTGACTCCGAACGGTACGGACAGTGGGAGAGAGAGTGTGTGTGTGTTCAAAGTAATTTCCCCTGACTCCGAACAGTACGGACAGTGGGAGAGAGAGAGAGAGTGTGTGTGTTCAAAGGACCACAACCGGTGGTTCTTTGCCGGTTCTTTTAGGAAAGTAGCTAAATATAGCAGAATTCTGCTTTTCTAGCAGAGCTTTGGATTCCGTAGCGATGGCGTTGAGGGAGGGTTGAATAGCCATGGGATGTAAGAGCTCTACGTATGTACGTCCGTCCGTCTTTCTTTCTGTCTATTCGTCAATCTGTCAGTCCTTCTGTCCACTACTACTTGACGGGATCGACGGGTTAAAGAACCGGAGTGGGAAATGCAAAGGACCGAGCGAGGGGATCGACGGGGTAAAGAACCGGAGTGTGAAATGTGTAAGGTAGGACCAGGCCGGGGGGATTGATGGGGTAAAGAATCGGAGTGCGAAATGTGTAGGACTGGGCGG